>Ga0315285_10008070_pt1 | contig 10811 bp, 9 predicted proteins | sample YL17G09_36_MG_FD_203698 | JGI IMG/M metagenome (GOLD analysis project Ga0315285, IMG submission 203698) | Sediment microbial communities from Yellowstone Lake, YNP, Wyoming, USA - YL17G09_36 | ecosystem: Environmental > Aquatic > Freshwater > Lake > Sediment | place: USA: Wyoming | collected... | reverse complement strand
GATGGACCTGCAGACGGTGACCCTCGAGGATGCGTTGAAGCTGCTTTCGTTGCCGCGATGGGTCGGGGTCGACCCGCAGAGCGGCGAGGAGATCACCGCCCAGAACGGCCGCTACGGCCCATACCTGAAGCGCGGCACCGACTCCCGCTCACTGGCCTCGGAGGACCAGATCTTCGACATCGCCCTGGACGAGGCGCTGAAGATCTACGCCGAACCCAAGCGGCGCGGCCGTCAGGGGGCGGCCACTCCACCGTTGCGTGAGCTGGGCACCGATCCGGCCTCGGGCAAACCAATGGTGATCAAGGACGGCCGGTTCGGTCCCTACGTCACCGACGGGGAGACCAACGCCAGCCTGCGCAAGGGCGACGACGTGCTCACGATCACCGACGACCGGGCCTCGGAACTGCTCGCCGACCGCCGCGCCCGCGGGCCGGTCAAGAAGGTGGCCAAGAAAGTGGTCCGCAAGAAGGCTCCCGCGAAGAAAGCTCCGGCGAAGAGGGCGGCGGCCAAGAAGTCCTGAGGCAGTGCGGTTCTCGCGAGCCCTCACACCCGCAGTGCCACTCCCAGCAGGGCCATCACGCCCAGCCCGGCGATGAATGCCGACATCACTCCGGCGATCGAATACGGCATGGAGCCGAACTCGGCCCGCAGGGCGCGCATCGCCTGGCGGTGCTGAACCCAGGCCAGCGCCAGCGCCGTCAACCCGGCGACGATGAGGAGTATCGCGAATAACTGCGGGCTGATGATCGGTTGGCGCAGTTGTTCGTTGGTCGCCAGGTACTGCATGAACTGATAGATCCCGAATCCGAAGGCGATCATCGACGTGGACGTGCGCACCCAGGCCATCAGGGTTCGTTCCAGCGCCAGTCGGGTGCGATCCGCGGCCAGTCGAGTTGATGCGTCCAGTGGTGGCATGGCCTCAGCCTGACAGCTCGGTGAACTCATTGCGAACGGCCAGATTCAGTGGCCGCGCCAGCTGGGTCGGCGCCGTGCGGCCCCGCAGTTCCACGACCTCCCCGACATCCCAGCACAGCGCCTCGGCGTCCAGTGCCCCGCTGACCGAGATCGCCGAGGCCAGCACGTGTCCCTGCTCCAGCTTGGCCAACTCGGTCAGCCGGGCCGCCTCGTTCACCGGGTCGCCGATCACGGTGTACTCGAATCGTGCCTGGGCGCCGATGTGACCGGCGATGGCCCGCCCGGCCGACACCCCGATTCCGAACTCGACCTTGCCGAGCACGGCGACGAGTTCGTCATGCAACTCCCGGGATGACGCCAGCGCGCCGCCGCAGGCGTCGGGGTGTTCGATCGGTGCGCCGAAGATGCACAGCGCCGCGTCGCCCTGGAACTTGTTGACGAATCCGCCGTGCTTGAGGACGGTGTCGACGACCACCCGGAAGAATTCGTTGAGCAGGGCGACGACCTCGCCGGGCGGGCGGGTCGCGGCCAGCTGGGTCGAACCGACCAGGTCCACGAACAGCACCGCGACGTCGCGCTCCTGGCCGCCGAGTTCGGTTCCGCGCTCCAGCGCCCGGCGGGCGACGTCCTCCCCGACGTAGCGGCCGAACAGGTCCCGCATGCGCTGGCGCTCGCTGAGCTCGCGAACCATGTCGTTGAAGCCGGCCTGCAACAGCCCGAGTTCGGTCGCATCGTAGATCTGCATGTGCGCGTTGAAGTTTCCGCGCTGAACCTCGCCGAGGGCCCAGCGCAGCTGCCGCAGCGGGTCGGAGATCGCCATCGCCGAGAGCACGTTGCCGGCCAGGCCGATGACCAGCGCCGCGACGGCTATCAGCAGGATCGGGGTGAGCACGCTGTCTGCCGATGTCTCCAGCAGGGAGAACCTCGTCGCGACGATCGACAGCACGATCATCAGCAGCGGGACACCGGTGGACAGCACCCAGGCCAGCACCAGCCGCAACACGACGCCGGGTCTGCGGAAGTTGTCCGGGACACCCCCGCGAAGTGCGGCCACGGCCACCGGGCGCAGTACCCGTTCGGCCTGCAGGTACCCGATGATCGCGGTTGCGGTGGCGCCCAGCAGGGTCGCCATCGCCAACTCGGGGGCGGCGCGCCGGGCGACCGGCCAACTGGCCGCGATGAACACCACCGCGCCGAGCAGCCACAGCGAGATGCTGATCGCCGAACGGTAGGTGGGCATCCGCAGCGCCCGCAGCCGGGCCTGCTCGGTCAGCGCCGGATCGACTTCGGCCAACAGTGCATCCTGGCGCTGCCAACGGAACACCGGGACAAGCAGGCTGAAGCTGATCGCCGTCCCGATCGTGAACGCCAGGACCACGTAGCCGAGGAACACCGCCAGGTTTTCGGTCGGCAGGTCCAGAAGTCTGATGCGGTCGGTCGGTGGCAGGCCGAAGCGGAGGAAGCCCAGCACCAGAAGAGCGCCTATGAGGTCGGCCTGCAACAGGCTCAGGGAGAACACCAGCCACGGTGAACGGGCCAGCCAACGGACGAACTCACATGTCCGTCCGTGCGTGGCCGGCGCGGTACTCACCAACTCACCGTAGCGGTCTCGGGTGGCGGATGGAGACCCCGAGAAGGTGGTGCCGACCTGCTGTGTCGTGGGTGCGCACTACTGTGGCAGGCGATGTCCGGGGTGTTCACGCGGCTTGTCGGCCAAAGCGCGGTCGAGTCCGAGTTGACGGCTGCGGCGCGGGCGGCGCGGGGTGATTCTGCTCATGGTGGCGACGAGCTCGGTTCGATGACCCATGCGTGGCTCATCACCGGGCCGCCCGGGTCCGGCCGGTCGGTGGCCGCGCTGTGCTTTGCCGCAGCCCTGCAGTGCACCTCCGACGGCGTTCCCGGGTGCGGGCAGTGCCGACCGTGCACCACCGCGATGGCGGGCACTCACGGCGATGTCCGGCGGATCGTCCCGGAAGGCCTCTCCATCGGAGTCGACGAGATGCGCGCCATCGTCGCGATCGCCTCCCGGCGCCCGGCCACCGGCCGCTGGCAGGTCGTCGTTATCGAGGACGCCGACCGGCTCACTGAGGGCGCCGCGAACGCCCTGCTGAAAGTGGTGGAGGAGCCACCCCCGGCGACGGTGTTCCTGCTGTGTGCGCCGTCGGTCGACCCCGAGGACATAGCCATCACGCTGCGGTCGCGATGCCGCCATGTGGCCCTGGTCACGCCGTCGGCGGAGGCGATCGCCCGGGTGTTGATGGACGGCGACGGTCTGGGCGAGGAGGAGGCCCGCTGGGCCGCCGCGGTCAGCGGCGGGCATGTGGGACGGGCCCGCCGGCTCGCCACTGACCCGGAGGCCCGGGACCGCCGTGCGCGGGCGCTCGGCCTGGCCCGCGACGCCGCGACCCCGGCGCGTGCCTACGCCGCGGTCGAGGAGTTGGTGGCGGCCGCCGACTCGGAGGCGCGCGCGCTGACCGGGGACCGCAACGAGACCGAGACCGACGAACTGCGGGTCGCGTTGGGCGCCGGCGGGACCGGCAAGGGCACGGCAGGGGTGATGCGCGGCACCGCCGGTGCGCTCAAAGACCTTGAGAAGCGGCAGAAGTCGCGCTACACCCGGGCGTCACGCGACGCGCTGGACCGTTCGCTCATCGACCTGGCCACCTACTTCCGGGACGCCTTGATGGTGGCCGGCGGGGCAGGCACGGTGACGGCCAGCCATCCCGATATGACTGACAAGGTCGCGGCACTGGCCGCGCATGCCTCCCAGGAGCGTCTGCTTAGGTGCATCGAGGCGGTGCTGGCCTGCCGCGAGGCTCTGGCGACGAACGTCAAGCCCAAGTTCGCCGTCGACGCCATGGTCGCGACCGTGGGTCAGGCGCTGCGCACCGGGTAGTAGACTTCACCCTCGGCCCGGCCGAATAGCTCTTCGCGCAAGCGCTCATCGCCGGCCACGCCGCCTTAGCTCAGTCGGTAGAGCGATTCACTCGTAATGAATAGGTCAGGAGTTCGATTCTCCTAGGCGGCTCCAGTTATCCAGTTTCGCTCGCCGAGTGTGAACTGACTGCGAAAGATCGGCCCGAATTTCGCGGTGGACGCACACTCGGCGGACAGGTCCTGGATCGGCACCGGCACTGGCGGACCGATGACGATGTCAGACCCCCCTGGGATGATCGCTCCCATGTTCGAGACCACTCCGCCCCAGCCCACGCCCGACGGCTCCGAGCCGGCTGTCCTGACCGACGATCTGGCCGACCCCATTGCGGGAGTCGTCGCCGTCGAACTGTCGCGCCGTTTCGTCCGGCTCTGCATGAGCTGGGCGGAGCCGATGGTGGGCGACCTCGCCTCGCAGGAGGCGATGCTGGGCAGGCCGGGTGGCATCGACTTGGCCGAACGACTTCTCGCGCAGCGTCTCTACCAGCGGATCGACTCGCATGTCTTCCAGATGTTGCGGGTCTGCGTGCCGCTGGAGCACGCGGAGTTCGCCCTGTCCCGGGTCGAGGAGATGCTGCGTGCGCAATTCGGTGAGGTCGTCAAGACGGCGGTGAGTTATCTGCTCAGCCACGATCGGGACGTCGCAATCCAGATGGTGGCAGTCGCGACCACCATGGCAGCGCGGGAGGTCCGCGAGGCGGTGTCGGTGATCGTCACCGACACACACCTCTTCGATGACGACCACTAACCCTCGGCGTCAGCGCGGCGCCAGATAGCCGACGGGGCCCGAGGCCAGACACACCGCGAGCGCCGCGGTATCGGCACGCACGGTGATCGCATCCCCGGCTCCGGACAGCCGGACGTACACCCGATTCAGTCCGGGTTTCACCGCCACCTTCGTCTCCGGACCGACCGGCAGCGACAGCACCAAGCTGCCCTCGGTGTTGGCCAGGTAGTTCAGCTCCGAGGTCCACTCCGCCGGCAGCAGTGGGCCATCGAGGGGCATCCGCACTGGCGCGTCGGTCTGCACGAAGTATCCGCACTGTGGTTGGGGCCCGGGCGCGATCCTGCGCACCCACGTGACGTCGGCGTCGACCATCCGGCCGGTGGCGTCCAGCATCCGCAATCGGTCGGTGGAGCCACTGAATTCGGGACGGTCACGGATCAACGCGAACATGTGGCTGGCCAGGTTCTGCGGCCCGACGACCCGCTGCAGGATCAGCGGATCGACCTCCTGATCCAGCAGTGGAGCCGGCGACGACGCGTGAGCGTCCGCGAGCCCCCGAATTGCGTTGTGCAGGTAGGCCTTCGTCGGGTTGTCCTGCCAACTGGTCAGGAACGTACTGGTCGAGAACAGGCTGCTCGCCACGAACGCTAAAACCAGGCCCACCACGACCGAGCGTCGCTGACCCGATTCGTCCAGCCACACCGAACCGGTCCGGCTCGGGGCGCAGAACCCGACCGCCGCCAGCAGCGCCAGCATTACCACCAGATCCGGCAGATACCGCAGTGTCTGCGCCAACTCCAGCGCGGTGAACGCCGAGGACCGCATCAGGTAGATCGGGACTTGGCAGGCCACCACGTAGCCGGCCGCGGCCAGCCACACCGGGCCGATTCGCTGCTTGCGCAGCAGGGACACCGTGACCGCTGTGGCGAGTGCGACCCAGCCCAGGACCATCACCGTCACCGGGGGCACCGCCCAGGGCGAGGCGGGCGCCCAGCGTTGCCAGACCCAGGGTCCGCCGACCAGACCCGGAACGATTCCATGAGTCACCGAGCGGCGCAACAGGTCCCAGGTCATCGGCAGATCCGAACTCCACCGCTGCTGGTCGACCACCAACAGGTACAGCGCCACCCACGCCGCCGTCAGCGCCAGGGCGAGCAGCCAGAGCGGTCTGCCGCGGCGCCACACCGTCCGGGCGGCATCCCGGTCACCTTGTACGTAACAGAGCAGCGCGGCGACGGTGAAGGCCGTGAACGGTATCACCGCCGCCTTCTCGAAGAACATCAGTCCGCCCGCGTACGCCAGCAGGCCGGTGAGCGCATAACGCCGATTGCCGGTGCGCACCAACAGGATTGCGTCAGCGCACACCCAGGCCATCGCCGCGACCATCGGCAGGTAGTTCAGTGCGGCCGCCCACCACGCGAACGCCGGCACCGCCAGTGGGGTGAACAGTGCGAAGCACAGCGGAATCAGCAGCACCGGCCGCCAGCCCAGTATCACCCGAAGTGCCCGCAGCAGCGCCAGCGATGCGATCAGCTGCAACAGCACCAGACTCACCGCGGGCCAGGTCCACACCAGCGGCGCGAGCCGGGTGATCGCCCCGCCGAGCAGGAAGGCTGCCGGCATCACATGGCCGTCGTGGTCGGTGAACAGGTACGAGACAGACAACAGCGGCTGGGTCCCGGCCCGGCCGACCAGGATCAGGTCGTCCCAGTAGAAGTAGCCACCGAAGGCCAGGATCCCCCGCACCGCCAGGTGCAGGGCAATGAGTGCGGCCCCCGCCGCGGCGACCCCCGGCACACGGACGGCCGGCCGAGCAGACATCGCCACGACTGTACGGGTGGGCCCCGGCGCGCTCGGCACCGGCTCTGGCCTGATCAGCCCTGTTCGGGCGTGCGGGCGCTCTGCAACGCGACCGCCCGCACCAGTTGCGCGTAGCGCAACTCCAACTGCTTGAAGCGCAGGTAAGTGCTCAAGGTCGTGAAGATGAAGGCGATCGTCAGCGCGTAGGACAGCAGGTCTGCGCCGCGGTCCACGCCGAGCCAGTTGGCCACGACGGTGGTGTCGTCGGGCCGCAGGATCGCATAGACGGCGGCGATGACGAACAGTGCGTAACCGACCTTGACCCAGGCCTTCGCCTTGGCGTTGGTGCGGGACCTGAGCAGGTAGACCAGTAGTGCCACCACGGACGCGATCAGCAGGACCTGGATCCAGTTCATCGGCGCAACCTCCCTCGCAGGAATCCGTCGAAGACGATGTTCACCCCATTGAGCAGGGGCTGGCCCTTGGCCAGCGAGTACTCGGTGTAAAGGATCTCGACCGGTTCTTCGGCTACCCGCCAACGGTTCTCGTCGATCAGCTTGATGAACTCGCCGGCATGGCTCATTCCGCTCATCGTCAGGTTGAGGTGTTCGGCGACGGCCCGGTTGAACACCCGCAGCCCGTTATGCGCATCGGTGAGCCGCAGCCGCCTGCTGATCGGACTGAGACAGGCCGCGGCTTGCAGAATGAGGCGCTTGACCGGCGGGGTGTGGCTGATGGTCGAACCGGCGAAGCGGGTGCCGATCACGATGTCGACGTCGCCGCCGCGGAGCCGCTCGACCATGGTCATCACGTCCTTGACCCGATGCTGGCCGTCGGCGTCGAACGTGGCGAAAACCTCGGAGCCGGGCCGGCGGCGCGCGTACTCCACACCGGTCTGGATAGCCGCACCCTGGCCCAGATTCACCGGGTGGGACACCACATGGGCACCCGCCCGCAGGGCGACCCCCGCAGTGCCGTCACCACTGCCGTCGTCCACACACACCACGTGGGCGAACACCGACCGCAGGTCCGCGACGACATCGCCGATGACCTGCGCTTCGTTGAATGCTGGAACGATGATCCAGACGCCGGAAGTGTCGATGTCCACAACGTACACGCTGTTCGGAGACCTTTCGGGGTCCAGCTCAGCCCGCCCGCGCCAGGGCGGAGAGGTGCACCGCGATACCGGCGAGCGGCCCGCACAGCAGTGCGATCACGGTCCGCGTCTCCAGGGCGAGCGGCAGGGTCAGCAACAACGTCGCGGCCACCGTCGCGGCCACCCATCCGATCGAATAGGCCCGGTGCAGCGCGGCGGCCACCGTCGCGGCCCCGGTGAGGGTCAGCAGCGCGATCGACACCGCCGCGGCGGTCAGCCACGCGAGCAGCGTGCCGCTGGTTTGGTACTCGGGGCCGAAGGCGGTTCGCAGCAACCAGGGGCCTTCCAGATAGGCGGCCACCACGCCCACGGCGCCGACCGCCGCGACCACCGCCGCCGGCGTCATCAGAGCGCGCAACCGGGCACTCCGGTGGTCGACGAAGTACGCGATGAGATTGCCCTGCATCGCGGTCATCGGCACCAGCAGCGGCGCGCGGGTCAGCGTGACGGCAAGGATCACCACACCGCCGGCGGCGCCGAGTTGCCCGGAGGTCGCCTTGAGCAGAACAGGGAACCCCATCACCAGGATCGCGCTCGCACCGGCCGCCGCGATGGAGTGCGCAGCGCCGCGCAGGAAGGTGAGAACGTCTCCTGCGGTGGGTAATTCGGCCGCCGACCGTGCCGTCGCGGAAAACGTCAGCATAAGAAGCCATGCCAGCGCGCCTCCGACGGTCGCCCAGAGAAACCCCGCCAGGCCCCAGCCGAACACGAATGCCATCGCGGCCACCGCCACCCGGATCACGGCATCGGTCACCATCAGAGCGCCGTAGTGCGACCAGCGTCCGCTGCCGGCGAGCATCCCGAGCAGCGTCGCGTGCAGGCAGAATCCGGCGATACCGACCGACAGCAGCCCGACCGAGAGCGACCGCTCCTCGGCGAAGACGTGCGGCGCCCACAGCGGCGAGGTACCGGCGACCGTGGCAGCCGCCGCTACGGCGACGCCGGCGGCGACCCGCATCGGCCGGGTGTGCGGCCCGGCGGCCACGGCGCGGACCGCCCCGGTCGAGCGCACTTCCCGGGTGGCTTCCTGAAGCAGGCCGTTGGCTGCGCCGGTCACCAACCCAAATGCGCCCCAGAACACCCCGAACACCGAGAAGCCGGCGGGCTCGAGCCGGCGTGCCGCCAGATACAGCACCGCGTAGCCGCAGGCAGCGGTGATCGCGGTGGCGAACCCGACCCGCGCGACGCTGCCCCTTGCCACCGGGCCGGCGGTGGCGCTCACCGCGTGACCGAAGGCGGCGCCGCCGTCGGTCACAGCGGCGGAACGCGGGTCGAATACAGCCACGCCTCCCATAGCGGCCGCAACGAGGCGTCGGCGTAGTTGGCCGCCAGGCCGGTGAGGTCGTCGGTGACGACCGTGCCGTGACGGTGCCGGGTGGTCCAGTCCCGCAGCAGCGCGAAGAACCTGTCGTCACCGATCGCACCGCGCAGCGCGTGCAGGGTCAACGCACCGCGCTTGTAGACCCGGTCGTCGAACATGTCCCGGGGACCCGGATCGGACAGCAGCAGATCCTGGGGCGCGGCGAGTAGCCGGTCATAGTGATGGCGCGCGAGTTCGGCGGTACTGCGACCGCCGGCGTGCTCCGACCACAGCCATTCGGCGTAGCAGGCGAATCCCTCGTGCAGCCAGATGTCGCGCCATCGGCGCGCGGTCACGCTGTTGCCGAACCACTGGTGGGCCAGCTCGTGGGCAATCAGCCGCTCCGTGCCCCGGGTGCCGTCGCAGTGGTTGGATCCGAAGACCGAAATGCCCTGGGCCTCAAGCGGAATCTCCAGAGGGTCGTCGGTCACCACGACGGTGTATCCCGCTGAAAGCGGATAGCGGCCGAAGAGCTTGATGAAGAGTTTCATCATCGCCGGCTGGCGGGCGAAGTCATGGTCGAAGTTGGCGCGCAGCCGGTCCGGGACGATCGCCTGCATGGGTACCACCGCCTTCGGCACCCGATGCAGGCTGTACATGCCAATCTGCAGGGTGGCCAGGTAGGTCGTGGTGGGTTCGGGCTGCTCGTAGGTCCACACCGTCTGACCGGCGCGGACCCGGCGCGACACCAGTTCCCCCGGCGCGAGGGCGTAGTAGGGACTGTCGGTGCTGATCTGGATCCGGTAGCTGGCCTTGGAACTCGGGTGGTCGTCGCAGGGAAACCAGGATGGCGAACCGTTGGGCTGTCCGGCGACCAGGACGCCGTTCGTCAACTCCTCGAAACCGACTTCGCCCCAGAGACTTCGGATGGGCCGCGGTGAGCCGCCGTACCGGACTACGACCGACATCGCGGAGCCGGCCGGCAGCGCAGCGGCCAGTCGGACCCGCAGCTTTCCCGTCGACGTGGCGAAGTGTGCGGGCCTGCGCCCGTTCACCGTGACCTTGGTGACGGACATCGGCTCGGCGAGGTCAAGGGTGAAGTTCTGCAACGACGCCAGGGTGGCGGAGGTGATCGTGGCGGTGCCGCTGAGCCGATTGCTCGCGACCTTGTACTCCAGGTCGAGTTCGTAACGCGACACCCGGAAGCCGAAGTTCCCGTTGTGCGGAAGGTACGGGTCGATCACCGGCGGCGCGCTGTGCTTCTTGGGGGTGCTCTTCACGCTGCGCCGCCCTCCGCCGCCCCCGCCTGGGATCTGGCCCGCCTACGGGAAACCGGCCACGGCGCAATGGGATTGCCCTGCCAGCGCGTGGAGGGTGGCACCTCGTCGCCGCGCATCACCAGGGAAGCGGGCCCGACCGTTGCGCCCGCGCCGATCCGGGAGGCGGGAAGCGCCACGCTGTGCGGGCCCAGGGTTGCGCCGTCTTCAATGACCACGCTGTCCATCCGCATGATCCGGTCGTGGAACAGATGTGTCTGCACCACGCACCCGCGGTTGACCGTGCTGCCGTCGCCCAGGGTCACCAGGTCGGCCTCCGGCAGCCAATAGGTTTCGCACCACACTCCGCGACCGATCCTGGCGCCCAGCGCCCGCAACCACAGGTTCATCACCGGGGTGCCGGACGCAGCCCGCGCGAACCACGGCGCCGCCACCGTCTCGACGAAAGCGTCCGACACCTCATTGCGCCACACGAACGACGACCACAACGGCTTCTCGCAGGCCGGGATACGTCCCACCACAAGCCATTTGGCGGCGACGGCGATTGCGCCGGCTACCGCTCCGGCGATCAGCAGCACCACCCCGCAGGTGAGTGCCGCCCAGCCGTAGCCGCCCCGCAGGATCACCGCCTGCAGAGCCGCCAGCGTCGCCACCCCGATCGCGAACGTCACGATCATCGGCACCACCCGACAGGTCTCGACG
>Ga0315285_10008069_pt1 | contig 10811 bp, 8 predicted proteins | sample YL17G09_36_MG_FD_203698 | JGI IMG/M metagenome (GOLD analysis project Ga0315285, IMG submission 203698) | Sediment microbial communities from Yellowstone Lake, YNP, Wyoming, USA - YL17G09_36 | ecosystem: Environmental > Aquatic > Freshwater > Lake > Sediment | place: USA: Wyoming | collected... | reverse complement strand
GAGCCCCGGCCCGGGCTCCATCTTTAAGTAGCAGGGCGAGGCCACCCGTGCTATTTCCGGTGTCTCATAAATCCGGTTATAGCCGCCCATGGAGGCCCAGAGCTGGATGTGAATATCCAGTGGTATGGTCACCACGCTACGGATAGAGGCAAGCTGGGGAAGAGTGAGATCAGCCACCGGGTTGCAGCTTCCTGCCCCCAGTGACTCCAACAGCTTCACGCCGGCAGCATTGGCATGCCCGGCGAATATAGAGACTTTGAAGATGATATCCTGCGGCAGGTCGCCGTTCTGCTTCATGGTGTTGAGCAGAGATAGCACGCCCTCGTCCCAGACCAGAAAACCCCGGAAGCCTATGTCAATGCACCGCTCGACTTCCATGAGGTAATGTCGCACCATGTCCATGCCCCTCATTCGCAGCCCGGAAATCGCCCCTTCCGGCGTAGCAATCTGACGGCCCGTATACCAGGTAGGCCTTGGGCCGGGAGTCATGATTACCTCCACCTGGTTATCATGGGCTATTCGGGCGAATTCCTTGAGCTGTTCTCGGGTCAGCATGCAGGCCCCCCGCACCACCGAAATCGAGCGATGAAACGGCACCGCCTGCTTCCTGGCCTCGTCAATTGCCGCCAATAGGACTTTAGGCGTCTCTATCCCGGAGATCTCCACGCGGTAATTAGCGCCGTCGGGGAACGCCTTCGTTGAGGTGGGCAGATCGTAACCATCACTGCTGGGGAAACCGGCCCTTTCCATGGCTTGCGCGATCTTATCCATAGTTCTCCCTCCAAGGATCCAAGCGAGCAGATGATATGCTGGCTTCGCCTTTTCCAGCTCCTGACCTATACTATATGGCGCCCCCTGGCAGTGTCAAGCTTTTTCGAATCAGGGATGCCCAATAACCCTCAGGCGAGGTCTGTGTTCGTTGAATTGTCTGACCACATAGGGTATTGTATGATAGCGCAGATTTGATTGGTCGTGATAGTCCAGTGCTGACATTCAACTCACCGGCAAAAAAAGAACAATCGAGCCCAAGATGGAGATAATCCCAGCGGTCGACATCAGGGGCGGCAGGTGCGTCAGGTTGTATCAGGGTGATTATAAGCAGGAGACCGTTTTCGATGAGGACCCTGTGACAGCCGCCTTGACCTGGTATTCCCAGGGGGCACGATGGCTCCATATTGTCGATCTGGATGGAGCAGTCGCTGGTGAGCCCCGCAATATGGAAGTGGTCGGGCAGATAATAAAGGAGACTGGCCTGTTAATGGAACTGGGCGGCGGTATCAGACAAGAAGAGGTGGCAAGTGAACTGTTGCGGCGGGGGGTCAGCCGGTTAATCTTGGGGACTGCGGCGGTAGAGAACAGAGAATTGGTTAAGAAGCTATGTCGGCAATTTGGCGAGGCTGTTGCAGTCAGCCTAGACGCCCGGGATGGCAAGATAGCCATTCGAGGCTGGCAAAAGGACACGGTTGTTGAGGTTCTCCAGTTAAGCCGCGAGATGGTTGATGCCGGCGTGAGGCGCTTCATTTATACTGATATTAGAAGGGATGGCACCCTTACGGAGCCTAATTTTGACATGATAAAGAAGTTGCTGGGTGAAGTAAATGTCCCTGTCATTGTGGCCGGGGGGATTTCCAGGCTGGAGCATTTGCGGCGAATCAAGGAGCTCGGGGCAGAAGGAGCCATTATAGGCAAAGCGCTCTACACCGGCGATATGAATTTGGGGGAAGCCATAATCAATTTCGGAGCTTAAGCTACAGTTTGTCCCGTAAATCATTGCAGTTCTCTCTCCCCTGCGGGAGAGAGAGTTGGAGTCAGGGGGCTTTCACCCTCACCTAGCCTCTCCCTTCAAGGGAGAGGAATCTTATAGAAGGTAAGGCTATAGCGCTAGAAAATCTTGCCAATTCCCTGGCTGTCCGTTAGTATTTGTAGTGGCGGGGTTCATCCCCGCCTCACGGGTGGGGACGACGAGGGCAGGTGCAAAGGGATTTCGCAATCGACTATAATTATCGCCTATAACCCAGGAGACAAATGCTGAAGTTTGATGACAAAGGCTTGATTCCAGCTATTGTCCAGGATGCCAGGAATGGTGAAGTTCTGATGCTGGGCTATATGAACAAAGAGTCGCTCAAGCGCACATTAGCCAGCGGAGACGTCTGGTTCTACAGCCGCAGCCGGCAGGAGTTGTGGCACAAGGGAGAGACCTCGGGCAATTTCCTGAGATTGAAGTCCATCAGCAAGGATTGCGATAGCGATACCCTTCTTATAAAGGCTGAGCCCGTGGGGCCGGTATGTCACACGGGCAACCGGACTTGCTTCTTCCAGCAATTAGAAAGCCAAGACACAGCGTAGTGGCCGGCAAGGCATCTTGTTATCTGGATTCCAAGGAATATCAAATGACAATGCCTAGAATCCAAACTCCAACGTAGTGGCGGGGTTCATCCCCGCCTCTGGGCGGGTACCAGACCCGCCCCTAGTTCTCCTAGCAATTGGAGAGTGAAGACACAGCGTAGTAGCTGGTGGAACTATCCACATTTTAATGCTGTACATAGTAGCGTTTTGTTCAATCCCCAGACAAAGCCTCGAGCTATCCTGAAACCTCACTAGGCTAGTTAATGGTATAATTGGTCGCAGAGGTAGTGAAGGTGAAGAGCTTCTTCTTTGTAGTTGTCCTAGTAATTATATTGGCAGGATTACCCCTGTTGGCTCTGAGTGATACTGTCATTTCCAGTGATGATACAGCCACTCTGAACACAGCGATAATCGATCTAGTTGACAATCCTGTAGCGGCACTCTGTACTCGGAGCTTCACCACTGAACTAGTTGCAAGTCAGCTATCTGAAGGGCTACTGGACGTCGGCTTCTTCAGTCAAAAAGACCCTGCCTGGTCTGGCGATTACTTGGATAGTAGCCCTTATCAGATCGGGGATAGTGGGTGTGCGCTCACATCTCTGGCAATGGTTGTTGACTATTTTGGATACGATACCGACCCTGGCAGACTTAATACGAGTCTGGCAACGGCTGGAGGAATAGATACAGAGGGAATCATATGTGACTGGTCAAAGGTGGCAGAAGCATCTAACCAGAAGGTTAAGTGGATAGGTTCAGTACCGGCAAGTTGGGACAGGATTGGCCAGGAGCTAAATGAAGGATATCCCGTCATATGTTCTGTGACGAGACCAGGGTGGCTCCTGTACCTGCACTACATCGTTTTCATAGGGAAGGCCGGAAACAAGTATTACTTCCTGGACCCTCTTGATGAAGCGGAGAATATACGCGAATGGCCTGAAGGAAAGTACGAGTATGCTATTGATGCAAACCAGAGGCTTGAGATTTGCCGACCCAATCGACCTCCAATTTGCGCTATTGAATTTCAAAAGCAGGGGGTGCCCATAGCGTACATCGATATCGGAGAAGTTTTCGATATTCATACGGGAAACTCTGCTGATGATTTTGGCCTTAGCGAGGTTCGCTTCTCAAGCGATGATTCCCAAGATGGTACCCCGACTGGCGAATGGACGGAATGGTATGAATGGGATGTATCTTCAGGAGATTGGGATGCAGTGTCCAAAACCAAAGCTTGGTCCTCTGCGACGGGCGGAAAGAAAGAGGTTTGGGCAGAGATTAAGGATGATGGCAGCACTGTGGCACAGGGCCATGCCAACATTTCTGTGCATCCAGGCTATGCAGTCATTGTAGCAGGTGAAGGAGGGTGGAGAGAGAAATGGTCTTTTAATCACGCTGCTAATAATGCTTATAGATCTCTTCGTAATTTAGGGTTTGGCGATAGTCATATCTATTATCTTAATTCCGATCGTCCCCAGGATATTGACGGAGACGAGTATCATGACGATGAAGTAGATATGCCTGCTTCCTCTGCAAACTTCAGGAGCGTTGTAAACGAAATCAGCGATAAAATGGGGGACAGTTCTGCCTTATTTGTCCTATACTTGGTAGGTCAGGGAGTTGAGGAAGCATTCTCATTTGGCGGGGATTCCCTTCATGTTTCCGCGTTGCATAACGCTTCAGGTGATGGCTTGCTTGATAGATTTTCAGAAAAGGTCAAAATGCTAATTGTGATAGAGTCATGCTATTCGGGGAGTTTCATTAGTGCGTCTGGTGCTTCCGGCGACGATAGTATCTCAGCTGAAAACAGAATCATAATCACTGCGGCCCACGATGACCAGGAAAGATTCTATGAAGAGATCCTTCGTTCTAGTGACCGCTTCTGGGGGAATTTGAATCAGGGACTAGATATTAAGGAAGCATTCATCAAAGGCTCATCGCTTGGAGGGAGTTTCGTATGGCAGGGGCATGAAATGTGGTTTGGGGATGAAGAATGTTCATGGCTTGATGACAACGGAGACAGGACAGGAAATCCTCCCTACCACTTAGACAAAGATGGCGAACTAGCAGCTGCCACAAAGGTGGGCGGGCCTGGCGCTCAAAGTTTGGAATTAACAAACTGGTATTTGGTGTGGAAACATAGTCTTGGCGAGCTCCGCGTATATGATTCAGGAAATCGAGTGACTGGTTTAGTGAATGGGCAAGTTAAAGAAGAAATTCCGGACTCGATCTATAATGAACAGACTGACATTGTTGCCATCTCTTCCCCGTCTGGTTCTTATCGCTATGAAGTAACAGGAACAGGAAAAGGAACCTACGGATTAGACATAGCTTGTATTGAGGGCAGCGAAGGTATCAATTTCACTGCTACTGACATTCCCACAGCGCTTGGGACAGTGCATGAGTATATCATTGATTGGAATGCCCTCGCACAGGGTGAAGAGGGTGTTATTGTACAGGTGGACTCTGACGGGGATGGTATTACCGACTACGCCTTGACAGCGGGTAACGTGCTTACTGGCGACGAGTTTGCACCACAGTCAGGGTGTTTCATTGCCACTGCAGCCTATGGCACGCCTATGGTCGAGGAAATACAAGTCCTGCGTGAGTTCAGAGATGGATATCTGCTCACGAACCCGCTGGGACAAGCTCTGGTAAATATCTACTACAGAGTCAGTCCGCCGATAGCCGACTTCATAACCGGGCATCCAGGGCTGAAACCAATAATAAGGGCCGGCCTGGTACCAGCTGTAGCCGCTAGCGCAATAACCGTTACTACTACCACGGAGGAGAAGACTGTAATAGTCTGCCTGCTGGTGCTGGTTTCAGTACTAGTGGCTACATGGACAAGGAAGAGCAGACGCAGGGGTCCGGAGCATACTTCATGGTGAAATTGCACAAAGGCCTGTCTTGTTACCTCAAAGCCGCAGGCTGAACGGCAAGACGTGTGAGTTATTGTGTCCCCACAATCCCATTTGCGGCGCCGTAGTAACATAACCGCAAACAGGTATGACCCCGACTACTTCCACATTGTGTCCGTCTATCCCCACCTTAACATCAAGCATCTCTAGCACCATACGTTTTGTCTCGAGGTCCGGCCTCGATAGCTTCTCCCAGTGGCGGGGTTCATCCCCGCCTCACTGGTGGGGCACCCGCGGGCGGGCACAAGGCCCGCCCCTACGACGTTGAAACATAGCTCACTAGCAATTCTGTAGTGGCGGGGTTCATCCCCGCCTCACTGGTGGGGGACCCGCGGGCGGATACAAGACCCGCCCCTACACGAGACAAATCCCAAACACCAAATCCCAAATGCTGAACAATTTCAAAGCACAAAACACGAATACTCGCGGCGTTTGGAATTTTGAATTTCGGTATTGGGATTTGTTTAGGATTTCGGGCTTCGAATTTGGCGTTCGGGCTGTAGTGGCGGGGCTTGTCCCCGCCTCTGTGGGCTCACTGGTGGGGAGTGCGGGCGGGCACAAGGCCCGCCCCTACGACGTTGAAACATAGCTCACTAGCAATTCTGTAGTGGCGGGGCTTGTCCCCGCCTCCGGGGGTGGTGATGGCCTGGAGCAGACGTCGCCACGCTTCGCTCGCGAAAAAACAGAGTTGACCCCATTTTGCTGTTGACAATTCTCTCGATAGTGGCCTATAGTTACAAGAGGCGTGCCATATAGTCACGGGTCAAGTGCGTGCGTCAGACGGTTGTCGCAGTCCTCATCGTGGTCAGCTCAGCACATAGGGAGGAGAGCCTGTTGTGACCTATCGAGGGTTGAGGCGAACAAAAAAGAGTGAACAAGGGAGGATTAATGATGAAAAATAGAGGAATACACGTACTAGCTCTGTTCTCTATGGTTCTGGCCTTCAGCCTGATTCTTCCCCCTATGGCAGGGGGAGCTTGTGCAACCGTGACCCTGGCAGAGGACTGTTCTATTGTTCGTTCGATATTGGATAAGCCAAGCTCCACCTCTACAATGGCGCTGAACACACCGGCGGGGAACATTACGCCCATGGTCGCCGCTGGCTATTATTACACGGTGGGGCTTAAGTCCGACGGCATTGTGGTCGCAGTGGGAGTCAACAGCTACGGACGGTGCAATGTCAGCGGCTGGACGGACATCACCCAGGTGACCGCAGGCTACTACCACACGGTGGGGCTCAGGTCCGACGGCACTGTAGTAGCCGTGGGAGACAATAGCTACGGGCAGTGCAATGTCGGCGGGTGGACGGACATCACCCAGGTCGCTGCCGGCTACCATCACACGGTAGGACTTAAGTCCGACGGCACCGTGGTCGCCGTGGGAGATAATGAGGACGAACAATGCAATGTCGGCAGCTGGACGAACATCGTCCAGGTCGCCGCAGGTGAAGGTCACACGGTGGGGCTTAAGTCCTACGGCACCGTGGTGGCCGTGGGAGATAACAGGTACGGGCAGTCGAACGTCGGCGACTGGAGAGACATCACCCGGGTCGCCGCAGGCGCTCACACGGTAGGGCTTAAGTCCGACGGCACCGTGGTCGACACGGCGTACAATGTCACCGGCTGGAAGGACATCACCCAGGTCGCCGCAGGCTACCATCACACGGTGGGGCTTAAGTCCGACGGCACCGTGGTCGCCGCAGGAGGCGATTGGTCCGGGCGGTGCGACAGCTGGAGGGACATCACCCAGGTCGCCGCAGGCGGTCACATGGTGGGCCTTGAGTCCGATGGCACCGTGGTCGCCGCCGGTGTAGCCAACGACTACGGGCAGTGCGAGGTCGCCGGTTGGACGGACATCGTCCAGGCTGCCGCAGGCGGCTATCACACAGTGGGGCTTAAGTCCGACGGTAGCGTGATCGCAGTGGGAAGGAACGCCGACCACAAGCAGTGCGAAGTCAGCGGCTGGAGGGACATCACCCAGGTGACCGCAGGCTGGCAGCACACGGCGGGGCTCAAGTCCGACGGCACCCTGGTGGCCGTGGGATACAATTACTACGGGCAGTGCAATGTCAGCGGCTGGAGGGACATCATCCAGGTGGCCGCCGGCTGGTATCACACGGTAGGGCTTAAGGCCGGCGGCACCGTGGTCGCCGCGGGAGAAAACTCCTGGGGGGAGTGCAATGTCACCGGTTGGACGGATATCACCCAGGTTGCCGGAGGCGACAGGTACACGGTGGGGCTTAAATCCGACGGCACCGTGGTGGCCGTGGGAGACAACTACTACGGACAGTGCGATGTCGGCGGCTGGACGGACATCGTCCAGGTCGCCACAGGCAGCTATCACACGGTGGGGCTTAAGGCCGACGGCACCCTGGTCGCCACCGCATACAACGTCGGCGGCTGGAGGGACATCACCCAGGTCGCCGCAGGCCGCGGTCACACGGTGGGGCTTAAGGACGACGGCACCGTGGTTACAGTCGGGTCCAACGACGACGGCCAGTGCGGTCTCGGCGGCTGGACGGACATCACCCAGATCGCCGCAGGCATCTATCACACGGTGGGGCTTAAGGACGACGGCACCGTGGCCGCCGCGGGCCCGGGGACTTTGTTTGCCGCCTGGAATCTGGCGCTTGCCTTGCCACCGCCGCAGCGTGCTCTGACCGTGTCCAGCACCGCCGGAGGCTCGGTAACCACCCCTGGGGAGGGGACTTTTGCCTATGACAAGGGGACGGTGGTTGACCTGGCGGCCGAGCCCGATGAGGGCTACCTCTTTGTCAACTGGACTGGTGATGTGAACACCATCGGTAATTTCACCGCCGCCTCAACCACCATCACCATGGACGGCGACTACGCCGTAACGGCCAACTTTGTCGGTGTTGAGCCTGGCGATGTAGGCATTAAGGCTGGCGACTGGATAAAGGTCACCTACACGATCACTGGTCTGCCTGCTGGCCAGCTGTATGCGGAGTGGTTGAAGCTGGAGTTTCTCAGCGTTAACGGCACAATCGCCAATGCGCGGGCTACGCTGGGCATATCTGACGGAACTGAACAGACCGGCACTGGGCCTCTGGATGTTGTGTCTAGCGGCGGAGTGCCCGGACTCCCAGGAATTGTCGTTTCGGCCAACCTGACAACAGGAGACTCGGTTCCCATAGCTGGTTATGGCAATGTAACGATAGAAGGCGAAGCTACCAGAACTTATGCGGGGGCAGACAGAACGGTTGTCTATGCAGGCTTCTCGCAGAATGAGACGCAGGTTACTTACTACTGGGATAAACTGACCGGGGTGATGGTGGAGATATCCACGACTTCTCCCGGCATTACAGCCACCGGCGAGGCAACAGAGACAAACATGTGGGGAGCCACGACGCTGGGGACGCCGTGGTGGCCCTGGATAATAGTGGCAGCGGTGGTGGCAGCGGCAGTGGTGACTTTCTTCGTGCGCAGAAGAGGCAGAGGTCCCGCGGCCGCCTGAGGATGAAGCTGCAGATTAGCTTCGATTGTTGCCTCATTACAGTGGCGGGGTTCATCCCCACCTACAGGGCTGGTGACACTGTGGGGCAGACGCCAATGTGGGCGGGTACAAGACCCGCCCCTACGAGGTCGAAACATGCATCAATGACAATTCCGTAGTGGCGGGGTTTATCCCCGCCTCGGGGTTGGGATGGTCTGGGCGGGCACAAGGCCCGCCCCTACAATTCATAGACTAGTGACCCGGAAAACGGGCAATCTTCCCAACGCTCAACAATACCTTCTCTCACCGGGTTACCAATGATGTATTTGGCAACCAGCATGCAATCTTCGTCTCGTCGCAAAAAATGGTCGTAAAAGCTTCTCTGCCAGATGGTGCCTCGGTAGCCGTGTTGCCAGGCCAGCTTGGTAGAGCGGCTTTTTATTTCCCCGACAAACTCAATGATGCCTTTCGTTTTCGAACCGCTCAGCAATAAGTGAGCGTGGTCGGGCATGACACAATATGCATACAGCGGGACGCCATTCTCTTTGCATGCCGCCCTCAGCAAGGCCACGAAATTCTCAGCGAGATTCCGCTCAGAAAAGATTGCCTGTTTCCCTTTGGTGGCTATGGTGACAAAACAAGGCAGGTCAGGAGTTCGGTATATTTCGGGGTCCAACCGAATTCTTTGACGATGCTTTGGCTGCATATATATGCCTTGATAATGTTAGCAAGACCCGTGGGCGGGTACAAGGCCCGCCCCTACGGAGTCAAAACATGCATCAATGACAATTCCGTAGTGGCGGGGTTCATCCCCGCCTCAGGGGTTGGGACGGCCTGGGCGGGCACAAGGCCCGCCCCTACGGGCCATAAATCCCAGTCACTAAACGCTAAACAATATTAAAGCGTGTTCTTGCATTCCGACTCGATTTCAAGTGTAGTGGCGGGGTTCATCCCCGCCTCAGGGGTTGGGATGGTCCGGGCGGGCACAAGGCCCGCCCCTACGCTGTTGAGTTGTCGCGAAGACGTGGGATACATAATCTATGTAGTGGCGGAGTTCATCTCCGCCTCTGGGGTGGGGGCTGTCTGGGGGAGACACCTCGTGGGCGGGTACAAGACCCGCCCCACGATGGTGCATTATGGCAACGTGACGCATATTGATGTAGTGGCGGGGTTTATCCCCGCCTCAGGGGTTGGGATGGTAGGGGCGGGCACAAGGCCCGCCCCTACCGCAGATAAATCCTAAATACTAAACAATAGCAAGACACAAAACATGAGTGCTCAAAACGTTTGGGATTTTGGATTTTGATATCTGGATTTGTTTAGGATTTAGTGCTTGGGATTTAGGATTTGGAGCAGAGCCGCTTCGGGGTGTGTGGCTTGTGGCATTGGACTGCCATGCTTCGCTCGGAGAAAATAGAGTTGACCCCTTTTTCTTCAAAATGAAGGGGGCAGCTTTACGCTGCCCCCTTGTTTTTCCATCGGCAACCGAGCACAAGTCTTACGTCACTGTTACGGGGTTACTCTGCGGCACCTGCCAGTACTTCGGCTATGCCCCGGAGCAAGTCGCCTATTGACGTGCCCAACTCTGGCATATTCAGGAGCGCGTCGCTGAAGACGTATTCAACTAGGCCGGCGATTCCGTCCATCGCCGATGCCGTGATCTCAACGCCTATGACGCCGAGCTCGTCAGACCAACCTCCCAGGTTCCCAGCCATCATTGCCGTAGTGGCACAAACAGCCTTGCCCATGATGTCCGACGTGCCGAGCAGCGTCCACATGACAGATCCAGCCAGTGTCTTGGTTATTCTGTCGGGCAATGGCACGGCCTCCGGCGGCGTGTAGTCGCAGCACTCATCGTCCTGTGCCGCCACAACAACGGGCACTATGAAAGTGACCAGTAACGCAAGCACAATACCTATACTGAGTAACTTTCTCACCTGATCCTCCTTTCAAGGCTCTTAGCCCTGTTTATCATCATAAATTCTCCTAACATTTGCATGCTATCTATCCTGTCGTATATGTTCAGGCAGATACAATCGCGGAAACGCTCATCTGATATTCTCATTAGTCTGTCTCCGACCACAAAGCGTGGCTCCA
>Ga0315285_10008064_pt1 | contig 10816 bp, 13 predicted proteins | sample YL17G09_36_MG_FD_203698 | JGI IMG/M metagenome (GOLD analysis project Ga0315285, IMG submission 203698) | Sediment microbial communities from Yellowstone Lake, YNP, Wyoming, USA - YL17G09_36 | ecosystem: Environmental > Aquatic > Freshwater > Lake > Sediment | place: USA: Wyoming | collected... | reverse complement strand
CCACGCCGACAAGGAGTGGCTCATCGCCTGCGCCATCGTGACTGCGGCATGGATCGTCATCAAGATCCTCAAGAAGACCACCCGCCTGCTGAAAAACCCTGACAACCCCGCCCCGGCCGACAAAGAAGAAGCAGATGGTCCGCGGATCAACGCGGATAAACGCAGTAGCACATGAGCCTTCGGCACACCCGAAGAAACGAAAAGCCGAGGACGAGGACGAGAACGAGGACGAGGACGATGGCTGTCGCCTAACCCCTACTGCCTATTACCTACTACCTTCTTTTCAGAGCGGCCTTTTTCTTCCCCCTGCGCCCTCCTTCGCCGAGGCTACGGAGTGCAGGTCCCCTGCATCCCTGCTAAGAGGATTGTGGAAATCCGCCCGCCGGGCCGCAACAATGGATAGTCGTGCCGCCGGGCCGCGGGAAACCCTCGCGCTGCCGCCGGCGGCCCAAAGGAGACGCCATGTACGTCGTCAGTGTAACGGTGTTCGTGAAGGAGCCGCTGGTCGGGCAGTTCATCGAGGCTACGCTCGACAACGCCCGCAATACCCGCAAGGAGCCCGGCAACGTGCGGTTCGACGTGTCGCGTGGCGTCGATGACCCCGCCAGGTTCCTGCTCTACGAGGTCTACAGGACGCCCGATGACTTCAAGACCCACCAGCAGACCGAGCACTATCTCCGCTGGAAGCGGGGCGTCGCCGATTGGATGGCCCAGCCCCGCCAGGGCGTCAAGCACCGCAGCGTCTTCTTCGGAGATGCCGAAGGATGACCGCCGCGAGCGAAAGTGGCGCCGAGCGGGTGTTTGAGCTTGTCGGCGTGGGGCGGATCGTCTTCGGCAGCGGGAGCGTGAAGCGGCTGGGGCAGATCGCATCGGGCATGGGCCACATGGCCCTTGTGGTCACCAACGCCGAGCCGGCGGGCAGCGGCGGGGCAACCGACGCGGTCACGCGGGAACTGGTCGAGCATGGCGTCAACTGCGCGATCTTCGTCCAGGGCCGCGAGCCGACCGTCGATGACGTGGACGCCGCGCTCGAAACCGCCCGCCAAGCCTTGGGCCCCCGAGGGGGGCGATGCGATATCGTCGTCGGCCTCGGCGGCGGCAGCGCCATCGACTGCGCCAAGGCAGTCGCCGCGCTGATGACCAACGGCGGGTCCGCCCTGGATTACATGGAGGTCGTCGGCAAGGGCCTGAAGGTCCGGCGCCCGTCCGCGCCGTGGATCGCCGTGCCGACCACCTCCGGCACCGGCGCGGAAGTAACCCGCAACGCGGTCATCGCCTGCCCCGAGCGGAACTTCAAGGCGTCCATCCGCGGCGAGCACCTGCTTGCCCGCGCGGCCGTGGTGGACCCGAAGCTCGGCCTCGGTGTGCCGCCGGCCGTGACGGCCTGGGCGGGCATGGACGCGCTGTGCCAGCTCATCGAGTCGTACACCTCAACCGGCGCCCAGCCGATCACCGACGCGCTGGCGGCCGAGGGAATCCGGCGTGCTGCCCGGTCGCTTGAGCGGGCGGTGAGAAATGGCTCGGACCTTCCCGCTCGCCAGGACATGGCCCTTGCGGCGCTGCTCAGCGGCATAACGCTGACCAACGCCGGCCTGGGGGCCGTGCATGGATTCGCCGCGCCGATGGGCGCCAACTTCCCCGCGCCGCACGGCGCCATCTGCGCAGCACTGCTGCCCGGCGTGCTGGCCGCCAACGTCCGCGCGCTGCGGGCGGCGGACCCGCGCCACCCGGTGCTGGCCCGCTACGCGGCGGTGGGGCGGCTGCTGACGAACCGCCCGCGACTGGGCGACCGCGCCGCTACCGACGCCGCCGTGCGCTTCGTCGCCGACCTCGCCGCGTCAATCGGCATCGGGCCGCTGAGCAACTTCGGCGTGACCATCGACCGCGCGAGCGAAATGGTCGCCCTCGCCAAACAGGCCAGTTCCATGCGCTACAACCCCGTCGAGCTTTCCGACGAGGCCCTGATGCGGGTCCTCACCGAGGCGATTACGGGGTGATAGGCCAGGACGGGGACATCAATGGGGCCAATTTGGCGTTGGTCGTAAGAAAGACCAGTATCGACTGTTGTGATGCCGCTCAGTCGTCCTCACTGACGCTGCGGAATTGGCCGGTGTTATCAGCGGCGATTTGCTTGTAGACTTCCGTGGCGTACTTGTCCTTGTTAAACAGCAGGATGGGGTTGACCTGGATGCCCTTGTCGACGTTGTGGTCGCGAAGCCATTGGATGACGGCTTCGCTGCCCCAGAGTTTTGTTCCGTTCCTGGTCGTATAGGAACTGCCGTCTGATAATCCGGCAAAGTCGTCATCGCTCAGTATGTATATCACCTTGCCGGGCTTATTCTTGTCGGCGGCGCCAAGTACCTCGAACGCCCGTTTAAGGCTTGCCAACAAGGTGGTGGTCCCTGTCGCCGTCACATCACGCATGAATTCCACGGCTTTGACTTTGTTGTCCATATTCGCCGGGACCAGGCCGTTGGGGTCAAGGTCGATCGATCTGTCACAAGCCATCATAAGGATGGTGAAGTCCTGCCCCGCGTGCAGGCGGCTTATCGATCTGATCAGCTCAAATCTGACATCCTCGAATGTAGCCGCCAACGAGCCGGAGCGGTCGCATGATGTAGACAACGTGGTGGGCCTCTGAAGTGACGCCGAAGATCCCTACTGTGGGCAGACGGGCCTGCTTAACGGCGGGAATGGCAGGATCGGGGCGAATCGGCGTTGCCTGCGAGCAGCCCCAAAGCATTACACACGCGCCGAGATAACACGCGAACATCGCGAAAGCTTTCGCCATATCGAGCACCTCGTCTTCGTTCCAGTATAGTTCAGAAGCGTCCTCGCGCCGAAACTATTCCTGCCCCGCGGGCTTGCTGTGTGCGAGGACAAATCTCTTCAGCCCAAAGGGCTGAAACCCGTCCCCGTCAGGGGACGGTCCAGCCCAGGGCAAAGCGAAGCGCCGCCCTGGGTTACGAGCATCCACAAAAGAGCCCTGTAAGGGCGACACTCCCCCGGCGCTGGTGTTGCGCCCTTACAGGGCTTGTTATTGGGGGCGACCAGTTACCCAGGGCGGCGCTTCGCTTGCCCTGGGCTTTACTGCCCGCCTGAAAGCGGGCAGGTTTCAGCCCTTTGGGCTGAAGGCATTGGAAACATATTGCAGGTGTTCTCCGGACCATAAGAAGGACTATCTACGGGCTGCCAGAAAAAAACTCGCACACAACTTGCGCGCGGTAAAATGGGTTCTGGCGCGAATAATGGACCAGCCCAAAGCCATGAGCGAACCACAAGACAGTCGATCCGCCGTACTGGCGGTGCTGCGCGGCGCGGCGCGGAGGCTGCTTGCGGTGCGCGCGGGCGAGGCGGCCGCGGTGGGCGCCGTTACGGCGGGACTTGCCGTAACGGCGGCGCAGGCGGGCCTGCTGGCGGGGCGGGTGCATCCGGCCCTGGGGGCGGCGATTGCCCTGCTGCCGATTGCGGCAGCGGCGGCTCCGCTGCGCTGGCCGGCGCTTCGGCGCGCGGCCCGGCTGGACGGGCGCGACGCGAGGATCGTCGCGGCGACCGCGTGCGGCGTCGCGGCCATCGGCGCGTTGGTCGTGCTGGCAGGCCGGGTTGTGCCGCAGGGGCGACTGCTGCTGCCGATCGTGCTGGTGCCGCTTGGTGCCTTGGCCGCGGCGGCCGGCGTGGCTCTGCGGGGCATCACGCCGGCCCAGGCGGCGCTTTATCACGACATCCGCTTCGGTCTGGCCGAGCGTCTCACCACGGCCGCGGAACTGGCCGAGGCGCCCATCGCCGGCGTCCAAAGGCCGGCCCATGGGCCCGGCGGCGGGCCTGACCCGCGGATCGCCCGGTGGGTGTTCGACCAGGCCGTCGCGGTGGCAAGGCAGGCGGACCTTCCGCGCCGCAGGCTTTGGAGGCGCACGCGCGCGACAGCGGGCGCCCTCGTGCTGGCGGCGGCGCTTTGCACGGTGCTGGCGCTGATCTCGCCGCCCGGCTCAGCCCGCGCGTCGGCTGATTCCTTCGACGACATCCGCGATCGCGTCCGCATGCTCAATCCGCGGGAAAAACGCCAGCTCGTCGAGGCGCTGCAAAGGCTGGCCGAGCGCGTCGAGCGCGACCCGGCCTTGCGCCGGCGCCTGCTTGCCGCGGCTGCCGCGGCCTCGAAGGACCAGCAGCTCGACCGCCGCCTGGCCGACCTCCAGGACGCCGTGGCCGACGCCGACGACGCCCAGGCCGCCGCAATCGCCCGGACGATTCTCCGGGCCGTGGGCCTGCCCGCCGGGCCGGACGGCGGCGGCGACGAACCAGGCGGTCCGAACGCCGCCCAACTCGCCGGCGGCGGTCACACCGTTTCGCCGGCGCCGGCAATCGACGCCAACGCACTTGACGCCAACCATGCCGACAAACCCCTTGCGGCGCGCACGTTGGTCTACAACCCCGCTTACGCCGCTCTGGCCGACGCCAACGCGCCGCCCGCCCCGCAAGGCGCCACGCCGGCGCCGCAATTCGTACCCCTGGACGATGCATGGTCCCAGGCCCGCGCCCGCGCCGCCCAGGCCATGCGAGCCAACGCCATCCCGCCCGAATACCGCGATATCGTGCGGCGCTTCTTCGAAATACAGTAACAGCGTTGCACGCGGAGGCCGCAGCTCGGCCTTTGTCCACAACCAAGAAACAGAATGTCTCGCGCAGAGGTCGCAGAGGTCGCAGAGAAGTAATAGCTATTATCTTCTTTTCTCTGCGACCTCTGCGCCCTCTGCGCGAAATCCTTCTTCTTCTTCTTCCACTTCAGTCGCCCTTGCGGCGGCGGCGAGGATCGCGCAAACTCCCGGCATGAGAAACGGTGTCGCGGCATCATTTTGGATCGCCCCATGCGTCTAGGCAGGAAAGGCAGGATCGTGCTGTTGTCGGTTGCCGCCGTCGCCGCGGCCGGGGCGCTCACGGCCTATATCCTGGCCAGCAGCGTGCCGTCCTACTATCGCCCGGCGAGGCTTACCGTGGCCGGGAAGGACGCGGCCATGCGCGAGTTTCGACGCCGGCTGATGGACTTCAACAACGACGGGCAGAAGAACGAGCCGTTCAACTGGACCGTGACGCAGGATCAGCTCAACCGCTATCTTGAGTCGATGGACGAGATCGCCATCCAGGGCGGCGCCAAGCCCGGATCGGGGCATCGGGCGATGGAGTCTGTCGGCCTGGCCGCCCCGGCCGTGGTGCTAGACGGCGGGTGCGTCAGGCTCGTCGCCAAGTCGCTGCAATACCAGAAGGTAGTCTCAATGGACCTGAGTCTGGCCATCGGCCCCGACAGCCGGCTGAGGGTCAGCCTCGCCGGTGCGCGGATAGGTCAACTGCCGATGCCGACGTCGCTTGTCCGTTCGCTGGTCGATCGCCTGCGTGCGAAGTTCGTCCAGCGGCCCGGCGGCGAGATGACCGCGCCGGCAATCAGCGGGTTGGACTCATCCCAGGTGGCCCTGGTGCTACAGCGGGTCATCTCGGCCATCGACGGCGAGCCGATTGCGACGGAGATGACCTGGAGGATCACGACGCGAAAGCGGGTGCGCGTGACGCGGATCGACATAGACGCCGGCCGGCTGACTCTGCACATGGTCCCCGTGCTGCGCCCTGAAGAAAATGGCCGCCAAATGCCGATTAAGTAGAAATCCGAATCTCGAAGCACGAAATCTGAAACAAATACGAAATTCAAATGCTCCAAACGGCCTTGGCCGGCACAATAGTTGCCGACAGTCCGGCGGTCGTCCTTGAAAGCCGTGTTTTGGATTTTGTGCTTCGAATTTGTTTCGGATTTCGTGCTTCGGATTTCGGATTTGTTGGACGGCTGGACGTTCATCAACTCCAAGATGCTAGACTGGCGGCCACCGGGTGATGCGCCAGTCATCTCCTGGCTCGGCGGTGCGGGCGAGTTCGAACATGGCCGAAGCGCCGGGTGAGTCCAGGCGCACGACCAGCCGGTCCGGCCGGTGGTCGAGCGTTTCGTAAGTGCCTGCATGTACTCGCGTTACCCGGCCTCGTCCGCCGCTGACGGGGCCCTGGTGGCTCAGGTACGCCCGGCGGTGGTCAGGCAGCTTGCGGGCGGCCAAGGCCTCGCCCGGGCGAAGGTCCAGGCAGTTGCGCTCGAGCCGCCAGGTCGCCAGGGCCTCGCCCGCTTCGAGCATTTCTAGCATTAGGTCGTAATGTTCCGGGCCGCAGCCGGTATGCAGGATGATGACAAACGAACTTGGCATATGTAAGATGATACCGACAGTGCAATATGGAACCAACGATTCGTACTGCCGCCGCCCGGACGACCCGCGGAGGCGGCAGGGGAGCGACACAATGAGGCATTTGGCATGGCTGCCGATGGCTGTGGCGCTGGCGGTCTTGGTCGCCGGTTGCGCGCCGGATGCGGACCAGTTCAGCCAGGCCAACCGCACCGACGCGATCTCCGCGTTCCAGGTCGGGCACGTCGCCGAGGCCAAGGCGATGTTCCAGCGTGCCCTGTCGTGGAACCCCGCGGAGCCGGAGGCCCTGTACTACATGGGCCGGATCGCCTGCACCGAGCAGGATTGGGAAAACGCCAGCTACTACTTCCAGTGCTGCATCGATGCCGACCCGTCATTCCCGACTGCCCGAGAGTGGTACCTTTATGCCGAGAAGTCGTCCGGGATCATCGGCGATAAGCTGAGGTTCCGCCCCATTCCTCCGCAGCGCAGGTGACGTGCCCCCCGGCCCGGCCTTAACCGGCCCGCCGGGACGATACGGAATACCCCAGCCGCGTCGACAACGCGGCAGTAAATGGGATAAGCGTGGTATGTACGGATTGCTTATTGAAAGGAAGAAACATGACCGACCCCAACGCCCCGTTTGACAACACCAAGCCCCCGCAAAGCCCCGCGCCTGCACCCGCGCCCGGCCCGGCCGGCGGAGCTCCCACCGGCCTGGTCTCGGCTGAATCCCCCGACGCCAAGACCATGGGCATGCTCGCTCACCTGCTGGTGATCTTCACCGGGTTCATCGGCCCGCTGATAATCTGGCTGGTCAAGAAGGACCAAAGCCCGTTCGTCAACCAGCAGGGCAAGGAGGCGCTGAACTGGGCGCTGACGATCCTGGTAGGGTTCGTCGGGTGCATGGTCATTGGATTTATCCCGTTCGTCCAACTTGTGGTTTGCCTGATCTGGCCGGCGGTCGTTGTATGCAATATCGTATTTGGCATCCTGTCCACGATCACCGTGAACAAGGGCCAGCCGTATCGCTACCCCGTCTGCATACGCTTCATCAAGTAAGCTGCTGCCCGGATTCCCCTGGCGTAGACCGGGATCCGCCCCCGGGATTCCAACCCGCCGCAGGCGGGCGGATTGGAATCCCCGGACATTTTTTGTACACTCTTTGCCATGAGCGACGACAGGCATAACACATACACCAGTCCGCTGGAGACCAGGTACGCCAGCCGGGAGATGCGGGAACTCTTCGGCGACCAACTGCGGATAGCCACCTGGCGGCGCCTCTGGCTGGCCCTGGCCGAGGCCCAGCACGAACTGGGCCTCGAAACCGTTACCGAGGCCCAGCTAGACCAGATGCGGGCGCACCTCGACGACATCGACTTCGACAAGGCCGAGCAGTACGAACGCAAGAGCCGCCACGACGTGATGGCCCACATCCACGCCTTCGGCGACGTTGCCCCGCTGGCCCGGCCGATCATCCACCTCGGCGCCACGAGCCAGTACGTCAACTGCAACACCGACATGATCGTCATGCGCCGGGCACTGGAGATTCTCCGCGGCCGGCTGGTCAATATCATCGACACCCTGGCGACATTCGCCGCACGGCACCGCGACCTGCCGTGCCTGGCGTTCACCCACTTTCAGCCGGCCCAGTTGACCACCGTCGGCAAGCGGGCAGCCCTTTGGTGCATGGACTTCATCCGCGACCTGCGCGACCTCGAATACCGCCTGGACAACCTCGAGCTGCGCGGCGCAAAGGGCACGACCGGCACACAGGCCAGCTTCCTGGCCCTGTTCGCCGGCGACCACGAGAAGGTCAAGGCCCTCGACCGCCGCGTGGCCGAGAAAATGGGCTTCGAAAAGCTCGCCCCGGTCACCGGCCAGACCTACAGCCGCAAGATCGACGCCGCTATCGCCCAGGTGCTCGCGGGCATCGCCGCCAGCGTTCACAAGCTCTGCAACGACATCCGCCTGCTGGCCCATCGCAAGGAGATGGAAGAGCCCTTCGAGAAGACCCAGGTCGGCTCATCCGCCATGGCCTACAAGCGAAACCCCATGCGCTGTGAGCGTGCCACGGCCCTGGCCAGGTTCGTGATGGACGTCTCGACCAGCCCCCTGCACACCGCGGCCGAGCAGTGGTTCGAACGCACCCTCGACGACTCCGCCAACAAACGCCTGGCCATGAGCGAGGCGTTCCTGGCCACCGACGCGATCCTGCTGATAACGCTCAACGTCACACAGGGCCTGGTCGTGTACCCCGCCGTCATCGCCGCCGGCGTGGAGGCCGAGCTGCCGTTCATGGCCACCGAAAATATCCTGATGGCCGCCGTCGCCGCCGGGGCAGACCGCCAGGAAATCCACGAGCGAATCCGCACGCACAGCATGGCCGCCGGCGAGCAGGTCAAGCTGCACGGCAAACCCAACGACCTCATCGTCCGCCTTCAGGCCGATGCCGCCTTGGCCAACGTTGACATCGACTCCGCCCTGCGCCCCGAGGACTTCGTCGGCCGCGCGCCGCAACAGGTCGACGATTTTATCGCTTCCGAAGTGGCCCCCATCCGCGACAAGTACAAGTCCCTCCTCGGCCAGCAGGCGAATCTGCGGGTGTAGCCGAAAACCTTGGGCATCTTGGCCCAGGTGTAATGGTTCTCATAATCATTCAACGAAAGTAATCGTCGGTTGGGCCGAAAGGAAGCCCGATTCCTCCGGCTATCGGAACGTTAGACGCCCGCGGCTTGTCGGGTTCCACGGGAAACATGCCACGGGAAAAAGATCTCGCGTGGAAACCCCATGGTATAATTAAGGCAAGTGCGGAGCGTTGTAATGCGCGAAGCTACGATCCGAAAAACACTGACGGTCTGCATCGCCGTTATTGTCGCGGCGGCGTCTTTGCCCCTGGCGCGGGGATTGGCGTCGGCGTTTGATAATGGCAATGGGTGCGATGCCACGCGAGAGCTCACCGGTTCTTCCGGACCCGCCGCGGTGCTCAACGGGCTGTCGCGCAATCCCGATCTGGACTTTTCCGAGTTGCGCCTGGCCGGGCCTTTGCCCGGGATTTGCGGCCTGGGCGTCGCAGCCAGGCTCGCTGCCAGCACCCAGCCGGCGGCGGCCGCCGGAGCCGGCCACGCCGGCCAGTGCGGCGCGACGCTGCTGGCGCTTCACTGCCTTCTGACCGTGTGACAGACGCGGTTGCATGTCTTGCTGATTCCGTTGCCGGCGGGTTTCCGCGGGTGTTCCGCGCGCCGGCGGGTTCCAAACTTTTTTGCAGCAAATTGCACCTTGCCGCAACTTGCACAACTTTCAACAACTTTCCACAGGCCGCGACCGCAGGCCGATGCGAGAGCACCGGACCGCGGCGCGTTGCCGGGAGCAGCCGCAATGAAGGCATCAACAAATGTGATTTCCGATCCCAATACCTTGCTCAATCACGTCCGTCAAATGCTCGACCAGGGCCAGGCCCAAGCCGCCCTGGACGTGCTGGATTCCTGCGGGCAGAGTACCCGGACCATCCAGAACGCCAAGGGAGTGTGCATGATGCGTCTGCGTCTGGGTCGGCACGAGCTGGCCGTGAAGATATTCCGCGACCTGGTCTTCCCGGGTGGCGCGTTCGCGATCCCGGACGACACGCCGACGGTCTTCCGCAGCAACTACGCGACGAGCCTCATGCTGGTGGACAACCCGGTCACCGGCCTGCAGATCCTCGGGCAGATTCCGGACAGGCAGCACCCTGCCGTCGTGCAACTCAAGATCGCGGTGCGCAACTGGAAGGCAAGCATGTCCTGGTTGGCTCGCGTCGGGCTGCTGATCGGAATCACCCCGCAAAAGCCGTTTAGCATGGACTCCGCGCCGGGTGAGCTGCTGATTCCGTAGAGCGGTGAAAGTCCCAAGCCCGCGAAGCGGGCGGCGTGAGATGCAAGAGAGCTTGTCCGCGAACGCTTCCGGGCCCGGGCATGGACCTGGGCCCGGAAGCTGGGGTTTGTCGTTTGCCTGCGCCTGCTCGCTGAAGGCGGCAGGCCTCGGGGGTTGTTTCGGAAAAGGGCTTCTCCGGAAATAGTTTGAACTTCCGATCGCTACCGCGCACAATGCCGATGATGAGTGCCCGCGCAGGATTGGTCGTTGCGCGAGGCTCCAAGGGTGCGGTAACACAGATTTGCCGCAGGCTACTCGGGTGGTCGGGCCGCCATCCGGAAAAGTAATTTTCCGGAGTCACACAATGGCGCAATCCGAGAAGAAGGCTGAGCAGCCTGGCCATCAGATGAGCGAAGCTGGTTGCCTGGTCCGTCTGGGCTGGATGATGTTCGGCAACGCGGCGCTCGTCATCTGCATCGTCACAATCGCAAGCCACAAGGGTCGCTCCCTTTCCGCCGCCGATGCCGTGTTCTGGGCGGTGGTCCTTGTCCTCATCTGGCTGCGGCACGTTGACATCACCCGCATGAAAGGGCAGACTGCCGGCGGCCAACCAGCCACGCTGTCACACTGGAAACGATACGCCGGCTTGCTCTTGGCATTTTCCCTGGTCGCATGGGCTGTTGCCCACGCCGTTGCCTGGTTCCGGGGATAGAGGTGATTCCGGCTTCGATTTTCGCCTGCTTCCAGGGGTGTGCGAG
>Ga0315285_10008061_pt1 | contig 10817 bp, 9 predicted proteins | sample YL17G09_36_MG_FD_203698 | JGI IMG/M metagenome (GOLD analysis project Ga0315285, IMG submission 203698) | Sediment microbial communities from Yellowstone Lake, YNP, Wyoming, USA - YL17G09_36 | ecosystem: Environmental > Aquatic > Freshwater > Lake > Sediment | place: USA: Wyoming | collected... | reverse complement strand
CCACTTGGGAATTGCCGACGACGCGCGTTGGCGAAGATTTGCCATTGGGAATTCGCAAATGGATTCCTGTACCCAAGACCGAATTTCGTCTGGTCGCTGAGCCAACGCGGCGGGAGCAAGGTCAGGTTTTGCACTACGCTGCTCCACGTCAAGTCGCGGTTAGGGGTGACGCGTTGGGTGTCGCCAGTAGTGCGATGGTGACGATGGCAGATGCAGTCGCCCTGCAAGTTGATCGCGAAGGCAAGGTGGTCTCGTCGCATTATCATCAAGCCGATCGCGGTCAAGAAGAACGCGTGCGCGATCACGTCGCCAAACTCGTCGCGCGCAAGCGCGTGTACGAAGCAAAGCCGGGCGAGCGCGTTGAACCGGCAGAACTGATCGCGCAGCGCAAGCCGTACTATATCGCGCACGACGAGCAGGGATATAAACGGATTCGCCGCGCGTTTATCGCGTGTGGATAGCGACCGCCGACAACCGACCGCGACTGCCCCTGGTCATTCTGTGGTCGGTGATCTGCGGTCGGCAGTCAATCATCAGAGGTGAATTATGAACACGAATCGCGCCCGCTTGATTCCGGGGCTGGTCTTGATCGTTTTGGGTATTGCGTTTTTGCTAGCGCAATATTTCGAGTTCGGTCCCGCGTTGTTTCTCATTTTGCTCGGGCTCGTCTTCCTGGTTCTGTATGCGCTCACGCGCAGCTATGGATTGCTCATCCCAGGTTGTATTCTTGCGGGCGTTGGACTCGGCTTGTTGTTTGATCGTCCGCCGCTAGGAACGGCGATTGCGGTACCGCTCGGACTTGGGTTGGGTTTCATCGCGATCTTCGTCCTCCAGTTGATCGTCGCGCGGCAGTCGCATTGGTGGCCTCTGATCCCTGGCGGCCTCCTCGTGCTGGTTGGCATCGCAGAAGGCATCCCGCAAGCGCAGGTTCTCTTCGAAAAAGGATGGCCCCTGATTCTGGTGCTGGCCGGCTTGTTGATTTTGACTGGACAGTTTTGGAATACGAACCGCGAGCGAAGACGCTAAACGGGAGAGCGTCTAGTCAATGTCACTAGCAGTGGAATCTGCAACAGTCATTTTTCTCGCGATATGTGCGGGACTAGTGACCTATATTACTGTTGCCATTATCGGGACACAGGCCGGGTGGTTTCGAGCCAACCTGCGTTTGGCTGTGGTTGTTTCTTCACGAAAGCAGTGTTGGATGGATTGGCTGTTTTTCGGCGTGACTTGTATTTTCTTCCTGATCTTTGTTTTGATCGATCTTCGCCGATACGAGACGCTCAGTTTCTTTGGAGATGATTTTGCATTCTTCAATCAGGCAATCTGGAATTCCCTGCATGGGCGATTACTTGAGAACACCGCCTATCTCGACAGTCCGACGATTCTGGGGCACCATTTCTCTCCCATCCTACTCGCGCTTGTTCCTCTGTACGTCTTTGGTACTGGGCCACGTGTCTTGTCAGTGCTGCCAGCGATCACTATCACGGTCTCGGCATTTCCTCTATATTGGTTTGCCCGACAGCAGATCGGGCGAACGCTCGCTCTAGTCATCCTTGTTGCATTTTTTCTCTCACCTATCGTGCAATATTTGGGAACTGGTCCATTCTACGAAATCATATTGGCGACGCCTTTGCTGATGTATGCTGTGTTCTTTCTACTGCGTTATCGTTACTTCCCTTTCTGGGTTTGTCTTGCGCTTGCTCTATTGGTTAAAGAGGAAATCGGCATCATGATCATTGGGATTGGCATTTACGTCGCGTTATTCCAACGCAAGGGTGTGCTGGGCTTGTTGCTGGCCTCCATAGGGTTATTTTCCGCGCTCGCGCTGCTACTATGGGTGATTCCTGCCTTTCAGGGTGGGACGAATTACTATTTTTGGGGGGGAAGTTCGGAGCGGCCTGGACTAAATCTGTACGGATATTTGGGCAAGAATCTTGGGGAAATCGGGATGACTGTGATTACGCGCCCAGATGTTGTCTTTCAGTATGTAATAATCGAATCGAAGATTGAAGCGCTTCTTTATCTGCTTCTTCCAGTTGGGGCAATCCCGCTCATTGGTACAGAGATCATAGCCCTCGCATTGCTTCCACTGGCGTACATTCTATTGACTGATGCGCCATGGGTGTATTCGCCGTATACGTACCATTACGCTCCTGTCGTTCCCTTTCTCTTTTTTGGCTTAGTGGTCGGTGTGCGACGAATCATATCTTGGGTTAAGGGCAAATCGAGCGCGTCATCCAATGTTCGAGCAAACCGCTTGGCAGTGCCTGCGGCTGTGGGTGTTTTTATTCTGGCATCCAGTGTTCTCTCTGCCTATGTGTATAATCAACGACAGTCATTGGCAATTCTTGATTTCAATCGTTATCCCGTGACGGAGCATACGGCGCGCGCAGAGACCATCGCGCAGATGATTCCTGATCGTGCGGTCGTCTTGGCGCAGACGGAGTTGATGCCTCTGGTCTCGGAGCGCAGGTACGCCTACATCATGCCGGCGATTCCCTGCTTGGGCATGGCAGACTATGTCTTCGCCGACATGGAGCGTCCGTGGTATGGTTATCGCAAAGATATTTGGGAAGATGTTCTTCGGCAACCGATCTTTGAATCTGTGTTGAATCAAGACGGGTACGTTCTGAGAAAACGCACACGCTCTGCACACGTAGTTGATGTGAATTTTGGTAATCGAATGACGCTACTCGGTTACACATCCAATTTGACTAGGACTTTGACAGGCGGTTTCATATTCCATCCAGCGTTGACATGGCGGATTGACCATGTCATGCGTGAGCAATATGTCCGAATTGCGCGAGTGACAGACGAGCAGGGTCATTTGTGGGCGATGGACGAGGGAATAGCGGGAGGTGGAGATTGTACGACGGATCGCTTGGACGAGGGAACGGTGCTGAGCGATCTATTGCGTTTGGATTTGCCTCCGACGATGCCGGGAGGGCGATATGGGTTGAGCGTGGGGCTGTATGAAAAAGTGAATGGAGAATATCTGCCCGTAGTTGGAGAACAGAAGAACATCACACAGACTGAGATTTTCATGACCGCATTGGCGATTGAGAAGAACAAAGCGTCGTTCACCGCCAGCCAATTGAGGATCGAACAGCCCCTGTTTGTAGACATGGGCGAGATGCGCTTTCTCGGATCGACCTTTTTCCCGGGAGCGATTCGTAGCGGCGAAGAAATGTCGGTTGGATTGTACTGGCGCGCGCGCGGCAAGCCGCGCGGCGATTACCTTGTTGCCGTACAACTACGCGATGCGGCGGGTCGAATTGTAGCAGAACAGAAAGATCGCCCTGCGGCTGGCGCGTATCCGACAACGCAATGGTCCGAAGGTGAAGTGTTGCTAGATTGGCATGATTGGGTGGTGCCAGCCACACTGGCGCCGGGTGAGTACGCCATGCAAGTTGTGTTGAGCGATGCGGTGAGCGGCAAGGTGTTGGGCGAAACAGCGTTAGCGAAAATTTCAATCACGGATCGGTAGGAAAAATAGGATGCCTGTTTGGGGCGAGTTCCTGATTGTACTGGGCGCGTTGGGCGCGCTCGTGTTTTTGCCGGGCGTGCTATTGACCTATGGGTTGTTTCCCGGCAAACGCTTGGATATTTTTGAGCGCATCCCAATCGGCTTTGGCTTGGTTTGCGGTTTCCTCGTCGGTCTGTTTTTCTTCGCCCGGGTTTTTGCGTGGGGCTGGTTCCAGTTGTTCACAGTTTGGATCGGGCTGATTCTGCTCTTGATGAGTGTTACTTGGATATTGCCGCGCTTCCATTCCCTGCGGGTGTCTCTGAAATTCCAACTTGCTCAATCGCTCGGCGATGTTTTGCCCCGCGCGGCAACCGATGATGAACAGATGGCGAATCAGCCGGTCTCGCGAGTTCTCATAGGATTTTTTGCCCTGGCGCTGATGTTGGGCGCATTTCTAACCCACATTGGTCCGGTTGATGAGGATGACTGGAGTTATTTCCAGATTGTTCGTGAATTCGCAGATGCGATCGGTTTCGCACCGGTTTCGCTGAGTGATCGGAATGTCGTTCACGTGTGGTGGCTGATCCACGCGGCAATCGTCCACACCTTCGACGTTGACCTGGTTCGTTTGGGACAGGATTGGATGCCTTTGATTTTTGTCCCGGTTTCGCTGTTGGCTTTTTATGCTCTAGCGCGCGCTCTCTTCTTGGACAGAAACCTGGCAATTGCGGCAATCTTGCTGCAATTTGTATCCCTGCTTGTTGATTTATTCAACCCGTACAAGTGGGTTCCTTTGCCCGGTCAGTGGCTCTTTACGCGGATGGATCAAGATCATACGATTGTGATTTTTCTTTTTCTGCCGGTATTTGCCGCAATGCTCATTTGGTATCTGCGCGAAGGCAGTTGGGCGCTACTCGGCGCGACTCTGGTCGCGCAAGTCGGTCTGATCGCGATTCACGCGATGTTGGGCATTGTGCTGTCGGCGTTGACGTTGATCGGTGTGTTGCTGATCGAAGGGATTGTTGCGCGTCCTTCGCAAGAGCGCAAGCGGGTGGTGTGGCTGGGTATTCTGACAGCGATCCTCTTTTGCGCACTCGCGCCTATGCTCCCTGCAGTCTTTGGCGCGCGTGCGCCAGCGGAATCCGCGCTGCAATATGCTCAGTTGGCTGATGGCGTCTTTCCTTTCAGTCATTACCGCTACACTTTTTTTTCGCCGACGGCATTTACATTGCGGGCAGATTTCTTGGGGCAACCTCCTGCGCTAGCGGCGATTTTGTTGACACCACTGCTTATTCCGTTTCTGCGCAAAGATCTCGCAGCGCGCTATCTCTTTGTTTCGAGTGTGGGACTGTTGTTGGTTTTGTATGTTCCTCCCATTCTGCAATTCCTGGAAAGTCAAATGTCGGTGACGGTACTACGTTTGTGGAACTGGAATCCCAAGGCGTTGATCATCGGTTATTTTCTGCCGCACTTTTATCCGATTGTGCGCGACGGGTGGGCGGCACTGCGCCGACGCGCCTGGAACACACGCGCGTCGCAAGCGGCACTGTTGTGCGTCGTTTTAATCGCGTTGCTCGCACTTTGGCCGGCGTTTCTTCGTCCCGATTGGCCCCCCGAGTTGGGCGTGGGTCACGCTTTGCCGAACGGTGCGCACGAAATGCTCAAAGCACTGCGCGAGCATACCGTGCCGGGCGAGCAAGCTGCGGTCTTGACAGGGCCTGATATTTCCTCGGCGATTCCCGCCTACCGTGTGACTTTGATCCCGATCCTTTTTCGCGAAGACCTCAGGGGGCCAAAAGGGCGCGATGTTGTCGGATTTCTTGACGCAGTGCTTATGACGAACACACAGCTGGAAATTCTGAACAAGTACCAGGTCAAGTATTTGCTTATCAGTGGTGAGCGGGAGAGCGTCTCGCAGTGCGACCTCCTGCCTGAGTACTTTCAACCGCTCTTCCGCAATTCGTACGGCGCATTGTATCGCGTCGCGTCGCCGCTCGAATCGAATGCGTTGATCGAAGCGAACACGGTCGCGAACTATGGCGAGTGGGAGGGCGCGATCCAGGCGTACGACGCGGTGCTCGCCGCAGAACCCGATAACTCACTCGCGCACACCGGGCTGGGTATGATCCTCCAATTCTTGGGGAAACCCAAAGCCGCTGTGCGCGAATTTGAAGCGGCAGTGCGCGTCGCGCCGACGAACGCGCAGGCGCACGCTCATCTCGTCCATCTGTATCGTCAATTAGGAATGAACGATCAGGCCGCCGCGCATATTCCGGCGGCGGGAAGATTGATGGAAAGCGAACCCAAATGAAGTGGCGTGAGCTGGCGCGAGGATTAAGAGAGCATTGGCATCGGCTCGCGCTCGCGGCGGTGATTTGTCTCGGCGTCGCGTTGCGGGTGTGGGGCATCAATTTCGGTTTGCCTTACACGGCTGCGCCGGATGAACCCACCCATTTCAAAATTGCGCTCCATATCTTCCAGACCGGCGATTTTAATCCAGGCTGGTTGAATTATCCAACCTTGACGTTTTACATCAACGCGTTAGCATTGATTCCGTTCTACCTTGTGGGCAAGGCGATGGGTGTTTTCGCATTACCTGCTGATGTGCCTGTGCCTGAAGTCGTCACGATGGGTGTCGGGTTGTTACGGGTACCAGCAGAATTTTTGTACGGACGCTTGATTGCCGCCGCGTTTGGTGTTGCTTCACTGGCGTTGATATATCTTCTGGGGCGCAGACTGTGTGCCAATAATTGGGGTGGCGTCCTCGCGGCGTTGTTGCTGGCAGTTTCACCTGCCGCGGTATACAGCAGCCACTTGATTCGTCCTGATACGTACGTCGTGTTTTTTGTATTGCTTTCTGTGATCTTGGCGTTACGCATTGTGGATGATCCTCGCTTATCGAACTACATCTGGGCGGGCATCGCTGCAGGCCTCGCTGTTTCTTGTAAGTACAACGTGCCATTGATCGTCGTGCCGATTATCGCTGCACACTTTTTGCGATACGGGGTTGCAGGATTCAAGCGCAAGGAAATCTACTTGGCGGGAATCGCGAGCGTACTTGCATTTCTAATGACGACTCCGTACATGGGGCTTGACTTTCCGTTGTTCTGGCGCGGTTTTGGATACGAAATTTTCGCTCAAGCCGAAGGCCATGCTGGCTCCGAAGGTAACACAGTGCCGTGGTATGTCTCTTTTGTATGGCAAACGGAAGGCATCCTGGCGCTCGCGGCGGTTCTTCAGGCAATTCGATTGCTGCGCGCGCGTTCTCACCTCGGGCTGGCGTTTCTGACATTCCCAGTGGCCTACTATGTCTTTATCAACCTGTTCACTGTTCGTAACGACCGTACTGTTTTGCCGTTTCTTCCGTTTCTGCACGTGCTTGCTGTGATGTTCGTTGTTGGTCTGTACGATTGGATGGCACAACGCGTTCGCCGCGAAACTGCCGTGTCAGGCGCGCTGGCGGTTTGCGCGCTCATAGTTTTTTCTCCCCTTCGCACTTCGATTGTGTCAGACGTACGTTTGACCCAGATCGATTCGCGCGATACGGCGCGCGAATGGATCGCGGCGAATCTGCCCAGCGGCACGCGCCTTGCACAGGAAGCCTACACACCCTACGTAGACATACGGCGATACGTAGTGCAAGGACTGGACGCCATCGTTGATCGCTCGCCTGAATGGTACGTGCAGAATGGATTCGAATATTTGGTCTTCAGCCAAGGTATGTATGGACGATTTTTTGCCGAGCCAGATCGTTACGGCATTTGGGTCGACAGGTACAATCAAGTGTTCAATCGTTTCCCAGAATTCAAGGTCTTTAACGACAATAACTATGAAATCAGAATCCACAAGACCAATGTCACATTGCCGATCCATCGCGTCGCCGCGCGCTTTGGCGATTATGGTGAACTGGTCGAGTTGATTGGGTACGACGACGTTCAATGGACGCCGGGCAATTCTTTGCGGACGCGTCTTTTTTGGCGGACGTTGGGCAGCAAACCAGAGCCCTTGGAAGTTGAATTGCGGCTCCTGGGACAAGCCGATCAGGAAATCGCGGTTGCGCGCAGCGATCTATTTCAGGGGATGGGCTGGCGAACGGGAATGTTTGATGGTATACTTACGATGCCGGTTCCGGCGGATGTGCCACCTGGCGTGTATCGTGTTCAGGTCAATTTGATTTGGACGCGCTTTGCGTACTCACTGCCGGCGATGGATTGGGCAGAGCAGAGAATTGACCCGGTGATTCTGCAACCTATCGAGTTGAAATGAGGAGTCTCTGATCCACGAATCACGCGAAGCAAGAATCATTCGCGAATATTCGCGTGATTCGCGGAGCGAGTTGAATTTGCGGCGAGGCCGCGCTATGTTTGGAGGAAAAATGGCATTTGTTACCGAACAAGAATTGCGTGAGCAGTGGCAAGAGGGCAAGGTCACGCGATTCGAATTTCCCGCTGGGACGCGTTTTAGTCCTGCGGCGCAAGATTTCATTAGCCAGTGGAAGCTCGAAGTGTATGTTGGCGGGGAATTGATTTCGCAACCATGGCCGCGCGTCGCGCATTATTCCGAAGGCGGATTGCCGTACTTGGCGAACAAGTGGAAGAACGTGCAGGAACGTTCGTAGCGCGTGAATCCGCAACTGGATGCGTTGCTGGCGCAAACGGAACGTGCGATGATCGCGCCGCCCCGCGCGTATCGCGGCGCGTACCGCGTCGGCGTTGATCTCGGCACAGCATACACCGTGCTGATCGTCCTCGATGAAAATGATCAGCCGCTCGCAGGGACGTACCGTTTTGCGAACGTCGTGCGCGACGGCTTGGTCGTGGATTTCATCGGCGCGATTGATTTGCTGCGCGAGTTGAAACGCGAGGTGGAAGCGCGGCTCGGTTTTGAATTGACGCACGCAGCGACCGGTTATCCGCCCGGCGTCCCATTCGTCGAAGTGCGCGCGACCGCAAACGTCGTGCGCGCCGCCGGCTTCGATTGCCGCGCCGAAGTGGACGAGCCAACTGCCGCGAATGCGGTGCTGCAAATTCGCGATGGCGCGGTTGTGGATGTGGGCGGCGGCACGACCGGCATCGCGATCGTTCGCGAGGGGCAGGTGGTTTACACGGCGGACGAAGCGACGGGTGGCACCCATTTCACGCTCGTCGTCGCAGGTGCGCTGAACATTTCATTCGACGACGCGGAGAAACTCAAAGTGGACGCGCGCGAGCAGGATCGTCTGTATCCGCTCGTGCGTCCGGTGATGGAAAAAGTCGGCTCTATCGTCGCGCGACACATTTTCGATCACGACGTTGACAGGATTTACCTGGTCGGCGGCACGGCAAATTTCAAGGGAATCGCGCAAGTTGTTGAAGAAACGACGGGTGTGCGGACGATTGTTCCGACGCAACCTCTTTTCGTCACACCACTGGGGATCGCGATGATGGATCGAGCAGAACTTTGATTTCGACGCTTTCTGTTGTAAACTGAGCATGGGAGACGAGATGGCAGACAAATTCGAATTACGTTGTTACGCGTACCTGGATCGCTGTCAACCACAGTACTCAGCATTCGTCGGCACGGTTACACAAGGCGATTTACTCATTCAGGGTATGGCTGACCTGTACATCGAGGTTGCGCCCGGTAACGAAGTCTTCCGGCTCGTTGATATCGCGGTGAAGGCGACTCAGTCCAAGCCGGGCGCGCAGATCGTCGAGCGCGAATTCGGGATGCTCGAAATCCACTCCTTCAGTCAAGCCGAAGTACAGGAGGCGGGGAAAATCGTGCTGGATCATCTGAGTTTGAAGATCGAAGATCGCAAAAAGCCGGAGATTGCGTCGGTTCAAGTCATTACGCACGTTGATCCGTATCAAGTGCAGTTGCTAAACCGTTTTCGGCGCGGCGCGATGTTGGTCGCGGGAGAGACGCTTTTCATTTTGGAAGTTCAGCCCGCGGCGTACATCAACCTTGCCGCGAACGAAGCGGAAAAATACGCGACTATCAAGATCATTCACATTACATCGGTTGGGCGGTTCGGTCGGATGTGGCTTTCGGGAACGGAAGCGGAGATTCTGGCGGCGAAAAAAGCAGCGCTGCAAGCAATGGAATCTGTCGAAGGAAAATGATAGATGAAAGATAAAAGGATTTCCTGTCATCTTTCATCCCTTTGAGGTGTGCGATGGCGAAGACAATCTACACTGACCGCGATATTGAAGACCTCGGGCGGCGTGGGATCAGAACAATTGCAATGACGGACGACGTGTATCTCACCGATGTGGCGCGCGAACGCGCGGAAAAACTCGGCATCACTTTACAGGGCACGCCGACACCGGCTGCCCCGGTTGCCGGCGCGCCAGTGACTACGCCGCGCGAGAATCTCGAGCAGGTAGTGAGTCAGGTAAAGGCGGATGTGCTTGCCAAACTGGGCCCGGGCGTTGATGCCGCGCTGATTGAGCGGATCGTGCGGCGCGTCGCGGGTCAGTTGCAGTGATAAAGTGCAATTGCGAGCGTTTTTCGCGAAGCAATCTCCAAATTGCAAGTTGGAGACACCTGTACTTGCGTGCGGTGCAAGTGTTGCTTCGTTGCATCCTTCGACTCCGCAGCGAAAATCGCTGCTCCGTTCAGGACGCGCTCCTCGCAATGACAAGGCGCGAAAGATGATTCTCGGCAAAGTTGTAGGCGAAGTGATCGCGACGATCAAAGACGAATCGGTACACGGGCGCAAGTTGCTTATCACGCAATTGCTCACGCCCAACCGTGAGCCGATTGGGCGTCCGCAAGTCGCCATCGAGACAGTGCACGCGGGCATTGGCGATTTCGTGTTCCTGGTTCGTGCGCGCGAAGCGTCGCTCGCGACGTTTCCTGTCGTCGGTCCTCCGGATCTAGCAATCGTCGGCGTGATTGACCACGTGGACACGATTGATCCGGGAGATATCGAGTTGCCGTTTGGGTATACGACGTTCACGTAAAGGAGGCGTCAATGAAGACACCGCAAGAGTACGTCGCCAGTCTCGCGGCGATGAAGCACAACGTTTGGATGAGCGGACGGCGCGTCGAACGCCCGTGGGAACATCCGCAAATTATTCCTGGGATCAATATTATTGCGCTGACGTACGAGTGGGCGCAAATGCCGGAACACGCGGCGATGATGACTGCCACGTCGCACCTCACCGGCAAAACAATCAATCGTTTCACGCACATTCACCAGAGCGCGGACGACTTGCAGAAGAAAGTCGAGATGACGCGCACGTATTGCCGCGCGACTGGCTGTATCCAGCGCTGTATGGGCATTGACTCGCTGAACGCGCTCTCCATCATCACGCATCATTGCGACGAGATGTTCGAAACCAAGTACTATCCGCGCTTGCTGGAG
>Ga0315285_10008060_pt1 | contig 10818 bp, 13 predicted proteins | sample YL17G09_36_MG_FD_203698 | JGI IMG/M metagenome (GOLD analysis project Ga0315285, IMG submission 203698) | Sediment microbial communities from Yellowstone Lake, YNP, Wyoming, USA - YL17G09_36 | ecosystem: Environmental > Aquatic > Freshwater > Lake > Sediment | place: USA: Wyoming | collected... | reverse complement strand
AGTCCTGCCAGTCCGCCGCCGCCACGCCAGCTTTCTGGCGGCGAGCCAGGATCTTGCCGCCGCCCGCCGCCGGCCAGGCCCCGAAAGACCAGCCCGCAGAAGCTGTCAAGGAATGGGGGGCCCACCGCTCGCTGACGCTCGCGGCTCCCTAAGCCGTTGCGGACACAGGAAGCAGCAACCCAACCACGACCGTGAGGGAGTGGTCCCGGCCATTCCTTCCCAGCTCCCGGCGGGCTGGCAGGGGAGTTGCACCGTAGAGGGCGCCATGCTGGATCCGATCGCCCACAGCCTCGAGCGTTACATGGACGTGCTCAGCGCCCGCCAGCGGCTGGTGGCCTCCAACATCGCCAACGCCGACACGCCCGGCTACAAGACCCAGGACGTGGACTTCCAGACCGAGTTCCGCAGCTTGGTCGAGGGCGGGACGCCCCACCCGGTCGAGGTCGCAGGTCTCCAGACCCGCAACGACGGCAACAACGTCAACCTGGACCGCGAGGCGCGCCTGCTGGCCGAGAACGCCCTGCGTTTCAACCTGGCCTCGAATCTCCTGCGGTCTGAGATTCGCATGGTCCGCTCCGCCATCCAGGAGGGAAGGAATCTATGAGCCTGTTTTCGCTATTGTCGGTCAGCGCCTCCGGCATGGCGGCCCAGCGCACGCGCGCCGCCGTGCTCACAGAAAACCTGGCCAACGCCGACACCACGCGGACTCCCGAGGGCGGCCCCTACCGCCGCAAGGACGTGGTTTTCGCCAGCCAGCCCATGTCCACCTCCTTCGCCGACCTGTTCGGCTCCGTCGTCACCGCCACGGAAACCGGCGTGACCGTGGCCGAAATCGTCGAGGACGCCCGCGAACCCGAGAAACGCTACCTGCCGGGCCACCCGGACGCGGACGCCGACGGCTACGTGGCCTACCCGCGCATCAACCCGGCCGAGGACATGGTGGACCTGATGGGCGCCACGCGCGGCTACCAGGCCAACGTCGCGGCCATCTCCGCCATCAAGGATATGATCCTCCGCTCGATTGACCTGCTACGGTAGCCACCATGCCCCACCCCATCTCCCCCATCTCGACCACCCCGATCCTGCCGCCCCGCGTGGCGTCCGTGGAGAGCCGCCCGAACGGCGACTTCCAGAGCGTCTTGACGGACGCCGTGCACGGCGTGGAGAGCCTCCGCCACACGGCCAACCGCAGCGTCGAAACCTTCCTGGCGGGGGAAGGCGAGGAATTGCACCGGACGGTCCTGGCCACCCAACGGGCGGAACTGGCCTTCGATCTGTTCCTCCAGGTCCGCAACAAGGTGGCCCAGGCGTATCAGGAAATCATGCGCATGCAAATGTGAGGTGCAGCCGCCCGCTGGCGGGCGGCGCCAGAACCCGCTAGGCCGCTCCCATGGATCAACTGAAGAAACTGCTTGAGAGCCTGAGCCTGCGCCAGCGCATTACGATCGTGCTGGCGGCGGCGCTGGTGGTCGCATCCCTGCTCGCCGTCACGAGCTGGCGGCGCGAGCGCGACTACCGGCCGCTGTACACCGGACTGAACCTGGAGGACGCCGGCACCGTGGTCGAGAAACTGCGCGCCAGCGGCGTCGAGTACCGCGTGTCCGAGAACGGTTCCGTGGTGCTGGTGGCCTCCGCCCAGGTGGCCGAGACCCGCCTGCGCATGGCCGCGGCCGGCCTGCCCAGGAGCGGGCGCATGGGCTTTGAACTGTTCGACAAGACCAACTTCGCCATCACCGACTTCGCCGAGCACATCAACTATCGCCGCGCCCTGGAAGGGGAGCTGGAACGCTCGATGATGTCGCTGGCCGAGGTGCAACAGGCCCGGGTGCACGTGACCTTCCCGAAGGACTCGATCTTTCTGGAGTCGCGCCAGCCCGCCAAGGCCAGCGTGATGCTGCGCCTGCGGTCCGGCGCGCGCCTGTCGCCGGCCAGCGTGGTGGCCGTGGCCCACCTGGTGGCCAGCGCGGTCGAGGGCCTGGCGCCGGAGGCGGTTGCGGTGCTCGACATGAACGGCACCCTGCTGAACCGCCCGCGCCGCCCCAGCTCCTTCGACGGCGAAGAGCCCTCCCAGGCCATGCTGGACTTCCGCCAGCAGATCGAAAGGGACCTGCTGGCCAAGATCAACGCCACCCTGGAGCCGCTGCTGGGACCCGAGAAGTTTCGCGCCGGGGTCTCGGTGGACTGCGACTTCTCGGGCGGCGAGCAGAGTGAAGAGACCTTCGATCCCAGCCGCTCGGTGATGGCCAGCTCGCAGAAGACCGAGGACCTCAGCGGGCAGCACGCGGCCTCGGGCGCGCCTGGGACGGCGTCGAACCTGCCCCGCCCGGTCTCGCGTCCCAGCGGCAGCGGCGTGGGCATGACGCGGCGGACCGAGAACATCACCTACCAGAGCACCCGGATGGTGCGGCGCGTCCGCCTGCCGCAGGGCGTCGTCAAGCGCGTCTCGGCGGCCATCCTGGTCGATCACCACCTGCGCTGGGAGGGAGCCGGCGCCGCCGTCAAGCGGATCCTCGAGCCTCCTTCGCCCGAGAAACTCAAGACCATCCGAGACCTGGTGGCAGCCGCCATCGGCCTCAGCCCGGACCGCGGCGATCAACTTACGATCGAAGCGCTTCCTTTTGAGGCGACCGTGAACCTGGAGCCGCCTCCGCCGGCGCCCGCTCCGCCGCCCGCACCGGCGCCCGCCGTTTCCATGCCGCCCTGGCTCGAGCGACTCCTCCGCCAGACCACCGTCGTGATTGCGGCGGCCGCCGGCGGGGCTGCGCTGCTGGTCCTGCTCGTGGCCCTCTGGTGGTGGCGCAGGCGACGACGGCGCCTGGCAATGGCGATGCAGGCTGCCCTGCCGCCCGGCGCCGCCCAGGGCGCTCTGGGAGCCGGCCAGTCGACCGAACGTGCGGGCGAGGAACTCGAAGCCAGGCTTGCCGAACAGGAAGCCACCCGGGAGCGCCAGGAACTCGATGCGCTCTCCTCGATAAAACTGCCGAGGGCCACCACCAAGAAAGCTGAGGTGTTCACCAAGCACCTGGTGGAGGTGGCCAAGAAAGACCCGGTGGGTACGGCCCACGTCCTCAGAACCTGGCTGCGGGAGCGGGAGCGGTAGACGCGGCCGCGAGAAACGGCCCGCCCGACCGCCTGCTAACGCGCCCGGCTAAGTTCAGCGCCGCGAGAGTTAGCGAGTGGTCCGGCTACAGCAAGCACCCTAAAGTGCCCTGCGGTTCCACCGATAGTTAGCTCGTACAGCGCTTCTCCGGAGTCAATAGCGGTGGACGTTCTCATGGTCGATGACTCGGCGGCTATCCGCAAAGTCCTGCAACGGGTACTCAGGCAGGCGGCCATTCCCCTCGAGCAGGTCCATGAAGCCGCGGACGGCCCGAAAGCCCTCGAGAAGTTTAAGGCCGAGAGGATCGACCTGGTGCTGGCCGAGATCCATATGTCCAAGATGGATGGGCTGGAACTGCTCGGCCGCCTCAAGGCTACCGACGAGTGGAGACACCCGCCTGTGATCCTGGTGACTACCGAGGGCAGCCAGTCTAGGGCCCTGGAGGCCGCCCAGTTGGGGGCGGCCGGCTACGTTCGCAAGCCGTTCACCGTCGAGCAGATCCGCCGCGCCTTGCACGAGTTCGTTTGAGTCATGCTGGCCAGCGACCAGTTTTGTGGCGGCGGGCAGGTTGTTGGCGGCCCGGCCTGCCCGCGGCGGGCAAACCCGCCAGATAACTTGCCTGCTGGCAAGGAGTTACGGAGGGTTCCCACTGGCAGAGCACGTGCCACGCTACAGGCAGGTCGCTTCCCATGATCGTTAACGTCGCGGTCAATCAAACTACGGGACCGCAAAAGGCCGCTACCCTGCTGGTCATCCTCGGCGACCAGGTCAGCGCGGAAATCCTCAAGCAACTGGACGAGGACGAAGTCCAACTGATCAGCCGCGAGGTGGCGCGCGTCGCCTCGATCACCTCCGAGCAGTGCGAGGGCATCCTGCAAGAGTTCCATGAGATGAGCGTCGCCCGCGAGTACGTGCTCAAGGGGGGCGTTGACTACGCGCGCAAGCTGCTCTTGACCGCCTTCGGGTCGGAAGCGGCCAAGCGACTGCTGGACCGCCTGATGAGGACCCTGGACAGCGAGGTGGCCAGCTTCGACGAGTTGCAGAAGGCCGACCCGCAGCAGTTGGCCAGGTTCATCCACAACGAACACCCCCAGATGGTGGCGCTCATCCTCTCCCACCTGGACCCCTCGCAGGCCGCCGCTCTGCTCACCTCGCTGCCGCAGGAACTGCGCGCCGACGTGGCCCTGCGCATGGCCCGCCTGGACCGCATCTCTCCGGAAGTCATCAGCAAGATCGCCGGTATCATCGGCCAGAAACTGAAGGCCCTCGGCGAATTCAGCAGCGAATCCTACGGCGGCGTGCGCGCGGTCGCCGAGATGTTCAACCGCATGGATTCCGGCTCCAGCAAGGATCTCCTGGACAAGATCGAGCAGCAGGCCCCCGACCTGGCCGAAACCGTTCGGCACCTGATGTTCGTCTTCGAGGACCTGCTGCTGATCGGCCAGAACGGCATCAAGGAGCTGCTCTCCAAGATCGACCGCAAGCTGCTGACGGTGGCGCTCAAGGGCACCAGCGAAGAACTGAAGAAGCACTTCCTGGAATGCATGTCCCAGCGCGGCGCCGAGATGGTGCGGGAGGACACGGACGCGCTGGGGCCGGTGAAGGTCAAGGAAGTCGAGAGCGCCCAGCAGCAGATCATCGCGGTGGTCCGCCAACTGGAGGCCGAAGGCGTCCTGAACCTGCGGGGTGCGGTGGGCGAGCAGTATGTCGTCTAGAGTGCTGCGGGGCGCCGCGGCGGCGCCCGCTCAACCCATGCGGTGGCCCGCAGCGCGGCCGGGCGGCGCAACGCCGGGGCCGGACACGCCCGGGACGCTCCCGCCGGCCGCGCAGGGCCAGCTTCAGGCGCGCCTGGCCGAGCTGGAGCAGACAGCCCGGCAGCGGGAGCAGGAGGCTCACGAGCTGGGGCTGCGCGAGGGGCGCGCCGTGGGCGCCGAGGAGGCCGCGGCCCGCCTCGAGCCAGTGCTCGAGCGCCTGTCCCGCTCCGTCGAGGAAATCATCGGGCAGCGCCAGCGCTTCCGGCGCGAGGCCGAGGAAGACGTGGTCAAGCTGGCCCTGGCCGTCTCGCGCCGCATCCTGTACCGCGAGCTGAGCATCGACCCGGACGCGTTGCTGGGCGTGGTCGAGGCCGCGGTCAAGAAACTCGAGGCCCGCGAGGTACACCGCCTGAGGGTTCATCCCGCCGACGCCGCCATCATCCGGAAGCACTTCGAGCAAGTGGCCCGCCTGCAGACCATCGAGGTGGTGGCCGACGCCGGCCTCGAGCGCGGCGCTGTGCTGTTCGACACCGCCCGCGGCGCCCTGGACGCCTCGGTCGAGACGCAGCTCCAGGAAATCCAGCGCGGCCTCTCCGACCTCATCCAGCGGGGGCGCTAGTGTCCTGCTTCGCAAGCGCATCGACACTGGTAGGGCGTGGGGCAGGCCACCCAGAGGTTACCCGGCCGGCCACGCCGCAGGCGAGACCGCCTGCGCCACCTGGCCGCCCACTGCCCAAGGACTTGCGCAGCCGGGGGCTAGCATGACCGAGCCCCTGGATCTTCAGCGTTACCTGGCCGCCCTCGAGCGCCTGGAGGTCTACCGCTGGGCGGGTACCGTGGTCGAGCTGGTGGGCCTGCTGATCGAATCCGAGGGGCCGGCCGCGGCGATGGGCGACTTCTGCGAGATCCACTGCGCCGACGGGCGCCGCATCCGCACCCAGGTGGTAGGCTTCCGCAACGCGCGCGTGCTGTCGATGCCCTTCGAGGAAACCAGCGGGTTACGCCTGGGGGACCTGATCGTGGCCCGCCGGGAAGGCGCGCGCGTCGGGGTGGGACCGCAACTGCTGGGACGGGTCCTGGACGGCTTCGGCAGACCCATCGACGACGGCCCGCCGATCGAGGCCGCGGTTTTCTACGAGCTGTACCAGCCGCCGCCGGGGCCGCTCGAGCGCGAGCATATCGTCGAGCCCCTGGTCACGGGCATTCGCGCCATCGACAGCCTGCTGCCCTGCGGCAAGGGCCAGCGGGTGGGCATCTTCGGGGGCAGCGGCGTGGGCAAGAGCACGCTGCTGGGGTCGCTGTCGCGCCACAGCTTCGCCGATCTGAGCGTGATCGCCCTGGTGGGCGAGCGCAACCGCGAGGTGCGCGCCTTCCTGGATCACGAGCTGGGCCCGGAGGGCAGGAAGCGCTCCGTGGTGGTGGTGGCCACCTCGGACCGCCCCGCCCCCTTGCGCGTGCGCGCCTGCTGGGTGGCCCTGGCCATCGCCGAGTACTTCCGCGATCAGGGCGCCGACGTGCTGCTGGTGATGGACTCGGTCACACGCCTGGCCATGGCCCAACGCGAGATCGGGCTGGCCGCCGGCGAGCCCCCCAGCCAGAAAGGCTACACCCCCTCGGTGTTCAATCTGCTGCCCCGCATCTTCGAGCGCGCCGGAAACTTCCGCCGCGGCTCGATCACCGGCTTCTTCACCGTGCTGGTCGAGGGCGACGACATGAACGAGCCCATCGCCGACGCGGTGCGCGCCACCCTGGACGGGCACATCGCGCTGTCGCGCCCCCTGGCCACCATCGGGCACTACCCGGCCATCGACGTTCTCAACTCGGTCAGCCGCCTGGCCCCGCACGTGTCCGACCAGAAGCAGTGGGCCGCGGCCCGCAAGCTCCGGGAGGCCCTGGCAACCTACCATCAGTCGGAAGACCTCATCCAGTTAGGCGCCTACGTCTCCGGGACCAACCCGCGGCTGGATGCCGCCATACGCGCCCGCCCGCAGTTGCTCGAGTTCCTCCGCCAGGAGGCCACCGGCAAGTCGCCCCTGGACGAGACAATGGCGCGCCTGGAGGCCCTGGCCGCACAGCTCGGGCCCGGATAGCGTATGGAGCGCTTCCGCTTCCGTTTGGAGAGCGTCCGGAAGTGGCGCCATCTGGAACTGGAACTCGAGGAGGCGAAGTTGCAGGGACTGTTCACCGAGCTACGGGGCCTGGAAGCCCACCAGGCCGCCCTGGCCGCCGGCAAGGCCGAGGCCGAACGCTCGGTGTTGACGGCGAAGACCGTCCCGGCCCAGCAACTGGCGGCGCTCGACGATCACCGGCAGTGGGTGGCCACCCAACAAGCGCTGCTCGCCCATCGGGTCGCCGGCTGCAACGCCCGCATCGTCGCCCAGCGCGAGCGCGTCCGCAAAGCCGAGCAGAACCTCGAGCTGCTCAACCGGCTCAAGCAGCGCCGTCTGACGGAGTGGTCTGCCGAGGTGGACAAGGAATACCAGACCCTGGCCGAGGAGGCCTTCCTGGCCGGCTGGCGCCGGCGGTGAGCGTCTTACTGCCGCCGGGCGACCGATCGACTCCAGTCGCACCTGTCTGGACCGGGACCCCGCGCCAGCGGCGCCAGGCGGGAACGACCTTACGGAAAGTGAGGGCGTCGTCCTCGACCGAGATGACCAGCTCGGTACCCGGGCTCAGGCCGAGTGGCCGGCGGGGCGGCATCTGGGAGGGGCAGCCCCTGGGCCCGCGCGATGGCGTGCTCTCTGCCGACGAGAAAACCAGCCTCCCGCAGCCTGAGGAGGCTGCCCCAATACGTCACCGCAATTCCGAATCAGAGTACTTAGGACGAGATCCCGGGGTCATGGAATGCAGCTACGGCTCACGCCACACTCAGCAGGTCGATGCGGTCATCCAGGTTGGCTGCCGAGAACTCCAGGGCCTGCCGCAGGTCTTCCTCCTCCAGCTCCGGGTACTCGCGAAACAGCTCGGCACGATCCGCGTAGAGAGCCATGGCCTGGAGCACGCGCCGCACCGTGAGCCGCATCCCGCGGATGCACGGCTGCCCGTTCACTACCTCCGGGTCGATGGTGATCCGATCAAAGGGCGGTGGGAACCCCATGGCCCTATTGTACGCCGCCCTCCGGTGTGGCGTAGAACGCCCGCACCTTCCGCGCCGCGGCACGGCCCACCACCGTCGCCAGGTCGGCCTCCGAGGCGGCGCGGGCGCGGGCGGCGCTGCCGAAATGCTTCAATAGCTTCTCGACCGCCTTGGGGCCGATGCCGGGGATCTGGCCCAGCTCCGAGTGCAGCCGCGCCGACTCCCGCCGCGAGCGGTGGAAGGTAACCGCGAAGCGGTGCGCCTCGTCGCGGACGCTCTGAATCAGGTGCAGCACCGGCGAGAAGCGGTCCAGCACCACCGGCTCGTCCTCCTGCCCGTGGACATAGATCCACTCCTCGCGCTTGGCGATGGCCGCTAGCGCCTGATCCGTGATTCCACGCCCCTCCAGCGCTTCGGCGGCCGCATGCAGTTGAGGGACGCCGCCATCCACCAGCACCAGCGGGGGCAGGCGCCACGACTGCTCACAACCGTCAACACTGCACCTGACCTGGAAGGCCATCCCTGCGTATTTCCGGGGGGCCGCCTGGCCTCTCCCATCCCCCACCGCAATGCTGCGTCATCCGCCCAGGTCCGCGAAGCCCAGCGCCGACATCGCAGCGACTCCGTACTTACGTCTAAGCGTCACAAGAAAGCTCGGTTCAACACTGTTGACGAAGGCGAGCGTCCCCCTCAGCTTTCTTGCAGTAGCCTCGTCCAGTCGACCGAGCAAAAAGCGGTGAACATCCACGCTTATCAGCCGTTTACGCGGGCGCCCAAGTGAAACCTGTCCCTCATTGCTAATCACCAGCCCCGTCAGGTAGCGTCGCCGCTTCTTCGACGTGTACACCCGCTTCTCGGGGTTGAGCCGAAGCCTCGGAAACGGCAGCTCTTCGCACGCCCGCGTGACCTCACTCTCCACCAGATTCAACACATTGGGCACATCGCTCGAAAACGCAAGGTCATCAGCATACCTTGTATACGCCACTCCAAGCTTCTCGCAAAAGCCGCCCATCCGCGCGTCGAACTCATACAGCAAACAGTTCGACACCATGGGCGAACTGGGAGCTCCAATCGAGAGAACCAACCTTCTCTCTCCACGAAAACGCCAGAACAGAATGCTCGCCAACGCCTCCTGCTCGCCCGCCGAGAGCGCCCGCGCCTGCTTCTCAAAGAATCTAATGAAGTCCGCCCCCTCTATTGAGTGGAAGAAGTCCCTGAAATCGAGCTTTAACAGGAACCTGTTGTGGCAGTGAGCACTCACGTGGCGTCGAATGCTACTGCCCTTCTGATATGCCGTGGCCGCGGGGTGAGTCGGACAATCACAGAGTAAGTGTTCCATCACCCAATATTGCAGCGCCTTGACCTCTGGCGACGGTTGGGCAATCGTTCGGTACTCTCCAGGCCGCCGCTTCCGAATCCGATACACCTTGTACCTCATGGGCGAGCTCCGAATGAGATACAGGAGCTCACCCACCGGTATGAGCAGATCGAGAGACAAGCGCTCAAGCAGGGTTTCGGTCGCCACGCTTCAGGCCTCCCTGAGCCTTCGTGTAAGCAATGTAGGCATTCACTCGCTTGTCGTCGCCTCGCTCTGCATACGACCTGCGGTGCTTCTCGCGCCAGCGAAGGCGCTCAGTGTACCTAGCGGGCGGCCGATACGCGTAGTCGATGAAGCTCCGCTCGCACACATACCACTGTTGATGAGAGTACGAGAACCGTGTTATCAGCCCAAGCTTTTCGAGCACAAACAGGTATTTCCTCAACTCCCCGGCCTCAAGTTCCATCGATAGCTGCTTAAAAATCTCGCGCACTTCCTGGAAAGTCAGAATCCGGAAGATGTTTGCCAAATCCGCGACGAGAAGCATCTTATGAGCAAGCTTGGTCCCGTTGAGGGCGTCGGATCTATTCAGTTGGCGGCAAAAGGCCTCCACCGAACTGGCGAGGTCAGCACACGCTGGCAGGAGTCGATGAGGGTCAATGCGTTGAGGTCCCGAGGTTGTTAGCCAATCGTAGCAGTGTACGCCGCCCGCGGTTTCCTTGCTCAGACGTGCAAGGGGGCCGTCTCTTATGAAGGACCGCTCAGGCCCGGCAAGGCTCTGCTCAATTACGGCAAGGGTCTTTTCACTCAGCAGGCTAAGGGAGGCGAATGTACTTAGCTCGGCGATGGAGCCAGCACTGTCGACAAACACAAGGATGAGCGCTACGAGGTGGGCTAGGTACTCTTGGAATTCCAGCAGGTCGCGGAAGCCGGCCTGCGCGGATCCATCGTTGACATCCTCCGCAAGAATGACCTGCCCGGCAAGATTGGAACGATTCTGGCGAAGGTACCCATGGAAGGCTTCCCGGGCTGACGATGGTTCAGTGGGGTCACGGCCGGGCCGAGCACCGCACAGAAGGATGAATGGTGGCGGATTGCGAACCCGGCCGGTCTCTAGCGGGACGGCAGCGACAAACTCGCTGACCAGTTGTTGGTCCACCCTGGCTCGATACCATCAAGCGCGGCACGGTGAGGCCGAGGACTCGCCGTTCGTGCATGGCGAGGATTCGGCCTGACCGTGCCAAGAAATCTCATCAATCAACATCGGTCTGTCGGAGCGACAGACGCAGAGAGAACCTTCGTTCCTCCTGTCCACGTATAGAGCCGAACCCATTGTACACTAGGCCGGGCACATGTCCGGCAGCTCGTTCAACTCACCCCGGGCGGTGCAGTCGCCACGCTAGTTCACTATCGCGATCCAGCCCTTCTGAGGCTGAACCCTTTGCTTCCTGAGCCCGATTGGAGACCTCAAATGTCAGCCGGATTCCACCGATCACACCGCGGGATGAGCGAGAAGCACAATTGCTCACGGAGGCCACGAGGCAACCCAGCATGGCAGGGTCGCGAGGGC
>Ga0315285_10008053_pt1 | contig 10825 bp, 6 predicted proteins | sample YL17G09_36_MG_FD_203698 | JGI IMG/M metagenome (GOLD analysis project Ga0315285, IMG submission 203698) | Sediment microbial communities from Yellowstone Lake, YNP, Wyoming, USA - YL17G09_36 | ecosystem: Environmental > Aquatic > Freshwater > Lake > Sediment | place: USA: Wyoming | collected... | reverse complement strand
GCGGAAGTTCACGGAAAGCACCACGTAGCCGCGGCTGGCGAGGTACTGATTGTAACCGTAAGAGTTGTGGTAGTAGTAGCGGTAGTGCCAGGCGGGCAGCATCTGACGGATCGGCCCGCCATGAACGAAAATCACCGCCGGGCGCGGGCCGCCGCCCGCCGCCGACGCCGCCGGCACGAAGAGCTGGCCGTGGATCTCCCAGCCGTCGGCCGCCTTGAAGGTCACCACCTGCGGCTCGACCAGTTGCTTCATAGGGAAGTCAGCCGGAATTGTTTCAGGCGCAATGGCCCGTGGCTGGCCGCCGGCGAGCGCGGCCACCTGCGGGGACGCGGGCCGACGCGCGTCGGAAGCGAAAAAGGCCACCGTGCGGCCGTCCGACAGCACCTGGGCGTCCCATTCGATCCCCTGCCCCGTTGTGATCTGCGCGGCGCCGGCCTCGGCGACCGCGGCGCGCCACACATGCCGCCGCTCGATGTCGCCGCAGTTGGAGGTGAACACCGCCTGCCGGCGGTCGGGCGTCGTCACCAGCGATTCCACTTCGCATTCCTGGCCGCTCAGCGGCAGCGGCTCTCCGCCCGCCGCGGGTAGCGAGTACAGGCGGTTCCAGCCGTCCAGCTCGGCGGTGAAGATCAGGCGGTCCTGGGCGGCCCAGTGATGCAGGGTGCGGCCGGCCAGGCGCGATTGCGTGCCGCCGGCGCGCGCCGGCGCCCGCCAGACCTCGCGCCCTTCGCCGCTCGAGGCCTCCGCCACCCAGATGGCCCAGGGGATGTCGCGATCCGGGTCCGTCCCCATGCCGCCCGGCCCGCCGCTGGATTGGGCGCGCACGAAGGCGATGCGCTGGCCGTCGGGAGACCAGCAGGGATCGCCGTCCCGATCGACGCCGGGCGCCAGGTAGGAAACCGATTTCTGGCGCGTATCGTACACGCCGATGAAACTGTGATCGGAGCGGCTGCTGACAAACGCCAGCCGTGAGCCGTCAGGCGACCAGGCCTGTGAGCCGAGCGTGCCGCGGGCCGCGAAAAACTGCGTGGCCTCCGCCTTGCCGTCCAGCGGCGCCACCCAGACCTGGCCGTCCTTGAGAAAGGCGACGCGGTCGCCGCCGGGCGAGACCTCCGGCGAGTCGCCCAGGCCCAGCTTCCGCGGCGCTCCGCCGTCCACGGAAACGGCCCAGACGGCCTGCTCGGCGCCCGCCGGGTTGCTGGTGGGATTGGGGATTTCGCCGGCCTGGTTCTTGGGGCCGCCGCGCACGTAGACGATGGTGCGGCCGTCCGGGCTCCAGGTGATGGCGGTGATCTCCTGGCCGTCGTCGGCCTCGTAGGCGGTGAGCCGGCGGGCCTTGAATGCCGGCCCTTCGGCCACCCAGATGTTGCGTTGGCCGCGCGCGTCGAAGGCCCAGGCCACCCGGTTGCCGGCCGGCGCGGCGCGCAGCTCGGACGGGAACGGCGCGCTCAACACCTGCTCGATGGTGAACGAGCCGCCGGGCACCTGCGCCACCGCCGCGACAGCGCCTGCCAACAGCACTAAACAGGCATACCCTAGCCGTTTCATAGCGCGCAGTCTAACAGAGTTTGCAGCGCTCACAAATGCGGTTGTCGATCTGACACGGGGCGCGGCATTGGGGGCACGGCGGTCATGCAAACGGCGGCGCGAATGGAATTCGCATCGGCCAGAGCCGTCGGGGGCCGGTGGAGGCCCGGCCTAGGCAAGCGCAGGTTTCGGGCCCTGAGGGGGCTGCGGTGCACGCTAAAGTGAACAGCGGGCAGTGCCGATTACTAAACGTGTGCCCTCAGGGCAACATGTGGCGACCGCGCCGACCGGAGATCATCTAATGGTTCGTGGTACTAGCCGGTAGCCGGTGGTGGCGAGTACGCCGGACAGGAGACTTCGATGGCAAGCCGGTTGAACGCGCACGATTCCCACGAGACAGACGGGCTGACGCCTTTGCAGGCTTTCGGCTGCCCGCACCTTCGAACCGGACTTCCACGTCTGAGGTTTGACCGGCGCCGCAACCGGGATCCAGAGTACTACGTCGTCTGCTTCGACTGCAGGCGCGAGATCGCCCAGACCCTCCCCGATCCCTCGACCCACGAGGACCTTGCTCTCAGCGCTTAGCGGGCGGCCCGACCCTGGGGCTGGCATGATCGCCGCGCAAGCCGGTACCAGACCTCACGCACCGCCGGCGTTACGAACCCCGAAGACGGCTCGCGCCAGGCGCCCGCCACGGATCGCTTTGCAGGGTTGCACTTCTCCCGCCGCGCTCGGTTCCTGGCTCCAGTGGAGCCACGCTCATGACTGGCGAACCAGGGCCGACCGTTGACACGGGGCGTACAATGGGTGACATGGCTACCCCCGCTGTACGGACGCCCCTCGATTCGGAGAGCCAGCGTCAAATTCTGTATGCATGCCTTTTGCGCTACGCGCCTGAAACCTCGCCTCTTCGCGAGCGTGCCTTGGATCGACTGGTCTTGGGCGCCTTGTTGGGAAGCGACCCCGGGCACCCTTTCACCATCGGTCGGATTCAGAAAAACCTAATGCTTGGAACCCAGGCCTTGACCTTTCGGGTCGAACAGATGGAGCAGGTGTTGCGCAGGCTGGTTGCGGATGGAAGAGTCGCCGAGGTCGAGTACGAGAGACGCCATGCTTACCACCTGACCGCCCGCGCGAGCGAGGAACTCAGGAGGGCGATCGATTACTCCCAATCACTTTTCGAGAACGTGCTTCGCGATTTGCTTAAGGACACCGAGCACCACATGCCCTATGAGCTAGGAGCGGCCGTGTGCAAGACATTCATCTGCGAGTGCCTCGCCAGGTTCGGTGCCCACCTGGCGCGTATGGTCGCGGGCGACTTAGATCCCGATGAATTCGCCCGCATCGCGGACGTTGGCGCAGCGCTCGACGCTGCCGCTGATCGGCACGGTCTGCCAAGAGAGGCCCGAGAGTCGCTCAGCGTGAGGTGCTCGGCCTTTCTGAAAAGCAGGGGGCCGGATGCGGTCACTCTGAAGTTCTACCTGACCCAGGGATACTACATAGCGCAGTTGCTGGAACTCGGTGACAGCAGGTTCAACCCCATTGCTGAGGAAGCGTTTCGCGGGTCCGTCTTCTACCTCGACACGAATGTCCTCTTGCTGGGGCTCTTCCCCCTGGAAGGACGTTCGGAAATCTTCGGCGAAATGATCGGGGTAGCGAAGCGCCTGGGAATCGAGCTGCGCGTTACCAGGGCCACGATTAACGAGATTCGCGGGGTGGTTGCTGATCGCGTTCACGCGCTAGATCAATTGTTACCCTGCCTCCCTGAAGAGATCATCGCCCGAACGAGGGACTACATGGTCGAGGCATTTTTCGAAGCGCGGAGGGAGAGTCCTGCCCTTCGCCCTGAAGACTTTTTCGAGGCGGTTCATCGCCTCAGCCAGATCGTCCCTGACCGATGGGGCGTCATGCTGGTCGACAAGACGGAGGAGGAGGTCCTTGCCGGCAGGGATTTTGCCAAAGAGAGCAGGCTGATCCAAGAAGAAGCTCTCGCCCTTCGCAGGTCTAGAAAGCCGGACCGCGTTCTCGCGCACGACCTGTGCCACTACGCACTCGTTCAGGACGACAGGCAGTCCGGGAACACACGCACGTGGTTCCTCACGCGCGATCGAACCCTGTGGCACGCGGGCATGAAGCTGAGGCAGGACGGAGAACAGGCCTTCTGCTTTTCGCTCCTTGGCCTTCTTCAAAGCCTCTCTCCCTTTCTTGCGACGGCCAACGAGGAGCGCTGCGTGGCCGATATCTTCTCCGGCCTGCTTACCGAGCAGGTATTGACAGCCGAGCGGCTCTTTTCGGTCAGAGAATTGCTCCTGCTCAGCCAAATGAGCCAGGACGTGTTGTGCACACCAAAGGAACAGCTGCTACCTGCTCTTGACTACGTTAAGACGACGATCTTGCGGGGAGAGCCTTGTCGGCCGGAAGACGCGGGCCGCGTTGCCCTGGGCCTCCGCACTTTCTTGGCATCGAGCAGCGACGAGAGACGAAAGGAGCTGGAGGACCGGTACGCGAGGCTGGAGCAGAAGGTGGCGCAGGAAAGGCAAGCAGCCGCAAGCGAGCTTCGCGACGCCCAGGGGCGCGGCAGGGGGCTTGAGCTCAAAGTTGAAGAGCTGGGGCATAAAAACGAAAAACTGGTCGAAGCGATCTCGCACCTTTCCGACGAGATCCTCGAACTGCAGGCCGAGCGGAAGCGTGACCGAAAGAGGATAAGGATTGTCTGGGCGGCTGGCGGCGCGGTCGCAGGCTCGGCATGCTGGCTGTCGAGGTCCGCGATCGTGCAGGCGATTGCTGCCCGGCACGGGGCCGGCTGGACACTCGCGGCCAGCGGTGCAATCCGACTTGTTGGTCTCGTCGTTTTTTGCCTCCCCACGTTTTTTCTAATCCGTCGACTAGACTGGCGGGACAGGGCTCGGGAAGCAGCTCTCGCGATTGCTTTCCTGCTCGCGTTGGGGCTGTCCGGCCTACTGCGCAATTTCGCCCCCTTGCCATCGTTTGCAGGCCTTTTGGCTCTCGTAGCCGCCGTCTTGTTAGCGATCTTCGGATCGAGATCGGTGCTTTCGAAGGGCTCTGGGCGCAGCGAGTGAGCTGGAGGTTCGCCCGAGCGACTCCGCCCATCGACCGCGGGGTCGGACGCCCGGCCCGGTGTACAATAAAGTCGGGGAGAGGCTATGACGCGCACGGCTGACATGATCTTCGACGGGGAGGTCCTCCGGCCGGAACAGCCGCTCGATCTGCTGCCCAACGGCCGCTACCGGGTGACAATCGAACCGGCGGCGGAGCCAACCTCGCCCCCAGATGGCATGCCTGGTCTGTTTAAATGGATCATCGCCAACGCTCGAGATCTAGGCGTTGACGACCTGGCCGAGCAGCACGATCACTATCTTTACGGACTCCCGAAGAGATGAGTAGCCGTGCGTGGTTTGACGGCACAGGGTCGTACCCTGATTGGCGGCAGGGTCAGTCATGTGAACCCGGAGGGTGGGGACGGAGTGTATCTTTGACATGTCCGGGAGTCCAAAATGGGAATCCTGGTAAAAGTGACTACAGCCCCGAGACCAGAGCCGAAATTCAAGCCGGGCGATCGGGTGCAACGGACGAATCAGCCCGAGGCATTCGGAGAAGTTCGTGACGTTCGATGGGATTCGCAAACCCGGACATGGAAGTATCAGGTTGAGATACCGGGTGTAGGGCTGCCTGTCATCCCGGAGCACGTGCTCCGACCGTACGTGCGCATGAAATTGCCGTGGGAGGCGCTCGCCGATCGAGAGGTGTCAGGCCACAAGCATTTCATCTACAACCTTACCTACCACCGCCTCCGGCATCCGCCAGCGCGTATCGCGCGATCGTTTGTTACCGCCCGAACCCAGTTCTATCCACACCAGTTCCGGCCGGTGTTGAAGTTCCTCGATAATCCAGCCAACCGGCTGCTTATCGCCGATGATGTAGGCCTCGGCAAGACGATCGAGGCAGGGTACATACTGCGCGAATTGGGGTTGCGCCAGGGCGGACTGGAACGGGTGCTGATACTGGTTCCCGCCCGCCTGACTTCTAAATGGAAGCGCGAACTGCGCGATCGGTTCGGCGAGACGTATGAGACAGTCAGATCATCCGAACTGGCGGCGCAAATCGAACGCGTCCGCCGGGGCAACGAGCCCGAGTCGTTTCACTGGATTATTTCCTACGAAAGCGCGCGTGCGGAACGTATACAGGAAGCTTTTGGCGATAATGCGCAGCTCCCGCTGGACGCCCTAGTGGCGGACGAGGCCCACCGCATGCGCAACCCAAAGACAGATCAGCATCGCATCGGTTCGCTGTTGTGCGGTGGCGCCGATACCGTCTTGTTTCTATCCGCGACGCCGGTGCAAACCAGTCTGGAAAACCTCTTCCATCTGCTTCGCCTTCTGTCGCCCGAAGAGTTTCAGCAATACCAGGTGTTCGAGCAGCAGATGGACGCAAATAAACATCTTCTCGTCGCTCAACATTTTCTAGCTGAACGCCCGGTTGATTTCGAGGGGGCGGCCAGCGCGTTTGCCCGTTTCAGCGAAGCGCTGGAGCAACTTGGGATGCCGCGTACTCAGCTCGCAGATTCAGTCGGGCAGCGGATCGGCGCCGCCGCTGGGATCGACAAAGTCGCTCTTGCCGAGCTGCGGGCGGACTTGGGGATGTTGAGCCCGACCGCGCACATTATCTCTCGAACAAAAAAAGCGGAAGCACTGCCAAACCGGCCGGTCCGCGACGCCCGGTGGGCTCACGTGCAACTGAGCGCCGCAGAGCGCCGGATTTATGACAGCGTCGAAGAGCTGTGCCGGGCAACCTGGGGAGGGTCAGCAAGCGGCTGGGGCTTCCAAATGAGCTTACTCATGGCCTATCGGATTACGGCAAGCTGCATTCCGGCCGCTATGCGGTACTTCCGAGAGAAACTTGGCGCAGCGGCCCGCCAACTGGACACCAATGCCACCCCTGAAATGAATGAAGAGGACGATGTACGGCAGGACGAGACCATCTGGGACCTGAGTGAGGCGCGTGAGCGGCTGGCGGGAGTTCTGGAACTCTTTGACGAAAGACCAATCCCGGACTCCAAGTTGCGCGTTTTGCTGGACGCTTTGAACAGCGCATGGTCGGACGATGCGGCCGGTCAGCGACCTCGCCGCAAAGTGGTTGTCTTCTCGTTTTTCCGCCGGACGCTGGAATACTTGTCGCGAGCGCTGCGCGAAGCGGGCATCAGAAACGAAATGATTCATGGGCTCATCCCGGTTCCCGACCGCGAGGATGCGATCGATCGCTTCCTCACAGACGCCGAACTGCAGGTCTTATTGACCTCGGAAGTGGGAGGCGAAGGGATAGACCTGCAGAAAGCATCCATCGTGGTCAATTACGATCTGCCGTGGAACCCGATGGTGGTGGAGCAGAGAATTGGGCGCGTCGACCGCATCGGCCAGGAATCACCGATCATTCATGTTCTCAACTTCACCGTCGCTGATTCGGTTGAGGAACGAATCCTGGCACGCCTGCTCAACCGAATTCGCATATTCCAGGAATCCATCGGCGAGCTAGATGAGATCATCGGCAACCGAATAGAGGAACTGACGGCCCTTGCGCTGCGCGGGGAGCTTTCCCCGGAGGAGCTTGAGGCTCAACTCCGGCAGACCGAGGACGCGCTCGAACAGCAGATTGCCGGCGCGAAGCGAGTGCTTTCCCGCGTTGATTCTCTCATCGCGGCCGACGAGGCCTTGATCCACGAGATCCAAGCCACGGTGGGAGAACGACACTTGCCTTCGGAAGCCGAACTGCTCCTCTTCCTCAATCACGTTCTCGGCCGTCATTACCCCGGCTCTTTGTTGCCGCAAGAAGCTGCTCGCGCTGCGGTATCGGTTGACCTGCACGGGAAACTGGCCGTCGATATGGAGGCGCGCGCGGCGCACCTGGGCGACGATGCGTTACAGTTTGCGAGGCGCATCTCTACTGGCCCGGCCCTTCTGACGCTGTCCCGCGATGCTGCATATCGGCACCCGCGCGCCGAACTCATTCACTTCCATCATCCCCTGTGCGAATTCGTCCTTTCTCTGGTCAGCCATGACGATGAATCGAGGAATGCGGCATTCGTGATTGCCGTACCGGAAGGCGCTTTGGCTCGCGGCGATTACGGGTTCCTGATCGCCCTGCTTGAAATTGACTCCTTCCGGCCGAGCACGCGTATTGTGGCCACGTTCGCCAGCCTGGACGGGCGGCATGTCTGGAATGACCCGGCCGAGACGATGCCCCTGCTCATTGATATGCTTGAAAAGGGAACGGACGTCGTTTCGCCCGAGTTGGATGCCGACTCGTTCACCACGCTCAAAGAGGTGCTGCTCGACGGCCTGGAACGCTTGGAGCACGACTGGGACACGCGCGAGAGGAAGATTGATCAACTTCGTGGCGAGCAGCAGCGTGCCGCGCAGGCAGCCGCGTTCGAGTATCGGTTGCGTCAAGCCGAAGCGAGGCTCGCGGCTCTACAGGAAAGGGGCGCACACAGATTCGCGGTTCAAATGGCTGAGGCACGCGCCGAGAAGGCGCGAAAACAGCGAGACTCCTTCCTTGCCACGCCACCCAACACACAATGGGGCGGCATCAGCCACCAGGAAATTGCGCTCGGATATCTGAGGGTGAGGGGCTAAATGAGCCGGATGGTTCGAGTCGGAATTGATTACGGGACGAGCATGTCGAAGCTCGTTTTCCGCGATCCGGCGGCAGCGGGGGGCGAGAAGGCATATGTTGTCGTGCACAACGGTTCGTTTCGTGTGCCGTCGTCGGTCGCCTTTATCGATGACGAGTTCGTGTTCGGTTTCGACCGATCAACCACCGAAACGTGTGCGGCGTGGTTTGAAAGTGTGAAAATGCGCGTCGCCGAAGAAGCCAAAGGCGACAACCGTAAATACTGCTACGCACCACATGCGCCGTTGCCGGCTGGGGTGAGCTCGGCCGGTCTCGCTGCGTTGACCGTCTGGTTCCTGCTGGGGATCGCACACCAGGCCGCCGCCAGCCACCTAGGCTGTAAACGAGAAGATGTCGCAGTCAGCACGACGCTCGGCATTCCCATGAGCTTCTATGACGACCCGGCTCTTCGTAACGTATTTCTGTTCATCGCGCGCACTGCTCGAAGAATCTACGACGAATGCGGGCCGATGGTTGGCGATCGCGTCAGCATGGCGTGCGGGCGCGACTTGTTAACTTACTACGCAGTTGATGGCGGTAGTCGATTGGAGGATGGGTCGGATCTCCGGGACTACATCCGATCGGAAGCCGAATCGGCACTGTGGTTCACTCTCAACTCGCCCAGCGTCGCGCCGGGGCCCTACGCGGAAGTTGATATTGGGGCGGGAACCACGCATTCGAGCATTTTCTGGGTGCGCGAAGCATTTCGCGCCGGTCAATGGCAAAGGGATCATTTGGCCTTCTACTCGGCCCGTTCATTTCCGTACGGCATGGATGCCGTGGACGAGAGACTTGCCCTGTTTGCGGGTATCCCCGCTGACCAACGGCTGGGGATTCGCGGCCAGGAGTGGAAGCTGATCCAAAAGTTCCAGGTGCCCGAGATCAAGAATAGTTTTTTAGATTTGAGATGGGCGTACGAGAGCGCGTGGCGCCAGGCGTGTCCCCGCTTGTCGTTGCCTGAGAAACAGCGATTCAGAACACACGACGTCTTTGTCATAGGCGGCGGGAGCTTGATCCCCGAATTAACCGCGCAGTATCGCGAGCATCCCGATCACTATCCACAACTGCTCCGTACACGTAGCGCTGAGAGGCCTGACGATTTAGTGCGAACCGACGGGAAAGATCTGCTGGTCGGCGATCTGCCATTCGTCAGTGTCGCTTACGGGCTTTCATTTGATGCGGGGATGGTGCCTAAGCCGGATCAGGAACATGAATGCGTTGAGCACCCGGAACGCGCCTTCGTCCACTACGAAGACCGGTAGCTATCAGGATCATTTGTGGCAACAAACCAACGCCGCGATCTACAACCTGCCTCAAAAATTCCGAAGTGAGGCAAGTGGGGAATCAACCCTTGCCTCAGGGGCTTTTAGAAGCCCGTGTTTTCGGCCCTTGCCGCACATGCGGCTCAGGCCGTGCCCTGGGCGGTTGACAAGAACCGGCCATTTTCGAGACCGGTTCTAGTTTGCCGATACGAAATTATCGAGGGGCGCGCTGCTTGGATGCTGGCCCGCGTTTCGAGAAAGGAGCTTCAGACATGATGACAGCCAACCTTATGGATTACGCGGGCTTTCCCAGGGACCCGGGAAACATCGATGAGAACGTCGGAATCGATCAGGACCGTTTTCAAGGAGCAACTCTCTTGATCCGGCTGCCTTTGCGAAGACGCCGCACATAGCTCTCCGTGTCTGGCAGATCGGACCGGTCCTTCCAGATGCCGACCACGGCCCGCATGGCCTCTCGACGCCGGGTGGCGCCGCTGAGATACCGATCCCGAATCGCCTGCCGCACTAGTTCAGAGATGGACACTCCCGATTGCCGTGAGCGGATGCGGAGCACCGTCCACAAATCGTTCTCGATGTAGAGTTGAGTCCTCTTCACGATGTACAGTATACATCGCCGCGCGCCAGAAAAATGCCGCCAACGGCCTATCTCTTGTCGGGGCACGCGATCAATCCACCCGTGCTAAAATCGCGGCCGGCCCATCACTGGGACGACTACATGTATCAGCGCTACCACGTTGAAACCAGCCCCGCACTCGAAATCGCGCCATTCCCCAACCGCACTCGGGTCAAAGTCAAAAAGCATGGCCTGGCCACGCATCTGCTCACAGAACTGATTCGCTATCGGGGAAACCGAAAAGTTGCACTCAGCCGGCCCTGCGTCTATGGCGTCTTCTCGGGGCCTGTAGGGGGATTTGCGCCCAGGAATTATTGCTGTGTGGGATGCCTGCGCTGCACCATCGAGTATCCCGAAATGGTACAGGTTTATCCCGAGCCCAAACATCGGCTTCTTGGTGACTCGTACTTTACGCCGGAGCAGGTGGACACGATCTGCTACGAGGCACGAACCGGGAGGATACCCGTAAAAGGCGCGGGCTACCGGGGCCCCTTCGGTGGCGAAGGCTGGGACGGGATGTGGACGGACATGTCGGAAATCGTCCGCCCTACCCGCGACGGCATCCACGGCCGAGAGTTCATTTCCACCGCCGTGGATATTGGCCAGAAGCCGCCATTCCTCAGTTTCAATGAGCAGGGGGCGGCGACTGGGGAGAGCGCACGGACCTTTTCCATTCCCATCCCAGTTCTGTTCGATGTCCCGCCCGCCTCAGTCG
>Ga0315285_10008051_pt1 | contig 10826 bp, 11 predicted proteins | sample YL17G09_36_MG_FD_203698 | JGI IMG/M metagenome (GOLD analysis project Ga0315285, IMG submission 203698) | Sediment microbial communities from Yellowstone Lake, YNP, Wyoming, USA - YL17G09_36 | ecosystem: Environmental > Aquatic > Freshwater > Lake > Sediment | place: USA: Wyoming | collected... | reverse complement strand
AGCCTCCTTGTTGTCTCATGGCCGCCATCGATGATGCGACAGGCAAACTCCTGGTGGCCCGGTTTTTTCCTTTTGAAGGCAGTTCAGGGTATCTGTGGCTTCTTCGAGAGCTGGTCAAGCGCTATGGAATTCCTTTGGTGATGTATCACGATCGTCATGGGTCGCTTCATCGAAACGATTCGCATTGGAGCTTGGAAGAGCAGTTGGCCGGCCGTCAGGAGCCGACTCAGGTGGGCTTGGCGCTGGAGGCCTTGGGCATTGAGTCCATCGCAGCGCTCTCCCCCCAAGCCAAGGGGCGAATTGAAAGGCTCTTTGGGACCTTGCAGGACCGCCTTATCGCTGAACTAGGCCTCGAAGGGGTCCAGAGCCTTGAAGCGGCGAATCGCTTTCTCAAAATCTTTATCTCGAGGTTTAATCGTCGCTTTGCCGTCTGCCCCCGAGAATCCGAAAAAGCCTGGCGCAAAGTCCCCCCAGGCCTCGATCTGGAACGAATGATCAGCTTCCGCTATCGATCGGTCGTGGGCAATGATAACAGCGTTCGGATTGGAGGTCTGATTCTGGATCTGCCTCCCGGTCCCCACCGACGCTCCTATGCCAAGGCTCACGTCGAGGTCCGACAACTCCTCGATGGGTCCTGGAGGGTCTATTACCAGGATCAACTCATTGCGAAACATCCTTCAACGGAGCTTCGGGATCCGGTCCGGGCGCTTAAACATAGTCGGCGCATCAAGGGCGCCTCCCCTGAACAATGGGTTTATTGGGCTTCTGCCCCGCCGTCGCAAGTTCCTTCGGCACACGGGCCATGATCACAACGTAGAATTTAGTCTCTTCGGGGGGATATCAACCTATAGGGAAGAAGACGATCATCGTTTCTAGCGCATCCTGGTGATTCGTTGCACCGTGGATTTCGTATGAAACGTTAAGAAAACGTTTGGTTCCTATAAAATGCTTCGAATTGCAATCCAATCAAGGGGACATTTTCGCTTTGCAGTTAAGGGGACATATTGACGTTGCTTAAACATAAAATTTCGGCACCAAGCTTGACAAACATATAAGAAATATGATTTAAATAAAAAGTTTAACCATTTCAAAAAAGAAGCTTATCGAAAAGAAAGGGATTCCGTGAAGAGAACATATCAACCAAGCAATGTCAGGCGGAAGAGAACTCATGGATTTTTAGAGAGGATGAGTACCAAAGCCGGTCGCAAGGTTTTAAAACGGAGGAGAGCGAAGGGGCGAAAGAGGTTGACGGTTTAACCTTATTCCTGTCGATAAGACTCGACTACGAGAGGATTGAGGCGAACTGTGGGGCCGTTCAGGTTTACCCCGTTAGAAAACTCTACCATTCATGACGGGGATGATATCAATAAAACTTCAATTCCTGATAGGAAGGACGTGGTCAAAGCTCCCTCCTTTCTAACGGGGTTTACAAAAAAGGAGAGGATCAACCATCCTCAGGATTTCCGAAGGGTGATGAAGTTAGGAAGGAGGTTCCAGTCCAAGAATTTCATTCTTTTTATCCAGGAAAATGAAGGAGGGTTCCATCGATTAGGGATGGTGGTGAAAAAGGAGATGGGGCCAGCAAATTATCGAAATCGCATGAAACGATATTTTCGAGAATTCTTTCGCCTCCACAAACATCAGATCCGTGGGTCTTTGGATATGATCATTCTGGCAAAGAAAGGATGTGCTTTAAATCGATATAGAGAGGCTGAAGAGGAATTGAAAGGGCTTCTTATCATATGAGAAAAAGCGGGATCACGCGGGCATCAAAAAGAGGGTTAATCTTTCTGATACAACTTTATCAACATACCTTTTCAATCCTTCTTGGCCCCTGCTGTCGGTTTACTCCCTCTTGCTCCTCGTATGCTTTTCTTTCGATAGAGCGTTTCGGAATCATGGAAGGAACTTGGCTTACCTTAAAGAGACTGGTCAAATGCCATCCTCTCCATCCTGGAGGATACGATCCAGTTTCTGAAAATCCAACGATTCATTGTCACCCTGCCTGCCCTGAACCAGCAAGGTTCGGGGCCTGTCGCCTGCCTGCCCTGTACCAGGACGGTTCAGGGCCTGCCGGTAGGCAGACAGGAATGGATTTAAATTCTTAGGAAGGAAACATAAGGCAAGGAAATATGGAAAAAAGAGCTATCATTGCGATAATATTGACATTTTTAGTTATTATGTTTTGGAGTGTCATCCAATCAAAGTTCTTTCCCTCAGCACCCATCAAAGAGGTGAAGAAAGAAGAGATTACCCCCGCAGAGAAGGTGGTCGAGAAGGAAATAGATATAAAAGAAACAAAGCCCAAGCCCCAGAAAGAAGCAAAACTCCCTTCAAAGACGAAGATTGTTCCAAAAAAGGAAGTCTCTATAGAGACCCAAAACTATTGGGCAATCTTCACCAATGAGGATGCAAGACTAAAACATTTTAAGCTGAAACAATATGAAGACAGGGTGGAGGAATCTCCCATTACGGTAAAATTGACCCAGTTTGTCGAAGACATCCTTGGTAAAAAAATAGAAGAGCCGAAAAAACCAGAACTACTCGATTTGGTGAATACGGGTGAAAAGGAAGGTCTTCCCTTAGGAATTAGCTTCATTACCTCCCTACCCTCTCGGAATCGAGTCGTACCGACTTCCTCTGATGAGAATTGGGAGGTGGAGAAAGAGCAACTTCGTTTAGTCAACGCCGGCGAAAAGGGTGAGATCACTTTTACAAAAAGCTTGGAGAACGGATGGAAGGTATTAAAGAGATATCGATTTTCGTCTGATCAATACGCCATCGACCTGGAGGTGGAGGTACAAAATAATTCTTCTAAAGAGATCATCAGCCAATTGGAACTTGAATGGATAGGAAAGATTGAACTGGCGAAACTAGCCGACGAGGGGAACAAAGATTATGGTCTGAAGTCAGTCTTTTTTAAGAACGACAAGATAGAGACGAAAGATCTTGGAGGCACAGGTTCCTCAGGTTGCATTCCCGGCTGTGAATCTCAGAAGAGGAAGATCGAGCCATTCGAGACCTCGGACAAGGGCGATATTCGATGGTACGCCTTCACAGGAGAATATTTTACAGCCCTGTTAATCCCTCCTCCGACAGAAAAGAACATCACACTGTCGGTGAAAGGGAGTGAGAAGAATCTCCTTCGGGCCAGTGTGATCACCTCACCATTTTCTATCCCGTCAAATCAGGCGGTCAAGATTCCATACAGAATCTATATGGGTCCTAAGGAAGAAGGCCAATTAAAAACCTTGGGTGTCAATGCAGAAAAGCTGGTCGATTTTGGTTGGTTTACAGTCGTCGCAAAACCCCTCATCTGGTTGTTGAAGCTCACCAATACGGTTACGAAAAATTTTGGGATCGATATCCTCATTCTCAGCATACTGATCAAAATCATCTTTCTGCCCCTCACACAGATCAGTTTCAAATCGATGAAGGGGATGCAGAAGGTACAGCCGGAAATGGCCCGACTCAAAGAAACCTACAAGAACGACAAGGCAAGGCTTCAGCAGGAGATCATGTTGCTCTATAAAAGGAGAAAGATTAACCCCATGAGTGGGTGCCTTCCGATGCTGATCCAGATCCCTGTATTCATTGCCCTTTATAATGCACTTCAATATACGATTGAGATGAGGCATGCTCCCTTCTTCCTTTGGATCAAGGACCTTGCTGCCAAAGACCCGATCTATATCACGCCGCTCATCATGGGAGCGACGATGGTGATTCAGCAAAAGATGACTCCCTCAGCAGCCGATCCAACCCAAGCCAAGATGTTTATGCTGATGCCGGTAATGTTCACCTTTCTCTTTCTTAATTTTCCATCGGGTTTGGTTTTGTATTGGCTGGTCAACAATGTCTTATCAATCGCTCATCAATACTACCTAAACAAAAAAGTGTAAGGTTCGAATCTTGGAAGAAAGGGTTGAAATTGCCAAACAGCTCATGATGGGATTACTGGAAAAAATGGAGGTAAATACCGTATTAGAGGGTTTTTCAAGGGAAGGAGACATTCATCTCGAAGTAAGAGGGGATAAGGAAGGGATTCTCATCGGAAAGCATGGCCGTACCTTGGACTCCCTTCAGTTTCTCATCAATCGAATGGTAAATAAGCGGTTGAAGGAATCGGTGAGAGTGATTTTGGATATCAATGACTATCGAAAGAGAAGGGCGGATAATCTAAAGAAGATGGCTCTTCGATTAGGAGAGAAAACTAAGATGAGTGGCCATGGTCTGACGGTGGGCCCTTTCAATGCTCATGATCGTAGGATCATCCATCTCACTTTAAAGGAAGACCCCTTACTCCGAACGGAGAGTTTAGGGGAAGGGGAGATGAAGAGGATCAAGATCATCCCAACAGAGAAAGAGGGGGGAAGAGTTTGACCCCTTGAACAGGACCTCCTTATCCCAATCAAGAAGCGTTTTAACTCAAGAAGAAGAAACGATTGCAGCCATTTCCACTCCATTTGGGGAGAGTGGTATAGGGATTGTCCGTCTCAGCGGTCCCTTAGCCGAACCCATTGCCAAAAAATTATTTAAGCCGAAGAAAGACCATTCCTATCTGATTTCCCATCATTTCAATTATGGAGAGATCGTCGACCCTCAAAAGGGGACTCCCATTGACGAAGTCCTCGTTGTTCTGATGAAGTCTCCGAAGACTTACACCCGAGAGGATATCGTGGAAATTCATTGCCATGGGGGATATCTCATCCTTCAGAAGGTATTGGAATTGGTATTGAAGCAAGGGGCAAGGATGGCTTATCCAGGAGAGTTTACAAAGAGGGCTTTTCTCAATGGCCGCATCGATCTGACTCAAGCCGAAGCTGTGATCGATTTAATCAGGGCAAAGACCATGACCAGCCTCGAGATCGCAAACCAGCAATTGAGGGGATGTTTATCCAGGGAAATGGCTGAAATTAAGTCAAGGCTGGTCGGACATTTGGCCCTGATCGAGGCCTATATCGATTTTCCAGAAGAAGAGATTGAGCCGATCTCTTCCGTCTCGATGAGGAGAGACCTGGAGGGGATGATCCATCAAATGGAAGCATGGATTGCCTCCTATGAAGAAGGAAAGATCTTTCGAGAAGGGATTTCATGTGCCATCATTGGGAAGACCAATGTCGGCAAATCGAGCCTCCTTAATATATTGTTGAAAGAGGAGAGGGCGATTGTGACTCCAATTCCAGGGACGACGAGGGATGTGATTGAAGAGGTTCTGAATATCGAAGGAATTCCAGTCAGATTGATGGATACCGCAGGATTGAGAAAGCCAATGGATTCTGTTGAGTTGGAAGGGGTGAAGAGGACGAAGGAGCGAGTAGCAGATGCTGACTTTGTCGTTTTAACCCTCGATGGAAGTCGAGTACTCGATGAAGATGATATAGAGATCTTCAAAGAAATCGAAGGGAAGAAGAAGGTGGTAGCCATCAATAAGGTCGATCTTCCCCTAAGGGTTTCGATAGAAGAATTGAAAAATCGGTTTCAAGAAGACCCCATTGTATCGATTTCTGCCTTAAAAAACGAAGGGATCGATGATCTGAAAAAGGCCATCTATGCCTCCTTAATCCACAGACATGTGAGGTCATCGCCAGAGCATGTGATCGTAGCCAATATCCGCCATAAGACCGCCCTTGCTCAGGCAAAGGATAGTCTTTCGAATGGCTTGAAAGGCTTGGAAGAGGAGACCTCTCTCGAATTTATCGCCTTTGAAATTCGTTCTACATTGGAGGCCCTCGGAGAGATGGTGGGAGAGACGACCCCCGAAGAGGTATTGAACCGTATCTTCGAACAGTTCTGCATCGGCAAATAACTCTATTTTTCCCTCCCTTTCTCAAAGGGAGGTTGGGAGGGATTTTGAGATGTTTCACGTGAAACATTCCCCTTATATCCTCCTTATCAACCCATGGATTACTGATTTTGCGGCTTACAATTTCTGGATAAGACCCCTCGGCCTCCTTTTTATTGCCAGTCTTCTCAGGGCAAATGGGTTTCGGGTCACCTTAATTGACTGTCTCGATTTCTACAGCAAAACAAAAAAGTACGGAGACGGGAAATTCTTTAAGACAAAGATTCAAAAACCTCCTCCCATCAAATCCATCCCAAAAAATTATAGTCAATATGGAATACCTGAAGAAATGCTGTTGAAAAGACTCTCATTCCTTGAAGAAAAACCTGACCTCATTGGCATCACTTCAGGGATGACATACTGGTATCCAGGAGTATTCAAAGTAATTGAAATAACAAAGAATTTATTTCAAGGTGTCCCTATAACTCTGGGTGGAATCTATGCCGCTCTCTGTTATAAACATGCAAAGGAATACTCAGGGGCTGATGTTGTGTTCAAAAGTGGAAATGAATGGGATGCAGTCAAATTGATTTCGGAATTAACTCAATTCCCCATTCCGCAATCCCTGCCTGACCGGCCCCGGTCCCGACCGAGGGCGGGGCAGGCAGGCGCATTCCGCATTGATCTGTTGCCATACCCCGCTTTCGACCTTTACCATCAACTCGATTATGTCTGTATCGCTACCTCAAGGGGATGCCCATTTCATTGTACCTATTGCGCTTCCCATCTATTAACAAAAGACTTTATCAGAAGGGACCCTTTCAAAGTGGCCGAAGAGATTGCATACTGGACAACCCAGTATCCAATCCATAATATTGCTTTTTATGATGATGCCCTTCTCATCGAACCATCCAAACATTTTATTCCAATGATGAAAGAGGTGATAAAAAGGGGCATTCAATGCAATTTCCATACACCGAATGCTTTGCATATAAGGGAGATAGACGAGGAAGTTGCCGGTCTCCTCTTTCAAAGTGGGTTTAAGACGATCCGCCTCGGTTTTGAGACATCGAATGAAGAAATCCAGATAGAAACCGGAGGGAAGGTGACCAATAAGGAATTGCGGGATGCTGTTAATTATTTGAAAAGGGCAGGGTACTCTGATAGAGATATTGGGGTTTATATCATGGCTGGATTGCCTGGTCAAAGGATAGGGGAGATTGAGGAGAGTATTGCTTTTGTAAGAGCAACAGGTGCAAAGCCTATTCTTATAGAGTATTCGCCGATTCCGCATACGCCATTATTCGAAAAGGCGAAGCAGATGTCATCCTATGATCTCGAAAAGGAACCTCTTTTTCATAATAACTCTATACTCCCTTGCCAGTGGGATGGTTTTACATTGGCCGATTTTAGAAGGTTGAAGGAAGATTTGAGGAGGTAATATAGATGAAAGCATTTGAAATTACAAAGGATATTTTCATCGTCGGAGGTCCTGATATCACGGATGGACGAGATGGGTGTATCTATTTGATAAATTTAGGAGAATTGATATTAATAGATACCGGGGCAGGATGGAGCGTCGATAAAATTTTCCATAATATTCAAGTGTTAGGGTTCAACTGTAAGAATCTTACTAACATTCTTCTCACCCATTGTCATATTGATCATATTGGAGGCGTCCCAGAAATTAAAAAGAGATTTGGGCCTAAAATCTACATCCACAAGTTGGATGCTCCTCCCTTAGAAAATGGGGATCAAACCCTTACGGCAGCCACCTGGTATCAGACCACATTCCCACCAACTCCTGTGGATGTAAAATTGAATTCTCCGGAGGAGATACTAATGATTGGAGAACAGAAAATTATCTGCCTCCATACCCCAGGTCATACGCCTGGATCAATATCCATCTATCTGGATAGAGATGGGAAGCGGGTTCTTTTCGGTCAGGATCTACATGGGCCTCTTCTTGAAGAGTTCGGCTCGAACTTAAAAGATTATGGCCACTCAACAAAGAAGTTACTCGACCTTGAGGCTGATATCCTCTGCGAAGGCCACTTTGGAATCTACAAAACAAAGAAAGAAGTGAGAGACTATATTCTTTCCTACCGCCGCCAATATGGGGTTGAGTAACCAACCCCCATTGCGGAGGATTAGGGACGGTTCTCAAATTTCATATTACTAACAAATAGATACGCACTATTTTTTAGTTTTTCTCTTTTTTACCTTCATTCACTTCTTCTAAGTCTTTTTCCGAAACCTCTCCACCCTCCATATTTCCTAACTTCAGGAGGCTAAGTTTTTGATCTTGACCTTTCAGTTTAATAATTATATTATAATTACATGAGCATTATTCGGTTTGTTTGGGATCCGAAGAAAAACACCGTTAATCAACGTAAACATGGTGTTTCTTTTGAAGAAGCACAGACAGTATTTTATGACGAATATGCTCAGTTGATTGCCGATCCAGACCATTCAGATGAAGAGGATCGTTTCATCATTCTTGGTAGAAGTAACCGCCTAAGAATACTGGTGGTATGTCATTGTTATTATGAAGAAGGCGAAGAAATACGTATTATCTCTGCAAGAAAGGCAACCAAACATGAACAAAGCTTTTATAAGGGGTGACATATGCGAAAAGAATATGACTTTTCAAAAGCAAAACCTAATCCGTATGTAGGCAAACTGAAAAGGCAGATTACAATCCGCCTCGAAACTTCGACGATTGATTATTTTAAGGATTTGGCGAAAGAGCTTGGAATACCTTACCAAAACCTTATGAACATGTATCTGAGAGAGTGTGCTCTTGCTGCAAAACGGCCAGCTTTGAAATGGAGTTAGAATTATTTAATCGATTTGATTGGATGGCATACATCTATGGAGGGAAAAATAAAATATACTGATGAATCAATGGGCAAATTGAGAGTCGTTAAAGATTTTCTTCCACCACCGGATCAGTTGGTATTGAAAGAGGAAAAGATTAAGGTAACGATCTCCTTAAAAAAATCGAGCGTTGATTTTTTTAAGAAAGAAGCGAGGAGGCATCATACTTCATATCAAAGAATGATTAGACAGGTTATTGATTGGTACAGTTCATATTATCAAAAGAGTGCCTAACAATCATCCATGAAAATGTGCCGTTTATCGAGAAAATAAAAATTCATCTTCTGACTCTTTTTCCAAAACCTCTCCGCTCCAATGATTGCTGACTTCAGTAGGCTAAGCCTTCAATTTGGATTTCAGCCATTTTGGGAACTCAGCCCAGAGAATGGTCAGGATGTTTGAAGGCATTAATAAGAAGTTTTAGGTATGCCTTTGAAATTGGGTATGATGAGCCAGTATTATGTGCTAATATTAAAAAAGTGAAGGACTCTATGAAGATTATAGTGGACGGAGATGCTTGCCCTAAGTCTGTTTTTCGTATTTGCATGAAAGTCGGACATCGATATGGTATCCAAGTATGGACGGTGGCCAGTTTTAATCACAGCATCGATTCGGATCACCATGTTGTGGTGGGAAACGATTCCCAGGAAGCTGACATCAAGATCATAAATATGACAGAGGAGGGAGATATTGTCGTAACTCAGGATTGGGGATTGGCAGCCATGGTACTGGGGAAAGGAGCCAGATGCTTGAGCCCGGTTGGTCGAGAATTCCGTCCTGATAAGATTGAATTCTTGTTGGAGGAGCGAGAGGTCAAGAGCAAATTTCGCCGAAGTGGAGGAAGGACGAAAGGGCCGAAGAAGAGAACGTTTGAAGATGATCGGCGTTTCGAGGCCTGTCTGGAACGGATTCTTTTGAAATTAAGTGAAGGCGCGAAAACAGATGGATCATCGTCTTAACTATCAGTTGATAAGGAGCAAAAAAAGGAGAAAGACAATATCCCTCCATATCAAAGAAGAAGGGGAAATAGTCATTTATGCTCCTTATAGAACACCAAAATGTGAGATAGAGAGATTTATTAATGAGAAAGAGTCATGGATAGTTGAAAAATTATCAGAAAAAGAAAGATCGATAAAGGAAGCAGAAAAAGCATTTCTACCAGGAGAGAAATTCTTATATTTAGGAGAATTATTTCCTTTAGAAATACAAGATGACAACTGCAAAGGGTATCCGCTAAAATTGTCTTTTGGTAAATTCATCCTTGATAAGGATCATATAGAAAAGGCAAGGGATCTTTTTATCCAGTGGTATAAGAGAGAAGCCAAAGAGAGGATAGGGGAAAGAGTCAAGTATTACAGTAATAGACTTCAATTGTTTCCGAAAGGAGTAAAAATAACAAGCGCCAAGTACCGTTGGGGTTCCTGTTCACGAGACAATCGATTATCTTTTAGCTGGAGGATTATTATGGTGCCCTTGAGCGTTATTGATTACGTCCTGATTCATGAGCTTGTCCATATAAAAGAGAAAAATCACTCCAGAAGTTTTTGGAGCTACGTAGAGTCAATCATACCCGACTATAAGGGACATAGACTCTGGTTAAAAGAGAATGGGCATGCATTACGGCTTTAATATAGATTAGAGACAGTTTTCATTTTTGTTTGAAGATCCTGTGGCCCTTGACGTTCCTAGAGTGGCCATTTAAAATTCCTTGAAATGAGATAATTTATACGGAGGTGTCCTATGAAATCGTTATTTATGGCGGTCAATGTCTTAGTCATGGTTTTTGCGGTCGGTGCTGCAGCTCAAGAAAAGTTTGAAATGGATACTATTAAAACCTCTGCAGGCGACCTGAAGATTACTTTTATAGGCCATGGGACATTGATCTTTACCTTTGGAGGAAAGATAATACACGTGGACCCATTCAGTGAAATGGCGGATTATACCAAGCTGCCAAAAGCGGATATCATTCTGCTAACCCATGAGCACAGGGACCATCTTGACCCGAAAGCCCTGGGTATTCTGCGCACAGAGAAAACCATAATTGTATTGACGAAAACCTGTGCAAAGCAGGTTGAAGGTGGTATCGTTATGGATAACGGGGATGTTAAAACCGTCGAAGGCTTAAAGGTAGAGGCTGTGCCTGCATACAATATCATCCATAAAC
>Ga0315285_10008050_pt1 | contig 10826 bp, 10 predicted proteins | sample YL17G09_36_MG_FD_203698 | JGI IMG/M metagenome (GOLD analysis project Ga0315285, IMG submission 203698) | Sediment microbial communities from Yellowstone Lake, YNP, Wyoming, USA - YL17G09_36 | ecosystem: Environmental > Aquatic > Freshwater > Lake > Sediment | place: USA: Wyoming | collected... | reverse complement strand
CGATCCGTTCCCTCCCCAACCGGGGCGACACGGACCGGAGGACTTTTTCGTCGGACCCGATGACGAAATACTGGCGAAGCCCCTCCTCGTCCATGCCGGTGCCGTTGTCCTTGACCGTGATCGTATCAGCGTCGATCTCAACCCGGACTTCGGTCGCATCGGCGTCGTAAGCGTTGTTGATAAGCTCCCGGAGCAGCTCGACGCTTTCCGTGTAGAGCCGCTCGCCGATCGAAATGATGTGGCGCTTATCGACGGTGACTTCGAGTTCCTTCTTTTCCTTAATATTCATACCCATTCCGCCCGGTCGATTTTTTTATCCTATCGGCACAGATCGGCTCAAAGAATCGATCACCGGACCTTCATTGTTATTATAGCAAAGATATCACTGAAGCTCCACGGACTTACGTCCGTGGAATCCCGCGAAGGGGATTGAATATCAACCGCCGATCGCCTTCGCCCGATCCTCCGCCTGCCCACGAATTATTCCGGAGATACGCGACTTCATTCCGAATTGAGATATATGTCCCCGGACTGATTGTCCCCAAATAATTTCTTGACAAGAGGAAGCGGCTTTCCTATAATGCGCCGCATGAAGTCTTTATGCCTGGATCTTAGCGCGGGAGCACAAGCTTCCCCCCTGCTCCAGGCCTCCTTCTCTTTCTGGTGGGCGGCCCCAACCGCCCTGTAACATCACCCCCCTGCCATTTTTTTTACCCTGATTGAAGCTCCACGGACTTACGTCCGTGGAATCCCGCGAAGGGGATTGATCCCCAGGCGGGAAATTTTTTGGAAAAAGAAGGAGTTACGACAATGACGCGATTCGCGACACGTAAACCGGAATATCTCCCCAAAGCCTACTACAACATCAAGGCCGACCTCGAGGAACCGCCCCCACCGCCCCTCCACCCGGGCACCAAGCAGCCGCTCGATCCCAAGGACCTCGAGGTCATCTTTCCCAAGGGCTTCATCGCCCATGAGATTTCGGTCGAGCGCGAGGTCCCCATCCCCGGCGAGGTTCTCGAAGCCTATGCCCAGTTCAGGCCGACGCCGCTCGTCTATGCCTCGGGCCTCAAGAAATACTTGGAGACGCCGGCCGATATCTTCTACAAGTACGAAGGCGTCAGCCCGACCGGCAGTCACAAGTCCAACACGGCCCTGGTCCAGGCCTACCTGGCGGCCCGGGAAGGGGTCCGAACGCTGACGACCGAGACCGGCGCCGGGCAATGGGGCTCGGCCCTCGCCCACGCCGGCGCCCTGTTCGGCCTCGAGGTCAAGGTGTTCATGGTCCGGGCCAGCTATCGACAGAAACCGGGCCGCAAGACCCTGATGAAGCTCTTCGGCGCCACGGTCGAGGAAAGCCCGAGCCCGCTCACAGAGTCGGGGCGCGTCTTCTACGAGAAGGACCCCGACCATCCCGGAAGCCTGGGCATCGCCATCTCCGAAGCCGTCGAGCTCGCCCTCAAGAACCAGGGCTCGGCCAAGTACTGCCTGGGCTCGGTCCTGGACAGCGTGCTCATGCACCAGACGGTCATCGGCCAGGAGGCCATCCGGCAGATGGACGAACTCGGCGCCCGGCCCGACCTGATCGTCGGCTGCGTCGGCGGCGGCTCGAACTTTTCGGGGCTTTCCTTCCCCTACGTCCGGATGAGGATCAAGGACAAGGCGGCCATCCGGTTCCTGGCCGTCGAGCCCGACGCCTGCCCGTCGCTGACCAAGGGCGAGCTCCGCTATGATCACGGCGACGCCTCGGGGCTGACGCCCCTCCTCTGGATGTACACCTTGGGCATGGGCTTCGTGCCCCCCCCCATCCATGCCGGCGGCCTTCGCTATCACGGCATGGCGCCCCTGGTCAGCCATCTTGTCGATAAAGGGATCGTGGAGGCGCGCGCGGTCGCCCAACCCGAGGTCTTCGAGGCGGCCCGGGTCTTTCTCCGGACCGAGGGCATCCTGCCCGCGCCCGAGTCGGCCCACGCCGTGGCCGCCGTCATCGAAGAGGCGCTGGCCGCCCGCAAGGAGGGCCGGAAGAGGACAATCCTCTTCAACCTCTCGGGCCACGGCTTCCTCGACATGAGCGCTTACGAAAACAACGGCAAATCCCGCTGAGGCGGACGAGCGGGAGGGACGGCCCCTGAAGCTCCACGGACTTGCGTCCGTGGGATATATCCTTTATAGGCGTTGGAGCGCACCCATGGAGCCGTTAATACGGCTCCATGAGTACTGCGAAACCGCACTCATGGAAGCCCTGAGTACTGCAAGGCTGCTGCCTGTCCCCGAAGCGGGGCATTCGCTACCGAAGCTCCGCACTTTGACTTCAGCAGCTCTGCGCTTCGCCAACGTCGGAGCGCCAGCCCCCGAAAGGGGGTTCCTCCACGGACTATCGCCCGTGGAATCCCGCGAAGGGGATTGACGGTTCCAACAAGGGCCTTGACACCGCGATGGAAAATCCGTATCCTGTCGCCATGATTACGACCGGGATTCGACACGGCAACGCCGCCCGGTCTTTCTATTTCGGCTTCTATTTCGGGCTCTAAGCCCGAACATACGTCCCGCCCCAAACCCCTTTCTCAGCCCAGGATGAATTCCGTCTTTTCAAAGGTGACACCATGGAAGAACTGAAATTGACATCATGGACCGGCCAGGCCAGGACCGTCGTCGGGGTCGGCCCCCTTCGCGTCGGCGCCGGATTCACGGTCATCGCCGGTCCCTGCAGCGTGGAGAACGAACTCCAGCTCATGACGATCGCCCGAGCCGTCAAAGATGCCGGCGCCGACGCCCTGCGGGGGGGCGCCTTCAAGCCGAGGACATCTCCCTACTCGTTCCAGGGTCTGGGCCTCAAAGCCCTTAAAATCCTGGAAAAAGCCAGGCAGGAGACGGGCCTCCCGATCGTGACCGAGGTCCTCGACCCGCGCGACGTCTCCTGGGTCTCGGAGTTCGTGGACGTCCTCCAAATCGGCGCCCGGAACATGCAGAACTTCTCGCTCCTCAAGGAGGTCGGGAAAGGCTACCGTCCCGTCCTTCTCAAAAGGGGCATGTACTCGACCCTGGAGGAATGGCTGAACAGCGCCGAGTATATCCTGAGCGCCGGCAACCCCAACGTCATCCTCTGCGAGCGGGGGATCCGGACCTTCGAGGTCTACACCCGGAACACGCTCGACCTGAGCGCCGTGCCGGCCATACGCGAGCTGAGTCATCTCCCCATCATAGTCGACCCCACCCACGGGACGGGCCGAGCCAGCTTGATCGAATCGATGGCCTTGGCCGCGGCCGCGGCCGGCGCCGACGGGCTGATCATCGAGGTCCACCATAATCCGAAAGAAGCCCTGAGCGACCAGGCCCAGGCCCTGCTGCCGGACGCTTTTAGCGTCCTCGTTCACAAGGTCCGGTCGGTCCGGACCTGTTGGGAAGGCCTGTCATGAAGCGGCTGGCCCTGCGGGGCTTGACGGGACGCTGCCGGATCCTGATAGGGGAATCCGCCCGGAACCTCGCAGCCTATGCGCCCAAGAACAGGACACTGGTCGTCACCGACCGCAAGGTTTACGGCCTGTACCGGTCCTTGTTGCGCGGCTGGGACGTCCACGTCCTGGACCGGGGAGAAAAGACGAAAACCCTGGCCACGGTGGAGCGGCTGCAGCGGGCCCTCCTCCGGAAAGGCTACGACCGGGGCGCGACCCTGGTCGCGCTGGGCGGCGGCGTCGTCTGCGATATCGCGGGATTCGCGGCCTCGACCTACATGCGCGGCATCCGTTTCGGTTTCGTCCCCACGACCCTGCTCGCCCAGGTCGACGCCGCCATCGGCGGCAAGAACGGGGTGAACCTCGACCGCTTCAAGAACGTCATCGGGCTGTTCAGCCAGCCTGACTTCGTCATAACCGATCCCGGATTCCTGGCCACCCTGCCGGCACGGGAAGTCCGCAACGGCCTGGCCGAAGTCGTCAAGTCCGCCGCGATCGCCGACGTGAAGTTGTTTCATTTCTTGGAGGAAAACGCCGATCGCGCTCTGGCCCTGGACTTGAAGATCCTGGGGCGTTTGATCGAACGGGCGGCCGGCATCAAGGTCCGCCTCGTCGCCCACGACGAACGGGAGCGCGGCGCGCGGGCCTTGTTGAACTTCGGCCACACGCTCGGCCATGCCATCGAAAAGACGACCGGACTCAGCCACGGAGCGGCCGTTTCGATCGGCATGGCCGCCGCGGCCCGTCTCTCTACGGCCTGGGGTCTGCTCCAGGTCCGGGAAGCCCGGCGGCTCGTCGGCCTGTTGGATCGCCTGGGTCTTCCCACCAGGGCCCCCGAGGACAAACGGCGCATTCTGGCCGCCATCGACAAGGATAAGAAAAAGGACGCCCGGCTCGTCCGCTTCATCTTGCTGCGGGGGATCGGATCGGCCGTCATCCGCCCCGTCCGCTTGGATGGTCTCAAGGAGATCCTGAATGATCTGTGTTAGCCTCGCCGAAAAAACGACGGCGAACGTCATCGCCGCCCTTCCCGCTTTCTCCTTTGCCGAGATCCGCCTGGACGCCGTCGAGGACCTGACCGAAAGCGGACTCAGGGATATCTTTGCCGGCCACTCCCGCCTCATCGCCACCCACCGGCCCGGCCGCGTCCCCGAACCGGCCAGGATCGGCCGGCTGCTGGCCGCCGTCGAGGCGGGGGCCGCTTTCGTGGACGTCGAGATCGAAACGGAGGGCGGCGACATCCGGACGCTCGCCGGGGCGGCCCGCGCGCGCGGATGCCGGGTCATCGTTTCCTACCACAATGATCGCGAGACGCCGTCCCGCGATGTCCTGGAGGACATCCGGAGCAGGGGTTTCGCGGCCGGAGCGGACTTGGTCAAGATCGCCTGCCTCAGCCGCGGCCCCGGCGACAACGCCCGGCTGCTCGGGCTTCTCGACCATCCGCGGCCGACCATCGTCATAGGAATGGGTTCATTAGGAAGGATCACCCGTCTTGCCGCCCCGCTTCTCGGGGCGCCTTTCACGTATGCCTCGCCCGGGGAGGGCAAAGCCACGGCGGCCGGCCAGCCGGACATCGACTTCATTCGCCGGCACTGGGAGGCCTGGGAAAATGTCTGATGTTCGCATCTTTGCCGTCGCCGGCCGTCCCGTCCTTCACAGCCGGAGCCCCGACCTCTTTCGGGCCGGATTCCGCGCGTCCGGGATCACCGCCGTTTACACGAGGCTGGCCGCCCGGGAGGCCCGGGACATTAAAGTTCTGGCCGATTCCCTGGAGCTCTCGGGATTGAACATCACCTCTCCCTTCAAGGAAGAGATCATCCCCATTCTGGACGGCCTCGACCCGACGGCCCGGACGATCGGCGCCGTCAACGTGGTCGTCCGGGAGAACGGCCGCCTCGTCGGGCACAACACGGATCACCTCGGCGCCGTCAACGCTCTGCGCGCCCGCGGAGTCGCGCTGCGGGGACGGAGGGCCTTGGTCCTCGGCGCGGGGGGCGCGGCCCGGGCCGCCGTCTTCGGGCTTCTCCTCGCCGGAAGCCGCGTTACGATCGTCAATCGAACCGCCTCGAAAGCGGAATCGATCGCGCGGCGGGCCGGCTGCGCTTGGGTCCCCTGGGACCGAATGGACGACGCCGTCCGAAGCTCCGAGATCATTGTCTCCTGTCGATCCGTGCCCGAACGGCCGTTCGATCCTCGGCTATTCCGCCGGGACCACATCGTCCTGGACGCTCTCTATCCGGAATCAAGGCTGGTCGAGGACGCCGATAAATTCGGCTGCACGGTCTTATCCGGCAGGGACTGGCTCCTCCATCAAGCGGCCCCCGGATTCGAACTCATGACCGGCTTCCCCTGTCCGGTCCAAGCTTTGGAACAAGCCCTGGCCGAGGAGTCCCCGCTCCGCTCGAAAAAAGCGATCGCCCTCGTCGGTTTCATGGGCTCGGGCAAGAGCGCGCTGGGACGGCTGCTGGCCCGGAAAACGGGACGCCGCCACCTGGACAGCGATGATCTCATCGAATCGATGACGGGGCTCTCCATCCCGGACATTTTCGCCCGCTCGGGGGAGGCGGAATTCCGGACGATCGAAAAAAAAGTCATCTGGTCTTTGGATTTCGCGCCGGACGAGATCGTCTCCTTGGGCGGCGGCGCCGTCCTCGACCCTGACAACAGGGCGGTCATCGGCGCCAAAGCCCTCTCGTTCTGGATCTACACGGACCCTCGCTCGGTCGAAGACAGGATAGCGCCGGGCAGCCGCCCGCTTCTCGACGGGAAGTCCCCGGCCGATCGGGCCGAGGTCCTATTCCGGTCAAGGATCTCCGCCTATGCCGGAACGGCCGACGCCGTCCTCGTCAACGACGGCCGGCCCCAAGACCTCGAAGCCGCCGCTCAAAGGATCGAAGATGAGATACGTCAATCCCTCCACGCTTGACGGGACGATCGCCGTCCCGCCCTCGAAGAGCCTGATGCAGAGGGCGACGGCCGCGGCCTTCCTCAGCCCGCAAACCACGGAGATCGTCAACGCCTCCTCCTGCGACGATGCCAGGCACGCTCTTCGGCTGATCGAGGACCTGGGGGCCGAAGTCCGCCGCGCCGGACCGGACCTCTCCGGAGATCGAGTCCTGATTCGCGGCGGGGCGGCTCCGGAACGGGGACGAGTCCAATGCGGCGAATCGGGGTTGTGTCTCCGGATGTTCACGCCCATCTTGTCCCTATTCAAGGGCCCCATCGTCCTCGAGGCCCAAGGCTCCCTTGTCCGCCGGCCCATGGACATGATGGAAAGACCGCTGGCCGACCTCGGCGCTTCCTGCAAAACGAACGGCGGCCGCCCACCGGTCACGGTCCGCGGGCCGCTTCGGGGCGGCCGGGCCGAAGTCGACGGTTCGGTCAGCTCCCAATTCCTGAGCGGCCTCCTCCTCGCCCTGCCGCTGGCCGGGGAACGGAGCGAAATCGTCGTGAAAAACCTGAGGAGCCGCTCCTACCTGGAAATGACTCTTGCCGTCATCCGGGCTTTCGGCGGCGTCGTCGAACGATCCCCGGACTTGTCCGCATTCCGGATTCCAGGCCGTCAGGCCTACCGGGCCCGCGAGTTCCGGGTCGAGGGGGATTGGTCGGGGGCCGCCGTCCTCCTGACGGCGGGAGCCCTGGCTGGACGCGTCGAGATCTCAGGTCTCTCCCCGGATTCGCTCCAGCCCGATCGGGCCGTCCTTCAGGCCCTTGAGGCGGCCGGCGCCAAGATCCGGGTTTCGGAAGAAAGAATCCTGGCCGAGAGGGCGGACTTGAGGCCGTTCAGCTTCGATATCGGCGAATGCCCCGACCTCTTCCCTCCCCTGGCCGCCCTGGCCGCCCGCTGCGAAGGAACGAGCACGATCCGCGGCATCGAACGACTCCTCCACAAGGAAAGCGCCCGCGACTCCGCGATCCGGGAGGAATTTTCAAAAATCGGAGTCCGCGTCGATATTTCCGACGGCGCCGCCCGGATCCGGGGAGGCCCGATCCGGGGCGGGCAGGCCGAATCCCACGGCGATCACCGGATCGCCATGGCGCTGGCCTTGGCCGGACTCGTCTCAGAGAGCGGAGTCGGTATTTCGGGATCGTCCTGCGTCGCCAAATCCTACCCGGACTTTTTCGAGGACCTCGGGCGCCTGGGAGGGCGCATAACATGAACAGCTTCGGGAGACTTTTCAGGGTCAGCCTATTCGGCGAATCCCACGGGCCGATTGTCGGGATCCTGGTCGACGGCTGTCCGGCCGGGATCGAGATCGGAGCCGAGGACTTCGCCGCGGACCTGGGCCGGAGAAAGGGCGGCCGGCCCGGCACGACATCCCGGGTCGAGCCGGACGAGCCCCGGCTCATGAGCGGGGTCCATCGGGGCCGGACGACCGGCGCGCCTCTGCTCATTTACTTCGAGAACAGGGACGTCCGCTCCGAGGACTACCGGGAATCGGAGTCGAAGCCGCGGCCCGGCCACGCCGACTTAGCGGCTTCCCGAAAATACGGGGGCTTCCAGGACGGGCGGGGCGGCGGCCATTTTTCGGGAAGGCTGACGGCCGGGATCGTCGCCGCCGGTGTCGTGGCCAAGAAAATCATCCGGCCGATCGAGATTCGGGGCGAGATCATTTCCTGCGGAGGCTCGGCGGACATCGAGGCCGCCGTCTCGGCCGCCGCGGCCGAGCGGGACTCGGTCGGCGGCGTCGTGGAGTGCCTGGCCCGGGACGTCCCGGCCGGGCTGGGAGAGCCGTTCTTCGATTCCGTGGAATCGGTCCTCGGCCACCTCGTCTTTTCCATCCCGGGGATCAAGGGGATCGAGTTCGGCGACGGGTTTCGCGGCGCGGCCTCGCGCGGGAGCGAATTCAACGACGCGATCCTCGACGCCTCCGGCCGGACCCGGACCAACCATGCGGGCGGCCTCAACGGGGGGCTGACCAACGGAAACGATCTTTTGTTCCGGGTGGCCGTCAGGCCGACTCCGACCATCGGACGCGAGCAGGAGACGATCGACCTCGGAACGGGACGGCCGTCCGTCATCGCCTCCGGAGGCCGGCACGACGCCTGCATCGCGCTGCGGCTGCCCGTCATTCTCGAGGCGGCGGCCGCTCTGGTCATCGCCGACTTCATGCTCATCTCTCAGGTCATTCCCAGAATCGGAGAAAAACCATGGACCTCGTAGATATCCGGCGGAAAATCGACGAAACCGACTTCAAACTCCTCAAGCTTCTCGAAGAGCGCATGGAATGGGCCCTCCGGGCCCGAAGGCTGAAGCCCGCCGTCGCGGACCGGGAACGGGAAAAGGAGGTCCTGGAGAACGCCGCCGGGGCCGGGATGCATCTCATCCGGCCCGAGTTCAGCCGGGACGTGTTCGAGCGGATCATCGTCGAGAGTAAAAGGCTCCAGGACCAGAGCCGCCTCCTGGTCGGCTTCCAGGGAGAGCACGGCGCTTTCAGCGAAGTAGCCGCCCGGGCCTACTTCCCGGATCAGGTCACCCTTCCCCACCCCGAGTTCGAGGACGTCTTCCGGGGGACCGAAGAGGGGGCCCTCGATTTCGGGGTGGTCCCGGTCGAAAACACCCTGGGCGGCGCCGTCACCCGGATCAATGAACTCCTCCTCAAGACGTCCCTTCATGTCGTCGGAGAGATTTATGTCCGTGTCCGACACTGCCTGCTCGCCCTCCCGGGGACGGACCCCAAGGACATCAAGGCCGTCTATTCCCATCCCCAGGCGCTGGCCCAATGCCAATCCTTCCTGCGCCGGAACAGGCTGGAGGCCCGCCCCTTCTACGACACGGCCGGGGCCGCCCGGATGCTCTTCAAGGACAGGCCTCAGGCCGCGGCGGCCATCGCCGGAGAGCTCTGCGCGAGCCTCTATCATCTGGAGGTCATCAAGGCCGGCATCGAGGATCGGGACTCCAACGTCACGCGATTCCTGATCATGGGCCGGGAGCCCCTTCGGGAAGCCGGGGACAAATGCTCCCTGGTCTTCTCGGCGGCCCATGAGGCGGGATCGCTCTACCGCGTCCTCCGCATCTTCGCCGACGCCGGGATCAACCTGACCCGGATCGAATCGTTCCCCTGGACCGCGGACCCGTCCCGCTACGCTTTCTTCCTTGATTTCCAGGGTTCTCCGGACGATCCTCCCGTCGCGGATGCCCTGGAGCGCTTTCGGACCGAGGCCCGGTCGATGCGGCTGCTCGGCTGCTACCGGGAGGCCCAGACATGAACATCGTCATTCTCGGATTCGGCCGGATGGGAGCCTGGATGGCCCGGGAGCTCTCCAAATCCCACGATGTGTTCGTCTACGACCAGGACCCGACGAAAACGCGGCGCGCCCTCGGCGTTTCCGTCATCGAGGACCGCGGCGACATCGCGCGCCTGGCGCCCGACGCGCTCGTCAACGCGGCCGGCCTGGCCCAAACCGTCGAAGCCTATTCTTCGGTCGATAAGCTGCTGCCGCCGGACTGCCTTCTCTGCGATCTCGCCTCGATCAAAGGCTCCATTCCCGACTATTACCGGAGCCGCCCCTTCCGTTTCTGCTCATGCCATCCCATGTTCGGACCGACTTTCGCCGATCCATCCGCGCTCGGGGAGGAGAGCGTCGTCATCATCGCCGAGTCCCACCCCGAAGCCGCCGCCCTGTTCGAAGGATTCTTCCGGGGGCTCGGCCTCCACGTCCACGTGTGCTCCTTCGACGAGCATGACCGGATGATGGCCTACGCCCTGACCCTGCCCTTCGTCGCCTCGATGGTCTTCGCCGCCTGCCTGGACCGCCCGCCCGTGCCGGGGACGACCTTCAAGCAGCAGCGGACGATCGCCGAGAAGCTTCTCGGCGAGGACGACGGCCTGCTGGCCGAGATCCTCTTCAACCCCCATTCCCTCCGCCAGCTCGAAAAGGTCACCCAGCGGCTGGAATTTCTGAAGCACATCATCGGAGGACGGGACGCCGAGGAGGCCCGCCGCTTTTTCGCCCGGCTGCGGGAGAACCTGGCTGGGACTCCGGCCGAACCAACCGGCACCGGATTTCGTATAGGTCAATGGAGGTACCCACCATGACAGGAAAAACGCGATCAGCGGCGCTCGCGGTGTTGACGATAGTGGCCGCCGTCTCGGCCTGCGAACACGTCTCGGAAACGCGGACGGAGCGCAAGACCGTCGATTTAGGCGGGGCGACCTCGGCCGAAGTCCGGATCAAAATGGGCGCGGGCGAGCTCGAGATCGGGGGCGGCGCCCAAGGCCTGATGGAAGCGTCCTTCACGACCAATGTCCGCCGTTGGGAGCCCCGGGTCGACTACAGCGTCTTCGGCGGCAAGGGTCGGCTCTCCGTCGGACAACGGAGGGGCGGGGGCCTGTTCCTGGGCCACTCCAAGAACGAATGGACCGTCCGCCT
>Ga0315285_10008048_pt1 | contig 10828 bp, 11 predicted proteins | sample YL17G09_36_MG_FD_203698 | JGI IMG/M metagenome (GOLD analysis project Ga0315285, IMG submission 203698) | Sediment microbial communities from Yellowstone Lake, YNP, Wyoming, USA - YL17G09_36 | ecosystem: Environmental > Aquatic > Freshwater > Lake > Sediment | place: USA: Wyoming | collected... | reverse complement strand
ATCTAAGGCTTCAGCTTCATAGTCATGCCGCTCTGCCCACCTCAAGTACATCCTGAGCAACATGTTGGCCCAATCCTGAGATTCTGTGCCACCAGCCCCAGCATGAAGAGCGAGCATGGCATTTCGATTATCGTAATCGCCAGTAAAAAGCTGTTGACTCTCCAGCTGTTCAAACTGGGAGTTCAGCTTTCTTAGTTCCAGTTGTATCTCTTCTTTGAGAGAGTAATCTTCTTCCCCGACAGCCAGAACAATCATTTCCTGAAGATCGGCGGCCTTCTTCTCCAGCCCGCGCCAGACACTGACCAGGTTCCTCTTGCCCCTCAGCTCACGCATGATAGCCCGAGCTTTGGCTGTGTCACGCCAGAAATCAGGTTGTGCTGACTCTGTCTCCATTCTGGCAATTTCCTTTTCCTTGCCAGAGATGTCAAAGATGCACCATGATGTCTGAGATTTGCCGAAGCAAGGCTTCCAGATTTTCCTTCTCTTCCTGCATTTGCAGTCCTCCTAATCGAACAATGCCCCTTGGCAGCTTGGTTCGGAGGTCAACATTCCCCCGGCAGCCAGGTGAGCCAGACGGGTGGGTTCAGGAAGCCTATAACCAAGACAACACTTCATAACCCACCGCAAAGCCGATGCCAGGTCAATTCTGTGACCCACGGAAACATATATTGGTTTCACTCCCGACTTAGTTCTCAGCGCTGCCCCAATAAGCTCCCCTTTATCAAGCAATTCAGCATAAGAGCCAGCCTCTTCTGCCACAGGCTGATGCCGCCCGCAAAGGATAGATTTCGCACAGCCTATGGTAGGCAAATCAAGAAGAAGTCCCACATGTGAGGCAAGCCCAAACCTTCTGGGATGAGCAATCCCTTGGCCATCGACTAGAATAAGGTCGGGAACATTCCTCAGTTTTTCACAAGCAGCCAGTATCAAAGGGCTTTCTCGGAAAGACAGCAGGCCAGGAACATACGGAAATCTAATCTTACTCTGAGCTTTCTTTACCTCGACTATGCCAAACTCAGGGTAACGGAGAACCACCACTGCTCCTCTGGCTACGCCCTGGGCATCGGGAGAAGATATGTCAATGCCGGCAATAAGGTGTGGGTTAGCGACTTTGTCTTCAGTTACCACCCTTTTCGCCAGACTCAATTGTATTTCCCGTGCTTGGGCGACGGTCACATCCCACCCGTGTAACGCCTGCGCCCTCATATCTTGAATTATAAAGCATTCCACTGTAATAACAAACTTTGAAGTTACTGACACATGGACAGTGGATTCCTACTAGGGGTATCGATATTGGCGAAAGTGGACTGGTTTGCTATAATCACACCGATAACCAATCACCAGTTGCTGAAAGGATTGTCCACCCGGCTGTGGAAATAGCTTACGTGCAGACATTGTCCAGTACCAACCCGGGGACTTGTCAAGGAGCAACGATATGCCTGAAGAAATCACCAGTAATGTAGAAGCCCTCGAGGCCGAAGCCCAAAAGATACTCACAGAGGCAAAGACCAGAGCCAGCGAAATCCTCCTCGAAGCTAAGGAAGAGGCCAAGAGAATGCTTTCCTCTCAGTTGCCCCTGGCTGAGGTAAAAACTGAATGTGACAAGATTGTGAGTAAGGCTAGGGTGGAAGCCGATAAAAAAATCAAGGATTCTGAGCAGAAAGCTGTTGAAATCAGCATCAATGCCGATAAGAAAGTAAAAGAGATTACGGAGCTCGTGGTGAATATTGTCAGGGGGAGAAGCTAATATGATACCCTTGATCGTCAATACACCTGACCCCATGGTTAAAGTCAGGGTAATGACTGCCAAGGATTACTCCACGAAGACCCTCAAAACTCTACATAGTGCTGGTGTGCTTCATGTTGAGGAAAGCAAAGAGCTAAAGCCTATAGACAAAGAAGCCATTGAACGGGAAAGAAGGAAAATCGGTGAATTACTAACCAGCATCAACGATGTATTAGCTTATGTGCCAAAGGGAGAAAGAGTTTCGCTGGGAGAGGATGTGGAGGTTATATATACTAGGCCCCTTGACGAAATTGACAGCGAAGTAAGGGCGTTATGTACCAAGCTCAGCAACATGCATCAAATAGCAGCCAAACTCAAAGAGAACGTCAAAGAGCTCACGGACCTAAGCAAGCATCTGGGCTCTCTAGGGCACCGGGCTGATATCAGATTACGAGACTTGAGTTTCTCCGGCACTTACCTTTTCACCAGGGTGTTTGTGTTCCCCAATGAACTATTTGAAACCCTGTACACTAAACTGAGAGGATACCTGCTCGAGAACATTGTGGTCACAGTAGAAAACGAGACCGTTTTGTATGCCATTGCCAGAGTTGAAGACCGGGACACTATAGAGTCTGCGGTCAGGGATGGTGGGGGCAAGATTCTACAGATACCAGAAAAGGATTTGACCCTCACAGAATTCCTTGAAGTAGCCGATGGTAACATTCACAGTTTTGAAGAAGAATTGGCAAAGCTTCATACCGAGATTGAAAGCAGAACCAGAGAGAATTTGGAGACGCTCGTCCTTTTCAGGGAGGCATTATCAGCCGAAACAGAAAGGTTAGCGGTTTTAGCAAAAGCCTGTGAGGCAAAATACGTCACATTAATCGAGGGGTGGATTCCAGAGGCTAGCGCTGAGGATACAATTTCTGAGATTAAAGAGAAAGTGGACTATGTGTTCATTGACACAAGGAAGCCAGAGCAAGCAGAGGAGCCACCCACCAAGATGAGGAATGCAACCGCGGTTAAGCCGTTCGAAGTCATTGTGAACCTGTTTGGCATCCCCAAGTACAGGGAGTGGGATCCTACACCGATAATAGCTTACTCCTTTGCCTTTTTCTTTGGCCTCATGCTGTGTGACGTAGTTTATGCTGTGGGCCTAATACTAGCTTCAAGATTTGGCCTGCGGCGCTTCGTTGATGACCCAGAATCCGCAGGCTTTAAGTTATTCCAAAGAGTCCTCTATATAGGTAGCATTGTTGGTCTTATTATGGGGTTGTTGACTGGAACTTACCTGGGGAATATTTACACCTTATTTGGCATCGAGAGTTTAGCCCTTGTTGAAACAATCAAGACAGCACTGGGAACCCCCGTGTCCTTCATACTGTTTGCCTTAGTCATAGGCCTGATCCATGTGAACATAGCCCATCTCTTGGCGACGGTTAAGGGAATAAAGGAAAGGCAAGGGAAAGTGGTGCTTGGCAAAATCGGTTTATTCACACTCGAAATCGCTGGGATACCCTTGATTATGCATGTCATATTCCATCTGGATATCCCGTTATTAACGGGACAAACGTATTCCATCCTGATGTATGTTGTAATCGGGGGCATTGTATTGATCGCTGTCTCCTCCGTTATGCTGAATGGCTTCATAGGGGGGATTTTATGGTTGTTTGACGTAACTGGACTTTTGGGTGATCTTATGTCGTATTGCAGGCTGGCAGGTGTAGGTTTAGCTACGTATTACCTCGCTTACTCCTTCAATTTGATGGCCACCATATTACCTGATTTAATGCCCGCGGCAATTCGAGTGGTTGCTGGCCCATTGTTGGCAGTGATAATTTTGCTTATTGGGCATGCACTTAATCTAGTTCTTAGTGCTATCGCATGTTTTGCGCACTCTCTTAGGCTGTGTTTTGTGGAGTTTCTCCTCAAGTTCTATGATGGGAATGGCAGAGAATATAGTCCATTTCGGCTGAGAAGGCGGGCACTGCTGCCAGTCGGAGGAAAAGCTTGAGTTAAAAAAGGAGGACGAAAATGACAATCGAACCTACAACATTAGCAATTATCGGTGGGGCACTAGCGCAAGTTGGCGGTCTGGTGGGATCTGCAATAGGCATGGGTATTACTACGAGCGCTGGAGCAGCCACTTTAGCCGAGGATCCAAAGCAATTCAGGAATGTCTTGATCCTGGCATCTATGCCAATGACGCAAACTTTCTATGCACTCATTGTGTTGATACTCATCATAACAATGGTGGTTCCTAAACTCGCTGCTATGCCCGACGCTGGAAGTAGTGGCCTTACTGTGCTGGGTATTGGGTTGATATGCGCTTTTGCCGAAGGCGTCTCGGCTGCATACCAAGGCATCGCTTGTGCCTCGAGCATTTCGATGTTGCCCAAAACAGGAGGCCGTATATTGGGTAGTGGCTTAATCTTGGGTGTATATACTGAGCTGATCGGCGTCCTTGGGATGGTGTTCACAATACTGGCGCTGACCATGTTGGGGCTTTTCTAAAGGTGTCTTAGAAATGGAGAAAATAAGCGAAGCCGTTGTTGCCAAAGTGAAGTTGGATGCCCAGAACTTGATAAAAGAGGCTGAGAAGAAGGCACAAGAGGAGCTAGAGAAAGCCAAAACGCAGAGGGAAGTGAGGTTCGAGGAAGAGAAGGGCAGAATGCTAGGAGAGGCAGAGGAGGAAGCTGCGAGAATTTTGGCTCAGGCTTCGATAAAAGCGCGTCAAGAGTTGTCAAGGGCAAAGGCTGATACAATTGCCAAGCTGGTTAATAAAGTCAAAGAAGACTTTTCTCAACTTTCAACTAATGAGTGCTCGTTGCTGACCTTGATTAAGGAAGCGCTGGACGGTCTCGACAGTGATAAAGGTAGAGTTTATGTCTCTCCCAAAGATGTGAGCACTGTACAAAAATTTCTTGAGAGAGATAAAGAATTAGCCCGCAGGATAACAGAGGTAAGGGAATTTGAATATACGGGAGGGGTCATCGCTGAGGATATTGATGGGAAATTCAGAATAGATAATAGTTATGAAACCAGGCTGGCGATTTTACTACCAAAATTATTGCCCAAAATAAGCAAGGAACTTTTTTAGCCTTCAGCTATCGGTATTAGCTGATTGCTCTTGGAGAAACTTTGTCCAGCGCAAAATATGCATTTATATCAGCTTACCTCAAAGGTGAAGAGGCTAGAGTCATCAACTCTGAGCATATCGACAAAATCTCCCGAATGTCCAACATCCAGGATGCCCTGCCAGCCATTAGAGATACCGACATAGGAAGCTACCTGGAGGAATTGCCTGTTAGAACTTTTGATTATCTAGATGAATGCTTGTGGAGCTATCTCGCGCAGCGCATTAGATATGTAGAGTCATTTAAGTTGCTGCCCAAAGATGTACTGAACCTATCCAGGGCATATATAGTGAAGTATGATGTCTCGAATATTAAAGCTGCTTTACAAGGCATTTCGACTGGTAAAAAAGCCAGCATGATACCAGTTGGGATCATCTACAATAATGCATTGCTAGATGAACTTTCCAGCGCTAAGAATGTAGATGACATCATCCAGCTACTTATCAAGTGCAAATTGGGAGATTATGTACCTGCTCTAGAACAGTACAAAATGGATGAAGGCGTGAAGTCGAAGCTCCTTGCTCAAACCATGTTGGACGGTGAGTACTATAAAAACATGTTAAATATGGCAAGAGGAATAAAAGATGGCTCTGTACTTCCTCAGGCCTTCGGTCTAATCATAGACTTGGCAAACCTTCAAATTACCTTGAGAGCTACAATTGAGGGCATAGGACCCGATGCTGCTGAATTTATTATTGCCGGCGGCTATAGGATGACAGACAAAGCTATTAAAGAATTACTATCCCTTAAGATGGCTGACATGCCTGCCAGGATGGAGAACACCCAATATCGGGATATAGTAAATGAAGTATCCACTAGCTACGATAAGACCAAAAACATCACGGCTGTAGATGAAATTATCGATAAGCATAAGTTCAGGATGCTCAAGGAGCTTTTGTCACCAAGAGTGCTATCCCCGTTCGTGATGGCCTGGTATTTAATCCTCAAAGAGGTTGAAGTCCGGAACTTGCGGCTAGTTCTAAAAACAATAGTCGATGGTGTTCCCGTTCAGGAAATAAAGGATTTTTTGGTGCTGTGACATGATGCCTATCAAACGCCTAGATATAGCTGTCATAGGAGACGAAGAGCTGGTCAACGCACTGAGGTTGGCCGGTATCAGCAAGCATTACATGATAAAAGGCAATCATGATGCCCGTGAAAATGTCAGGAAAGCTCTAACTGAGCTGCTAGCCGAGCCTGATGCTGGCATAGTGATTATATTGGAAGACTATGCACAATATGTTGAAGACCTGGTGACCCCAGTTAGAAAAAAGAAGGGAACGACTCCTGTAATTATCGAAATCCCGTCGAAGTTTGGCACAAAGTACCCGGATACCAGGGAATATTACAGGGCTCTTATCAGAGAATCTATAGGGTTTGAAGTAGAAATTTGAGATTATGGCAAGAGTAGGAGTCTGAATATATGGGCAAAATATGGAGAGTTTCCGGTCCTCTAGTTATCGCCGATGACATGAAAGGTTCCCAGGTTTATGAAGTTGTCGAGATAGGTGAAGAAGGGCTTGTCGGAGAGATAGTAGGACTGGAAGGGAACAGGGCGATAATTCAAGCACACGAAGATACTCTGGGGTTGAAAGTGGGCGAGGTGGTGAGAGGAACGGGAAGGGTATTAAGCGCTGAGCTGGGTCCTGGGCTGGTCGGCTCTATTTACGATGGGCTACAAAAATCCTTGCTTGCCCTGGGTGAGAATATTGGCCCGTTTATGAAACGGGGTGCCAAAGCCTCAGCTCTTCCCCGCGACAAAAAATGGCAGTTTACGCCTAAAGTTAAGGTCGGGGATGCTGTTAGCCAGGGGGATATAATAGGCATAGTGCCTGAGACTAATCTGATAGAACACAGGATAATGGTGCCGGTAGGAATCAAAGGCACGATAAAGGAGATACGCCAGGGCGACTACACCGTCGAAGAGCCTGTGGCCTGGATAGAGCATGATGGGGAAGTAAAAGAACTCACGCTGATGCAAGAGTGGCCAGTAAGAAAGCCCAGGCCCTATAAGCAGAGGTCCGATCCTTCGGGCTTGCTCACTACTGGCATGCGAATTTTGGATTACATGTTCCCTTTAGCTCTAGGTGGCAAGGCTTCGATACCCGGCGGATTTGGTACCGGAAAAACAGTTGCCTTGCAGCAGCTGGCCAGATGGGCTCAGACACATCTGAACATCTATGTTGGCTGCGGCGAGAGAGGTAACGAGATGGCAGACGTGCTTAGTAGCTTCAGAGAACTCAAGGACCCTAACACAGGAAAATTGTTACAAGAGAAAGAGATCTTTATAGCTAACACCTCTAACATGCCCGTTGTGGCTAGGGAAGCAAGTATTTTTGTGGGCATTACCATGGCCGAGTACTTCCGGGACATGGGTTATGATGTTCTGCTGGTTGCTGATTCGACTTCGAGATGGGCTGAAGCCATGAGGGAGATGAGTGGAAGACTGGAGGAAATGCCCGGGGAGGAAGGCTTTCCTTCGTATATGGGCTCTCGACTTTCTTCCTTTTATGAAAGAGCAGGAATGGTTAAATGCCTGGGCAATCCTGAAAGAAAAGGCTCAGTAACAGTAGCCGGCGCTGTGAGTCCCCCGGGAGCTGACTTCAGCGAACCGGTAACCCAAAACACACTTAGAATAATAGATGCCTTGTATGCCCTGGATGTTTCGCTGGCAAACAAGAGACATTTCCCTGCCATAAACTGGCTTACTAGCTATAGCCTTTATGTGGACGCAGTCAAGGATTGGTGGAATGAGCATGATCCAGGATGGGAAGATACCAGAGCTAAAGCCCTGAGATTGTTGCAGCAGGAGGCTGAACTGGAGGAAATTGTGAGACTCGTAGGCCCTGAAGCCTTGCCCGAAGGAGACAAATTGCTGCTTCTCACGGCCAGGATGATACGGGAAGACTTTCTCCAGCAAAGCTCCTATCATGAGGTCGATACATACTGTACGCCAGCCAAAGCCGGCTTCATGCTTAAAACTATAATGAAGTTTTATGAACTAACCCGGGAGATGTTAAATTCGGGAGCAGGCATTGAGAGCATCCGTTCATCGCCCATGGTGTACAGAATATCCAGGATGAAGGACATACCCAATGAGGTCTTTGAACAGAGAGTCAAGGAATTATGGTCAGAGATGGAACAAAGCCTGGTAACTGGCAGACGCATTCCCTGAGAAAAGGAGGGCTTATATGGATTTCTCCTCACTTTACATTAAAGAAGGAAGAGCGATTAGTAAGGCTAAAGGAGCTTTGCTCATAGCTGAAAGCATACCTGGCATAAAATTTGGTGAGATGGTTGATGTTCAACTTGGCAATGGTGAGGTGAAAAGTGGTCAAGCAATAGACATCAGTGAAGAAGCAACTATAGTCGAGGTATTTGGTGGCGTTAGCGAAGTGGACCTCATCGAAAGCAAGATAAGGTGTAAAGGCGAGACTTTGAAGTTGCCAGTATCTATTGACATTCTAGGGAGAGTCTTTAATGGGATGGGAGAGCCAATAGATGGAGGCCCGCGGGTGATCCCCGAAGATTATCTGGATATTAACGGTGAGCCCATAAACCCCGCACTTCGCCAGCCTCCAGCAGAGTTTATTGAAACTGGAATCTCGGCGATAGATGGCTTAAATGCATTAGTGAGAGGGCAGAAATTGCCCATCTTTAGCGGCTCAGGTCTGCCTCATAACCGAATTGTAGCCCAAATAATCAGACAGGCAGCTGTAAAGGGCAAGGAGGAAAGATTCGCTTTAGTATTTGCTGCTGTTGGTATAAGTTACGATGATGCCTCCTTTTTCATGAAGAATCTCGAGAGGACAGGAGCACAGGAGAGAACGGTAGCCTTCATCAATACTGCGTCAGACCCTGTTATCGAGCGAATATCAACACCAAGGCTAGCTTTAACCGCAGCCGAATATCTGGCATGGAGACAGAATATGCATGTGCTAGTCGTACTCACCGACATGACCAATTATTGCGAAGCTCTCCGCGAACTTTCTTCCATGCGGGAAGAGATACCATCAAGAAGAGGATATCCCGGGTATATGTACACTGACCTGGCCACGATGTATGAGAGAGCAGGCAGGATTTCCGGTAAAGAAGGCTCGGTAACTATAATGCCCATTTTGACCATGCCTGACGATGATATAACACATCCCGTACCCGATCTTACCGGCTATATAACCGAGGGGCAGATTGTCCTTTCCCGAAACCTAGAAAGGAAAGGGATATACCCGCCAATAGATGTATTCTTATCCCTTTCGCGAATGATGAAAGAGGGGATTGGGCCGGGTAAGACCAGGGAGGACCACAACAATGTTTTCATGCAATCCTACTCTGCCTATGCTGAGGGATGTTATCTGAGAGAGATTTCCACCATCATAGGTGCCGAGGCACTAGGCGAAAGGGACAAGACATATTTGACTGGGGCAGATGAGTTCGAAAGAAGATTCATATCTCAAGGTGAGTCGGAGAAAAGAACGATAGAAAAAACGCTAGATATAGCTTGGGGGCTATTTTCGGCACTGCCTGAAGAGGACTTGAAATTAATCAAAGAAGAGTTCATCAAGAAGTATCTTCCCAAGTATCGAAAGTAGAAGCAGGCGCAGGGAAAATGCCGGAATTAATTAAAGTTAGGCCTACAAAAATCGAGCTGGTAAAACTAAAGCGCAGGCTTTCCTTAGCCCAAAGAGTACAAAAGATAGTGAAGGACAGGCTTTCCATACTAACCATGGAATTCCTACAGACAGCAAGAGATACAGTGGAAGCTAAAAGAAAACTACTTGATGAATCATCCAGACTTTATAAGGCGCTATCAATCGCCGCTGGGTATCATGGGTATATAGCCATGGAAAAGGAACTCATAGCCACTGAGGCTGATTTAAAAGTCACCGCTGGCTCAAGAAACATAGCAGGTGTGCGAATTCCGTCTTTTGAGCTAATGGACAATGGAAAGCCAATGAGAGGGTATAATTTGGTTGATACTTCCTCGTGGTTGGACCGTGCAGCACAATTATCTGAAGAATGTCTTAGAGCTATTGTGGAATTGGCTGAGCTTCAGAGGAATTTTGAATTACTGGCAATGGAAATAAATAGGACAAAAAGGATAACCAATGCTTTGGAATATTTAGTAATCCCAAGGTTACAGGCGACGATAAATTACTTAAATCTGAAGTTTGAGGAAAGAGATAGAGAAGAGAAAGTACGGCTGAAACGTGTGAAGGTGCTGGTTGCTCGAGGATAGACAAATGCCCAAGCCATTACAAGATGAAACAAAACAATCTCCCTATCAAAGGATGCTCCAGGAATGCTTAAGAGGCGAGCTACGGCTAGTGAATACTGGGTTACCACAGAGCCAAAAATGGCTAGCAACTTTATTAAACGAGAAATATCCGCATGTGCTATGTAACGATGGCAGTACCCACTTCTTTAAGAAAAGTGAACTTGAGTATCTGGCAAGCATGATAGATACTGATGAGCAAAAAGCATTGCCATTGCCCATGCTTATAGAGCCAGGAGCAAATCAAGCTGAGGCAGCCATAATATGTGAAGGAAAAGTAGAGGAGAAAGTCATATCAAAAGCGCTTAATATGCCGGTCACATGCGAGGAAAGAAGGATTAGGATATATAAACCACAACTGGCCTTGCTGAGAAAGAAGCTAAAAACTACGACGGTATATGTATTCTCCCCCAAAATCGTGGCCTAGGCTGCCCGGCCGCCCGCATCATTTCCTCTTTCTTTGCTGCCAGATTATTGAAGTATTCCCCGTGAGCCAAAGACAGTGTTTGGCATCTCTGGCTCGACAGCGAGTATAATCTTGGCAAGGAACCTTAAAAGCTCTGGCGTAGTTACCGACAACGACCAGTATGTAGTCACAACAGGTCAGACTATTACTCGACACTAATGTAGGTTAAGTATACTCGTGGTTGTTTCTACTTTACAATTCATGTTTTCAGCTACACCACTACAGGT
>Ga0315285_10008047_pt1 | contig 10830 bp, 11 predicted proteins | sample YL17G09_36_MG_FD_203698 | JGI IMG/M metagenome (GOLD analysis project Ga0315285, IMG submission 203698) | Sediment microbial communities from Yellowstone Lake, YNP, Wyoming, USA - YL17G09_36 | ecosystem: Environmental > Aquatic > Freshwater > Lake > Sediment | place: USA: Wyoming | collected... | reverse complement strand
TCGGCAATGTGGAAGCTGTTGACCATAACACCTAACTCCCATTCCTCTTCTTTCCCCCTTGTGTCCAGCAACCCAGGTTATGGGTAAGGATCAGTTTATTAAAGGGGGGCAAGGGGGGATTTCTGGAGATGTCCGACACATCGCGAGGTCACCTTATTTTTGTCGCTCCATATAGTTGATCGAATATTTTATGAAAACCCGCCAAGGGCCCGGAAGGTAAGTCAGATTGCGCCGTAAGCATCGGCGGAATATTGCTTTCCATAGCCTCCCTGCTTGCCTTCCACAAAGCTACCCTTCCCTCTTCGGACTATGGAGCCGGGATGCAAGCAGGAGGCTGATGAGAATACAGGCAATGCAGGCCCAGCGCACCGCGGGAATGGAAAAGGGAATATACAAAAGGGACAGGATGAGGGGGGAAAGGGCATACCCGGAGAATTTGAAGCAGTTGTACACCGAAGCCACCGGCTTCCGTAGGTCCGGGACCACTTCCACCGCCAGGGTATTCAGAGAAGTCCAGGCCGTTGCCGAACCGGCGCCAAAGAGGGCGAATAACAGCAGGTATTTCCAGTAGGAATATTCGACTACCGCCAGGCCCAACACCGCGGCGATCATGATTCCCCCGCCCAGATGGGCGATGGGAATTCTGCCCCGGCGGTCCCCCAGGATGCCGGCGATGGGGGCGGCCACGATGCCGGCGAATCCGGTCATGGACAGGATGAGCCCTGTTTGGTCAGAAGGGAGCGAGTAAGTCACTTTTAGATAATCGGCCACAAAGGTCATGAGTCCGATGTACCCCAGGAACAAGGAGAAGGCGGAAAAGCTCAGAAATTTTACATTGTGGTGGGAATAAGCCCTCTTTACCAGGGCCAGCGCATCGGAAAATTTTCCCGTTTTTTCGGCGGTTATCGCCTCCTCCCGGCTGGTAACCCAGTAAAAAACTCCGATCGAGAACGAGAAGGCCGTAAGAAGGAAGAAAAACCAGGGCCACCCCAGGGATACCTCCAGCACCCCGGAAATCAAGGGCCCCATGGTCACCCCGGTGGTGTACATAACCCCCAGAATCCCCATGGCCTTCCCGATTTGCTTGGGCTCGACCATCTCCCCCACCAGGGCGAGGACGAGGGGGGCGATAAAAGCCGCCCCAAACCCCTGGAGGAAACGGGCGCATATGAGCGTCGGCAGATTAAAAGAAAGCCCGGAAAGAAGGCTGCCCAGGGCATAGGTCCCGAACCCGAAAAGCAGCGTCCGCCGGGTGTCGAAGACCTGGGCGATGGACCCAGAAAACAGCTGGAAGACCACGTAAGGAACCATGTAGAGGGTGATGGTGAGGGAGGCCCATTGGATGCTGATATCGAAATGCCGGCAAAGGACGGGAAGGAGGGTAATGATCCCGACTCCCCCCATGGGGCCGATGATCGCACCTAAGTAGATGGGCAGCAGGCGCTTCAGATTCATGAATAAACCCGTCCGGGGAAAAGAGATCTGATGGAGGGCACGTTATAACATGCAGGCGCAGATGTCAACCTTGGATGGACTCGCAAGAAAGTCCTTTTCACCCCATTTTCGTCATTCCCGCGAAAGCGGGAATCCAGTTAATTCAAATACTTCTGGACTCCTGCTTTCGCAGGAGTGACGGCTTTTCTAACTTTTTACGAGATCATCAACCTAGGATGGCCGCGGAGGGCTTTGGGGAAAATCCCTCGTGAAATGAAGGTGGAAAAAGGGTAAGATGAAAGCCTGCCTCGGCAAGGAAAAGACCAACCATTCGGAGGGAGGGAAGGCCCATGCATTTCCAGCTTCTTCGCCATGCGACTGCCGTCATTTCGATAAAAGAGACGAATCTTCTCCTCGATCCCATGCTCAGCCCGAAAGGGGCCATGGGTCCCATTGCCAATACGGCCAACCAGAACCGAATCCCCATGGTGGACCTGCCGTTGACCGAGGATGAACTCCAGCGGTTGATCGATCGGTTGAACGGCGTTCTGGTAACTCATGTCCATCGCGATCATTGGGACGCCCGGGCCCAAGAACTTCTTCCCAAACAATTGCCGGTGATCTGCCAGGCGGAGGATGAGCCGGCCATGCGGCAGGCGGGGTTCGTTCAGGTCCATCCGGTTAAGACCAAGATCGAATGGCAGGGGATTCAGATTTTTCGAACCCGAGGACAGCATGGGACGGGAGAGATCGGGAAGAAGATGGGGATCGTCTCCGGTTATGTGCTGAGGGTGGCGGGAGAGCCCTCCCTTTACATCGCGGGCGACACCATCTGGTGCCCCGAGGTCAAAGAAGCGCTCCTGACCTACAAGCCGGAAGTCATTATTATCTATTCCGGGGCGGCCGCATTTTTAACCGGCGGCCCGATCACCATGAATGCCGATCATGTCGTCTCCGTTGCCCGGGAAATCCCTTCCGCGAAAGTGATCGTAATCCACATGGAAACCATGACCCACTGCCTCCTGACCCGCGCCGAACTGCGAAAGAGACTGGAGCTGGAGGGCATGTCCCGCCAGGTCCATATCCCCAAGGATGGAGAAGTCGTCTCTCTCTAATGTCCCAAGGATTTGACGGCCCAATTAAGACGTGGTATGAAATTCTTATCGGAGTTACATTTTGACCTTTTGAATGGTCAGCAACTGGACCTCAATCCTCTTTTTCAAAGACGGGAAAACTAAGCTTCTTGCCGAACCCAGAGTAAAAAGCCTCTCCTCCCTTTGAAAAAGGGAGGATGGGAGGGATTTCTGGGATAGCCCTTTTCAAGCCGCTAAACCGCTGCTTATCAGAAAATCCCAATTTCGCGTCTTCTCTTTGCCCTATGCCCTATGCGATTTTTTCTTTAATTGGAGGTTGATGTGGCTCTCATGACTCCCGAGCAGTACGAAAACAGTCTCAAGAAAATGAAACCCCGGGTCTTCATGAACGGGAAGAGGGTGGACAGCATTCTGGAGAACAAGAACACCCGCACCGTCGTGGAATCCAACAAGGCCAGCTACGCCTGGGCCCTGGACCCCAGGTATAAAGACATCATGACCTGTTATTCGCCGCTCATCGGTGAGGTGGTCAACCGCTACACCTATTTGAGCGCCAGCCTCGATGACCTGGTAAAGAAAGCCCAGGCCGGCACCTTTACCTCGGAGATGCTGGGAACCTGCACCTACCGGTGCGTCGGCTATGACGCTTTTCACTCCCTGGCCAGCACCACCTGGGAAATGGACCGGGATTTGGGAACGAAATATTATCCCCGTTTTATCGAATTCCTGAAAACCGTCCAGAAGAAGGACCTCTCGGTTGCCGGGGCCCTCACCGAGCCGCGGGGCAAACGGAACCAGAAGACTTCAGAGTGGGCGGATCCTCATCTCTCTCTAAAAATCGTGGACCGGAAAAAGGATGGAATCGTCGTGCGGGGAGCCAAGATCAACATCAGCGGGGCCTACGCCGCCCATGAACTGGTGGTTTTGCCCCAGTCCGCCCACTCCAAAGATGAAGTCGATTACGCCGTGGCTTTCATCATCCCCCCGGACACCAAGGGGATGACCTTTGTCGCCCAGTACACCCCCTTCTCGGCGGAGAGGGAGATGGCCGAGGATATCGAGGAACTGGGCAACCCCCTCTTCGGCCAGCGGGAAACTTCCATGGTGATCTTCGAAGATGTATTCATTCCCTGGGAAAGGGTGTTTCACTGTGGTGAAAATCCTTACTCGGGCAAACTGGTCACCCGCTTCGCCCGAACCCACCGGATGACCTGCGGCGGAACCTGCAAGGTGGGCTTCATGAACCAGATCATCGGAGCGGCCAAATTGATCCAGGAGTATAAAGGATTGGAAAAGGTCGCCCACATCAACGAAGAGTTGGCCGAGATGGTAGTCCTGCGGGAAACCGGGCGCGCCTGCGGGCTGGCCGCGGCCATGAAGGGGGCAGAAGAGCCCCCTGGCTCAGGAGTGTTCCTGCCCGACGAAATGATGGGCAACGTGGCCAAGCTGAACATCTGCAACGCCTTCTGGCGGGTGATGGCCCTGGCGGGAGACATCGGGGGCGGGCTGGTGGTCACCATGCCTTCGCTGAAGGAGCTGAAAAATCCCGAAGTGCAAAAGTACGTGGAAGAATTCTACAGCTTCGGCTCCGACGAGCCCACGGAAAACATCATGAAGGTCCACAAGGCCCTGCAGCATTGGACTGCCGGCCTCCACGGGGTGGGCACCTGGCACGGCGCCGGCCCGGTCATGGCCCAGAAGATCATGCTCCAGCGGATCGCCAACTACGACCACGAAAAAGAACTGGTCAAACGCACCCTGAACCTCAAGGAGAAAAAAAAGAAATCCTAGGGGGGATCGCGCGGAGCCCTTGACGGCCGTCCATACCCTCTATGCTCAAATTGCGGAATGCCGATTGCGGAATGCGGATTGAAAAAGAATACCAAAAAAATCCGAAATCCGAAACCCGCAATCCGAAATGACTGGGCCGATCCTTTTTTTGCGCAACGGCCTTGCTTCCGGTCCACAAGCTTGCTTTTTCGCAGAAAAAGCAGTCGCAAAAGTGAGGGGGGGAAGGGTAGCTCCCAGCTTGACAGAGTCGGTTGATTTTGTTATAGGAAATCCGCGGGACGCTCAGACGTTTTCTTTCTTTTTTCCATGAGGGTAAAATGCCCCCCAGCCGTTCGAAGTTCTATCTTCCTGTCCTCGTCTTTCTTGCGCTTCTGACGATTCTCGTCTCCCTGCACCGACTGGCCGGGACTCCGATTTCGGACAAACCGGGAATCTCCCTCAGGGATTCAGCCCAAAGAGCTCGATTAGACACCGATCCCGCAGCGACGGCCCCTTCTTCCCAGCCGCTTCGTTCTCCTTCTCACCCCCTTCTCTATGAAAGATTCCTGACAGACGCCCAAATGGAAGTCGGGGACCCGGAAAGCTTCTGGTCGGAAGTCCAAAAGACCCTTTCCTCGACCATTCGCGAAAAATTTCCGGAAGTCCGCTTATCGGAGAGAGACCTGCGGAATTTGACCCAGAACATCCGAACCCTTCGTGAATCCCTGCAGGATTTAACTACCATGGACAGAAGCCGGGAGAATGCAGAGATTTTGAAAAATATCCGCAGCCAGATGGATTGGACGCACGAGATCTTCCGGGAGACCACGGGATTCAGCGTCGCCGAATTTATCCAGCGGGTCCGCGACGAAAAAGGAATCGATCATGACCAGCCGGATGACGAGGAAGTGGTTGTCGAGTATATCCACGATCCTCGGCCTTAGTTTTATGCTCTGGCCGGGCCCTGCAGGCCTGGCCGCCTCACCCGATGAAGAGGTCATTGCCACCCTCAATGGACGGCCCATCTATCTCTCCGAGGTGGAAGAGAATGCCGCTTTTCAGGTCTACCGGTTGCGGTCCAACATTTACAGTCTTTTGCAGAAGGAGACTGAGGAGCTGGTGAATCAGCGTCTCCTGGCGGCCGAGGCTGCCCGCCAGGGGCTGAGCGTTGAGGCCCTTCTCAAGAAAGAGGTAAATGACAAAGTACCTCCCCTGGGTGAGAAAGAAGTGGATGAATACCTGGCCCAACACCCGGGGGACGCGGGAAAGGGACCGGATAAGAAGACCCGCGTTCGGACCTACCTTTACCAACGGGCACTGGCTCAGAGAAAGATCGATTTAATCGCCTCTTTGCGCGAGAAGGCAGACTTTCAATTTCATCTGAAACCGCCGGACCGTCCCCGGGTAAAAGTGAAGATCGAAGGGGAACCCTGGCGGGGCGATCCGGATGCACCGGTCACGCTGGTTCACTTTGCCGATTTTACCTCCCGGGTGTGCGCGGATAGCGTGGAGAAGATCAAAAAAGCCATGGAAGCCTTCCCCGGAAAGGTCAAATGGGTTCACCGGAATTTTTTCAGTATTCATGATTCGAAGGCGCTTTTGGCAGCGGAACTGGGAGAAGCCGCGTGGGAGCAAGGAGGTTTTTGGGATTTTCACGACCGGTTGTTCGCCCGGCGGGGAGTGGTCGATCAGCCGACCCTAACCCAACTGGGATCGGAAGCGGGTCTCGACCGGAAAAAATTCATGGAAGGTCAAAAAAAGGGGAGTTACCTGCTCCGGGTGAAAGAAGACATTGGATACGGAGTCCGATTGGGCATTCAGGGGGCTCCGGTGATTTTCGTGAACGGCCTTTATTTCAGCGGAACCTTTCCCTACGAAGATTTAAGAGCTTTGGTGCAGAAGGAGTTGGAAAGACCCCCTTCTCCTTAAATTCCCTCCCCCTTGACGGGGGAGGGCAAGGGTGGGGGTGATTTATGGATTATTTCACAGCTTCCAGCGCACAGGGGAGAAAAGAAGGTGAAGCGGGACTCTCAAAGACTTGGCTTCCATAAAAAAGGAGGAACCCTATGAACAGAAAGAATTATCTTCTTGGACTGGTGGTCGTCATCATTTGCTCTTTGCTAATCAGCGCAGTCGCCATTGCCCAGCAACAATTGAAAGCCCCGCAACTCGCACCCAAGCGGCTCTCCAGCACCGGCGACAGCATAAGTGAGGCGATCGATGCGGAGCTGCCGGCCGCCAACCATTGGGCCAGTTGGGTCAATGGCTACCATGGCTTCTGGGAATGGCTGTTTGGTCTGACCGACGTGTACAGCCACAACCAGCGGATTACAAAAAACTTCGGGTCCAGCGGACGCAAGAATTTCATGGAGGCGAAGAGCGGGGCGGATATGTTCGATTTCCCCGGCCAGACGGCCCAGTCGGTCAGTCATCAGGCCCAATATGTAACGGTCTTCATGGGCCACAACGACGTATGCCAGAATCACCCAGCCGAAATCCCGACCGATGCGGAGTTTGAGGCCAAATTTCTGGCTGGTATGGAAAAGCTAAGGGAAGGGCTACCGGCAGGAGCCACCATATACGTTGTAGGGATTGTGGATATTTACCAACTTTGGGAGATCGCCAGGGATAAAAAAGCGCTGGGGATCGTGGACTGCGAAGTCCTGTGGGCCGCCAGCCTGCTTGAGTTGTTCCCCTGCGCAACAATGTTGAGCCCTTTAAACTCGGATGCAGAGAGGAAGGCCACGAAAGAGCGTAACCTCGCCTTCAACGCGATCTTGCAAAGAGTCACTGAATTTTATCAAAGAACTGACCCCAGACACCATTATTTTTATACAGATGTGGTCTTTAACTATCCTTTCGTCGAAAGCCAGGTGTCGGACATCGATTGCTTCCATCCCTCCGCAAGCGGGCAGAAAGATCTTTCCAAGATTACCTGGGATGCCGGACCATTCAGCGCCCGTCAAAAATAACTGCTAAAGGAAAGCCAGCACCCGAGGCCGACAAAATTCAATATGTTCCCCTCCCCCTTCGACCCTGCCCTCTCCCGCAAGGGGAGAGGGTAAACATATTGAAATAGATAAGAAATTCCCTCCCCCTTGATGGGGGAGGGCGAGGGTGGGGGTGGAAGCCTTTCACTCCCCGATAATCTTCACCAGTACCCGCTTTTTCCTCCGTCCATCAAACTCCCCGTAAAATATCTGCTCCCACGGCCCGAAGTCCAGCTTTCCGCCGGTGATCGCCACCACCACTTCCCGTCCCATGACCTGCCGCTTGAGGTGGGCATCCCCGTTATCCTCCCCGGTCCGGTTGTGCTTGTATCGAGACGTGGGTTCATGGGGAGCCAGCTTCTCCAGCCACTCGTCATAATCCTGATGCAGCCCGGGCTCGTCGTCGTTGATAAAGACAGAAGCTGTAATATGCATGGCGTTGACCAGGACCAACCCTTCTGCTACTCCACTCTCCTTCAAACATTCGTCCACCTGGGGGGTGATATTCAAAAAAGCCCTGCGAGTGGGAATATTGAACCATAATTCCTTGCGGTGACTCTTCACGGCTGGCCTCCTTTTCCGATGAAAACTTCTATCGGCCTCTTTATTATTCGTCCCCTCTTCTTCCTTCTCCGTCTTAAAAATGACTTGTGATTTTATTGGGTTAATGCTATTTTAGTTACAGACCTTTGCTATGCTTCATTACCATTTTAATACACATTTCCCTTCTTGTGGGTAAAGAGGTGTATTTGTCTTGAAGATCTCCGGCATCATCTGGGTTCAGGAGATAATTGAAAAAATAATCGTCAAACACCAAGTCAGTCAGGTTGAAGTCAGGGAAATTCTTAATTCTTCCTCGCATTTCCGATTCGTTGAAAAGGGACACTTTTCAGGAGAAAATGTATACGCATCGATGGGGCAGACAGATTCCGGCCGGTACTTAATTGTCTTCTTTATTCACAAAAAGGATAATCGCGCGTTGATATTATCTGCCCGTGATATGACGCCAGCAGAAAGGAAACGCTATGAAAAGAAATAAATCCTCCATCTCTAAAGCGACTTCTTACAAGGCAGTTGGCCAATATTGGGACAGCCATGATTTGTCAAAAGTATGGGGCAAAACGAAAAAAGTAGAGTTTGACGTAAAAATTGAAACGGAAGCCACCTACTACGCGATCGAAAAGAGTCTATCGGAAAAGGTCCAATCAATCGCCAAAAAGAAAGGCGTATCATCGGATACCCTGATCAATCTTTGGATCCAGCAAAAGCTTCAGGAACAAGCCCTATAACGAGCCTCTGCCGTCTTTCTTTCCTCCCAACCGATAAAGGCGGTCTAAAACCGACCCCAATACAATCTCGGAGATCAAATGAAGGAAATTACTCTTAGCATAACCGAGGGGAGGAAAGAGTTCAGCCGGTTGGTCCACGGAGCTCTGAACAATAAGGAAAAGATCATCATAACCAAGCGGCGAAAGCCCGTGGTGGTCATTATCCCCTACGATGAATATCAGCGCTTCATGCGAGTCGAGGGATATAAAAAAATCATCAATGCTCGGGAAGCCTTTTTGAAAGCCGGGGTTAAAGCTAAGGACGTGTACAAAGAATCCCAAAAGCAACTTGAGAACAGATCTTGAGGAGAGTCGTATTGGATGCCGGAAAAGATTTGCATGGGGGGTAAAAGGCCTGGAAACAGCTGAGGCTTAGATGAGCAAATTGGAGGAGGCATTTTCCAAATTATAAGAATCGACCATTGAATATCCTGAACAGCCTCTTTCTCTCTTACAAGAAGGATTGTGCCATGCGCAATGCACCGTATGAATCAACGTCCCCAAAGCTTCATTGGGGTGCAGGAACCTCTAACCCAAGGGCCGGTCTGGTCCTGCAACCCCTATCCTCTTGGTTCCCAGACTGGCCCACTTCCCGGCCCTGCGCCGATGGGCAACACCTCCCCCGTTGGCGCAGGGCTTTTTTCCCCTTTCCAAAACCCCGCTTTCATTCCTCCTTGACACCCCTATCTATTTTGGTACAATCCACACCAGGAAGGCCAGTAAGGCAAGATTCAGGAGAGGTTTTTATGGGGCCACCCGGAAGCGAAGGAGAATAAGAGAGGGGTTGTGGGCTTAAACTATTGACAATCTTCACCATTCTGTTATCATCCCTGTAGATTTCAGCTATCCAATGACCTTGCTCGGGAGGGAGGTTATGGTAAGGATAAATTGAAACCCCACTTTTCTTTTGGGAGAGGAGTGGGGTTTTGTTTTTCCAGAACCTTTTAATGGAAATTAACTCCGGGAGGGAGGTATTCAATGGCTTGGAAGAAGAATCTTCGTGAAATCCCGGCAAGGATCTGGAGTAAGTTAGATGCAATAAAAAGTCCTAATTTGGTCGTCGGGTGCGTCAGGAAATTCAAGCAGGAGGATCTTCAGAACGGCATATTATCCCACCTACAAATAGCCCTTACAGATTCCGGATTGAAATTTCCAAAGAGGATTATCCCACCCCCTGACTCCGGGAGGCATAGTTTATGGAATATTTACGGACGAGAAATTAAAAGAAAAGATTTACCCAAAGAAACATACTATCGTGATGTGGAATCTCCAAATTATGGAGATCCAAGTAAGGGTTATCATACTGTTTCATGGCCTGGAGAAAGGTACCCAAGAGAGTATATAGCGCCTAGAAACTCAACAATAGAAATAGAGTGCACTGACCCTTCCCCTGGACGATCTTCCTACATAATCAAATTCCAACTATCTGAGGTATTGAATAGGCATGATAAAAATTTTGAGGATAGGCTATTTGATTGCCTTAACCTGCTTCAGGAAAATGTAGGGGATTGCGATGTTCAAGAAGCGGGTGCAACTTCGAAAGATTATATTAAAACCCTTCATGTTTCTTGGGACATCCTCCCTCCTGGAACAGTTGAAGAGGCAATTGAGCGAATATTTAGCGGCCGAGAGCCCTCTCAGCTAGAAAAAGATACAGTTCAGGAACGATATAAATTCTTTAAAAGTCTTAACCCCCAAAGTCTCGTTTATGGACGAAGCGGGTTTCAGAGATATTTTGGTGCCTTGCTGCGGGATGACTTGGTAGTATTTGAAAATGTCAATTATGGGAATGCAGTGTATATTATGTTTGGTGATTGGGAAGAATTAAGCAAAAAAAGCCGTATCGAGCTGCTATCTGGAAAATTCGGTGAAGATTTTGAACGAGTGATTCACAAGGGTGGCTGGCGAAAACAGGTAAAGGAAATAATTAGAGTGAGACTGCGGGGTAAATAAGAGAAACCACTTGTAGCCTCATAATCCTGGCTTTTCAGTTTTTAGTTGAGGAGGGAAAAGACAAAGAAATGGAAATTGTTAATTTAGTTATCAATGTTGTTGCCTATATAATATTGGGCTCGCTTATTTGGCTTTTGAGAAATCAGATTAAACTGCAGAAGGATACTCTTGATTCACAGAGCAAAACCATTCAAAACATGAAAATGTTCGTTGATATTTTTCAACCTGAAAAGATACACGAATATGTCAAGATGAGAGAGG
>Ga0315285_10008046_pt1 | contig 10830 bp, 6 predicted proteins | sample YL17G09_36_MG_FD_203698 | JGI IMG/M metagenome (GOLD analysis project Ga0315285, IMG submission 203698) | Sediment microbial communities from Yellowstone Lake, YNP, Wyoming, USA - YL17G09_36 | ecosystem: Environmental > Aquatic > Freshwater > Lake > Sediment | place: USA: Wyoming | collected... | reverse complement strand
ACACCCGCTCGCAGCCCCTTTCGGCGGGGGCGCCCTTCGGTTACACTACGGGAACGGCGCGCGGCCGGGGAGGCCCGCGCCGCCGGCCCGCAAGAGACATCAATGTACATGTTTATTATAATTGGCCTCGTGCTGTCGCAGGTCTCGCTGGACCGGTGGGCCGGGGGCCCCGCGCCGGACCCGGCCGTTGCGGCGGCGGGGGCGGGCGCCGTGGCGGCCCTCGTGTTCCTGGCGGGCCTGGGCCTGAGCGCCTACGTTCTCTGGCGGCGCGCGGCCCTGGCGGCCGACGAGCGGGCGTACGCCAAGGTCCGCGTTCTGGGCAAGGTGTACCGCCTCCTTGTCCTGGCGGCGTACGCGGCGATCCTGGACGGCCTGGGATGGGCCTCCCTGGCGGCCCAGGAGGCGGGCGAGTGGGCCCTGCCGGCGACGCTCCTGGCCCTCGTGCCGCTGGTGGTCCTCGTGGCGCTCGCCTGGATCGCCGCCTACTGGGCCGACCGGGCCCTGCGTGCCGCGCTCTTTGAGCAGGCCGGCGTGGTCGTCGTGGCCGGCCAGTGGACCTTGCCGCGGTACCTGGAATTCATGTTCCGGCAGTATTTCCTGGTTCTGGTGGTGCCGCTCGTGGCGCTCGTGGCGCTCGACGATGTTCTGGCGCGTGTCCTGGACCTGTCCGGGGAGGGGCTGCCGGCGATCCTGATCGTCCTGGCGGCCACGCTGGGCGCGCTTTTCCTGGCTGGGCCGTGGGTCCGCATCTGCTGGCGCACCGAGCCTCTGCCGGGCGGCGAGTTGCGCAGTCGCCTGGAGGCCCTGCTCCAGCGGGCCGGCGTCCGCGTCGCCCAGATCCTCATCTGGCGGACGAATTCCACCTTTGCCAACGGCTGCATGATCGGGCTGGCCGGGCCCGTGCGGTACATCATGATTACCGATGCGCTGCTGCTGGCCATGTCGCAGAACCCCCAGGAGGCGGAGGCCGTCTTCGCCCACGAGGTGGGCCACGTCAAGTACCGCCACACGCTGCTTTACGCCGGCCTGGCGATCGGCGGCGCGGGGGCGGCGCTCCTGGCGGGCGAGGCCGCGGACGCCCTGACCGATTCGTTCTGGCTGGCAAACGGCGCGGTGGGCGCCGTCCTGCTGGCCTACTGGTGGATCGGTTTCGGCTTCGTGTCGCGCCGATGCGAACTGGAGGCCGACCTGTACGCCGTCCGCGCCACCGAGTGCCCCATCGCCTGCTCGCCGCCCGATGCGGGCGCCGGCCCGGCCGCGCCGCCCGGGTCCGGCGGCCAGGAGTGGCCCGTCGGCCCCTACGCGGGCGGCCCGTGCCTGCACCGGGTGGTCGCCTTGGCGACCGCCCTCAGGCGGATTGCGCGGCTGAACGGGGTGGCCGAGACCGCGGGCGGCTGGAGGCACTTCAGCGTGGCCCGGCGGTGCGCGTGGCTGGAAGGACTGGCCGACAACCCGGCGGCGGCCGCCCGGGATGAGCGGCGGCTGCGGCGCGTCAAGCGCGCGGCCCTGGCCATCTCGTTCGCGATCGCGGCTGTTGCGGCTGCCTGCGTGCTGGCCACGGCCCCGACGTCGTCACAGACGGACCACCCAGAGCACCCGGCAGGCCCACAGGACATCGGTCCGGAGCGGCCGACTTGGATCGTACGCCTCGTTGATGGGAATGAGGTGGACGTGCTCGCCTTCCGGCCGCCACAGTTTCACCGTCACGCCGATGCGGCCGCGGACCTTGACGACGGCCGTCTGGCCGGGCTGCGGCCCGACGCCGCACCGGCACACCACGACGTCGCCGTCGCGGATGCGCGGGGCCATGCTGTCGCCGTCGACGCGCAGGGCAAAGGCCCCCGGCCCGAGGGCCAGGCCCGGCAGGTCGAGGTACTCGACGATCCCTTCCGGCGTGGGTTCTGACAATTGGATGAGCAGGGCTGCGGCGTCCGGCTGCCGCTCGGGCTCGCCGCCCGGGTCGGCCGCCTGAAGGTCGCCCCCGCGCTGGCGGGCGGCCCTGGCTTCCACCTGTCGGATGAGGCGCTCCAGGACCTCCGGGTCCTGCCGGCCCGCGAAGCACTTCTCCCACTGGGCCAGGATCCCCGCCGCCGTCCGGCCGACGATGGGCACCGCCGTCGGCGACACGGGGGCGTCCGATGGTCTCCAGGTTTGCTTTGCGGGCGGAAAGGCCTGTTCCATCCTGGCCAGGATCGCCCGCAGCGCCGCCGCGGCGGCGGCGCTGCGCAGGGCCGGAGCACGGAGGCCGAGGTGCGAAGGGCCGCGCGGTGTAATGCTGCTGGCCTTTTCCCTCGGTCCTCGACCCTCGACCCGCGGCCCTTCCTTGTCCCCTGCGGCAAGGACTGCGGTGAGGCGGGCGAGGATCTCCTCGGCGGGCTGTGACACCGTATTGTCAGTAGCGCCGGCGGTCGGCTGCGGGAACGGCTCGCCCTCACCCGTCATGAGCCAGGCGAGGTCGGCCCCCGTGACCTTGGCAGCGCGGGCGATGAGGTCCGCGGGGGGCTGCCGCCCTTTCTCGTAATACGAGTAGGTAGAAGGACTTACGCTCAACACCCTGGCAAAGGCCGCGCGGCCGCGCGGCCCGAAGACAGCCTCCCGCAGCCCCGCCAGCCTCCCCGACAAGTCCGATTTCGTGTCGCCAGTTGCCACGGCTCAAATCGTCCCGAAAAGGGTGTTATTCGTACGCATTTGCGAACGTGTTCTTGCCTAACCTTCGCAAACGTGTATAATGACCCCACGAAATCCGCACCTGTGAATGATAGCCGGAACCAAGGGCGATGCAACTGGAAAATCGGGGGTACTCATGAAACCGACGGCCGATTCGCTTCGCGAGATCCTCAAGGGCCTCGAGGGCCTCCACATGCTGAGCCAGTGGGAACTCTCGCTTACGAAGGACCTGTGCGTCAAGACCGAGGCCCTGCTTCAGTCGGCGGACGGCGACAAACCGCCCACCCCGCCCGCGAGCGATGACGGGGTGTAACTATCACGATTTCGGTGTGGCCCAGCAGGAACCGGGCGTCACCCGAGTGGAAGCAATACCATTCACCTGGGGGCGCGGCGTTGTCCAAGAGGCGTGCTGTACGAGGGGCGATTGCCGTTGAACGACGGTTGTTCCTGAGGTAAAATGAGTGCCGTTGGATGAACAAGGAGCCATGAGAATGCCCCAAGAGACACTGTTTCCGACGCAGGTTGGCGCCGCGAATGGCAAGAGGCGGGTGCAAGGTGGCATTGCCAGCACCGACGTGGTCCTCTCGGCCCACATTGGGGGCAACGCCGATGTATTCCCACAGATTCTAACTCTACACGTTCCAGAAGGGGCGGTGGTCGCCGACGTGACCTATGGCAAAGGCGTTTTTTGGCGCAATGTTCCCAAGGACAAGTACAAGTTACTGGCCACCGACATAGCCCAGGGAGTCGACTGTCGCCAACTGCCGTATGACGAGGCTTCTGTTGACTGCATCGTTCTCGATCCACCCTACATGGAGGGGTTCTTCCGCAGGGACGACAATCACAAGGCCGGAGGCGGTACGCACTCCGCGTTCCGAGCGTACTATTCCAACGGCAACGAGTGCAGTGAAGGCCCGAAGTGGCACCACGCGGTTACCGACCTGTACTTCAAGGCGGGACGTGAGGCTTACCGGGTGCTAAAGGACGGCGGGATCCTGATCGTCAAGTGTCAGGACGAGGTCAGCGCCAACAGGCAGTGGCTAACACACATTGAGATATATAATGAATATGCATTATACGGGTTCTACTGCAAAGACCTTTTCGTGGTGGTTCGGGAGAACACGCCTGGCGTATCACGGCTCAAGAAACAGGTGCATGCCCGCAAGAACCACTCGTACTTCATGGTGTTTGTGAAGATGCCGCCGGGCAAGAATGCTCACCGTTTTCGGTCGCGGGCGATTGCCTCGAGCTCGGGGAGCGGGTCGGAGTAGAACGGCGGTCGCGGTGGCCATGTCACCGTAACGAGGGAAGCCAGTAAGTGATGACGTTGGTAGTCGGTGTACTTCTTGAAGGTGGAGTGGGGCAAGTCCGCATTTCGCGCGAACGCGAAGTGCCACTTCTTCTCGAACGCAAAGCAGTTCACAGCCAGGAGGTCGAACTCCCCACAGAGGAGACAAGTGGTCTCCAGCGTGCTGCCATCGGGGAATGTGACCTTCCTGCGGTCGCTGGCGTCGACCTGCGCCTTGCCGAGCCAATATGCTTCCCCAGTTGCCGGGTCTGCCTCTTGGCGGATTGAGTTTGTCTGCAATGACTTCGACTCTACCTTGATCCTGTGTTGCCTGAAGACGACGATGCGATCTCCTTTGCTTGTCCGGTCGTGATTGTCTGCCTTACCCACGTCCTGAAGGTCCGTGGATCTGGACGTAAGGCACCTGAGCAGTTTGAACTCGGCCACGTACCCCAGCATTATGCCCCTCAAACTGGGATTGCGCTGCACGAGCAGGGTGAGTTCCTCTGCTGTTATCTCCCATTGCTCCAGAATCGTCGGCAACGCTCGGTTGATTGCCATCGTCTGAGTCCTTTCGGTTTCCGTCCCTCCCAGGTCTGAGGTCGACAGCGAATGAGTATAGCATTGGTGCGCGCCCCACACAATCGGCCGCAGCGGCGCTTGCCCGCCTGGGGCGTGGATTATAGGGCGTTTTAAGATCGCGTGGATACACGCCCCCTTTGCGCGGCGGGTCTCCTGACCCGCCGCGTTGGGCACTTCATGTGTATCGGCGCGGCCGTTCAGGAGAACCGCCGCGCACCTACGCAACCTTAAAACGCTATAGCCTTGTGCGCCTGGGGGCGTTGTGCCCCGGCGGTATTCCCGCGCGCGGGCGGGATTTTGTCGTATAATATTCTGTAGAGGGCGTGATTTTTTTGCGAACGCGCCGGCAGAGCATACGTCCATAAAGGTGGGGGCGGGCGGTCCGGCCGGGAGACTGTTATGGCCACGATCGCAGGGACGCTGGCCGGTGGTCGAGACGAGCCGCTTGCGGCCCTGGCCGGGGCGGTGGCGCAGACGCAGGAGAGCCTGCCGGGGCTGCTGGAGTCGGCCCGCGGCGGCTACGGAGAGCCGCCGCGCGAAAAAACAAAAAGAACGCCTTCGTATCAGCCTCGTACCAAGGCAATGTACCTCCGTCCCTCGCCCCGTCCCCGATGTTGACTTTTCGCAACAAGTTATCCACAACGGCACATGGCCATGCGTCCATGTCAAAAACCATCAAATTCGGGTCAAAATCGATCAAAACGGCGACGTTTCCCGTCAAAAAGGCATCAAAAAGGCGCGCATTTCGTCATGCCCATCTTAACATTTTGGGGGGTCACCCCCTCTGGCGCTAGCGCCAGGGCCGTTTTTGAGTTCGGGAAAGGTAAAAAAGCGCGTTTGGGAGGCGCAAAATGGCGCCCGGGAAAGTTATCCACAATTGCTCCGGGCGGCGGTCGTGTGCTGCGTGGGCCGGGTGCATGGCCCGGTTTTGCTGCCGCCGGTCGGGCGGGCCGTCACTCGGGCCGGGGCCGGTCCAGGTGGACGACGATGTACGGCGTTTCCTTCTCGAGGTCCGGCCAGATGCAGCCGTTGCCGGCATTGTCCATGGCCTCGATGAAGTACATGAAGTCCCACGGTCCGCCCACCTGGTCGCCGGGGACCACCGCCTGGTACGTGCCCTTCTCCCCCGTCGGCAGCATCGGCAGGGTCTGGTAGTCCTGGTACTGGTTGACGCTGCGGTACCTGAGGCGCACCCACTTGACGCCCGACGGGTCGGTCACGCGGGCGGTGACGGCCAGCGGCTTCCCGGCCGGGGCGCTCGTGATGGGTGCGTGCACGATGGCGGGCGGGGCGCTGTCGCCCGCGGCGGCGGCGGCCTCGCCGGGGGCTGTCTTGCGGGACGGCAGGCGGGCGGCGCGCGGCTGGCCGGCGCCGGCGCCCGGGCCGAGGGCGCCGCGTTCGCGCCCGAGCGCCTCCAGGCCCTTTCTGAGGGCGGCCAGTTCGTCGCGCCAGTGGCCCGAGAGGCCCGCGCTGGGGAGGCCCATGGCCAGGTCGTTGGCGTAGACGTCGCCGGCGGCCTCGACGATTCTTTCCCACGCCTGGATGGCCTGCTTTTCGCCTGCGATGGCATCATCCAGGTCGCCCGCGTCCTGCGACCGCTTGTAGAGGGCGTAACTGACGGCGGCGGGAATCCGCCGCGAATGGTACAGGGCCAGGTTGCCGAGGATCCTCAAGTCGGTCACGGTCGAGACGAACTCCTTGCCCGGGTTCGGCCCGATCCGCTTCTCTGCTTCGGAGGCCAGGCGCAGCACGTCTTCGGACGTGCGGGCGAACCATCGGCTGGTTTGCGACGGGAGGACCTTGGCGGTCTCCTCGCCGTCGAGGATCCAGCGCGCCTCCTCATCGAAACTGGCGAACTGCTGCGTGTCGCTGCCTTCGGCCCTGGCGTAGGCGGGCAGGTCCTCCCACCGCTGCTTCTCCGGCCAGCCGCGCGTCATGGGGAACCGGTTGTACGGAAAGATGGCGCTGATGATTCGCGGCAGGATGCGGCTGGCGGTGTGGAGGCCCTGTTCGATGAACGGGGCGGCGTCCTTGCCGAAGCGTCGCTGGAACTCCTTCTGCCAGACCTCGGCGGGCGTCTGGGGATTGTAGCCCACGCGGCCCCAGACCTGGAAGAAGTGCCAGTACCGCTCGAACTCCCACTGGTAGTAGCGGTGCTGGGGCGTGAGGAGGTCCAGCGGCTTAGCGTCGTGCGGGTGCGAGGCCATCTTGGTGGCCAGGGGCTCGTTGACCTCAAACCCCTCGCTCGGGTAGATGAGCGTGCTCTCGGCGAACCGCCGCACGTACTCCGGGTCGGCCCAGAGGAGCACGCGCGACGTGCCGCCGTTCCAGAGGCGCCAGTGCATTTTGTACCGGACGGGATAGCGCAGGAGGTCGGCGTAGCCGTGGCGGCGGTCTTTCTGGTTCTCGCGGTTGATGTGCGTGGGATGAAAGGGCATGCCCATCTGCTCGGCCAGGTACTTGGTGTCGATGCGGAAGCGGATGCCTTTCTCGGCGGCCGCATCGATGATGGAGTCGGGCAGGCCCTTGGCCCGCAGGTCGCAGCGGATGGCGGGGGCGGTCTGCTTGACGATGTCAAAGAGGCTGCCCCAGAAGGCGGCCATCTCGGCCCGCTTGAGGCCCGATTCCTCGTGCATGCGGAACTGGAGGCCGTCCGTGCCGCGCACCTCGCGGAGGAACTTCGCCAGCGCCGCCTGCGTGTACGCCACGAGGTTCTTCTCCGTGACGCCCCACGGGATGCCGGGCGTGGGCTGGCGTGCGGCCTGCTCGCCCATGCCTCCGCTCTGGACGCCGCCGCGGTAGATATGGTCCCAGAGGCCCAGCGTGACCGCCAGACCGCGCTCGTGGGCCATCTGGATGAGGCGATTCAGGGCCGCCAGGTTGCGGGCCTGCTGCTCCTTCGTCAGGCCCGGCACGCGCACGTCGGGGAAGCCCTCGACATCGAAGAAGTACGGGTACGCCGGCGAGAAGTACCCGGCGTTCTCGTAGCCGAAGATGAGCACGAAGGTGTTGAAGCGGTTGCGGGCCAGCGTGTCGAAGTAGGCGGCCCAGTACGACTCATCGAAGAAGCGGGCCTCGAACGCGGCCTGGTGCATGGTGTAGATGGAGAGCGCCCGCTCGGGGACGGCGGGCCGCTCGCGGGCGTCGCGGACCTCGGCCAGCGGCTGGGCGGGGTCGGCGGCCCATCCGATGCGGTCGGCCACATCCAGCAGGGCGTACATGAGGCCGCGGTCGTCGGCCCCGCAGAGGAGGAGGGCCTTCTTGCCCTTCCAGTCGACGTGCTGGATAAGGAGCGACTCGGCCTCCGCCGGCGGGGCGATGCCAAGGTCCTTGAGGCACTGGGCCGCAGGGCCGGTGGCCGAGGCGAGGCCGGCCACGATGGCCGCCGCGCCGCCGGCCGCATCCAGGGCTGCCGCGTCCCGGCAATCCGCGCCCTTTTCCTTGAGCGCGGCCTTGAGTTTCGCCAGGCCGTGCCGCACAGGCGCACCGGGTGCGGCATCGGCGACCAGAGAGAGCCTCGGCGCCTCTGCGGCGGCGGGGGGGTTCCAGCCTGGCATAAGGAGCGCCGTTGCTCCGAAGATGCCGGCAATGACAAGCCTCGCGCACGAATTCATGGTTGCCTCCGTACAGGTTTTGGCGGCCTGACACGAGAACGCCCCTTGCCGCCTTGCGCGGTGGGTCTCCTGACCCACCGCGCCGGAACCTGCGATTTCGGCCCCGTGGCGTGGGATCGCGCGGCGGGTCAGGAGACCCGCCGCGCGAAGTGGTGTTGTAGTGCTGATGAGGTACGATTATCACGGCGTTGCCGCCGCGGTCAGGCTCGCGGGTGCGTCCTCGCACACCACGCGGAAGCCCACGTTGAAGACCTTCTGGTACGGCGGGTGCGCCAGGCGGAAGGCCGAGCGGCAGCGCACGGGTCGGTCGTACCATGATCCGCCGCGCACGACCATCAGCGCTGGCGGAGCGCCTGCGCTGGGTCGCGGATAACCCGCCGCTCCCGCGGCGGGCTCGACGCCGGGGCGCTCAACGCCGGGGCGCTCGACGCCGGCGGGCTCGACGCGGGCGGGATCGATGCGGGCGGGATCAACGCGGGCGGGATCAACGCGGGCGGGATCGACGCCGGGGCGGTCGACGTCGTAGCCGTCGTCGCCGTACGGGTAGGGGCGATAGATCGTGCGGGTCCACTCGGCGGCGTTGCCGTGCATGTCAAAGAGGCCCCAGGGGTTGGGCTGATAACTGCCGACGTCGGCCGTGACGAGTGTGCCGTCGTTGAAGCGTGCATCGCGGGGGGCGAGGTCGGGGGACCGCGGACGCCAGCCTTCGTACGCGAGGTTGCGGATGGTGTAGTCGGCCACGTTGGCGAACTTCGAGAAATCGGCATCGAGGTCGCCGTAAGACAGCGGCGTTGCGGTGCCCGCGCGGCAGGCGTATTCCCACTGGACCTCGGTGGGCAGCGTGATGGGCAGGCCCGACTTCTCGCTCAGCCAGCGCGTGAAGGCCATGGCTCCGTCCCACGACACGCGGACGACCGGCTGCCGCAGCCGGTTGAGCGGCCAGCCCGTGTACTCCTCGCTGAACTGCCACGAGGTCCGGTGCTCGAAGCGGCTGTCGTGCGACGGGTCGAAGCGGGCGAACTGCTCGTTGGTCACCTCAAAGCGGCCCATCCAGAACGGCTTGGCGACGGTGACGATGCTCTGCGGCTGCTCGTCGTGGAATCCGCCGGCGTCGCCCATGACGAAGCGGCCCGCGGGGACATACGCGAGTTCCATCGTCACGCCGCCGCCCAGGTCGAGGGTGCGGACGGCCGGCCCGGAGCCGCCCTGGCGCCGCAGGGCCTCGGCCGCATCGAACGGCCAGCCCTCGCAGGAGACGAGGCGGGCGGCGGCCGTGGCCTCGGGCGGAGGCACGATGGGGTCGGCCCGCGCGGCGGGCATCGGCGGAATCTCTTCCCAGTCTTCCTCCAGGCCGCTGTAGAGCCTGCGGAGGGCCATCCGCCGCTCGCGCTGATTGCCGGGGATGGGCACGAACTCGCCCCACGTTCCGTGGCACGGGGCGTTCAGGTCGATCCACGCAAAGAGGCGGCCCCAGGCCTCGGCGTCGAGTGGGACGTTGTGATGACCTTTTTGAAGCATCTGGATGAGTTCCGAAGTCCCGGCATAGAACTCCATGGGCGGCAAGAGGTGGAGGTCGCTCTCCAGGCCGCCCACGCGGATGAAGGACCGCAGCGCGATGTAACCGGGCTCGAAGATGCCGCCGTACTTGCCGAGGAGTTGCTCCCTGGGCACGCCGCGCACGACGCTGCCCTTGGGGTCGCCGCCGCGATAGCACACGTACGCCCCCGGGTCGGCGCGAAGGTCGCAAAGGGCCTGCCCGTCCTGGCGCGGCTTGCCGTCGTGGCAGGCCACGCAGTGCTTGTCGAGCACCGGCTGGACCTCGCGCTTGAAACTGAAGCCCCGCGCCGGCCCGTGCCAGGGGGTGATGGCCTGGGCCTCGTGCGCGAGGGCCAGCGTTGCGCGGGTCGAAGGCGGCGCGGCGCCGCGGTTGTCGTGGCAGCCGACGCAACTGAGGGTCTCGCCCGGCTGGGCCGTCATCCAACTGCGCATGAGTTGGACGGCGGCGCCGCCGGCGTCCAGCGGCTGGACGGAGAAGGGCGTCTTGGCCGGCACGCGGAACAGGGCCGACCCGTCCTCTTCCACGCGGACGGTGCCCAGGATGCGCTTGCACTCCCACGGCCCGTCGGCCCCCACGCGGTGGTCGATGCCCGCCAGGTTCTGGTATCCGAAGTGGTACGTGAAGACCCGCAGGGCCTTGACCGTGCCGCGCGGGATGCCCTTCATGCTCGGCCCCTCGTAAACGTCCTGAAGGTAGACGAGGGCGTCGGCCTGGCCGGGGTCCACCTTGGAGGCGATGAGGGGCGGGCGGGGCGTCTTCCGGAGGGGCAGGGGCTCCACCAGCGCCTCGCCTTCCACCTCCTTCAGGAGCACCAGGTTGTCGAAGACGTCCACCAGGTAGATGCCCCAGAGAGAATCGGGCGTGGGCTTGGCGGAAACGATGAGGTACTTCTCAGAGAGCGGCCAGGGATGCAGGAACTTCGGCCAACTGTGCTCCGTCAGTTTGTCCTGGATGAGCGGCTCCACCTTCCGGCCGTAGCCGGGGATGCGCTGCACCACGCCGTCGGCCTCGGTGCGGCCCTTGACGGGGTCGAAGATCACCAGTTCCCCGGCGCGCCCCACGTGGTGGCCGGTGGCGATGCCCGCGACCTTGGTGGGATGGTTCGGGATCGGCCGCGCGTA
>Ga0315285_10008043_pt1 | contig 10831 bp, 10 predicted proteins | sample YL17G09_36_MG_FD_203698 | JGI IMG/M metagenome (GOLD analysis project Ga0315285, IMG submission 203698) | Sediment microbial communities from Yellowstone Lake, YNP, Wyoming, USA - YL17G09_36 | ecosystem: Environmental > Aquatic > Freshwater > Lake > Sediment | place: USA: Wyoming | collected... | reverse complement strand
GGCGCTCAACGCGGCGGTGTTCAGCGACGGCTCGTTCTGCTACGTGCCCAAGGGCGTGCGCTGCCCCATGGAGCTTTCCACCTACTTCCGCATCAACGCCAAGGACACCGGCCAGTTCGAGCGCACGTTGATCATCGCCGATGAAGGCGCTTACGCCAGCTACCTGGAGGGCTGCACGGCGCCGATTCGCGACACCAACCAGTTGCACGCGGCGGTGGTGGAGTTGGTGGCCCACGACAACGCCACCATCAAGTACGCCACGGTGCAGAACTGGTACCCGGGCGACAAGGAGGGCCGCGGCGGCATCTACAACTTCGTCACCAAGCGCGGCAAGTGCCTGGGCGTGAATTCCAAGATTTCCTGGACGCAGGTGGAAACCGGCTCGGCCATCACCTGGAAGTATCCGGGCTGCCTGCTGGTGGGCGACAACTCGGTCGGCGAGTTTTATTCCGTGGCGCTGACCAACAATTACCAGCAGGCCGACACCGGCACCAAGATGATCCACATCGGCAAGAACACGAAGAGCACCATCATCTCCAAGGGCATCTCGGCCGGCCACGGGCAGAACACCTACCGGGGCATGGTGAAGATCCAAAAGAGCGCAGAGGGCGCGCGCAACTACTCGCAGTGCGACTCGCTGCTGATCGGGGACAAGTGCGGCGCGCACACCTTCCCCTACCTGGAGGTGAAGAACGCCGGCGCCCAGGTGGAGCACGAAGCCTCCACCTCCAAGATCGGCGAAGACCAGATTTTCTACTGCCGCCAGCGCGGCATGTCCACCGAGGACGCCGTCTCGATGATCGTCAACGGGTTCTGCAAGCAGGTGTTCCGCAAACTGCCGATGGAGTTCGCCGTCGAGGCCCAGAAACTGCTGGGCGTGAGCCTGGAAGGCAGCGTGGGGTAAAAGCTGTCAGCTATCAGCTATCAGCTACCAGCCAGCCGGAGCTAGCTGATAGCTGATAGCTGAAAGCTGATGAGCAAGGAAGCAATAGAGAATGCTTGAGATTACGAATTTACACGCCAAGGTGGAGGACAACGAGATCCTGCGCGGCATCGACCTGAAGGTCAACGCCGGCGAGGTGCACGCCATCATGGGCCCCAACGGGTCGGGCAAGAGCACGCTGGCCGGCGTGCTGGCGGGGCGGCCCATCTACGAAGTGACGGCCGGCGGCGTCACCTATGACGGCAAGGACCTGCTGGGGCTGTCGCCCGAGGACCGGGCGCGCGAAGGCCTTTTCCTGGCCTTCCAGTACCCGGTCGAGATCCCGGGCGTCAGCAACATGTACTTCCTGCGCTCCGCTCTGAACACCGGCCGCAGGCACCGCGGCCTGGACGAACTCGATGCCATGGACTTCCTCCGCATGGTGCGCGGCAAGATGAAGCTGCTGGGCATGGACGAGTCGCTGATGAACCGCTCGGTGAACGAGGGCTTTTCCGGCGGCGAGAAGAAGCGCAACGAGATTTTCCAGATGGCGGTGCTGGAACCCCGCCTGGCCATCCTGGATGAAACCGACTCGGGCCTGGACATCGACGCGCTGAAGGTGGTGGCCGAGGGCGTCAACGCGCTGCGCGCCCCGCAGCGCGCCATCGTCGTGGTCACCCACTACCAGCGCCTGCTCAACTACATCGTCCCCGATTTCGTGCACGTGCTGTACAACGGCCGCATCGTGAAGTCCGGCGACCGGCAACTGGCGCTGGAACTGGAGCAGAAGGGGTACGGCTGGCTCGGAATCCCGAACGGGACTCTGTCGCCCGCGGCGGTGGCCGGGGGAGAAAGCGTGTTGGCGCGATGAGCGGAGCCACCACAACCCTGAGCGCCGGAATGCTCGACCAGGCCGACGCCTACCTGGCCGGCTTCGAGGCGGTCGAGAAGCGCTGGGCCGGCGCGCCCGGCTGGTTGCGTGAACTGCGCCGCGGCGCCATGGCGCGCTTCACCGAGCTGGGCTTCCCCACCGGCAAGCTGGAGGAATGGAAGTTCACCAGCGTGGCCCCCATCGCCCGGACGCGGTTCCGCCCGGCCCAGCCGGACAGCCGGCCAGTCCGCCTGCCGGCGGCCGTTCCGGCCGGCGCGCCGCACATCGTTTTCCTGAACGGGCGCTATTCGCAGGCAGAGTCGAACCTCGGCGGCCTGCCCCCGGGCGTGCGCGTCGGCAGCCTGGCCGAGTTCTTGAAAAACGGACGCGCCGAAGAGCACCTGGCGCGGTATGCCGCCTGGCGCGAGGAAGCGTTCGTGGCACTGAACACCGCTTTGGCCGAGGACGGCGCCTTCATCGAGATATCCCGGGGCACGGTCCTGCCGGAGCCGATTTACATGGTGTTCTGCTCGACGCCGTCCGGCGAGCCGGCCATGTCGCACCCGCGCAACCTGATCCTCGCCGGCGAAGCCAGCCAGGCCGCGATCGTGGAGGTTTACGCGGGCGACGGGGGTGGCAGTTATTTCACCAACGCCGTCACCGAGCTGCTGGCCGGCGAAACCGCGGTGATCGAGCACTACAAGCTCCAGCAGGAGAGCCAGGAGGCTTTCCACGTGGCCACCCTCGAGGTGCGGCAGCAGCGCAGCTCGAATTTCGCTGCGCACTCCGTTTCCCTGGGCGGCGCGCTGGTGCGCAACAACGTCAATTCCGTGCTGGACGGCGACGGCGCCCAGTGCACGCTGAACGGGCTGTATCTGGCCGGCGGCCGGCAGCACGTCGATACCCACACCCTGCTGGACCACGCCAAACCGCACTGCGGCAGCCGCGAGTATTACAAGGGCATTCTCGACGGCCGCTCCAGCGCCGTGTTCAACGGCGGTATCGTGGTGCGCAAGGACGCGCAGAAAACCGACGCCATCCAGAGCAACAAGAACCTGCTGCTGTCCGAAAACGCGGTTATCAATACCAAGCCGCAGTTGCAGATCTGGGCCGACGACGTGCGCTGCACGCACGGCGCTACCATCGGCCAGCTCGACAGCGAGGCGCTGTTCTACCTGCGCTCCCGGGGCATTGGGCACGACGAGGCGCGCCACCTGCTCACCTTTGCCTTCGCCAACGACGTGCTGGGGCGAATGAAGCTGGAGGAGTTGCGGGCGCACCTGGAGCGGCAGATGTTCGCGCGGTTATTGAAAGGCTGTAGGCCGTAGGCTGTGGGCTGTGGGCCCACAGCCTACAGCCCACAGCCTACAGCCCTCATTCATATGCAGGCGACGACGCATTTGCTGAACACTGACGCCGGCTCTGCCCTGGACGTGGAGGCCGTGCGCCGGGACTTCCCCATCTTGAAGAAGAAGGTGCGCGGCAAACCCCTGGTCTACCTGGACAACGCGGCCACCACCCAAAAGCCGAAGCAAATGCTGGACGCGCTCACGCGCTTCTACGTGGACACCTGCGCCAACATCCATCGCGGCCTGCACCAGTTGAGCGAGCACGCCACCCGGGAATACGAAGAGGCGCGCGACAAGGTGCGGCGGTTCCTGAACGCGCCGGAGGCGCGCGAGATCATCTTCGTCCGCGGCGCCACCGAAGCCGTCAACCTGGTGGCCCAGAGCTGGGGCCGCGGCACCCTCCAGCCCGGCGACGAGGTGCTGATCACCGGCATGGAGCACCACGCCAACATCGTGCCCTGGCAGGTGCTGTGCCAGGAAAAAGGCGCCAAGCTGCGCGTGGCGCCCATCAGCGACGCCGGCGAATTGCTGTTGGACGAGTTTGAGAAGCGGCTGGGGCCGCGCACGCGGCTGGTTTCCGTGGCCCACGTCTCCAACGCCCTGGGCACGGTCAATCCCGTTCGCCGCATCGTGGAGATGGCGCACCGGCAGAAGACGCCGGTGTTCATCGATGGGGCCCAGGCCGCCCCGCACACGCGCATCGACGTGCAGGCCCTCGGTTGCGATTTCTACGCCTTTTCCGGGCACAAGCTCTACGGGCCGACCGGCGTCGGCGCGCTCTACGGCAAGGCCGGGCTGCTGGAGCGCATGCCGCCCTACCAGTGCGGCGGTGACATGATCCGCTCGGTCACCTTCGAGAAGACCACCTTCAACACCATCCCCTACAAATTCGAGGCCGGCACGCCGAACATCGCCGGCGCCATCGGGCTGGGCGCGGCCATCGATTATGTCGAGGGCATCGGGTGGGAGCGCATTGCGGCCCACGAGCATGACTTGCTGGCTTACGCCACCGCGCGGCTCTCTGAGATCCCCGGCCTGCGCATCATCGGCACGGCGCCGGAGAAAGCGGCCGTCATTTCCTTCGTCCTGGACGGCATCCATGCCCACGATATCGGCACCATCCTCGACCGCGAAGGCATCGCGGTGCGCGCCGGGCATCACTGCGCGCAGCCGGTGATGGCCCGCTTCGGCGTGCCGGCCACCACCCGCGCCTCCTTCGCCTTCTACAATACGCGGCAGGAAGTGGACGCCCTGGTCGCCGGAATTCACAAGGTTCAGGAGGTTTTCCGCTGATGTCCGAGCTGGACTCCCTATACCAGGAGGTCATCCTGGATCACAGCAAGAGGCCCCGCAACCTGCGGAAGCTGGAGGGGGCCAATTGCCAGGCCTGCGGCTACAACCCGCTGTGCGGCGACAAGGTGCAGGTGTACCTCACGGTGCGGGACGGCCGCGTGGTGGATGCCTCCTTTGAAGGCGCCGGATGCGCCATCTCCACCGCTTCGGCCTCCATCATGACGGAATCCGTCAAAGGCAAGACGGTGGCCGAGGCCGAGGCCCTGTTTGACGGCTTTCACGACCTGGTCACCGGCAAGGCGCATCCCGGCCGGGTGGACCTGGGCAAGCTGGAGGTCTTTTCCGGCGTCTGCGATTACCCGACGCGCGTCAAGTGCGCCACCCTGGTCTGGCACACGCTGCGCAGCGCCCTGGAAGGCGATGGCCAGGAAGTCACAACGGAGTGACAAGCCACAGATTGCGCAGATTCCGCTCATTTAATCCGTGCAGTCTGCGAAATCTGTGGCTTCCGGTGAACGGGATTATGGCGGGAGACGAGATTTCGGCTGGCTCCGGCAGTTCTGACGGCTTGCGGCAGCAGGTGGTTGATGTTCTGCGCACCTGCTACGACCCGGAGATTCCGGTCGACATTTACGAGCTGGGGTTGATCTACGGGATTGACGTGGACCCCGGCGGCAATGTCTATGTCCGGATGACGCTGACCTCGCCGGCCTGCCCGGTGGCCGGTTCCTTGCCGCCGGAGGTGGAGAGCAAGATCAAAGCGCTTCCGGGCGTGAGTGATGTTCACGTCGAGGTGGTCTGGGATCCGCCGTGGAATCCGACGATGATGTCGGAGGCCGCCCGGCTGACCCTTGGTTTTTTCTAGGTGTCAGGTTGCAGGTGTTAGGTGGTTTGGGTTGTAGCCCACAGCCTACAGCCCACAGCCTACAGCCCATTATGAAGCTAAGCTCTCAAGAAGAATACGGCCTGCGCTGCCTGCTGCAAATCGGGCGGCAGGCGCCGGGCGCCAGCCTGACCATCCCGGAAATCAGCCAGGCCGAGGGCATCTCGAAAGAGTATGCCGCCAAACTGCTGCGGGTTCTGCGGCAGGCCGGCATTATCAAGAGCGTGCGCGGCCAGGCCGGCGGGTACATCCTGGCGCGCCCCACCGACCAAATCACCATCGGCGAGGCGCTCGCGGCGCTTGGCGGGCGGCTCTATGAAGCCGGCTTTTGCCAGGACCACAGCGGTGTCAGCTCGGTCTGCAACCGCTCCGTGGATTGCTCGGTGCGCTCGCTATGGCGCGGCGTGCAGCAGCTTGTAGACCAGGTGCTGGGCAAGACCACGCTGAAAGACCTGCTATCGGATGAGCAGCAGGCCGCCAGCCACGTCAACGGCCTGGTGGCCACCGCCGACATTCGCTCCGCCCCTCCCATCTCCCACTCTTAATTGCGGATTGCGGATTTCGGATTGCGGATTGCGAGCGTCCCATCCGCAATCGGCTCGTGGTAAGCTTTGGGCGTGGGGCTTACCTACCTCAACATGGGAGTCGCGAATCCGGCGCGGCCAGGCAAGCGGGCGCGCCTGAAGTTCCTCATTGACTCGGGCGCCGCTTACTCGATTGTTCCTGAGCGGGTCCTGAAGCGCCTGGGGATCGAGTCACGGAGGAGCCGCAGCTTCATTTTGGCTGACGGCACGGAAATCCGGCGGCGTATGGGCAACGCGCTGTTCTTCTATAAGGGCGAAGAGGCGGCCTCTGTTATCATCTTTGGCGAGCAGGGTGACAGCACGCTTCTCGGCGTGGCGACACTGGAAATGCTGGGTTTCGTCCTCGACCCGTTCCGCCGCGAACTCCGCCCCCTTCCTCTCGTCCTCGGCTAGGATAGGCTCTTGCCTGCCCTGCTTTCCAGCGATGATGGAGCGCAGGAGAAGAGGCAGGGGTGCGTGTCCGAACACGCGCTCCAGGAAAGGAGACAGAGGCGATGAAACGCCGCGAGTTTATCGCCGGTTCACTGGCTGGTACGCTGCCGCCCGGCGGCCCGCCGGCCGCTCAAAACCCCAATCCCACGCAAGCGCCCGGCGCCGCCCCCGATGTGGTGATCGAGCGGGCGGTCTCCGGCCAACCCCACGCCGGCAAGGTGCTGCTGCTGATCCAGCCGCATTCCGATGACGTCCAGCTTTATGGCGGCGTGGTAGCCAAGCTGCTGAGGGAAGGCTACACCGGGCATTTGCTGCGCACCACCAACGACGAGTGCGCCGGGCCGGGCACAGTCGCTGAAACCGTTCTCGCCAACGACCAGGACAACCGCGAAGTGGCGCGCGTCCTGGGCCTCAAGCAGGTATTCGACTTCAACTACCGCAACCACCGCATGGACGGAATTTCGCCGCTGGAATACCGCGCCCGGCTGATCTTCCTCATTCGCCTGCTCAAGGTGGACACCGTCATCGGCTACGACCCCTGGGGCCACTACGAAGAGAACCCGGACCACTACATCACCGCCCAGGGCGTGGAAGCGGCCTGCTGGATGGCCGGAATGCGCAAGGACTATCCCGAACACTTCGCCGGCGGCCTGGAGCCACACAGCGTGCGCGAGAGGTACTACTTCGCGCGCGGTCCGCAGTTGGTCAACCGCATCGTCGAGATCACGCCGGTGATCGAGAAGAAGATTGACGTGCTGCTGGCGGGCAAGGCGCAGGGGCCGGCCGGAAACGCCGGCGCGCGGCTCCGGGCCGATCTAGCCTCCCGCGGACTGAAGTTGCCGTTACTGGGCAACGACGACCAGACGGCCAATCGCGCCTACATCCGCCAGTTCCTTCTGGAAGAGGAGCGGGAACTCGGGCGCAAGTACGGGCTGGAATATGCCGAGGCCTACCATTACATCGGACCGAAACCGCCGGCGGTGGATGAGTACATCAAACAACACGCCGTCCCGCTGTAGACCCGGTGTTGGCCACGTGCGCGGTCTGTGGCGGCAGGTGCCTTACCGATAGCGGTACAGCCGCACGCGCTGGATGGCGGGCCCGTCGGGGCCGAAACGCAACCCGCTGCCCGACTGGTTTTCCGCGGCCGCCGCGGCCAGGTCGTACCGCAATTGCACCTCGTCGCCATTCAGCACCCGGCCGGCCACCCAGCGCCCGTTCACATAGGTGCCTTCTTCCACGGTGGCCAGCCCGGCGATGGGCGGCCCCGGCATGTTCGGGGAGAATGTCACCTGCACGTCCGTCCCGGCGGCGATGTACTCATCCGCGCCCGCGGCAATGAAGATGCCGTAGCCCACCTCCGGCAGCAAGCCGGGCGCCCGGCGAGTGCGCCTCAGCTCGACATTCAGCGTGTAATTCCCCAACAGGAGTTTCTGAGCCGGCTTCTCCTTGTTCAGCCACACGGCGGCGATCGAGCCTTTGCTTTGGTGGTCGAGAATCTGGGGAGCCAGTTGCCCCAGGACTGCGTAAGCCTTCGGGATCTGTCCCTTCTCGGGGTCCTCGCGCTCTTCGATTCCGAAGGGCGAGTAGCCCATGGCGCTGTGCTGTCCGATGGCGTAAAAGGCGTTGGCGGCGCCCGCCGCCCCGGCCCTGGACTCGGGGATGAAGGCCGGGTTGCCCGCGCGGCTGTATCTGGCGACCAGCTCCGGGAAGTTGGGCAGGTAGATATCCGGCGCCAGGATGTCGATCAGCGGCGCGCCGGCCCGCCAGACGTCGTGCACGTGATCCACCGGGCCGCCGCTGGGATAGTCGCCGGGGCCCTTGTCCTCGGGCTGCACAATCCAGGCGTTCACGAACATGGGCAGGCGGTATTCCGCCTTGCCTGCTTCCGCCACCCGGTTGATGTAGCGCGCGTAGTTCCAGGCCATGAAGATCTCATCCGCGGTCAAGCCCTTGCCGAAAACCCCTTCCCAGGCGCCCGAGGTCTTGGAGCCGGCAACCTCCCACACCTTGCGGAACTCCGGCAGCAGCGTGTCCCGGTGCTTCCGGAGATGTTCGAGCAGTTCGGCGGGCGCCGGCCCGGCGAAGGCTTCGTTGGCCTCCGGAGAGCGGTCGCGCGAGTCGCCAAGCACCCCCACTTCGTTCTCCAGTTGGACCATGATGACCGTGCGCTGCGCGGAGTCCGCCTGGCGGATGTGGCGCATCAGGGCCGCGAAGGCGCGGGCATCGGCGTCGCGATTGGCCGCGCTCAACGTGGAGAGGATTTCCAGCGTCTTGCCGCCCTTCATCTGCACGAGCGGGAAGCGCTCCTGGTTGGCTTTGACCCAGGGCGGCGTGTACCTGGAGATGCCGTTCTTCCAGCTTCCAAACCACAGCAGCACCAGGCGCAGCTTGTTGGCCCGGGCGCCTTGCAGCAGGCCGTCCACCAGCGCGAAGTCAAACTTGCCCTCCTGGGGCTCGATGGTCTCCCAGGAAACAACCGCCAGGACGGTATTGAGACGCATCCTGGCCAGCTTCGGCCATATCGGCTTCATGTACTCCAGGCTGGAAGAACTGGAGTTGCGGAGCTCGCCCGCCAGCATCAGGAACGGTTTGCCGTCAACGATCAGTTGGGTGACGCCGCCCCGCTTCTCGAGATGAGGGATAGGCGGCGCGGATTTGGTTTGCGCGTAGCCCATTGCAGCGGCCAGCGCACAGATCGCAATCGAGCCACAGAGAATTCGCAGTCGCATCTGCTTCACCTGCTCCGACGGCCAACATTCTACCTGATCCGGTGGCGCAGGCATTCCTGCCCAATGTCAGCTACGCTCGGGATAGAGAAACTCCCGGCAAGTAATGCCTGCCTCCGTTATGTCCGCCTCCAGCAGCGCGTTTACAGGCTCGCGGCGGCCGATGTGAGCCAAGGCAGCCCGGAAGAGCTCGCGCTGGAGCCTGGGAGTGACGTTAGGCACGATGATAACGAGGCCCGCATGGATTTCCTCGCGGCTGGCGCCTGGACCACGGCCGCGCGGGCGGGCGTCCTCGGCGCGGAAACGCCTTGGCGTAGACGGTTGCCACTCCTACTGCCTCGCGGGTGAGCGCGGGATAGCCCTCAAGGATTTCCTCGGCCAGCGTGCCTTGAGCCAGCATATCCGCGATCGCATGAACCGGAATGCGCGTTCCGCGGTACACCGGCGTGCCCTTCATGATCTCTGGATCGGACACGATCATTCGCTCGGCTTGGGCAAGGCGCCGAAGCGCGCCCTCCATCTGCTTTCTGGCGGACTTGGCCTGCACGAGCAGGACGCCTCCCGGCAAGGCCGCAATGATATCGAGATCGGGCGCCTGCTCCACCGCTCGCGCGATTTCCCTCCGCGTCGCCCGAGGCAGGCATCGGAGTCCGTTGGCTTCCAGTTGGAGGTAGAGGACCTGGGGCTTCGACAGCAAGCGATAGAGGCTTCGCCCTTCACGAACAACTTTCGGCCGGATGAGCCGGTATTCGATGGCCTTCTGTACGGCAGGCAAAGGAAGGCCGGTCACCGCCGCCGCCTGCGCCGGAGTGTAACCGTTGTTCTGCGTGATGGTTTCCATGGCATAATTCTACCCTGACTGGGGATGCTTTTCCAGTGCGGATCGCTACGCCAACGCCCGGGCTGTGGCGCAGCCGCGGGGAAGGGTGCTACAGTTACCCGGCAAGCGGCCGGGCCAGGCTCGGATGTCCCGGAAGGAGGGCGCCATGATGGATCGCAGGTTGTTTTTGCAGTTGGGGGCGGCGGCGCTGGGCGGGGGTTTGCGGGCCGCCGAGGCCGCTCCCATGCCTACAGCCACGCTGGGCAAGAGCAAGTTGAAAGTCTCCCGCTTCACGCTGGGCGGGGCCCACATGCGGTATGGCGGGCAGGAACGCGCCATCCGCATCATCCAGCGCGCGCTGGACCTGGGCGTCACGTTCTTCGACAGCGCCCACCTCTACAACAACGGCGAGAGCGACATCGCCTACGGCAAGGCCGTCAGCAAGAGCGCGCGCAAAACGATCCTGCTCATGGGCAAGGCCGAGCGGCGCGACGCCAAGGGCGCCATGCAGCAGTTGGAAGAAACGCTGCAGCACATGAACACCGACTACCTGGACCTGTGGCAGTGCCACCAGGTCACCTTGCAGCAGGAAGTGGACCAGATCCTGGCTCCCGGCGGCGCGCTGGAAGCCTTCATCAAGGCCAAGGAGCAGGGCAAGGTCCGCCACATCGGCTTCACCGGCCATAACGATCCGGCCGTCCACCAGCGCTTGCTCGAAGCCTTTGACGGATGGGAAACGGTCCAGCACCCGGTCAACCTGATCGATCCGCACCACCGCAGCTTCATCCGGAATTTCCTGCCGAAGGCGCGCGCCAAGGGCCTGGGGCTGGTGGCCATGAAGTCCAACGGCATGGGGGGCATCGGCCGGGCCGGCATCGCCCCCATCGAGGAGTGCCTGCGCTTCACGCTGAGCCAGGACATCGACACGCTGGTCTCCGGGGTGGAAAC
>Ga0315285_10008041_pt1 | contig 10832 bp, 19 predicted proteins | sample YL17G09_36_MG_FD_203698 | JGI IMG/M metagenome (GOLD analysis project Ga0315285, IMG submission 203698) | Sediment microbial communities from Yellowstone Lake, YNP, Wyoming, USA - YL17G09_36 | ecosystem: Environmental > Aquatic > Freshwater > Lake > Sediment | place: USA: Wyoming | collected... | reverse complement strand
TTCACAGGGACCGCTGCCGGCGACGCAACGGTTACGGATGCGCTGTTCGCGCTCGCTGGAACGAGCCAGTTCACGGGGACGGCCGCGGGCGATGCGACGCTGACGGACGCGCTCTGGGCGCTGGCCGGGACGAGCCAGTTCACGGGGACCGCGAGCGGTGACGCGAGCCTGACGGACGCGCTCTGGGCGCTGGCCGGGACGAGCCAGTTCACGGGGACCGCGAGCGGTGACGCGATTGTCACCGATGCGCTCTGGACGCTGGCCGGGACGAGCCAGTTCACGGGGACGGCCTCCGGGGACCTGGAGGAGATCATCAGGCGCGGCATAGGGCAGGTGCGACCAGGGGCGCAGGGCCGGGTGCATCCCGGAGTGCGTGGCTCTGTCAAGGCGACGACGGCGAGCGGGAGGGTCACATGGTAAAGCGGCTGATCGAGATCGTGGCAGGCGATAATCCGAGCATCACGATCCCCGTGGTCGATGGGGATGGCGTGCCGATGGACCTGCACCTGGCGACGTGTGCGTTCGTCGTGCGGGAGTTCCCCGCGGCGGTGCCGGAGCTGATGCGTCGGTCGGGCGCGGAGATCACGGCGAGTGCGGCGGGGATCGTAGTGGTGACGCTGGACACCGCCGAGACGGCGCTGCTCGAGCCGGGGACATACGCGTTCGCATTGCGGGTCACGCTGGGGAGTGCCGTGACGACCGTCTGCGAGGGGGATTTCGTCGTGCGGACGGATACGGCGCGAGTGGTGACGCCGTAGGGGTCAGGCGGCGAGGCGGAAAGTGCGCGTGAGGGGGGGACTCGGCAGCCAGTTCAGAACATCGGAGGGTTCACGCGCACTCTGGGTCGGGCGGAGGACTGTGTGATGGACGGTCAGGGGGCCCTCGGGGGGAACGTCGATCCGGTTCACGACCAGATGCAGGAACGCCCGCTGGAGTTCCGGATCGGCCATCAGGTTCGCGCGGACCTGTGAGCAGAACTGTTGCCAGCGGCCGGGATCATCCTCCACCTCCGACTCCTCGCCCACGACGTCGACCTGTACCCGCGCCACCTCCGCGTTCACCCCGGCCAGCTCCGCCTCCAGCTCCAGCAGGCGCTCCCGCACAGCATCCGATGCCAACCCGTTCGCGAGCTCGTTCGTCAGCCGCCGGATCTGAGCCAGTAGTCCCTCGCGCCGCCCGGTCAGCTCGCGGAGCGTGTCGGCCGCAGTCGCGATCCGATGCCGGCGCTGCTCCCTATACCAGGTCAGACCCTCCAGGATCGCCTCGGGAGTGAGCGTGGCGTCCGCTACCGCCTCGAGTACCTGGCGGTCCACAGCGTCACCTCGGAGCCGACGCGCTGTGCCCTGCTGCGGACCGTAGTAGTGGTGGGTGCGTCCGGTGGCGCTCGTGCTGCCACGGGCCACCAGGGGCGCGCCTGTGGCCTCGTAGAAGAGCAGGCCCGTCAGGAGATGGGTCGAGCGGTGCGAGGCGGGCTGGGCGCCATTCATGGCGCCCCTACGGACGCGGTTGAAGTCGGCCTTCGCGAGCTTCCAGCCGAGGCGGGCCCACTCGGCCGGGAACAGGATCGGCGGGTGGGTGTCCGCCTGGGCGATCTCCTCGGTCTCCTCGCCATCGTAGAAGCGGGTCACCGTGCGGCCCTGGACGGCGGGGTTGCAGATCGTCTGGTGGATCGAGGGGCCGGCCCAGAGCTTCCCGCGGCGGGTGCGGCAGCCGGTCTCGTTCAGGCGGTCCGCGATCGCGGCGAGCGTGAGGTGCTCCTCCGTCCGCCAGCGCCAGACCTGGCGGATCACCGCCGCCTCGTCATCGCGGATCACCAGCCGGGCGTCCTCGGAGCGGAAGCCGAACGGTGCGGTACCCCCGGGACGGCGGCCCATCTGGGCCGACTTGCGCATCCCACGGCGCGTCCGTTCGCCAATCATGTCGCTCTCGAACGCCGCCACGGACGCCATCACGCCGAGGATGAGCTGCCCGACCGGGTTGTCCAGGATGAAGTCCTGGGTCACGGCGCGGACGCTGACTTTGTAGTCATGGACGAGCTTGGCCACATACCCGAGGGTGTGCTCGGCCCTGCGGGAAAGGCGGCTCACCTCCCATACCACGAGCACGTTGAACTCGCGCCGCTTCGCCCCGAGGACCATCGCCTGGAACCCCGGGCGCTGGTCCGTTCGGCCGGAGATCCCCTCGTCGCGGTAGACCTGGACGACCTCCCAGCCGTGCCGCTCGGCGAACTCGCGGCAGGAGGACTCCTGGCCGGCCATCGGGATCTCGCGCTCGACCTGGCCGGCGGTGCTGACGCGGAGGTAGAGGGCGGCGCGGCGGGTGGTGGTGGGTGGTGGTGCGGAGATGCGGCTGGTGGGCATCAGTGGAGCCCCCTCCCTGGCCCTCCCCGCGAACGGGGAGGGGAAGGAGAGGTTCCGCCTGTTAACAAGCGGTTCCTGCCTGCGAAAACAGTGGCGAGTATTTTCGCCGAGAGTATTGACACCCCTGTGGTGGCGAGTATAATAGACAACGTGAGGGGCGCGCAGGACCTCAGAGAACGGACCCGGACAGGGAGAACACGATGACACTGCATGAGATCGATGACCAGATCGCGCTCCTCAATCGCCAGTACACCGATGAGTTCAACGCCCATTGCGAGGCCGGGTTGCCGAACCCCTATGCCCATGTGCGACCGATCCATTACCAGGTGCAAGCTCTCCGCAGCCAACGGCGCGAGCGAGTCTATGCTGCTGGCCGTGCCGCGCGGGAACTGTCCTGGCAACACGTGGATCCTGTGATTCCCGAGGGCGACTGGGATGCTGAGGATCTCGGCGACGCCATCGACGCGGCGGAGGCGATGGGCCACTATAGCGATCCGCCGCTGACGGATGCGCTCCTGGCCGCAGCCGGGTATCCGGACGTAATGATACGGGATCTGCGGAACCCCAGTAACCCCTCATGCGTGTCCACAGAGGCGGTGTCTATCTGATGCGAGCCGACACCCAACAGGCGGCGATCACTTGCTGCGAGACCCTCGGGATCCGCGAGACCGCGCGGCGGCTCGGGGTGAACCACGAGAGTGTGCGCAACTGGGCGGCCGGGCGGAGCGACCCGTCCGACACGAACGCCACAGCGATGCGCGCGCTGGCAAAGGAGCTGGCCAGTGAGGAGAAGGCGGACTGAAGTCCGCGCCCTACAGTGGCGGGGGCGGTTCGGCCGGTTGACAGGGAGTTCCTGCCTGGCGCATGATGCCAGAGTGCGGCGTGGATCACCGATCTGGCGGCCCCAGCGGGGTCCTCAGCATGGCGGGAACGTTGCATAGATAGATGGCATGAAGCACCCGGGCATAGACCCGGACCTACCAAACCGAGCCATGGCGCTCGGACGGAGGCACAGGATGAAGCCCTACCCGTTCAAGCAGATCATCGACCGCAAGCAGTACAACACCTCTACCGCGACACTCCTGGCAGGCAACGACTGGTGGGACGGCAACAACTGGGAGCGCGGTGGCACCAACCAATTCCTCTACCGGACCCCGAAAGGGGCGTACTTCACGCTGAACCTGACGCAGTGGGAGGGGCGGAACGACTGTATCGAGGTCGTCTCGCTCGACGAGGCGATCGAGTTGTATGAGGGGCCGCTGCGCAAGCATCGGGTCGAATACGACGAGGCGTTCCCTGGCGTCACAGTGGAGGAGGCGTGAGGATGGACCGACTGCGAGCGGTGATGACGGAGATCCTGCGGGATGCTGCCACGGTGCTGATGGAGCTGGAACGGATAGAGCCACCATCCGAGGCGTCGCGCTGCCTCGAGCGCGTCGTGGGCCGCGCTGGATGGGCGCTGGGCGTCACCAGTGTCGTCCTGCCGACGGCCTGCACGGATCGGGAGACGGTATTCACGTTCTACTGTGGTGAGATGCGGGCGGATTGAAGTCCGCGGTCCCGGTGAGGAACAGGCGAGGCCGGCGGCGAGAGTGGCTGCCGGCCTCGTGGCGTGTGTGGGTCACATGAAGCGGCCGCAGTTCAGGCAATGTAGGCGGCCATTCGCATCGGTCTTGCCCGGGACGTGGTCGCCGCCCCGCGGGCAGTTCCCTCGTGAGGGCTGGGCACTCTGGGCGGGCCGCGGCGCGCTTGGCGCGGGCTCGGAGTAGGACGTCGACGGCCGGCTCGGCGCCGAGTACTGCCGTGGCTGTGACGGCGGTGGGACGTACTGCTGGGCCGGAGAGGGAGCGGACTGGCGGGTCGCGGTCCTGGTGGGTGAGGGCGCCGTGCTCTGCGGCTTCGGTTGCCCGCAGCCGATGAGGAGCGACAGGAGGACGGAGACGGCGAGAGCGATCACGCATGTGCGCGGCATGGGAAGCCCTCCTCGAGCGATGCGCGCCGCCCCCCGGATCGCGGTCTGGGCGGGGGGCGGCGGTTCTTGGGCCCAGGCCCAAGGCGCTAAGCGTCGCGGTGCATCCAGACATAGATGCCCTGCACGGCGAACCCGTCCAGGATCGGATCGTAGTGCCCGTTCAGAGGCATGAGTAGTGGCCGTCCCTGCACGATCCGGAACTCTTTGAAGGTCGTGGCGCTCGCCACCAGGGCACAGACGTAGTCACCTGTCCTCGGCTCGCGCTTCGTGGTGAACGCGAGCCAGTCCCCGTCGAGGAACGTCGGCGACATCGAGTCGCCGTGGACGCGGAGCACGAACTCGGCGCGCTCCCAGTCCTCCTCCCGACACCGGAACGACGCTTCGGATTCATCCTCTGCGTCGAAGGGGTCGCCCCCGGGCACACTCCCCCGAATGGGTAGTGTACGGGTCGGCGGATCCCCAACGGTCTCGGCATTCCCGAACGCGGAGCGATGCTGATGGAGCCGGCTCCGGAGGGAGACCACGACCGAGTCGGGGTCATGCTCACCAGGGAGTCGGCCATGGAGTAGATCATCGGTGGTGCAGCCGAGGACGCCCGCGAGCGCTTGGAGGATTGGGGTCGGGGGGATGGCCTTGGCCTTCTCATACTTCGACACCGCTTGCGCACCACGGTAGATGCGCGCGGCAACCTGCTTCTGCGTGAACCCATGGTGGCTTCTCCAGCGCCGCAGTGTGGTAGCCAACACGCTCATGCGTCGATACTAACCGTCTCCCCGGTCGGAGCGAATGAGTCTGAAAAGAAAGTCATTCAGTAGCTTGACAAGCTCGGAACGCGCGCGTAGGATTCGCATGAGAGGCGGACTCTACGCCTTTGATGCGATGGAGGAGGTGGGATCTGTGGGCGTTCCGCTCGGGGATCTGAAGGCGCTTATGGGACGGCACGACATCACGCAGCGCGCACTCGGTGCCGAGATGGGCATCGGCGAGACATACGTGTCGGCAGTGTTCACGAACGCCACCGAGGTGGCGGCGTCCTGGATGGCCGCGGCGGAGCGGATCGCGGAGCGGCGGCTGGAGCCGGTGGCGACGCCGGCGGAGGGGGCGGCGGCGTGATGCGCCGGGTGGGGCAACAGGATGGGGAGGATGGGGCGGATGAAGTGGCTGTGGATCGGGCTGATGGTGGTGGGCGTGCTCGCGGTGGTGATCGGGAAGTGGCTCGCGTGCCGGCCGGTGGAGACGCTGCCGGCGCTGTCGGGTGAGGAGTTCCGGGGCTACGTGCGGGATGTCGGGAAGTCGCCGGGCGACTACCAGGCGCCGGGTGAACGGTGAGGGAGCTGCGGGATGATGCGGATGCGGGCCTGCGCGCTCTTGAATGATGTGGCGGGCGAGGTCGGGCGGTTGGTCGATGAGTTCCCGGAAGCACAGCCTGTCGACGTCGACGCGTTGCGGGGACTGATGGAGCAGGAGTGCTGGGCACTCTACCGGATCGAGGACCCGGACATTCGGCAGGAGCTGTGCGTGCGGGTAGCGGCGCGGGCGCTGGTGATCGCGGGGGTGATCGGCTGCGGGTGTCGGGGGGAGATGGCGGGCGCCGTGAATGGCGCCCCTACGGGGGAAGGTGCCTCCGGTGACGAGGCAGCGGCATAGCGCGATGAGGGGCCTGCGATGGGTGCCGGCGGCGCCGGCGTTCATCGGGCTGCTGGGGTGCTGGGTCATCGTCGAGGGTCTGGTCTGGCTGGGGATGCGGCTCGGGGGTCTGTGCGAGTGGATCGTAGGGCGGGAGCGGCGGCGATGAGGAGCGACGGTGGGGCCCTCACCCCAGCCCTCTCCCGGGGGGAGAGGGGGCAGGGGCCGGAGATCGTGCTGGTGGAGGAGCCGGGGGGCGTCGATCCGGCGGGGCTGCGGTACGTGATGGGGTGGCTGATGGGGGCGGTCGTGGAGGGGATGAAGGCGGAGGTGTTCGAGGCGGAGTGCGAGGGCGGCGGGATCGGAGTCCCGCCGGCACGGGGGAACACCGAGGGGAGTGGGCGCTGATGGGCCGGCGGAGGGGGCAGCGGGTGCGGATCGAGGTGAGCTACGCGATCTTGGCGGCGGTGCTGAGGCGGCTGGAGGGGCTGCAGGGCGAGGAGCGGGTGCCGGGGGCGGGGCTGTGGGTGCGGGTGGCATGGATCGAGGAAGAGGAGTGCAGGAACTAGGGGCGCCACCGCGCGCCGAGGTCCTTCGCTGCGCTCAGGATGACAACAGGAGAGAGAGGAGCGGGTTCGGGTGGTGGGGTTGGGGATGATGAGGCGGGAGCTGGCGGAGGCGCGGGACGACCTGATCGTGGCGGATGGGTTCGGGGCGATGGGGGAGGCGGTGATGGGGGATCTGGTGGGGCTGGTGGGCGATCATCCGCTGTGGGGCGGGCTCGAGGAGTGCCTTCAGCGGGAGGGGCACTATCGGCGCGAGGCGCTGGTGCGGGTGGACCGGCTGAGCAAGTGGGTGTGGGCGATGGCGCGGGCGCAGGGCGAGGAGCTGGTGATCGGGCCCATGGAGGGGCAGATGGAACTGGAGTTCGCGGCGTGAGGACCAGAATGCACAGGACGGACATTCATCGCGAGCGACTGTTGCGGGGAGGGCCGGCCCAACCAGTTCCCTGTCCGGGGAACGGAAGGCCAGTACTGACCTCCGCAAGGGAGGATCGGCTCCCGGCGCCGTGGGGGCGTCGAGGCCGACCCTCCCCGGAGCAGTCGCTCCGCAAGCGTAGGGCGCAATGAATTGCGCCCGTACGGAGGGCGGCGGAAACGACGCCCAACCCGGACAGGGATGTGATGGAGATGGGCACCTGCGCGACATGGCGGCCGGGGCACGAGGAACTGCGTCGGACGTCAGAGAGGACCGCCCCGGGCGTACGACCGCCCGAGGCGGGTGGAACGGACCCCGGACAGGATCCACGCGACACGATACCACACGAGACGGCGCGGCACGAGTCCGCGCCCTACACGATGCCGGCAGGATGCCGGCGCTCCCAGGAGGGCCCCCCCCTGAATCCCCCCCGTGAACGGGGGGGAGAGGCGCAGAGGTTCCGGCGGCTGGGGCGGGAGCAGAGGGCGGCGGCGATCCGGCTGCTGCAGACGATCATCCGGCCGCAGGACTGCAAAGCGCCGGTGATCGCGGGCGCCGACCACGTCTACGACGCCATCGACGGAGGCTGGGGAACGCTGATCGATGCGTATGAGGACCTCGATGGCAGCCTCCGCGCGATGACCAACGACGATGCGGTGCTCGATCTCTGCACGGATATCGTCGGGCGGATGATGCTGTGCGTGCGGGCGGTCCATCAGCAGGGGATCGCGGACGCGGCCGAAGCGCTCATGGCGGAGGTGCCGGCGTGAGCACGCGGGCGGACGAGCTCGAGAAGCGGGTCGAGGCGGGGTTCGCGCGGCAGAAGGAGCGGGCGGAGCGGCCGCTGGGGATCGAGTGGGGCGAGGAGTTCGCGGCGAAGCTCGCGTTCCTCTCGGACGCGGCCCGGCAGTTCGTCACAGCAGCGCTGAAGACCCCGTTCAACGAGCTGGCGGTTGGGGCGATGATGGGCGTGGAGGGGATCAAGGCGGTGATCCGCGCGCTGCCGGAGCATCTGCGGCAGTGCCGGGACTGCGCCGGGTGGTGGCCGGACGACGACATCGTCGGCTGTCACGAGGTCGGCGGGCGGATCTTCGATGACGTGTGCCCTGAGTGCGTCTACCGGCTGGCGCGGGAGTACGGCGAGGACAACTGAGGGCATGAGGGCGCCATGAATGGCGCCCCTACGGATAGGGAAGCCGGCGGGGACGCCGGCGCTCCCAGGGAGGACACAGAAGATGGGAACCACTACGTTCTACATCCCGCCCGGAGCGCTGCGGCTGCCCGGGCTCACGTGCGTGCACCCACTGAGCAAGATGGTCGCCGATGATGGGATCACCCCAGGGCAGTTCTACGATGCGGGGAGAGGTGAGGAACTCGAGACGGTAGAGGTGCAGCTCCTCGGGTGCCGGCCCGACCGGGTGTTCTACATGCCATCGGAGAAGCCGGCGCAGCTCGAACTGCTGACCAAGTACCAGGAGATCGCGCTGGCGAGCGGGGATCGGATCTGCTCGTCATCGAACGGACGGGAGAGCACGAGCGGGGTGTACCTGGGGGAGGCGTGCGCGACGTGCCCGCACGTGCGCCCGTGCTCGGAGCGGATCGTGGCTCTAGTGCACCTGCCCGGCGACGTCGGTTTCCCCAGGGAGCTACCGATCAGTTGGGCATCACAGGGCGCGCTGACGCAGATGCTCGTGAGTGGCGGGGCGCGGCCCTGGACCAAGGTGTTCACGCTCAAAGGCTCCCAGCGGGAGAACAGCAAGAAGGGCGTCTCCATCGTGATCCGTGTCGAGGCGACGCGGGACGCAACGGAGGAGGAGATCGCGGCGGCGGAGACGGTGCTGAGCGATCGGGTGGAGCCGTATCTGGACAACCTGATGGCGCCTGCGCAGACGGCGCTGCCGGAGGGGCAGGCGGGGACGGCGCGGGGCGTGACGATCTCGCACGAGCCGGGGGATGTGGCGATACCGATGGGGCCGGTCGAGAACGGGAACGGCGGGTCCACGGTGGGAGTGCAGGCGGCGGAGGTGCTGGGCGAGGCCGGGGTGGTGGATGAGGCGGAGGCGAGCGGCGGGAACGGGAAGCGGCGGAAGGCGGTGGCATTGTGAGCACTGCTGGAAGCCCCCCCCTGTATCCCCCCCGTGAACGGGGGGGACGAGGGACATGGTGCACGCCGACGCGGCTGGAGCAGTATGCGCGCTGCCCGTGGGCGTTCCACGAGCAATACGTCAACGGCGTCGCGAACCCGGCTGGCCCAGCGGCCGAACGCGGGGCGGCGATCCATGAGGTCATGCGGCAGTACATGGTCGAGTCGCTCGGGGCCGGCAGGTACGTCGGTCCCGAGCGGCTTGGGGAGATCGCCGCGATCGGCGGCGTTCCGTCGGATGGGCTCGGGATGCTGCTGCGCTGGGAGGCGGTTGGGCGCAGGCCGGCGCTGGAGGAGATCGTACTGGTCGATCCGGCGCATGATGCAGGGAGCGCTGACAAGTGGTACCCGTTCGAGCTGGAGGCTGCCGGGGAGGGCGCTATGAATGGCGCCCCTACCGAGGGGCTGTATCTCTATGGGCACCCGGATCTGGTGGCGGTCACGGGCGCGCGAGCGCAAGTGATCGACTGGAAGAGCGGGTTCCGGATCTACGATCCGGCGACGATCCAGGCGGATGCCTACGCGCTGCTCGCGTTCGCGCACTGGCCGCAGGTGGTGGAGGTCGAATTCGTGTTCGAGTTCCTGCGCTTCGGGGTGCGGCGGGTGCGGATCTACCCGCGCGAGGAGGCGGCCGGGCTCGCGGGGTACATCCGCGGGATGGTGGCGGGGATCAGGGACAGGATCGCGGCGGAGGCCCCCCCCTATATCCCCCCCGCGAACGGGGGGGAAGAGGCGTGGCCGGCGCAGCCGAATGAGTTCTGCGCCGGGTGTGCCTACCTGGCGGATCGGAGCTGCCCGATCGGTGGGATGCGAGTCTGCGGGCGGAAGGCACCGATGAGTGAGGCGGCGGCGCGGAAGCTGGCGGTCGCGATCCTCATGGAGAAGGCGCGGGAGAAGCGGGCGAAGGGGCGGATCGAGGCGGCGGAGGAGACGCTCGAGGTGTGGTGTGAGGCGAACAGGGTGCAGAGGCTGGAGGTCGCGGGGGCGCCGGACGGGGTGCAGGCGATGGAGTTCGGCGCGGTGGTGAAGCGCGAGCTCGACATCGAGCCGGTCGAGCTCGCGCGGCTGTGCCTGAAGCACCAGCTCGCGGTGGGCGACTACGTGCGGATCGACGCGCGGGCGGCGGCGCAGCTGGTAGACGATGAGCGGTTCGCGGCGTACGTGCGCGAGGAGCGGGGCTACAGCACGTTCCGGTCAAGCAAGAAAGGGGCGGCGGCATGAGGGACGAGGAGCGGATGCTGCTGGTCTACGTCGCGGGGCCGTACTCAGGCCCGAGCGTGCTGACAGTCCTCGGGAACATGGGTGACGGAGACCGGGCGGCGCGGCTGGTGTTTCAGGCAGGGTTCGCGCCGTTCTGTCCGTGGCATGACGCGAGCTACTACATGGGGATGTCGCGCCGCGAGCGGGCCAACCTCGATGTCGAGTTCTTCCGGCGGCAGTCGATGCGGTTCCTCGAGGCCGCGGACGTGGTGCTGCTGCTCGACACGTGGGAGCGGTCCTCCGGGGCGCGGGCGGAGAAGGAGCGCGCGGAGGAGCTGGGGATCCCGTGCGTGGTGCTGGACGAGGAGACGCTCAAACACGGGGATGTCGCTGGCGTGCAGGAGCTGATCGAGGGGGCGGTGGTGTGAGGGCGAGGCGGGTGGACATTCGGTGTGGGGATGCGCTGGACCGGCTCAGGGAGATGCCCGACGAGTCGGTCCAGTGCGTGGTGACGAGCCCGCCGTACTGGGGCCTCCGGGACTATGGGACAGGG
>Ga0315285_10008036_pt1 | contig 10834 bp, 9 predicted proteins | sample YL17G09_36_MG_FD_203698 | JGI IMG/M metagenome (GOLD analysis project Ga0315285, IMG submission 203698) | Sediment microbial communities from Yellowstone Lake, YNP, Wyoming, USA - YL17G09_36 | ecosystem: Environmental > Aquatic > Freshwater > Lake > Sediment | place: USA: Wyoming | collected... | reverse complement strand
TTTCCATAATCTTTCAACGGCCCTGAAATGGATTCAGTATAATAGAATCAATGTGACAGATATGATAACCCATGTGTTTCCATTACAAGAAACGGTTCAAGGTTTTCTCTTGACTGCCCAACCGCGGGATGGGAGCCTGAAAGTTATCATTCATCCACAGGAATAACATTTTTTCTCCAATTTTTCCAACTCAGATTTGAATAAACGTTGAACACAGTTTTTAGTTTTTTTATAAGAATACCCGGAATCAATAAAAATTGCAGCGATGATCACCTCAACTGTATCTGCAAGGAAAGTTTGTTCACCTTGAGTCACTTGGTTTTTCCTACCTTTACAGAATTTAATCAAGTCCAATTCAATCAACTTGAGGCGTTTCCCAACTACGGCTAACATGGGATCACTTTCAAAATCCTGTTTTTTTATCGTTATAATTCCTTTAGTGGACATCTTCCGTTCCATGAAAAGGTCAATTAATATTGTTCTCAAAATTGCGTCGCCAAATGTGCTGTATACTTCTTGATCCATGAATTTCGCGGTAGTTTTCTTCTCTTGTTGTTTTTGTTGTTGTTCATGAGCGAAAGTTGGATGGGTCAGCGCGCGATTCAGATACCTCTTATTTTTGAAAGTATACGCGAGATCTTTTTCCAGCCCGGATTTTTTACTATATACCATAATATCATGATAATAGATTCAATGAATAAAATTATTTGATTCGAGGGCGCGCGCCTCTCTTTAATGGGTTAATTTAATAACATTTTGTATTACTGATCGAAAATTTGTTATAATTTTTCCAAATTAACCTACCTACTTTGATGCCCTTTATTATTATTAGCATACCCATATTGAGATCGAATGGTGCAGCTTGCGGTGATGGGGGTCGGCAGGGTCGGCGGGGAAGTCGCCTACCTTGCCGCATCACTGGGGATCGTGGACGAACTGGTTCTTTACGACAGCGCCTCCGCCCTGCTCAATGCACAGGTGCTCGACCTTCACCATACCGGGCTGAAAACCGCGATCAGCACCGAAAAAACCGACGTGAAAGGGGCAGACATCTGCGTCTTTTCCGCGGGGCTGCCACGTGACCCGTCCATAAAGTCCCGCGCTGACCTCCTCGATGCAAACCTCCCGGTCGCACGGGAATGTACTGCATGCCTGGCCGGGTTTTCCGGCACCCTGATCACCGTAACAAACCCGATGGATGTGAACAACTACTACATGTGCAGGACAACAGGAATCCCGCGGGAGCGGTGCATCGGGTTTGGCGGACAGCTGGACAGTGCACGGTTTGCGCTCGCGCTCGCACAGCACGGGATCAGCGGCTTTTCGTTTGTGCTGGGGGAGCATGGCGAGCACCAGGTGCCGCTCTTCTCCATGCTCTCGCACTATGTCCCGGAAGAACTACGGAACGAGATCCTCACCGAACTCCAGGGGGCGAGCATGGAGGTCATCAGGGGCAAGGGGGGCACGGTCTTTGGCCCCGCGCTGCATATCGTCCACCTGATCCGCATGGTAGCCGAGAACGCACGTGAACTGGTCACCTGTTCCTGCGTGCTCGAGGGGGAGTACGGCATTGACCGGTGCTCGCTCGGCGTTCCTGCCAGGATCGGCAGGGACGGGATCCACGCCATCGAGGAATGGCGGCTTGACCCGTGGGAGAGTGCGCACATGGACGCGGCAGGGAGATCGGTCCAGGAACTCTGCAGGAAGGCAGTGACCTGATATGGCAACCCAGTCGCTCCACCCCCCTGCCAGCATGAACACGCCCTGCACGTTCGATACCTTCGGGGGGGTCATGCTTGCGATCAACCAGGTCGAATACAGCAACTCGCCAAACGGGCCGGTCATTCATATTTTCGGGCGCGGCGCTGACAGGAAAGCGGCCAGGATCGATGTCACGGGTTTCCGCCCGTACTTTTACGTCCCGGCGCACGAGGCACAGGAGAAAGATCTGCCCCCGCAGGCAACACTCGAACCCGAAACCGAATACCGTTCGATCCGCGGTGAACCGCTGCGCCGGCTGTACACCCAGCGCCCAGGCGATGTCCGCGATGTCCGCGATCGGTACCGCCATTTCGAGGCCGATATCCCGTTTGCCACCCGGTTCATGATCGACTCCGGGTTGACCGGGGGGGTCTATGCACCCGCAACGACTGCCGATTACCACGAACTCAGGCCTGCAGATGTTGACGCCCCGGCACGGATCTGCGTCATGGACATCGAGTGCGAGGACGAACGGGGGTTCCCCGACCCCCAGCGGGATGCGATCACCTGCATCACCTGCCATGATTCGTTTGATGACGATTACACCACGTTCCTGCTTGCCGGCGGGGGAATGCCGGCAGATATCACAGAAAAGGAACGGAGCGGGGGGCAAAAGAACGGCTGCTTCAGGAAAGGCACCCATACCATCTGCACCTTTGATGACGAAGTCTCACTGCTCAGGGCGTTTGCCGCCTACATCGCGGCGCGTGACCCGGACGTGCTCTCCGGCTGGAACTTTGTCGAATTCGACATGCCCTACATCACGGGCAGGATGGAGAAGCTCGGCCTCTCTCCTGCAAGCCTTGCGCGGCTCCCGGGGCACACCGAGCGCAATGCCCTGCGCGGCAGGGCGCTCTTTGACCTGCTGACCGGGTACAAGAAGATGCACGTGACACAGAAAGAGTCATACCGCCTTGACGCGGTTGCCATGGAGGAACTGGGGGAGCGCAAGGTCCGCTACACCGGTACGCTCTCTGCTCTCTGGAAGGAGCAACCGGCGCTGCTGGTCGAGTACAACTTCAAGGACGTGGAGCTCTGCGTTGCCATCAACAACAAGGACAACATCATCGGTTTTTACCGGGAGATCGCCCGCTATGTCGGCTGCCCGCTCGACAAAACCCTCAACTCCTCAAGCGTGATCGATGTGTATATCCTGCGCAAAGCCTCGGGGGTCTATGTCCTGCCCTCCAAAGGGTTTGCCGCCTCCGAGGAGTTCGAGGGTGCGACCGTCTTTGACCCGAGCAAGGGGGTGCGGGAGAACGTGGTGGTGCTTGACTTAAAATCCCTCTACCCGATGGCCATGATGACGATCAACGCGTCGCCCGAGACCAAGGATACGTCAGGGGAACTGCGGGCGCCAAACGGCATCCGGTTCAGGAAGCAGCCGGACGGGCTCACCCGGAGCATCATTGCCGAACTCTTACAGGAACGGGACGAGAAAAAGGCGCTGCGCAACACGTATGCCTTCGGCTCGCCGCAGTACGCCCTCTACGACATGCAGCAGAACGTGCTCAAGGTGATCATGAACACCTATTACGGCGTCTCGGGGTATGCCCGGTTCCGGCTCTATGACCGTGAAATCGGGGCGGCGGTGACATCCGTGGGGAGGGCGATCATCGAGCACACCCGGCGCGTCATTGAACAGCAGGGCTACAAGGTGATCTACGGCGACACGGACTCCTGCATGGTGCAGATCCCGCCGGTTGACCGTTCAAAGACAATCGAAACCGCACAGGCGATCGAGAAGAGTCTCAACGCAAGCTATAGCGAGTTTTCAAAAACCGAACTGAACGCTGATACCCACTATTTCTCCATCAGGTTCGAAAAGATCTACGCCCGCTTCTTCCAGGCCGGCAAGAAGAAGCGGTATGCAGGGCTTCTCGTCTGGAAAGAGGGAAAAGACGTCAGCGAGGTGGACATTGTCGGCTTTGAGATCCGCCGGAGCGACACACCCCAGATCACAAAGACGGTGCAGATGAAAGTGATGGAGATGATCCTTGCCGGAGAGAACTACGAAGGTGTAAAGTCGTACCTTTCAGATGTAATCAGAAAATACCGGGCCGGGAAATACTCGCTCGACGAGGTGGGTATCCCCGGTGGTATCGGCAAATCGCTCAACGATTACGAGAACGATGATGCACAGGTGCGGGGCGCAAAGTATGCGAACCAGTACCTCCACACGGAGTTTGGCAAGGGGAGCAAGCCAAAACGGGTCTATATCCGGGCGGTGACCGCAAAATACCCCAAGACCGACGTGGTCTGCTTTGAGTATGCCGACCAGGTGCCACAGGAGTTCGTGCCTGACTGGGAACTGATGCTGGACAAGACGATCAAACTGCCGATCTCCCGGATCATCGAGGCACTCGGCTGGGAATGGACCGACGTTGACCCCTCCCGCACGACCCTTGCACAATGGGGATTTGGCTGAACGATCGACGGCATCCGTAAGATAAGCAAATATTAATTACCCTTTTGATATGAGCATCTATACTGGCATTGAGATCGCGAAGCAGGAGTGCAGGGGATCGATGTATTCGGATGATTGTCTCTGTCGGGACTGATTTGCAATGGTGAACAGCAGTGAATCCGGCATCCGGGATGAGTCCTTTGAGGGATTCTGGTTCTTTGTCATCGTCAATACCACAATTCTTGCCCTCCTTGTCAATATTTTAAGCCTGTCCAAAGGAATGACGGACGTCACACCGGGTCTGTTCTTTATCCCTGTTGTCATCACCGCCTACTGGTACCCCAAAAAGGGGATGTTATTTGCATTTCTCGTTACCGCGATCTACCTGTTCACCGTGTATCTATTCCTGGGGCCTTCAGTGCCGAACATTGTATCTGCCCTCTTCAAATCCATTATCATGGTCGGGGTGGCGGCTGTCGTCTCAACTCTTGCCCTGAACCTGCAGAAGAGCGAGGCGAAGTACCGGGGCATCTTCAACAACTCCGAAGCAGGGACCGGGCTGATCAACGCCATCGGACTTTCATTACTCGAGGTGAACCAGCGGTTTGCATCGGTACTGGGGTATTCGCGCGAGGAGATCTATCAACTGACCTTTTCCGAGCTCTGGGTTGATGCATCCGAACGCGACCTGTTCTTTGCCCGGCTGAATAAAGAGGGTGTCGACAATTTTGAGGCGCGCTTTTATTCAAAGACCCGGGATATGCGCTGGGTGCTGCTCGCGGCGGGAATGCTGCCTGACAACCAGTTTGTCTGCACGATGCTGGATATTACCGAACGAAAAGAGATGGAAGAGGTGCACAAAACGGCGTTGAGGCAGATCGAGATGAACATCGAGCAGTTTGCCATCCTTGGCGACCATATCCGCAACCCGCTCACCGTTATCGTCGGGCTCACCTGCATGTTTGCCGAAGATATTGCCGCAAAGGTGCTGGCGCAGGCGCGTGAGATCGACCGGATCATCACCGAGATGGACCGGGGGTGGATCGAATCCGATAAAGTCCGCAGGATTATCCGGAAATATTACGGGATCGGGAGCCAGGAGGAAGAGAAGACCGATTATTCAGCCGGGTCCCGGCTGCCACAACCAAAGGTGAAAAAATAAGATCCAGCTGCACTCTCTGGAGTACCAGACAGACTTGGGTGCCGATTGTTTTGGGCTGTCATCCATTCCTGCAACTCGTAATTTTTAACAAAAAAAGGGGATAGTCCCATTCCAGCCACTAACTTTTCTGTACGATTTATCAAAAATACCAGTTGATGACGCTCATGGGGGCTTCGGCATTTGCCTCGAAGAACTCTGATGAGTTCTTCTCATCCTCGTGGTTCTGATGAACCACTCTGACTCCACAGTCGAAGAATCCTGATGAATTCTTCTCCAATCAATCCTCGCTGACGCGACGATTCATTCCCCGCCGCTGTGGCGGCTCGAAAATACCGCAGCATTTTCTCGAGCCTGCCATGCCTTTGGCGATGGCAGCATCCCCCAAGATGCGATAGAACCGATTAATCGTAATAAGATCTAAAAAATCCATTCGTCAAAAAAAGAAGCACTTTTTTTTGTCTTGTATTGAGTAAATTATATTTTTCATTTTTTCACTTCTTAAATCAACTTTTATTTTAGTGGTTTAATTGGGACTATACCCTAAAAAAATAACTTTCAACAGGGTATTTAATTCCATTATCGCCGAAAGGAAATTCATCGGAAAAGATCAATTGCGGGAGTGTATTGTCGGGATACGATACATTGTGGCCCGAATGCGTACGATGCGTTGAATTGTGAAAGGAGTATTTTGGTAGAGGAAGAGATATTGCAGGTATCGTATCACGATATCCATTCCTGTGCCAAAAAAATTATTGCAGCACCTATGGTTCATCAAAGCCGCAATATTTCCGTAAAAATTTCCTGACCTTTTCAGACTCTGCATATTTCTCATCAAGCCTGTCGAGAATGTTACTGATTATTGCCACCTGTTCTGAGATGAGTGCCTTTGTTTTTTCATCAAGCGTCGCAGTATCCAGCATAATGGCCTGCAGGGGATTTCTGATCTGGTCATTGAGTGTCGCAAATTGTGCCATGTTGTGTTCAATCTGCTGAAATGCTTCTTTCTTCATGTGTTCGATCTGCACCTTACCGGTTCTTGACGTTTCAGCAAAATGCGAGATCACGATACCAAGAGAGACAATGATGAAAAACCATGCAGTGTGAATTGCCATCGCCCTTGCTGAAAATGTGCCAAACACGTACACTATCATAATATAAATCCAGCCAAGGGTGATCGTGATGACGACCCCCCTCTTCGGAAAGGCATAAATCCCGAGAATCAACGGAACGAGGAAAAAAAAGGGGAATATATCATTGATGCCATGGGACAGGCTGAACACGGCAGTCAGAATCACTACCAGTGTGGTTACGGTGATGATGTACAGCCAGATGATATTCTCGCGGATGAAATCCCGGAGCATATGTCAACTATCACCCTGCTGTCGCGGCTTGATCATCGGTCTCTACCTGAACGTGCGCTACGATAACCTGATTAAAATATTTGTGCTCCTTTTGCTCTTCGTGTTAACATTACAGTAACAATATATTATTTTTTCTGTTTGACACCCCCCTCTTGAAAACGGAGGGTGAGCTTCCTGATCTGGTCGCGCAGGGCAATCGCCCGCTCGAAATCGAGGTTCTCCGCTGCGTCCTGCATCTGTTTTTCCAGCCCGATGATAACGTTGGGGATCTCGCGTTTTGGGACATGCTTTGTGTCAGTTATCTCGACCTCTTTTTCCTTTACCGGCTTTTTGATCGTCTGCGGGACGATGTTGTGGTCCCTGTTGTACGTGATCTGCATGTCCCGGCGGCGTTGTGTTTCCGCGATCGCTTTTGTCATCGAATTGGTCATCTTATCCCCGTAGAGCACAACCTGCGAGTTTATGTTGCGCGCCGCCCGCCCGATAATCTGGATCAGGCTGCGGGCGTCCCGCAGGAACCCTTCCTTGTCGGCGTCGAGGATACCGATGAACCCGACTTCCGGGATGTCCAGCCCTTCGCGCAGGAGGTTGATGCCAACAAGAACGTCGAATTTTCCAAGCCGCAGCTGGCGGATAATCTCGCTGCGCTCGAGCGTCTCGATCTCAGAGTGGAGGTAGCGCGTGCGGATGCCCCGGTCGGAGAGGTACTCCGAGAGTTCCTCGGCAAGTCTCTTGGTGAGCGTGGTCACCAGTGCCCGGTCGCCGCGGGCGATCGTTGCCTGCACCTCGTGTATCACGTCATCTGTCTGCCCGTCAATCGGGCGCACCGTGACGGCAGGGTCGACAAGGCCGGTCGGGCGGATGATCTGTTCGACCACCTGCGCCGATTGGTTCAGCTCGTAGTCGCCGGGTGTTGCAGAGACAAAGACCACCCGCCCCATGTACTGCTCGAACTCATGGAACCGCAGCGGGCGGTTGTCGTAGGCGCTCGGGAGCCGGAAGCCGTAGTCGACGAGAGATTTCTTCCGCGAACGGTCGCCGTTATACATCCCATGGAGCTGGGGGATCGTCTGGTGGCTCTCATCGATGATCATCAGGAAGTCATCAGGGAAGTAGTCAAGCAGGCAGTAGGGTTTCTCATTTTGCTTCCTCCCGTCAAAGTGCCGCGAGTAGTTCTCGATCCCCTTGCAGGAGCCGGTCTCCTCAATCATCTCGACGTCGAAATTTGTCCTCTGTTCGAGCCGGTGCGCCTCGATCAGACCGAGGGTTGGCAGCACGTCTGCAAGTTCTTTTCTGATGGACACGATCGCCGCCTTCCGTGCGCTCTCCGGGGTGACGAAGTGCCGTGCCGGGTAGACGTGGAAATAGTCCAGTTCCTCTTTTTTTGTACCGGTATTTCGGTCCACCTCAAGGATCCGCTCGATCCTGTCACCAAACAACTCGACCCGGATGATGGTGTTGAAATACCCGGGCACAAGGTCGATCGTATCGCCTTTCACCCGGAACCTGCCGGGCACCAGTTCGAGATCATTTCTCTCGAACTGGACATCCAGGAGCCGGCTCATGATCTCGTTGCGTGCAATTGTCTGCCCCACGGCCAGCTCAAAGCCCATGGTGCGGAAGTTTTCGGGGTTGCCAAGGCCAAAGATGCACGAGACGGAGGCAACCACGATCACGTCACTCCTGTGGGACAGCGATGCGGTGGAGGACAGCCGGAGCATCTCGATCTTCGGGTTGATCGACGAGTCCTTCTCGATATACTGGTCCTTTGACGGGATGTAGGACTCGGGCTGGTAGTAATCATAGTACGAGACGAAGTACTCGACCCGGTTGTATGGGAAAAAATCGCAGAACTCCTGGTAGAGCTGGGCCGCGAGTGTCTTGTTGTGCGCCAGCACGAGGGTTGGTTTGTCAAGCGCGGCGATCACGTTTGCCATCGTGAACGTTTTGCCGGAGCCGGTGACACCCAGCAGTGTCTGGAACTGGTCGCCCGCCGTGAACCCTGCTATGAGTTTTTTGATCGCCTCGGGCTGGGAGCCGGCAGGGGCAAATGTGGAGACGAGCTGGAAGGAGGACATTTCCGCTAAGAAATTCCGGTTTGGAGGTTATAAGGGATGGGATTGGGGCGGGAAAATAATGTGCTCACGGGTTAAAGGAACAAGCCCGGGAAAAAGAACAGCACCAGGTACCAGACCGAAATCAGGAGCATGATCAGTCCCGCAGACCTCCGTACCAGTAACCGGTGCCGGGAGAGGAATTCCATCAACTGCCGGCTCCTGAACCGAGAGATGCCGGCAATCAGGAGGAGGGGGAATATCATCCCCACACCGAATGCGAGAAATACACCCATGGATTCAACGGCGCCGGAAGCGGTGGTTGCAAGGGCGAGGAGAACCATGATGACAGCGGCATTGCAGGGCAGGATGATGACGCCGAACAGGAGCCCGAGCAGGAATGCCTCACCATGCGGGGTATTGACGCGGGGGATCGGGAATATGCCGAAGGACGGAAGGGCATCGATGTCAAGCAGGAGCAGAATCGAGAAGATCAACAGGAGGAGAAATGCAGCCGGGGTAATAACTGCCCGGGCTGCTCCGCCGAGAACCTGTACAAGCAGGGCGAAAAGGATCCCGCTAACAAGCAGGGAGAGGATCACCCCGGCGGCAACCATGACACCGAGGCTGAGCGGGGAGACTTCGGGTTTCTCACCCCCCTTCCCGGCAAGAAAGGAGATATAACCGGGATAGAGCACAATCACACACGGTGAGCCGACCGCTGCGTAGATACCGGCAAGGAACGAAAGCCAGAGCAGGGTTGCCCCGTCCACGGATCAGCACTCCTGGGAGATGCTTTCATTGAGTTTTTCTGCGGTTTTTACACCGGGCGGGAGGAGCAGGTCATGGCCGTCAGGGCAGACCAGAATTACCGGTATGCTGTCGGTATCGATAGCAAAGGGGCCAAACTGGTGGAACAGCTGCAGGGTCATATCCGAAGGAGAACGGGCAGAGTAACCCGTAAAATTCACCGGATCACCATAGGTTGCAATGAAATCAGGTCCCCGATCCGTGTCAATGTCGAGTGAAATGACCACGATCCGGTTGGGGTTCTGCCTCTCGAACTGGTTGATCTCATCAAGTTGCCGGCTGAGCAGGACTATGCAGCTTGGGCAGGAGATTGATACAACGGGCACGATCACGGTTTTTCCGGCAAACCTGCTGATACTGAAATTCCCTTGGCCCTGTACATCAGAAAGTACCGTCTCCTTCCACGATGCACTGCCGGACGAACCTGACGGGACCTGCTGGATTTGCTGAGGAGATGTTAAGGCAGGAATGTCAGTACAGCCTGATGCGAAAATAAGTGAAAAGAGAATGATAGCGAGAAGTACGATAGTGATAAGACGGGTATTCCGGGCCCCGGCTCGTTTGTCCATACCTGCTTTGGTAAGAGCCGGGAATTAAACTCTTGGAATCCGATACGATCGCAAAACAGATCACGCAGCTACCCGGGTAATCGGACTCCCGGAACAAGACCGGATTCTGCCTGAGGATCCTCCATCTGCCGACAAGCAGGCCGCCATCAATGGGCCTGATACCGCCAGTGCCAATGAAGGTTGCGGTAACAGAGCGGTATGACCCGGAGATAATTAGGGCTCATCGCTGTTTTGAATGGATAATGCATGTATTGAGCAGATTACATAAATGGGGCTGATGCCCCCGTGCCCCCACATGCGATGAATGCCACCGCACCAAAAAGGGCTTCTTTATGCGGCGGTTCAAGTGAAGAAAAATGCTAAAAACCTCCTTGCCCCGCTGTGCCTCGGAGAGGCCCTGAAGCGGGAGAGCATCCCCAACGAATTTTTTGTAACATATCTTACCCACATGAAACAGCGAATAGCCAGACCGGGAAATGATCAGATGAAAAGCCGGGACGATCTCAAGGCAGCCCGCTGGTCCCTTTCCGCACCATAGGGCAGACATTGCAGCCCTGCATCTCCCCGAAACAGAAGATGAACCGCTCCCGGATACTTCTTGGGAGCTGTTCTTCCGGAATCGGGGTGAACCCAAATGTCCTGTAAAAGGAGATGAGCACGATCGTCGAGTGGATATAGATCGTCTCCGCCCCGCATGTTTTTATCAGCGC
>Ga0315285_10008034_pt1 | contig 10835 bp, 8 predicted proteins | sample YL17G09_36_MG_FD_203698 | JGI IMG/M metagenome (GOLD analysis project Ga0315285, IMG submission 203698) | Sediment microbial communities from Yellowstone Lake, YNP, Wyoming, USA - YL17G09_36 | ecosystem: Environmental > Aquatic > Freshwater > Lake > Sediment | place: USA: Wyoming | collected... | reverse complement strand
CCGCCGAACGACCAGGTCTATGCCTGGGTGCGCTATTTTAAACGCCAGTTGGACCTGTCCCCCGGGTATTTGCAGATCGACGACCAGGCGAAGCCGTTCGCGGCGCTGACTATCAAAGACCAGCTAGAAAAGTGGACCTGGGAGCGGATTGGGCCGTTCGACCTGTCCAAGGGTGCCAGCCCAGTCGTTGTCTCGCGCCCCTTTAAGGAGGACCTGTCCCACTTTTGGGCAATCTTTATCGACACGATCGTCTTCACCGGCGACGCACAATTTTCTCCCGAGAAAGACACACCCTGGCACCTTCTCCAGGACCAGACGGCTCAGCTCGACGGACTGGCCTCTGCCGGGGAGATCGCCTTCAGCGCATCCACGCCTGGACGCTACCGCTGCAAGGTCAGCCTGGCCTCAGCGGAGGCACCCCTGGTCGATGCGTTTGGTAAATCCCCGGTGTGGTCAAACGCCGTAGAATTCAAGCTGCCCCAGGAGGCTCCATAAGCCAATGGAACAACCGCAACCTCCTCCAAACGGCGATTTCCAGCCGTCCGGCGCTCCTCGGCCGACTGGCCTTCCCGAACCGACCGGTGCTTCCCAGCCGGCGGATGCCAACCAGACGACCCAAGACAAGGATCCTAAACTACGGGACTCTGCCGAAGGACCGGTCAATGCCCCCGCGCCGACCGACCCGAGCGAGGCGCCAGGAGAGCGGACCTCGCGCGTGAACATCTCGTTCGAGCTGGCAAAGGGTACACGCGTGCGAGTGACAGTGGAGGCCCTCGGCCCCCAGGATGGTGCGACACGGCAAGGGGCAGGAAACCCGGTCGTGGTAAACGTCAAGCAAGCTGCTCAGGTCCCTGGGACAGTCTTTATAAGCCAGCCCAGCGCTGAGGCGACACCAGCGCGGAGCGTGCCGTCCCCAGTCAAGCCAACAGCCCTCCCCAAGGGCGTAGCGGGTCTCCCCAAAGGTACCGTTCAAGAGAGGGTTCGGCAACCAGGTGGGTCGCTCCTGGCTGGCGCAGTCAGCCGCCTCCGTGAGACCGCCCAGCAGGCGGTCAGACGTATCGCCTGGCCTTACAATTTGGCGACAACCCTGTTCGGGCTGGCGATCATCGTTTACCTGGTCACCCACCTGATCGGCCTGACCAGCTTCCCTATCTATTTCTTCACCGATGAAGCCATCCAAACCATGTCGGCCGAAGACCTGGTGCACAACGGTTTCCGCGACGCCAACCATACCCTCCTGCCGACCTACTTCAAGAACGGCTCTTATTACAACCTGAGCGCCAGCGTCTACCTGCAGGTGATCCCTTACCTTATCTTCGGCGTATCGGCCTATGTCACGCGTGCCACCTCCGTACTGATCACACTGCTGGCGGTCTTCGGCGTGGGGTTGATCCTGCGGGATATCTTTAAAATCCCCTACTGGTGGGCCGGCCCCCTATTGCTCTCCATCGCCCCGGCCTGGTTCCTGCACTCGCGCACGGCCTTTGAGACCGTCATCTTCGTATCGTTCTACGCCGCGATGCTGGGTAGCTACCTGCTTTACCGTTACCGTTCACCTAAATACCTGTACCCCACCCTGACCCTGGCAGCCTTTGCCTTTTATTCCTACAGCCCCGGACAGGTGGTCGTGGCAGTGACGACTGTCCTGCTGTTCTTTTCTGACCTGCGCTACCACTGGCAGAACCGGCGGACAATCCTGTGGGGCGCGGCGCTCCTGGTCATCCTGGCCCTGCCGTATATACGCTTCCGCCTCATCCACAGCTCTGCCCCGCTCGACCACCTGAGGGAATTGGGCTCTTATTTGGTGCAACCCCTGTCCCTTAAAGAGAAAATCAACCGCTTTGTTTCGACATACCTGTACGGATTGAGCCCGGCGTACTGGTTCATCCCCAACGAGACCGACCTGCCTCGCCACCTGATGAAGGGATACGGCCATCTCCTGGTTGTCTCTGCCCCATTCTTCTACATCGGGCTCTTGAACTGCCTGCTACACCTGCGCTCATCAGCCCACCGCGCCCTGCTGATCGCCACGCTAGCTGCACCGACCGGCAGCGCCCTGGTAGGGGTGGGCATCACCCGTGAGCTGGTCTTCGTAATCCCTGCCACGCTGCTGACTGGCCTGGGGCTTTCGGCGGTCCTGGAATGGGTCGGGGAGCCCTCCCAAAAGCTGAAAGCCTTGCCCCAGTTATCCGACAGTCTTAAACTCAAGCCGCTCAGCGCATTGGGAGACCGCCTTAGATCGATCCTGGATGGGATCGCATCCCGCCTTGAACGCTGGAAGCTGTCTTTATCGGGGATATCCATTGGACTGTGTACGTTACTGGTAGTCGTCAACTTCTCCATGCTGCGCGATGCGCTGACGAACGGTCCGCGCTGGTATGAGGACTACACCATGGGCGGTATGCAGTGGGGCGCTTACCAGATCTTCAGCGAAATCCAAAACTATCTCGAGCAGCACCCCGACACCAAGATCATCTTCTCACCCAACTGGGCCAACGGCACGGATGCGGTGGCGCGCTTCTTCCTGCCCGACCCGACCGTCATCCAGATGGGCAGCATTGACGGGCACATGAACCGCCACCTGCCGCTGGATGACAAGACACTGTTCATCATGCTCAAAGACGAGTACGATAAAACCGTCGCCAGCGGGAAATTCACCGACATCCGCATCGAGAAAATCATCTACTACCCAAACAACCAGCCCGGGTTCTACTTCGTGCGTCTGCGCTACGTGGATAATATCGACGAGATCCTGGCTAACGAAAGCAACGCCCGCCGAGAGCTGAAGACGGGCGAGATCAAACTGGACGGGCAGCCCGTACAGGTGCGCTACTCCGTGCTGGACATGGGCTCGATTGATGCCATGTTCGACGGTGACCCGCACTCGGTGGCGCGCGGCCTGGAGTCCAACCCACTGATCGTCGAATTGACCTTCCCCGAAGCCCGCACGCTGAACGGAGTCTCGGTCATCATCGGGAGCGTCGAGGAGAAGATCACCGCACGCCTATACGCAACCCCGGATGCCTCCCCGGTCGAGTATTCGGCACAGATGAAGGGCACCATCGAGCAGCCTGAGGTGACTCTGAATTTTGGCCAACCGACCTCAGCCAAGGTGCTGCGCCTGGAGATTTTAAACCCCTTCGAGTCGGAGCCATCACACATCCATGTGTGGGAAATAACGCTGCATTGAAAGCCATTCTATTTCACACTCACGGAGGACCGGAGGTCCTCGAATACCGCGACTTCCCCACCCCTGAGCCAGGCCCCGGGCAGGTGCTGGTGAAGCTCAAAGCCGCGGCCCTCAACCGGCTGGATATCTGGGTGCGGCGGGGTTTGCCCGGCATCAAGCTGGAGTATCCGCATATCCCGGGGGCGGATGGGGCCGGAGAGGTCGTCGCTTTGGGAGAGGGGATCACCCGCTGGTCGGTTGGCGACCATGTCGTCATCAACCCCAACCTGAGCTGTGGACAGTGCGAATACTGCCTGGCAGGGGACGATAACCGCTGCCGCTCATGGCAGCTCTTGGGCGAGACGGTGCGCGGCACCTACGCTGAATACATCGCCCTGCCGGAGGGCAACTTTTTAGCGCTTCCCGCCGGGTTTGATGAGCTGACCGCCGCGGCGGCCGCACTGGTTTACCAGACCGCCTGGCACTCGCTCATCACGCGCGGCAGCCTGCGCCCCGGGGAGACGGTGCTGGTGGTGGGCGCTTCCGGCGGCGTGAGCGTCGCCAGCATCCAGATCGCCAAATTGGCAGGGGCAACAGTATGTGTGATCGCCTCGGGGCCCGAGAAAGCGGCACTGGCCGAATCGCTGGGGGCCTACGCCGTGATCGACCGCTCAAAGGACGAGGCCTGGCCGCGGACGGTCTACAACCTGACGGATAAGCGCGGTGTCGACGTGGTGGTAGATAATGTCGGCACGACCTTCCCACAGAGCTTCCGCGCGGCCCGTAAAGGCGGGCGCATCCTCACCGTGGGCAACACCGGTGGCCCAAAATTCGAGATCGACAACCGCTTGATCTTTGGCAAACATCTGTCCATCATCGGCTCGACGATGGCTCCGAAACGGGATTTCGCGGCCGTGATGGAGCTGGTCTTTGCCGGGAAGCTCAAACCAGTTCTCGACCGCACTTACCCGCTATCAGAGGCGCGCCTCGCCCAGGAGCGGCTGGAAAAGGGTGAGCAATTGGGGAAGATCACGCTCTGCACCCGATAAGAAGATATAATAAAACTATAAATTCTCCGCTGTTCACGCCTAGTCTGCGGTAAACTATGGTAATCAACGGATGGCAATTCCCTCGGAGCCCCAGCCCAGGCGCCCCTTCAGCGTAACCCTGCTCACTGTGGGTGTTTTAAGCATTGCGGCGATCAACCTGCTGCGCATGGTACAGGCGTTGAGGCAGTGGGGCTTTCTCGCCGGCTTCTCAGGCGTATCCCCACTCTACCTGGCTCTGACCGGGTTGATCTGGTCCGCTACCGGGCTGCCGCTCGGGTGGGGGCTGTGGCGAGGGAAGCGGCGGGCGCGGTGGGCAACCTTTGGCACTGCCCTGGTTTACACGCTTTACTACTGGCTCGACCGGCTTCTCCTGGTCAACAAGGCGCAGGCGCGGACGGACTGGCCTTTTGCGGCAGTCGTCACGCTCCTCTTGTTAGCGTGCATTGTGTGGGTGCTATCGCGATCAAAAGCAAAGGCTTTCTTTGGAGAGAGGCATGACCGATAACAAAAAAATACAGCGTTTGCGTGAGCTCAAGGCCGCGGCACAATTGGGAGGCGGTACGGAACGCATTGAGGCGCAGCATAAGCGCGGCAGAGCGACGGCTCGCGAAAGGATCGACCTCCTGCTCGATAAGGGGTCCTTCCACGAGATCGATGCTTTCGCCGTTCACCGCACCACCGATTTCGGGTTGGACCAGCAGAAATATCCCGGCGATGGCGTGGTCACCGGCTGGGGCACGATCGAGGGGCGCTTGGTGTACGTCTTCTCGCAGGATTTCACCGTCTTCGGCGGGAGCCTGGGCGAGGTGCATGCCGAAAAAATCTGCAAGATTATGGATATGGCGATCAAGAACGGCGCACCGGTAGTTGGCCTGAATGACTCGGGCGGGGCGCGCATTCAAGAGGGGGTGGTCTCCCTGGGCGGCTATGCCGATATCTTCCTGCGTAACACCCTGGCCTCGGGGGTGATCCCGCAGATCAGCGTCATCATGGGGCCATGCGCCGGGGGGGCGGTCTATTCGCCGGCGCTCACTGATTTCATCATTATGGTGCGCAACTCGTCCTATATGTTCGTCACCGGGCCGGAGGTAATCAAGGCCGTCACCCACGAGGATGTCTCCTTCGAGGAGTTGGGCGGCGCCAGCGTCCACTCCGAGATCTCGGGGATCTGCCACATGGCGACGGATTCGGAGGCCGACGCCCTTTACCTGATCCGTAAGCTTCTTTCATACCTGCCACAGAACAACATGGAAGACCCGCCCGTTTCGCACACCGAAGACGACCCACTGCGTATGGAGGAGGCGCTGGACAGCATCGTACCCGACGACCCCAGCAAACCCTACAACATGAAAGACGTGATCCACATGGTCGTGGATGACGGACAGTTCCTCGAGATCCATGAGGCTTACGCTCAAAACATCGTCATCGGCTTTGCCCACCTGGGCGGACACTGCATCGGCATTATCGCCAACCAACCCGCTGTGCTGGCAGGGGTCCTGGATATCAAAGCCTCTGAAAAAGCCGCCCGCTTTGTGCGCTTCTGCGATGCGTTCAATATCCCCATCCTGACCTTCGTGGACGTGCCCGGTTTCTTGCCTGGCACAGACCAGGAGCACGGTGGCATCATCCGCTCGGGTGCCAAGCTGCTCTATGCCTACTGCGAGGCAACCGTGTCGAAGCTGACCGTCACCACCCGCAAAGCCTATGGTGGGGCTTACTGCGTGATGAGCAGCAAGCATATCCGCGGTGACGTGAACCTGGCCTGGCCCACCGCTGAGATCGCCGTGATGGGGCCGGATGGGGCGGTGAACATCATCTTTCGTAAGGAGCTGGCCCAGGTCGAGGACGCCGAGAAGCGTCGAGCCGAACTAGTCGCCGACTATATCGAAAAGTTTGCCAATCCATACGTGACGGCAGCGCGCGGCTACATCGACGATGTCATCGAGCCGCGCGAGACCCGACCCAGGCTGATCAACGCCCTTGAGATGCTCGCCAACAAGCGGGATTCGAACCCACCCAAGAAGCACGGATGCACGCCCCTATAAAAATAATTTATGCCCTACTATTCTGGCACCCATCGAATCTATTACGAGGCCAGTGGACCAGAAGCGGGTCACGCAGTCGTCTTATTGCACCATGGGTTGGGTTCTATACAAGCCTGGAAAGCGCAGCTACCGGCCCTGGCAGAGGCTGGTTTCCACACCATCGCCTACGACCGCTGGGGCTACGGACGCTCTGACCTTCGCCAGGCTCTTTCCGTACCCTATTTCGAGGATGACCTCGCTGACCTGGAAGGGCTGCTCGAAGAACTGGGTATCAGCAAGGTCAGCCTGGTGGGGCACAGCGACGGCGGCACAATCGGCTTATATTACGCCGTTCGCCATCCTGAGCAGGTGGCCGGCCTGGTCACCGTCGCCGCCCACATCTACGTGGAGCCCAAAATGCTTCCCGGCATCCAGGGAGTACGTCATGCTTACGAAAGCGACCCGCGCTTCAGTGAAGGGCTGCGGCGCGTCCATGGTCATAAAGTCGAGGCGGTATTTTATAATTGGTATAATGGCTGGACCCAGGAGCGCAACCTGACCTGGGATATGCGCCCGCTGCTCGGGCAGGTCACCTGTCCGACACTGGTCGTCCAGGGCCTGGAAGACGAACATGCCACGCCGCAGCACGCCCGTGGCATCGCCGCTGCTACCCCGAAGGCGAAGCTGTGGCTCGTGGAAGACGCCAGGCATATGCTACCACAGGAGAGGGCGGAGGAGTTCAACGGTCGAGTTATCCGGTTTTTAGAACAACTGGGAGAGATAAATGTTCAATAAAGTCCTCATCGCTAACCGGGGGGAGATCGCCGTGCGCATCGCCCGGGCTTGCCGTGAGCTGGGCCTGCGCACCGTGGCAGTCTATTCTGAGAACGACCGCCAGGCCATGCACGTGCGCTTCGCCGACGAGGCGTATCTGTTAGGGCCGGCCCCGGCGCGCGAATCTTACCTGCTCGGGGATAAGATCATCGATATCGCCAAGAAGAGCGGGGCGGGGGCCATCCACCCGGGTTATGGCTTCCTGGCCGAGCGCGCCGATTTCGCACAGGCTGTCCTGGATGCGAGGCTGGCCTTCATCGGTCCCAAGCCATCGGCGATCGCAGCCATGGGCGACAAAGCGGTGGCGCGTGCCACCGTCGCCCGGGCCGGTGTGAAGGTCGTTCCGGGTACAGAGGGCGAAGGCGCGCTGCGCGATGATGAGCTGTTGGCATTGGCCCCGGACATCGGTTTCCCCTTGTTGATCAAAGCCACAGCCGGAGGCGGCGGTAAGGGGATGCGCGAGGTGCGCAGCCTGGAGGAGATGCCATCCCTGCTCTCCGCCGCCCGCCGTGAGGCCGAGGCGTCTTTTGGCAACGGTGACGTTTACCTGGAGAGCCTCCTGGAGGGAGCACGGCACATCGAGTTCCAGATCCTGGCTGACAACCATGGGAACGTCATCCACCTGGGGGAGCGCGAATGCTCCATCCAACGCCGCCATCAAAAGCTCCTGGAAGAGTCCCCCTCTATCTTTATTGACCGGGATGAGGAATTCCGCCAGCTTATGGGGTCAGTCGCCGTACGGGCTGCCCAGGCGGTGGGCTACGTCAATGCCGGCACGATCGAGTTCCTGGTCGACAAGGACAAGAAATTCTATTTCCTGGAAATGAACACCCGCCTGCAGGTAGAACACCCCATCACCGAGATGGTCACCGGCGTCGATATTGTTAAGGAGCAAATCCGCATCGCGCGCGGGCGCCAGCTACGCCATACACAGGAGGACATCCACCTAACCGGTTGGGCCATCGAATGCCGGATCAACGCCGAAGACCCTTACAACAACTTCATGCCCTCCACCGGGCGCATCACCTACACCTTGCTGCCCACCGGGCCAGGCATCCGCGTCGATACCGGCGTATATATCGGCTTTGAAGTGACACCCTACTACGATTCGCTGATCTCCAAGCTGATCGTGTGGGGCGACACGCGCGGCGAAGCTATCCTGCGCATGCGGCGGGCGCTGGAGGAATACAAGATCATCGGCGTGCGCACCAACATCCCCTTCCACCAACACCTGATGGACTCGCACCGCTTCATGGGTGGGCAGTACGACACCCGCTTCGTTGAGGAGCGCTTCTCGATGGATGCCGCCGAGGACGAAAAGGACTCTCACCCGGATATCGCCGCCATCCTGGCGACCCTGGTCACCCACCGCAGGGCACAGCGCGCCGCGCACATCATCCAGCGCGCCAAGCGCGACACCAGCAACTGGAAATGGCTGAGCCGATGGGAACGGCTCCGTCGTTAAACGTTTATTTGAACGCAACAACATTAAACGGATGGGTACATGAAATACATCACAACAGTCAACGAATGCGATTATGAGATCGAGATCCTGGACGAGCACCACGTTATCGTCAATGGCATCGCCCACGAGATGGACTTTGAGCCGGTAGGCAACCAACCGGTGTATTCGCTCATCCTGGATGGGCAGTCTTACGAGGCGCACATCTACCCGGATAACGGCAACTGGCAAGTCCTGCTGCATGGCACACTCTATCCTGTAGAGGTAGAAGACGACCGCGAGCGGCGCCTGCGCTCGGCGATGAGCCGGGGAAAGGCGCAGTTCGGCGAGTACCAGCTCAAGGCGCCGATGCCCGGGCTGGTGGTCTCTATCCCGGTCATAGAAGGGCAGGCGGTGGAAAAGGGTGATGTGCTGCTCATCCTGGAATCGATGAAGATGCAGAATGAGCTTAAAGCCCCGCACAAGGGGACGGTGACCCACATCCGCGTCAGCCCCAGCGAGCGAGTGGAGCAGAAGCAGACGCTGCTGAGCGTGGGGTAAGTAAGGTAATGGTCAGTGGTCGAGTAACGACAGGGACGATTAATGTCTCCATCCGACCAGGAACTCGAGGTTAAATTCTATCTAGCGGACCAGCCGACACTTAAAGCACGGTTGGAGGCGCTGGGAGCACGCTTGGTGCAGCCACGCGTCCATGAAACCAACCTGCGCTTCGACACGCCTGACGGTGAGCTGACCCGCACTTTCCAGGCCTTGCGCCTGCGCCAGGATACGCAGGCAAGGGTTACCTACAAAGGTCCCAGCCAGACCCAGGACGGCGTGCGCCTGCGGCAGGAGTTCGAGTTCACGGTGAGCGATTTTGCCACCGCCAAATCCCTGTTCGAGGCCCTCGGCTACCATGTGTCGGTGATGTACGAAAAATACCGTGCCACCTATGCCCTGGGAGAGACCCTGGTGACGTTGGACGAGATGCCCTACGGCAACTTCGCCGAGATCGAGGGACCGGATGGGGAAAGCATCCACGCCGCCTCTGAGCGCCTGGGACTGGACTGGGAGAGGCGCATCCTGGACAGTTACCTGGTCTTATTCGACCGCGTCTGCGCCGTGCTGGGCCTGACATTCCGCGACCTGAGCTTTGAAAATTTCGAGGGGGTGCGTGTGACCCAAGATGATCTCGGGGTGAGGGTAGCAGACGATAAAGCCACCGGTTGAAAGACGTTCTTTGTTGCGGGGCATCTATCAACCTGATAACTATCTAACTTCCAACCGTGATGTTCTCACCTGTCTTATGCCCATTACCACTGATGACGGCTTCGGGGGAGGGCACCTCACGGCGGAACTGGCTCATGTACAGGTGATAGTAGAAGCCCTTGCGCGCCAGCAGCTCTTCGTGCTTGCCGCACTCGACGATCTGGCCCTTGTCAACCACCAGAACCAGGTCAGCGTTGCGTATAGTACTCAGGCGATGGGCGATGACGAAGCTGGTGCGACCCTTGAGCAAGGACTCGAGAGCTTTCTGGATCAACCGCTCCGTGCGGGTATCGACGCTGGAGGTCGCCTCATCCAGGATGAGGATGCGCGGGTCAGTCAGAGCAGCGCGGGCGATGGCCAGCAACTGGCGCTGGCCCTGGCTCAGGCCGCTGCCGCGCTCCCCCAGGATGGTCTGGTACTTGTCGGGCAGGCGCTCGATAAAAGTATCAGCATGCGCCAGCTTAGCCGCTTCGAGGACTTCCTCATCGATAGCATCAGGCCGTCCAAAACGGATATTCTCCATGACGGTATCGCTGAACATGAAGGTATCCTGAAGGACAATGCCGATCTGGCTGCGTAACGATTCACCAGTAACATTACGCACATCGATCCCATCGATCAACACCGCCCCGCCGCTCACATCGTAAAAGCGCGGGATCAGGTTGATCATCGTGGTCTTGCCGGCGCCCGTCGGGCCGACAATGGCGATGGTCTGGCCGGGTAAAGCTGTGAAGCTGACGCCTTCCAGCACGTGCTCGTCCTTTTTATACTCGGCGGAGACGTTGACAAACTCCACCCGCCCGGTGATCGACGGCATAGGTTGGGCGTCTGGGGCATCCCGCAGAGCTGGCTCGACATCCAGCAGCCCGAAGATGCGCTCTCCGCCGGCGATGGCGCTCTGAATGTTCGTCCACAGGACTGAGATCTGTTGGATGGGCTGGTTGAAGCGCTGGACATAGCCCAGGAAGGTGATCACCAGACCCAGAGATACAATCGTGCCAAACAGGGTCTGGCCTTTCAGCAGGACGTAACCACCTGTGCAGGTAACA
>Ga0315285_10008033_pt1 | contig 10835 bp, 9 predicted proteins | sample YL17G09_36_MG_FD_203698 | JGI IMG/M metagenome (GOLD analysis project Ga0315285, IMG submission 203698) | Sediment microbial communities from Yellowstone Lake, YNP, Wyoming, USA - YL17G09_36 | ecosystem: Environmental > Aquatic > Freshwater > Lake > Sediment | place: USA: Wyoming | collected... | reverse complement strand
CGTAAGCCATAAAATACGAGACCCCAACTGCATTAATTAATTTAGGGACAAGCCAGCGCGCAAGAGTTTCGGTATGATGGAGGGTTTTTGAACCTGTTGCCGTCTATTCTATGTCACAGGCTGTTAATGTCTTCATCAATGGAAGTTTCAGGCACAACAAGAGCAAGAATCTATTCATCATAATTGCGTTGCGCGTCCATCCTGTTCTAGCTTCGCGTTATTACTAATGGGCCCATGAAAGACGGCATGATAATGCGAAGTTGTTTTAAAGAATTGGAGACTATCCCTTCACTTGGAGAGTAGTCGCTATCCAGCTGAATATGATTGGACGCCTGGAGGCAAGAAACATGATTCACTTCGAAAGCCTGGGTGGTCTGGCACATGTCTGACCAGTATGAAAGACCACACAAGATCGTAGCCAAGGAGGGCTCCTACGAGACGTTGAAGTTCCTAGACAAACATGGCAAAACTCCACAGGAACAACTACTATCGTATATGGAAAGAGACGGTTTCTTTCCAGATGATATCAAAGAAAGAATTGTTGAGCTTAAACGAATAGGTTTCATAGTGAGGTGCCCGTGGAAAACAGGGTATGGACCCGCCTATCGCCTGACTGCAGAAGGAAAAGAGGCAGTCACGCTTGTGGACATAATTAACGGAGATCCATTGAGCTCGATCCTCGACAGGATGACATCTCTCAGATCTTCTACCTTCACTCTAGTAACACATGATTTAACCAATTATTTCATAGACGATCTTGCCTACCATAGGGACTTTTCTGAAGTGTTCATATGCTCCCCTTGGATACGACTTTTCTCAAACGCATTGCGTGACATTGGGCATATTCTCGAAAGCGCTCAAAGAATCACAAAGTCCAGCCCGAAATTACACTTGATAACGAGACCGATTTCAGAAACACCTCCAGATCTAGCTGAGAAATCATGGAATTCGCAGATTCGACGTACTCTTTGTTGGTTTAAGAAGAGAGATGCAGACATTGTGTGCGTCCCAAATCTACACACCAAGTTGTTTATTATTTTTGGAAAAGGGTTTCAAACAGGGATATTCGGCTCGGAAAATTTGACTGGAGCGAAGAATATTGAGTTAGGTATTCGAATAACCGATTCCGTGATAGTCAACAAGTTATATATCTATTGGGAAGACATTTATAACAGCCCAAACAGTGCGGAATTTGAGGAGGAAAATCTAGTTGGAAAGTAAATCCTCTGAAAAGGATAGACAAGTAAGTATATCAGAATGGTTCGGTCTACGCAAAGATAGAGACAATTACATTCTTAATCCAAGAGATTGCCCCGAAGACGCTTCTTTCTATGCCAGAAGGACGCGTTCTTTAGATATTGATGAACAAATAACTAGTCTGGAGGTTGATCTAGGCGCCAAGCTTGCACCGAAGAAACTTTACTGGGGCCCGTATGGTGGTGGAAAGACCCATACACTTTTCAAGGTTCTTAAAGAACTAGGGGATCGTGTAGACATTCACTCTGTTTTCGTGGAATGTCCAACACTGAAGAGTACATCTACCTTTACTGTCCTCTATGAGAAAACGATGAATCAAATGGGAATGGATTTTGTGTTGAGCCTCTTTCGAGATGCCTTGAATCATGTAGCAAGAAAAACAGGCATAACTAATCCTGAAGAAGCAGTGAAAATGCTTTCTTCGTTGCTGGGGGATGAGGATTTAGGCCGTGCTGTTTATCAACTAACCCAACCATCTTCGTCTTTTGATCCTATGTGGCTTTGGCGTTGGCTAACCGCATCTGGCATATCTCCCAAGGACAAAGTGGAATTAAGGGTTACCGGAGATCTTAAGACAGCCGATCCCGAGAAACTCGCAAATATTCTTTTGACAATTGGAAAACTCTTGAATGAGTTCAAGAATGAAACCTTGGTGCTTGTATTCGATGAATTAGATAGAGCAAGAAATTTGAGTCGTGATCCTATAGTGACTTTTTCTACTGCTTTTACAACGCTAACTGACCCGAATCAGAAATATGTGTCAGTGTTTTTAGCGACATCCGCCGATAGAATAACAGAAGTTCCAGGCATAATATCTGCGGCAGTAAAAAGTAGGTTGACTCCTGAGAATCAATGTGAAATTCCGCCGATGGTTTCTGACGATTTGGAGACTTTCATCGAGGATTTGATAGGATATACCAGGCCGAAGGACCTCAAACTCGAAAGTCTGCTTCAAAGAGCCATGTCTCAAACGAAGGAGCAGGTAGTCGCAGATTTGTATCCATTCACGAAAGAAGCCATTGAAGCTTTGAGAGTAAAACTGGGAAAATCCATAGTTCCAAGAGAGATTTGTTTCATCATGTCCAGAGCCGCAAGTTATGCTAAGAACATAATGAAACTCAATGTTATCACTAAGAAAGCGATTGAAAACTCGTAGATTAACAGGGTTGGTTTCTTGATCAAACACGGCAGACTTCGGTTTGATGAGGGGTATTATTTTACTGAGGGCTTGGAACTTGACGCTTTTAATAACGACGAAGACTTTGTTGTAGGCGTCGTAGACAAAAGCTCAGTAGATGCCATTCTATTGGGGAAAATCGCCGAGTTCAATGGTAATATGGGAAAGAATCTATGGCTCGATACCAAAGGAGCACATGTTGTTTACATTATAGGCAAGCGAAGAGGCGGAAAAAGCTATACTCTTGGGAATATCGCGGAGGGTTTGTCGAATAGTACATTTCAGATGGGTACTGTAAATCAAGCAGTGCTGATCCTGGACACTTTGAATATTTATTGGACAATGGAACACGCTGTCTCGACCGATCTGAAGTCTGATAAGAAAACAATCGATGAACTAGAAGCATGGGGATTGGAGCCAGATAGAGTAAAAAATCTAGTATGCTATTATCCCAGAGGTCTGAAGCAAGAGTATTTTCCAGCTCATTATGTAGAATTCGCGATTAGAACAAGCGATCTAGACGCAAATGATTGGGCGGCACTGTTTGAAGTCGACGTGATTAGTGATCCAATGGGACAACTGGTCAGTGATCTATATGAAAGAGTTGTGTTGGATGGATACTATCGAGAAAGTGTTAGGATCGAACCAAAACCACGCTATGATATAGATGACCTTCTTACTTGCCTTAAACATGACGAAGAAATTCAGCGCTTTGATACCAGAACAATAGAGGCAGTGCGTCGCCGTTTTAGAGCTGTCAAAGGGTTCTCGTTGTTTTCGTCAATTGGAACCGATTTCCGCGACCTCTTCCGTCCAGGACAAGTAGCTGTCCTATTGTTGCGAGATCTGGACCCGCAACTAAGAGGTTTGGTTATTGGATATATTGTGAAGAGAATAGTGAAATTACGGGGAATATCTTGTGAATGCGAGAAAAGAGCTGAGATAAAGCTAAGGGAAGCATCCTCAGCGAAAGGGAAGGACATCAAGAAGGCAACTCAACTTCAACAAGAAGCTGAAAAACTTAATGATAAGGCCAGAGAGGGACTATCCCGAGGATGGATTCTCATTGATGAGGCTCATAACTACATACCGCAAGTTGGGATAATTGGCTCCAAAGGACCTTTGAAGAAATTTGTGAATGAAGGACGGAACATAGGCCTATCTATTGCGGTAACCACTCAACAGCCGTCCGGGCTTGATTCGGCAATCAGGCGAAACGCTGACATTTTGATTGTTCACTCCATCACTATGAAGAGTGACATTGAAGTTACAGAGAATATGTTGAACACAGCTGTGCCATCTGATTTTGAAGTGAATAAGAAAACGATTAGTGCCAATGTTTTTGAACGAATGGCAAGGGGGCTGCAGATAGGGTATGCCATAATATCTTGCCCGAATGCGAACAGGATATTTGTTTCAAAAATCCGACCCAGAGTCAGTGCTCATGGTGGCACAGAATATTGACAGGCAAGCTCAGGTATGTACTGAACACACATGAGCAAGTATGTCACCCTCGTCAACTGTCAGTACTTATACGTCGTTGTACATCAGGTTCGGAAGAAAAATCTGTTAGTCAATTGCTTTCGTGTCTGACCGAAGAAACCAAGATAAATAGGCGGGCCTGCGAGTTCTTGGTAGACCTTGCTCTGAGAATGGAATTGGTCGAAAAAGACTTACATTGGTCTGGAAGAGGCTGGGTGATCAACGCATTCGCGTCAGACAGCAATGATTTGGCAGAGGCGGAAAAAGTTGCATATCTGAAATATTACCTTGATACAGATGGAGCCCTGATCATCAACTTTCTAGAAGAGCTTGGCGCATCAGGAGAGGAAGGCATGCTTATGTCTCGTTTCTTGAATGAAGACGGCGTGGAGAGAGTATTTGTTAAGACCGCAGAAGATTATTTGCAGGAAGTCTTTGATATCTCCCCTCGTTACGAGCTTTCAAAACTACTATATCTTAGAGAGAAGAACTATTCAAGTAAAGTACGCACTGACAAATTCATCCCTCACATTGAACCCTTGGTCGACCTTGGATTTGTTCGCCGCTCAAAAGAGGGCAGTTCGGTTAAATATGGGCCAGTTTTCCGAAATGAAAAGGATAAGATGGTCAACTCTACTGCGATTTTATCCAGAGAATTCGGGTCTGTGTTGGATCTAGATCAAATATTGTCGAAAGATGGTGATTTTTTCAGAAGGGCATCCATATCGTTTGGACTACCTACAGAAAAAATCGACCGAATTAGGGATTATCCAAATATAAGACATGAAATTGTTAAGGCCTATGACGAAACAAAGGACACATACTTCCGTCTGGCTAGGCTCAATTCTATTTACGATCTGGTCTGTATCAGAATGTTGTATGCTCCTTATGGAAGATTATGCGAAGAATCGGATGTTAACCACACTATCGAACAGATGAATGCGGAGTCTGAAGAAGACATCAGGTTTCATGTGGACGATTCTGGAGCGAGAGAATTTGTCACGATCTCCAAAGACTACGTTAATGCTGAGATGCAAAAATAGATTTTGAACTAGTTTCCAACGTCATACCTTTCGTTTTTGGAAGGAACCGTCACAGATGTGACATCTTCTACGAGTTTCCTGAAGGCATCTGGAAAGATTGTGTGGACGGGGAAGACAGTCCTCGGTCTCAGTTTTTGGATAACGTATCTTAGGTCTAGTGGAAAGATGTGCCCTGAGGAATGTATTTGATACATTGGAACGCCATAGATGTTCAGCCAGTTCTGAAGACGACGAAAATCTATCTCTCGTTCCTCTTCAAACGGTTCTGATGAGCTCAGAATGTACAAGCTGCTTGAAGGAGGCATCAACTCACGCACTTCTTTCTCTCCATAGAAGGAGGTACAGACTAGGTATTTGTTGGGATTGTTTCTAGCATGCTGTGACATCTCCTCGAACGACGTCACCTCCTCAACTTTGGGAAGATAGATTTCTGGTTCGTCCTGTAGAGCTTTCAAGGACTCAATGATTCGCTTCGTAGCTAGCATTTTTCTATTGGTTTTCACCGCAACGTTCAACAATGTTCTGATTCTCTCTGTGTCATTTGCAGAAATGTCAACAATCACCAGCCTTTTGCATTTCTCGATACAGCTAACACAATGCATCTCAACGTCCTTTTCAGTCTGTACGGAAAGCAAATGGCCGGAATTCGTGGCTTCGCATATCAAAGATTCTATCCTTTCGCCACGCTCTTTCACTGCTTCCCAGAAATAGGTGGAAGGTTGATACCTTCCATGCACCCTGAAATCGCCGCTGTACGCCAGAGTACCTGCAGTAGTATGGACTAGAAATGCATTGGCGCCAGGGACGCTATGGTCTACGCTAAATGCTTCTACTGTAATGTTTCTGATTTTTATGGCTTCATTTGTCTTGAATTGATGGAAATTGAGGTGGTCATAATGTTCGATTTTGCTTCTCGAGGATGAGATGGATGCGTCAATCAGTTTCTTAGTACATGAATTCGTAAACACTTCGGTGTTCTTCGGCAATGCAACAATAGACTTCCAGTGATCTGTGTGAGCATGGCTTATGAAACAGGCATCAATTGCATCGAGTTCTCTCAAATCAGGAATCAAACCGACCCTAGTCATTTCTGACAGTTCTTTGGGCTCGGAAAAGAACTTCTTGAAATATTCGTTGTATCTTGAGAGATTCAGTCCCATATCCAGAAATATTCTAGTATCGTCTGCCTCTAAGAGGATCTGATTGCCTCCTATTTCGCCAGCCCCACCGAAGAATCTAAGAGAAGCCTTCTCTGTCAGCAAAATCAGCCCATTATTCTTTACTGAAGGTCTTTGATACGAAATCAGCGTCAATTCTCTTTGGATATATTTCGTTTTCTGCGGCCTTCGTCAACTTCTCAAACCATTTCATCAGATTTCTCGGCGTGCAATCCGTAGTTTCCTTAGCAAGTTCAATCGTTTTCTCGATAGCATCCTTGGTATAGGGGAAATAAATGTCCTCCTTATCATCTTTCCTGAAATCCTTAACATTGATGAGATCCACAATGAACTCAGATGCCTCTTCGTCACTTAAGGGTGGAACTTGTATTCTTTTTGACACCCTGCTAGCCAAATCCTCTATAAGCAGTTCATCCAACTTTGAGGCATCCCTAGAAGCAAAAGACAATATTAAGCAAAGATTATTGGGGCATGCATCGAAAGCGTCCCTCAGTCCTTGTTGAACTTGGTTAAAAGCCTTCGGACTTGTCTTCAATGTAGCTAGGAAGTGAACATCATCAAGTACCCAAAACACGTTTCTATAGCCCTTGCACCCATTCTTTCTGTATGTCAAGAGCCCAATTATAGACGAGGTTGCACGAACGAAATCTGACTCTTCTTTGATACAATCGGAAACACCGAGCAGTCTCAGTTCAGTCTTAGACAGGCGGACACCAGACAGCCAAGCCTGGACGGCGAGACAGACGGGATCACGGACAGACCCTGTCAACGCAACTATTCTCCCAAGACTCATTATTGCCTGCCCAAAATCTATCCATCCGCCCGCAATTTCTGACGTGAGTTTCTCTAATGTGGCAAGCTCGTTTCTTGGATCCAATCCTCGACTGAGTCCTTTCCAGACATCAGCAGCAACCCTTGAGAGGGCCAAGAAACTCAAGGGTTTGAAGAAACCCTGCTGATATAGATCCGCAAATTTCCTTACCTGCTTTGGCATAGGCGAAAATATGAAAAAACATTCACCACTTTTTTCTACAAGCCATTTCAAATAAAAAAGAGAATGGGATTTTCCTGCTCCTACATACCCCCAGAAACAGCAGATGTTAGATGGTAAATCTTCTTTCTCTGTCGGATCCTTTACCAGCAAGTTCAGTTCCTTGAGGAGGCCTTTTCTATCTGCCCAGACCTCTGAAGAACGCTCTGGAACGACCCTGAAAGGCCAACTCTTGAAATACAACTTAGGACGACCCAGAAACCATTATTTGCGCCACTGTTTATATAACTGTGTGGGTGAACCCGCCATGGATGAAAAAAGCGGATTTCTTGTAAGCGGGGAGAATTTCGTGTGGGCGGAGAGAGGCCTGCTGAGAGTAGCCGAACTATGTCTTGACGACAATATTGTTGGGATCAGTCGTGAAGGAAAGACTTCTTGGTCTTCTATTACTATCCCCGGTTTCAAAGAGAAAGACGAGATAATACGGATAACTACAGATAGCAATGAGTGCTTGTTAGCACCAGATTGTGAGGTTTTTACGGTTGAAGGAATCAAAAAAGTTTCTAGCTTATCAGTAGGAGACCTCGTTGAAACCGCCAATATTCCATTCGAGATCTCTGAAACGCTGGATAGGAACGCATTACAACGAGTTCAATGTGGTGATCGTGAAATTGCGATTGATGAGAAATTAGGTTATGTTTTAGGGACCCAGATCAGATCAAAAAGAGACCCAGACAAGGTTGTATTTGACCAAATTGACACGGAGAAGTACTATCTCCTAGCTAGTTTATGTGATCAAATTAGAAAGACCTTAGGCGTAGGAGGCAGGATCTCCTATGTACTTCCACGCAGGAGAATTCGATTTGACTCGTGGATTCTTGCTCAATTATGTGAAGCAATGTGGAAAACCAACAGAGTTGCCATAGAACTTCGTGAATCACCGCCTAGGGTCATGCATGCCTTTGTGGCCGGAATACTTGACATGATTCTGCAAAGAAACAAGACAGAAACACCTCCAACCTTCTTTTCAACTACGGGATACCATGGCGAATTACGTCGGTTTATACTTAATGTGCTTCGTCTACACGGCGTTATACCCGTCAGAATGCGCTGTGTACCCCAACAAGATGGCTCCATTTCCTTCAAATGCGCAATCAACACTTCAGATTTGTCAAAGCTTGGACTTAGATTCATTCGCACAATGGAGATACCCTCAACTCTACAGGAAGCCAAGGCGATCAGCTATTCAACTGTTAGGAACATATCACGCTTCAGAGATACGACAGTCTATCTATCAGCGCCAGAGCCGCACTGGAGCCCTATCGTTGATCTTACTCCCCTACATCGTCATGCATTTAAGTCCTGATGGAGAAAGATTCCTATTCTGCTAACTGACCCGCGAATATCGCTCTTCCTGTGGAGAAGATTCAGACACTCCGATGAATTTCCTTGAAGATATCAACCAAGTCGTTGAATATCTTTTCATAATGCTTCACTTTGTTGCTTTCCCATTCTTGCCTGAAATCGCCTCGGAGAATGTAGATGCCATCGAGTTCATACTCCGCAATAATCCTGTTTCTGCTTCTTCCACCATATTGGCCGCTTGTGTGACTGACAAAGAAATCCTCATCATTATCTGTTGTGGCAAGAAATACGTGCACGTTTTTCGTTATGTCGCATGATAGTAGCTTCAGTTTCCAGTAGCATGCCTGTGCAATCCTTTCTCTCAGACTTGTTTTGCATGATATTATTGCCAAAACTTCCAGTTTCCATGGATCGGCGAAATTGAAGTCCACAATAGCCATGTCCGTGTCGGGAAGTAACAAGCATTCCCCATATTTTATGGCAAGTTTCCTACTAACGTATTGGTTGCTCTTCACTTCACTCTCTGAGAAAACAGTCAGGTTTTGGAATTCCTCTTTTTCAGACTTGAGTCTCGTGAAGTACCCTTTTAATATCGAATAAACCATTTTCTGAAAAATGTTGCCAATGAACACATGCCAAGACTGTTCAGAATTCTCCTTGACATACGAGTCCTTATATCCTACAATCCTGTCCCAGACGAGGTGAGTTTTCCTAGGATCAATCTCTCCCCTTTGTACTTTTTCTAATAAATCCTCGACTGATTTTCTAGCATCAGACATGCTATTTCCTCTCATAAAATGTCCAGTTAATCTTTCTGGGCTTTCCATTCTTCTTTTCTTCGGCTGATGGCTTTCTCATAATAAACAAGTATTTGAAGCCTCGCAGATAGAAATTAAACCTTCGTGCTCTGTTGTACCAGAGACCCGTGTTTGATGATTGCCCCCTCCTAGTTATGCAGACAATGTCCACAGTTTCAAAGTACTTACACAACCTCTGGTAGAGTCTGAATCCAACGGGGGTGAATCTTCCCTTGACCCATTGGTCACCAATCAGCCATCCCAGCACTCGCCCAGTCTTCAGAATTCTGTGGCATTCAGAGATTACCTTCTCAAGTTCATCGTAGAATGCGTCGGCTTCACTCGATATTTTACCTATACAAGCAGGATGCTCATTATATCTGATATTGTCTCCATATGGAGAATCTACAAAGACAAGGTCCACACGATTATCTTCAAGTGGAATTGTCCTGGCATCATTCTGGATTATGTCTGTTCTCCCAGACGGTGGAGCTATGTCGTAGCAAATCGCTCGTCTTCCTTCTTCTTTGCATACATCAAGTGTCGTACCGCTACCGCACATTGGATCAACAACTAGATCTCCAGGTTCTGTATATCTCCAAACGAGGTTCCAAACCAACTGGGCAGGAGTGACTCCCGGATACTTGTTATCTCCTTTTGGACTTCTGCCAAAGTTTTGTCTCGGAAAATCCCAAAGAGTAGTTGCTTCCAGCAAGGGCAGTTCTTCAAGACTATCATCTTTGCTCTTTTCGATTTTTCCGAGGAGTTCCCAGTGTCTGGGTTCAGAAATATTGACTTCCTTGTTTCCCTCAGTCGTGGACAAGTATTGATGCCAACTCCTCACAGTCATGCTATAGGGCCTAAACAACTCCACGAGCTTCAGTGTTGTGGACTCGCCAATTGGCGAAGACCGACTTAACCATAGTTTGCTGATTAGTTTTTTTGCATCGTTCAGCGCAACGATTTCTCCAAGAGGTTCAACTCTCACTTGATAGGGATATTTCCCACCCCACGCATCTGGTTCTAAGTTGATTTTTCCATCTGTTACTGCCCTAAAAACGCCATAGAGAAGGTCAGTGTCCAAGTTATGCAAAAAGAGAAAATGCCCTCTCCTTACTCTTATGACTGCTGCACCATACAACCTGCTCGTTCCGAAAAGTGGCCTACTTAGACACTCACCTTGGGATGTGTTTGTACAAGCAAAAATAAAACTTCTAACCGAGTTCGGTGCCTGAGTCATATGATGTCTTCCTTATCTTCTAAGCAGTTAGTCTAATTACTGTTTTAAAAGCATTGATTGAAGGATAGTGCGCGCGACGACGACGTTTTTGTAACAAATTAGAATTTGAAGCTCCTTATGGCAATGTTGGAAAGTCCATGAAATGTAGCAAGTGGTAATGCGCGCGCGCTAAAGAGCATGCTTTTCTTCATGGTTGATCAGAACCGATCTCTCCCGATTGTTTGCGGGTTCAATTAGAAAGCCGTTTTCTGTTTTGCTTATTCTGACTTGCATACCTTTCGCGTATCTCCTAAGAAGAGGTGACC
>Ga0315285_10008032_pt1 | contig 10837 bp, 7 predicted proteins | sample YL17G09_36_MG_FD_203698 | JGI IMG/M metagenome (GOLD analysis project Ga0315285, IMG submission 203698) | Sediment microbial communities from Yellowstone Lake, YNP, Wyoming, USA - YL17G09_36 | ecosystem: Environmental > Aquatic > Freshwater > Lake > Sediment | place: USA: Wyoming | collected... | reverse complement strand
GCGTGAGGGGCGCCAAATAGACCGACTTGCGAATTTCGGCAGCGAGCGTTGCGGTGATTTGAGAAGGAATCCGTTGAAGCATGGACTGCACGTGCATCGCGATTTCTTGGCTCGTCGTGTTGAAATGAGAATTTGTGAGTGATTCTGGCCGTGGATGCGACAGACTTATGGACTGCGACTGCACCGGCACAAGGACCCTTACAATTGGAAAGTGATCGGGTTCTTATCTCGCGAATTCGTGCGGGCAACCGTGAGGCGATGACGATCCTCTACGAGCGGTACATGCCGTCGATATGGCGTTACGCCTTTTCGCGGCTGGTAGGCGACGACGCGGCCGCCCGGGACGTCGTCAGCGAGACGTTCCTGGCGGTGTTGCAGAGCCTGTCCCGGCCGGGCGCTGCCCCCGACGATGTCGCCAAGTGGCTCAGCGGCGTGGCCCGGCACAAGCTTGCGGACCACTGGCGGCGGTCGCGCCCGCAGAAGCAGATCGACGAGGACGGCGCCGACCCGCCGGATCACGGGAGCGACCCCGTCGCGGCGATGGACGCCTCGGAGACGCGCCGAGCTGTGGGTGAAGTCATGGCTGGGATGGAAGACGCACAGCGAATCGCCCTGGAGTGGAAGTACATCGAAGGTCTGACGGTCCGCGAGATGGCCGGCCGGCTGGGCTGCACGGAAAAGGCGGTCGAGGCAATCCTCTATCGGGCCCGGGGGGCGTTCAAGGCGCAATACAAGAGAATGAACCAGTGAATACAAGGAGATCGTCATCATGACCCCGAAATTGCGATTGTCATGTTCCATGTGTGCGTTTCTGCTCATGGCCGCCAGTCAGGCCCAGGCGCTTATCGAGTTCACAAGGGGCAATGCCCCCGTTTGGGACGTGAACTGGCGAGCAGGCGCTGTCGACGTAGCCAACCTGAAATGTCGCGTGTGTGTGTGGGTAGGCCCCCCGTTTGGCGGGGGGATGAGCAACTTCATCTACCGCAGCGATACCGATACCTTCAACAAGGCACTCGAACTGTTCGCCAAGGTTCGCGCGCCGTCTCTGGAATTGATCGTGTGTGACGGCCCGGCCGAGTGCGCCATGCTGAAAGATGATGGAGACCCGAACCTGGACACTCGCTACGACTGGGACTTCGTTATCTGGAATGTTCAGAGCTACTACCGCATCTACGGCAATCCGACGAATACGTTTCTGTCGGACGCCCCCGACTTCCGCCGGCCTTTGCCGCCTCCGCGGATCACAGTCTTTATTGGCGGCGGCGGGGGCATCGAGTGGGACAAAGTTAAGGTGCCCAAGGGCATCGTCGTGATTGACAAACGGGCGTCGGCGGCTGGGATTAAGCCCGGGCAAGGTGCGGTCATTGCCGGAAACATCTTCGACATGGCCACCAGCAAACCGCTGGCGGGCGCCACGATCACAGTTGATCAGCCTGGGGAAGACCGCAAATACAAGACCATCGCCACCGGCCAATCCGACGCGGAAGGGCGTTTCAGGTTTGAAAAGATCCCGGCCGGCACGTGTTGCGTGTCAGTCTCGGCCCAGGGCTACGCATCGCTGCTGGTGGGGTATAAGCGCCTCGTTGCGAACGGATACCTCGCCTTCGACGACATAGAGCTTGCGCGACAGGCGACAGTTTCGGGGTCGGTAGTCGATGACGCGGGCAAGCCGATCGCCGACGCCCATGTCCGGCTGTGTGACACGATGGGCATGAACGGGGTGAGCTACCACCTGCCGGCTACGGCCGAGGCGACGACGGACGCGAACGGTTGCTTCGACATCACCGCCGCGCCGAGCGGCTATGGCAGGCTGATCTGTTTTCCCAAGGGTTATCACATCAAGGTGGGCGAGTTGCAGCCGGTGCCGGCCAAGGACCTTGTCCTCCGGGCGAGCCGGACGGGGACGATCCGAGGAAAGGTGACTGGCGGCGGGAAGAATCTTGGTGAGGTCAATGTGTCCGTGGGGCCGCCGGGAGGACCGAAGATCGGCACGTGGGGCGGCTCGATGCGGGTGAAGGCGGACGGCACGTTCCAGTTCGACGACGTGCCGCCGGGGACGTACATCATCTCAACCGGGCATCTTATTCCCGGGCAACCACCCGACCCCAACGCCAAGACGATCGAGGTGAAAGCCGGGCAGACCGTGACGGTGGAGCTCCAGACCGCGCCGGCCAATGGTTTTTGAGCGGAGACGTTCTCATGAATTCGTCCGACGATCGCGACGAAGTGGGGGATCTGCTTCAGCGGGGCTACGCGGCCGACGTGCCGGCCGGCCTTGCCGATTCGCTGCGGACGAGGCTGCATGAGCGCATGCGGCGGCGGTCGAGGCATCGATGGTTGCTCGGGGGGGCGATCGCCGCCGGCGTGGCGGCCCTGTTCGGCCTGGCCGGGGTTATGTATTGCGTGCTCGCCAGGCCCTCGGCCCCTGCAGGGCCGACGGCACGGACCGGTGCCGCCGAGATCACCGTGGTCTGCGGGCGGATACTGAAATGGGATGCGCCGGTGGCGAAGTTCGCCGTGTCCCGGACCGTGCGGGGAACGGTGGACGACAAGACACTGTACGTCGATCTCTCGCGAGATCTCGAATCCATGCGCCGGCGCGTCAGCCGGGCCGTGGCCATCGGCTCAAGCTCGGCCCCGGCGGAAGCGGACGTCGTCGCCCAAGCCGCGACACTGTTCGCGTCCCTGCTGAACCGGGCCGGCGCAACGGAAATGGTCCTCGAACTCGCCCCGGGCTCCGCCGATGGCTCGTCCGCCCGGCAGGGCAGAATCATGGGCTGGTCCGGTGTTGCCGACCTGCCTCCGCTGGATCGACACTTCGAGATGGACAAGACCATTGTAAACGTGGTCGATAGCGGCCTGACAGCTTCGCTGCGGCCGCGCCTGGGCAACCTGCTCAGAGATGAATGGGGAATGCCCCGCTGAGATCCGGCCGATGCGCGGGCCCGCTCGCTGAAGCGTATTTCGGCACGAAGGCGATGGGGCGTTGCTGTGCCGGTCATTCGCCGGCGAAGTCTTATCTTCCGAATCCGCAAGTTTTCATGCAACCCGGCTGACCCGAGGCCCTCTTATAAGCAGAGCTCGTCCTGGCGGGCCGGAGCGGTCGGCCGGGACTTGCTGGAACCGGGGCGGGTGAGCGGTGTCTAATACTACAGCGCAAGTTCGTAGCATGGCCATCTTGGCCATGAGTCCCACGGGCGTCCCGCCCGTGGTGTTGTTGGAATTTTCAGAGTTTGCAGGGGCAGGATGCCCCTGCGACTCACGGGCAAGATGCCCGTGCTACGCGAAAAGCCCGAACTTGCGCTGTAGTACCAACGATTGGGCCCAATACGCAAGACGGACAATACGCGAATCTATGGAGAGCAGAGATGGTGACTGGATGCGGCAGGTCGAAGATTCTGATCGTGGCTGTAGTGACGTGCCTCGCCTGCTTTGCCATCTCGCCGGGCTGCGCTACCCGGGAGGCGATGAACAAAGCTTATATCCTGCCGGACAGCCTGCGCCAATCAGCCGCGATGCTGTTGGCGGACCGGCCGTTCAAGACCATCTACCTGGAGATCGACTGCGTTGAAGGCGCTGAACCCTCGGACTCGGCCATCAACGCCCTGGCGGGTTTCCTGCGAGAGATCTGCGATAAGCCCGTTTCGGTTGTGACGGGCAAGCCGATCCCCAAAAAAGACGTGGCCGGGATGCCGCCACACGTCATTGCCCTCATGCACATGTCAGGCCCGGCCGCGGGCGATCCGAACACCCCTACCGCGTATGTGTATGCGCTCTTGTTCCGTGGACCAGGCCACTGGAACCGTGTGGGGCTCACCCGCTACGACTATCCATGCTCCATGTTCATCGACATGGCCGCGACGTGCTGGATGGCCCCGGCCCAGGCGCGTTTTGTCCTGAAACACGAAGCCGGTCACATGCTGAGCCTTTGCGGCAACAAGGCACATGGAGACGGGTTGCATTGCAACGACAGTTCCTGCCTCATGTACCACGCGATCTCCATTTCCAGGACGTTTCTGGGGCTTCAGCGCGACGAACTTTGCGAGGCCTGCCGGCGAGACCTGGAGGAGATAAGGCGGTCCGCCCAACCAACCCGACTGGCGTTCAAGGGGCCTTTCATTGTCCGCCAGGAAGATGGGTACTTCGTGGCAAGACTTCCCGGCGCGGTTCACGTGGAGGCGGACAAATTGGACAGTTTCGACTGGCGGCAGAGACTTGACTGGCTTCGCGGCAAGGTCCGGGAAATCGAAAAGAACGACCCCGACGCGTACGCCATGCTCGCCAAACCCAATGCAGTCCTAAAGAGCAACGTGTGGTACGCTTTTGAGACGAAGGATGCGTATCTTCAGAATCGGCCTTCGCTTCTGGCGGCCTGCAAGGACCAGGACCCTACGGTGCGTGACATCGCGCAAGATTTCAAGGCGGAATTGGACAAGCGGTTCGCCCTGCCCGCAACGACCAACCCGGCGACTACCGGCCCGGCAAGCAGGCCCCGTCACGAGCTCGAAACGTCCGCACCTTCGACACGGCCGGTGAATGAAACCGTTCGTTGATACCGACTTTGCCGCCATGTCCGCGAGATACCACAAGGCAGGTCCACGGCCGGTGCCGCTATTTCTGTTTTGTGGCTATTTCATGCAACGCGGCCGACCAGAGAGCATCTTACAAGCAGAGCCCGCCTTGGCGGGCCGCAGCGGCGTGCGGCCGGGATATTATGGAACCAAGCCGGATGCCGCCTGCGTGGAAGGTGGAGGGGCGGGCTTGAAGTCGTCGGCCGTCCAGCGATCCGGCTGGTTGTAGGCCGCGCGACTGCTCAAGGTGAACTTCTGGATCGACTTCTTCCCATCCTTCTGGACCTCGGCAGTCACGGGAACCACCAGGAAGCACGTCTCCTTGTTGGGATGCGGCGTGGGCAGGCCGATCTCCACAATCCGGACGAAACTGATGTCTCCGACCCGCTCCTTGATCCACTTCTTGAGGTACTCGCCCGGCATGCCCTCCGCGATCTGACCGGCCCTGTCGTAGTCCTTGGCGATCAGGGCCTCAAAGAACTCCCGGGCCACCTTCACGGCAATCTCATTATCTCTTAACTTTCCCTTGGCGACCCCAATCTTGCCGGTAGTCTGATCGACCCGCATCACGTCCTTGGGCATGTCCGGCTGCCAGATCTTCGGGTCGATAGGCTTGTTGTAGTCGAGATACTCATAACGCGCAACGATCTCCCACGTTTGATCCTTGCGAAGATACTTGATGTACTGCTCGACAAGCTTCGTATCGGAGTTGACCAAGTACGCATCTTTCCTATTCGGGTTCTTCCCGAAAGTCACGGTGACTGTGACCGGATCCCCCTTCTTGACGGGTTCCTTGGTTTCCACCTGGACCTCGCCGCTCTGTTTGAGTCGCTGTAGTTGTTGAAAAGCGAGTTTCGGGTCGAACATCACCCTCATCTCGGCGAACCTCTTCATGGCGCTCTTGTCATTGACGATGACGAAGCTGTTCTTGCCCTTGAACCACACTTCGGCCTTGTCGGGCGACAGAATCGACACCTTGGCCCCGTCCCCTGCGACCTCCGGGAAGTCCATGCGGAGGTGGATGACGTCTCCCTTGGCGTCCAGTTCCGCCCAGCCCTCGCCGATCCCTCCCAAGGCCGGCGTAACCTTGACGTGGTAATACCTCACCTCGCGATTTGCCCGCGTCGTCTGGTCGAGGGCATAAGCGACCGAACTGGAGGATGGGAGCATATTGAATACCAGGGCGCCCGCTACCACCACGAGCACTACCACGGCCGCTGACATGCGTTTATGTGCGAAGATCATTGCTCTTGTCCCTTTCATAAGTTGCATCAGCCAAGCGGCCGATGCCCAGCGTTGTCTTGGACGGTTCCCACCCTCGGAAACCGCCGTTTCGGCCGCCTTCGCGCCCCGCGCGAGTGACTCGAAGGCCGACCGAACACGGTGTTCCTCATCCGCCAAGGCGTCGCGAACGCCCTGGCAGATGCTGCAACCTTGGATGTGCTCACGCAATTGCCCGGCGGCCCGTTCGTCGAGCACACCCAGAACCATTGCGACGATGCTCTCTCTTCTCTCTCGGCAATCGTTGACGTTGTTCATGGCTGCTCCTCCCGCAGGAGGTCGTGAAGCATGAGTCTTGCCCGCACCAGGCGCTGCCGGGTCGCCGGTTCGGCAATGCCCATGCACGACGCGACGGCAGCACAGCTTCGGCCGTCGAGATAGTAAAGGGTGATTATCTCGCGGTAATCCGTGGGAAGATGCTGAATCGCCGCGCGCAAACGGTCCACCAGCGGATGGTCATCTGCCGGCCTGGCGGACACGCCCTCCGGTATCGTTTGCATCGCATGTTTCTTCCGGCGATAGTGATCCGCGCACGTCCGACGGGCAATCTGCAGGAACCACGCCCGGGCACGGTTTCGGTCCCGAAGTGCTTTCATACCTACCAGGGCTTTCAGAAAGACTTCTTGCATGATGTCCTCTGCGTCGTGAAAGTTCCGGACATTGGCAATGCATATCGCAAAGACGATTGGCCGAAACTCGCTGAATATCTCCGCCGGCGATATGCTGTTGCCGCCATTGCCCATGTTCGGAGCTTCGGAGCCATGTTCGTCTGCTTGCATGGTGCCTGCCTATCATCAATGACGCGAAAGACTGGCGAATGTGACAAGAATACTACGCGGCAGTGAGTTGAGAAACATCAAACAACACATGCCTGACTTTGCTTGCCGTTGTCGCCACCGACCGTCGCGTATCCGCGGCCGGCGCCTCTTGGCAATGCCGGCGCGTTTGGGGGCCATCCGCGTTGTAGATCGCCGGGTAATGGTCTGGCGGGCCCCCGATGCCGCGAATTCAGGGGGCAATCGAAAAATTCATTCGACGGATAAGTTGCGCCTTTACAATAACTTGCGATAACATCTCGCCGCCAAAACGAAGTTTTTCGTTTTCTGACTGAAACTTTTCGTTTACAGTCGCGTCTATGCAGGAAGAACACACTGTATGAAAGGACGCCCAATGTCGAAATCTCAGGCAAAGACGCGAACGAAGACCCCCAAAACCAAACCGCCCCGGCCGACGGACGCCGAACTGGAAATCCTCCGCGTGCTCTGGAGCCTGGGGCCCAGCACGGTGCGAGAGGTGCATGAGGTAATCACCGCCGGCCAGAAGCAGACCACCTTCAACACGACGCTCAAGATGCTTCACATCATGTTCGGCAAGCACCTGGTGACGCGCGAGGATGTTCGCCGGCCGCACGTCTACCAAGCCGCCATCCCGGAGGCACAGATGCAGCAGCAGCTCGTCTCGGACCTGCTGGAGCGGGCCTTCGGCGGGGCCGCCCGCAAGCTGGTGGCCGCCTTGACCGCCACGGATATCAGCAACGAGGAACTGGCCGACATCCGGCGGTTCCTGAATGAGCACGAGGAGAAGATCAATGAACGCGCTGACTGAGTTGTTCTCCAGTTCGCCGGCCCAGCGGATCGGATGGGCCCTGATCCACTTCCTATGGCAGGGCGCGGCCGTGGCGCTGGTGCTGGCCGTTTTGCTGGCGCTGCTGCGGCGCCGTTCCGCCCAGGCGCGGTGGGCCCTGTCATGCGCGGCGCTGGCCCTGCTGGCCGTGCTGCCGGTGGCGACGGGCCTGACGGTCTCCGTGGAGGCGCCCGGGCGGTCGGGCTTGGCGCCGACGGCCGGCGCCGCATATTCGATGATGTCCACGGGTGTCTCGGTCGAGCTTCCGATGGGGCCGGCATCGCCCCCGCAGCCGGACTTCGCCCAAAGCCCACAGCCTTCGCAGGCGACGCCGCTGCCGGCACAGCCCGCTCCGACGGCACTGGCCGAGCAGATCGCGGCGGTCTCCTGGCACAGGCAGCTTCAAGGCGCGATCCAGCCGGCGCTGCCCTGGGCCATTCTGGCCTGGCTGGCCGGCGTGATCGTGATGTCCGTCTGGCACTTTGGCGGCTGGCTCCAGGTGCGGCGCATGCATCGCCTCGGCACGCGCCCGGCCGGGGCAGTGGTGCAGGAGATGTTCGATCGGGTGCTCCAGCGGCTGGGCGTCCGCAGGCCCGTGCGCTTGCTGGAATCCGTGCGGATGGCTGTGCCGGCAGCAGTCGGCTGGCTTAGGCCGGTGGTGCTCCTGCCGCTCGGCACGGTCACCGGCCTGACGCCGTGGCAGTTGGAGGCGATCCTCGCCCACGAGTTGGCTCACATTCACCGCTGGGACTGCCTGGTCCAGGCGCTGGCGGCGGTGACCGAGACGCTGCTGTTCTACCACCCTGCCGTGTGGTGGGTCTCGCGGCAGATTCGCCAGGAGAGCGAGCAGTGCTGCGACGACCTGGCCGTCGGCATCTGTGGCGACCGCCGGTGCTACGCGCACGCCTTGGCCAAGGTGGCTGAACTCGGCGCCGCCGCCCGCTCGCGAGCCAGCCGCCGTGACGCCGCCTTCGCCGCGGCCGCGACCGGCGGCAAGCTGCTGCCCCGCATCCGCCGGCTGCTGGGGGCCGAAAGGCCCGGGCCGTTGTCGTTTGGTCGATGCCTTAGCGGCGTGCTGGCGCTGCTGACGATCATCGCCATCGCCATCGCCGTGGGCGTGTCATGCTCGTCCGAACAAGCACCGCACACAGCTCTGTCGAACATGTCCGCCACCCAACTCGCCACCCAACCTGCCACCCAGCCGGGGGTGAGCATCGGCTTCGGGCCGGTGGTCGAGAGGGTCGTCAGGGTTCCCTCCGCCAAGGACGACACCTTCCTGGACCTGGAGGCGGGCAAGTTGTTTGCCCACGACGACAGCAATGCGCCGAACGAGCCCACCATGTCGAAGGAACTCTCCCAGATCTACCGTCGGGCGCGGTGGGCCAAGGGCAGCGGCGCGGATACTTGCCTGCCGCCGGATGGGCGATTTGGCAAGGATGTAACCGGACTCGTCGGACTGGACATGCGGATGTTCCCCACCAAGGAGCCTTTCGACACGCTCACACCGCGGGATGCGGCCAAGGCGCTGGCCGGCCGTGATTTCTACATGCTTAACGAGATGCGATGCGCCGTCGGCAAGCTGCCGGCGACTTTCCTGGTGGAGACCCGCGAGGGGCACCTGGGGGTCGTCCAGGTGGCCAGCGTCAGCGACAACCCGCCGGGCCTCAGGGTGCGGTACAAAATGGCGCCCGCCCCGGTCGATTTCGGGCTCGAGGAGCCGCTGTGGATCACGCTGGCGCCATCCGAGCCGACAGTCAAGTCACTAGCGGCATTGCAGGTCCTGGCCGAGGTCCGCAGCCTCAACCAGGAGGCCGGGCGCAGCGGCGAGTGGGAGATCCGCACCGCCGACAACACCCGGCGCGTTGCAAGGCTCCCGTATCGTTGGGGCCTCTCTCCCGAGCAACTGTTGCCGGACGGCAAGCGCATCACCGGGGGCACGGACCGAAAGGGACGCTTCGACCTGGATGAGAGCCAGCTTCGCCGCGTCGGGCAACTGGAGAAGGGCGACTATCTGCTGGCGTGGTACGTCGCCGGCCTGCGGTGCTCCAACGTGATGACCTTTAGAATCGATCCCGCCTGCGACAGCGGCGCCCTGCCGCTGCTGGAACTGGCTGAGATCGAGACGGGCCCGGACCGGCGCCTTCCTGTGCTGGTCATCCGCGCCCGCCGGCACGCGGAGAACGATCCGGCCCCCCTGGCGTCGGACGTGGCCTTTGCAACGCTCAATGTCGATGGTCAGGACCGGACGACGGGGGGGTTCGCGTGGGCTGGTCCCAACGGTCCATTGAGAGTCGGGGATCACTACACGTATCTGCTCGATCTCAAGTGGTGGACTTGGGACCCGAAACTGAAGCAGGCCGCCACGCCCATCGATCCGAACAAGACGCACGTCATCTTCGCCAAGGTCGGCCGCGACAAGGTCCAGCAGACGCCGCCCATCCCCCTCACATACGCGCGGACCTTGGGCGAGGCATGGGACCTGGCCACGCCGAAACTGGCACCCGTACCGTCGCCGGAAGCCTCAATCTCCCTTTCGGGCTCGGCTGTCGATCCGCAAGGCAAGCCGGGGGCCAACTATGAAGTTACACTGGTCGGCGGGGACGGGGCTCAGTTCCGAGAGAAGGCGGACGCCGCCGGCAAGTACAGTTTTTCGAGGATCCCGCCCGGGACATACAGACTGGGCTGCAATCCGCCGGCCATGGGACAGCCTGAGTTGGCGATCGGCGGCATCGTTATCCAAGCCGGCAAGACGACACTCAAGGACGCCAGCCTGGCCGGAAAGTTCATCCTTGCCGGGCGAGTCACTGATGCCGACGGCAAACCGATCCCCAATATGGCCGTCGACCTGAGTTGTCAGGACCGGCAAGCCGGCGCCGAGTTCATGGACACAACCCAGACGGATGAGCAAGGCCGCTACAGGCTGGCCAGTCCCCTGGGAACCGTCACATACATCGGCGTGAACGGCAGGAGGATCAATGGCGATATGCCCCGATTGTCCGCGGGCGAGAACCCGGTGGACTTCCCCGCGGACAAAGGCCATTTCCGCGCCGCGCCGGGCGCCCAGCCGGCGCCGACCACCCGGCCGGTCCCGCAAGCGGCAGATGCGGCCGAGATCGAGCGGCTGATCAAGCAGCTTGGCGGCGAGAAGGTCGCGATACGAGAGGATGCACAGAAAGGGTTGGTGACGATTGGCCTGCCGGCGGTCTCATTGCTTCAGGCGGCGGCATCGGATAAGAATGCCGAACGGGCAAACCGGGCGCAGCGCGCACTGGGGGAGATTGCGGCGACATGGACAGCCTGGGGCCAGGTTGTGGACGGGCTCCAGGCGGGTCTTCTTATAGAGAACGGGAAGCGATCCTGGC
>Ga0315285_10008030_pt1 | contig 10838 bp, 8 predicted proteins | sample YL17G09_36_MG_FD_203698 | JGI IMG/M metagenome (GOLD analysis project Ga0315285, IMG submission 203698) | Sediment microbial communities from Yellowstone Lake, YNP, Wyoming, USA - YL17G09_36 | ecosystem: Environmental > Aquatic > Freshwater > Lake > Sediment | place: USA: Wyoming | collected... | reverse complement strand
GATGGCAAAACAATTTACGCAACCGCAGATAATATAGGCCAAAAATCTCTCTTTGCCATCGATGTAAAAACTGCCGAAGTCAGAACCATTGTGAAAGGTGGTACCGTCGGCTCACCCGGTATCTCAGGGAACAGGATTATCTACGGCCTGGATAACCTCCACTCACCAGTGGAACTGTATTCGGTTAAACCTGACGGCAGTGATGCCCATAAAATTACTAACATCAATTCGGAAAAACTTGCCGCCGTCCGTATGGGCGAATATGAGCAGTTCTCCTTCAAAGGTTGGAATAACGAGCTGGTTTTCTGCTACATTGTCAAGCCCGTGGCTTTTGACTCAAATAAGAAATACCCTGTTGCTTTTTTGATTCACGGAGGCCCCCAGGGATCCTTCGGTAACACCTTCCACTACCGCTGGAACCCGCAGGCCTACGCAGGGGCGGGCTATGCTGTGGTTATGGTCGATTTCCACGGCTCAACCGGCTATGGCCAGGCCTTCACTGATTCCATCCGCGACGACTGGGGCGGCAAACCCCTCGAAGATTTAAAGAAAGGTCTCGCTGCCACCCTCGAGCGATATCCCTGGATGGATGGCGACAGAGTCGGCGCTCTTGGTGCTTCTTTCGGCGGATATATGATTAACTGGATTGCCGGCAACTGGCCAGCCAGATTCCGTTGCCTTGTGAACCACGATGGCACACTTGATGAGCGGATGGAGTACTTTGATACTGATGAGTTGTGGTTTCCCGAGTGGGACCATATTGGCACGCCCTGGGATAACCCCGACAGTTACGAGAAGCACAACCCTGTGAACTTTGTTAAAAACTGGAAGACTCCGATGCTTGTTATCCACGGCGGCCTCGATTTTCGCGTGCCGGACACTCAGGGTCTGGCCACCTTTAATGCCCTGCAACGCCGCGGAATCCCCAGCAAATTATTGTATTTCCCGGATGAAAATCACTGGGTGCTCAAGCCCCACAATTCCATCCTCTGGCACGAAACCGTCATCGACTGGCTTGACCGTTGGCTAAAGGAATGAGCGGTCGCAGTCAGTCGTTGCATAGATTATTACAGTTGAGCTTGCAGAACATTCCAAAACAGCCATTGATGGTAACTGTTTCGGAATGTGTCGCTGAGGTGTAGAAAAATAGGACTCCGGCGTGAGCTCAGTCGAACGCCTCTTTGCCAGTGTGACACGTAGTGGCGGCAGCTAAATAAAAATACCAGTAAAGAGGCTAAAATGGCCAGTTACATTGTTCCATAGGGTCAACTCAAATCTGAAACTTGAGCAGCGTTGCCTGCGGTTTGTTAACTATTGAGGGCCGCTGATAAGCTGGAATGTTACATGCCGGAGGATTACAACCCCGGTTTTCCGACCAGATGCGGGATATAGTGTTTGAATGGGTCGCAACGAGGTTTAAATAACCTGCCTGTGGTGTGATAAGAAAGGGCGAACTTTTATTTGTCTGGAAACGTATAGTCTTATAACGGATTATGGGCTGAGGATTAAACTTCTCTCCATTCCTCCTGACCTCAGCCCATTTTTATTTGGCAGTATAGGGTTACCATTGGGCTTGAGGTACCTTGAACACCTCATCTTCGGTTCGCCATCGGTAGGCTGACGCTCTCAGGGCCAATAGATAAGTGCGGTTATGACAAAGAGTTATGGTTTCCTGATTGCGGCAAGCCAGCATTTCCCGTAGGTTTTAAGGATATTGCCTGCAGGCAAAGCCCACCAAAAGTGGGTAAAAAAATTTTTATTTTTGTGGTCAAAATATAGTTGCCTGGCTGAAAATATTTTGATATTATACTTGATGGCAGGCAAGATTACTATTAGGATTCCGACCTTGAGGGTATGTTCTGTAAGATAATTTTCGCCAGGTGTGAACAATTTCTGGCAAAAATAGTAGTGTTTTGTAGAGGTTTTTGTTATAATTAATATAGCCCAAAGACAGGGCTGGGGCTTATCTCGCTTTTTCCTCTCCCTCCGCACCTCAGCCCTGTTCATTTTTTGCGCACAGACCGATGTGTTTTTCCCTCTGCTATTTTCTGCCGCTATTATCTTTATTGTCGGGCGAGACTTTGCGAGCTTGAGTTTTTTTCGCCCAATGTCGGAAAATATTTGAAGCATTGTCCATTATTCGTTATTCATCGAAAAACTGTGAAACTACGAACCCCGTCCTTATCAGGCTGGAGGTGACAATTGAGGCGCTTCGTTAAGTGATCTAATACTCGTTATTTAGGAACTTAATCATCTCTTCGGGGACGTAATCGTTGGCAAAGGCAAGGATGTCGTTTATCTCAGCTTTTGTCAGGTCACCTTTAATTTGCTGATTATTGATATCCACATTTACTATTATTCCGAACCTTATATCCTGGATGGGGACATTTTCGCTGCTTGTGGCGGCACGGCTTACATAGGTGGGTCTGATTTCCAGATTTATGTTCTTTCCTTCCCTCGGCATTTCGAGCAGGATACGGAGGCTTTTTATCGCTTCTCTCCAGAGGTCATTTTTTAAGTTACTGGCTATTATCTCAAGAGAGTTTATCTGGCCTGTGTCGAAGACAAATTCGTGCACCACGCCCACGCGCAATACTTTTCGGTCTGAGAATCTGACTCGCAATTCGTCGATCGCCCGGCGAAATATCTTATCCTTCTCTGGAATGTCTAAATCGTGTATCTGGTCGATAAATACGCGCTGCGGCAAGGTTAAGACAGGTCCTCGGCCGGTTAATACCAATGTCGGCATCTCGAGGCGTTTAGTGCTGGCTAAAACGAAGACCTTTTGCACCTGCAGTTGATTTGGTCCTACTATGAGGGTCTCGAAAACCTCGGGGAACTGCCCTATCAGCCAGTTGCAGTAGTCCTGGAGCTTGGTTTTGTCATCCTTCGGCGAAATAGTCGGCTGGATGTGCACGCCGAATTTAACTATGTGCTGGGATATGTTTTCTTTATCAAACTGATAATTCATTTTTTTGCTGCCCGACACTTCCAAAAATCTTATACCGCCGGATAGTTTACAGCGTTAGTAATACCTGGTCAAAAAGAATTATATCGTGTAAAGGCAATGCCGTCTTTGCTTAACTTGCTTTCCCATTCACGTTTATTAACATCAAATCTTAAGTTTCGATAGGAGTTGGCAATGCAGCGGTGAACGGGAGAAACTGCAAAATCAGGGTTTTGTTGGCGGTGTACTTGTCCTTTTCCCGCACAATTAATCTCATTTTCATAAGCTCGTTTAAGTCGCGAGAGAGTGTTCTTTCCGTTTTGTTTTTATATTCCTCCCGCATAAGGATAAATATACCATTTTTATCCAGTGCCGTGGGCTGTTCTGAAATTCTGACGGCCAGGTCTCTTCGTCTTTTAACTGAGGAACTACTGCGGTGTTTGCCGAATTCCTCGTAAATATAGTCCCGCCAGCAGACACTCATAATATGGTGTTGTATATATCGCAATTGTTCCTCGAGACCGTCAAGCAGGCCCTGAATAGCATAAGAGAAAAAATCTGTCGGGTCGCCTGTTTTGCTGGCCCTGTCTAACTGGTGATAATACTCGGCACGAGTCATATTATAGTGGTTGCTAAGCAGGTGAGCTACAGGCGACGGCACACCTGAACTAAGGAGTATTGCGAACTCAAGCAGCCGTGCAACTCTGCCATTACCATCCCCAAACGGATGAATCCAGGCAATGTATAAGTGGGCAGCGATGGCTTTTATAACAGCAAAATGAAACGGGAACTGCTCATTAACAAAAACAGGGCTGTTCATCCACGTGCAAAATTTTTCAGTGAGCGCAGCCACGTCTTTTGCGTCCGGTGCCCGATATACATTACCAACCACAACGTTATGATTTCTGATTTTGCCGGGTACGGCGGCCTCATCGTGAGGGACATTATTCTGAAGGACTTTTTTATTGTAATGACAGATTTTTTCCACCGTGATTCGGCCAAAAGTCCCTTTTGAGATTTCGATGGCGATTTCATTACAGACCTCAAGAACGTTATTTACCTCTTTCCTGAGATATTCTTTTGAGGCAGGGAGTGTGAGTTTTTTTTGTATCAGGTCTCTCACCTGGTCTTCTGTAAGCGTATTGCCCTCGATAGCGGTCGTCGCATGAAGCCCCTTGGCGAGATAAATCAGGTGAAGCTGGTCCTTGAGGTATGGTTTCAGAGGGACATTCTTTATCTGCTCGCATTTTGCTACACACTCGCCGAGCCTAACCCATGTAGTCCACGGGAGTTTTTCCAGGTTTATTCTAAAATTTATCCAACTATAATCAGGCATATAATTGTGAAATTAACATCATTAAAACTGTCAACTCTAATTCCTTACTGCGTATGAAATTATTGTATTTATCGTGTGAAAAATGTCCAAACATTAGTATAATTAGGATAAAGTTTTTGTCAACACATTATTGTAATTTTATGGAGGGAAACTGCCATATTGGGAACAGACCGGACGGAGATATGGCAGCAGGTTCCCCTTCCGATATATGCGGGTTGTTAGTGTGATATAGAAAACTATGAAAAACCTTTATCTTGTATCGAATCCATTTGACCCATGTGGGTATATTTCTCGCGGAACTTTCTGGTATATTTCCATTCTAAGTCCCGCCGTGATAACCCAATCTTGTTCAAGAGTTCTTCCAAAGAAATGCCTTGTTGAGCCCTGCCCAAAATGGCAAGTGCTCTGAAAACCGCGCCATCAGCAGAACACAATTGCCAATTTTCAGTGCGACTGCAAAGGAAAGCTAATGTTTCCTTTTCCCCTGGGTGGATATCGGCTTTGTACTGGAGATTGAATTTGTCGTAGAAGCTTCCAACTGTCACCGGATCAACATCAATGATTTTGACGTTCTGTTTGTAGGGTTCAAGGTCAATGCGAATATCCTCAAATTCTTGACTTGCATATTTAGCTTGGTCAGCAACTATTTGTGATACGGTAACATCACAGTTTTTGATAAAGCTGTCCCAGATGCTCAAACTAAAGAGCTTGATGATTGGTCCTGCATCAAGCAATAGAAATTGCAGTTTCTCCATCCGTGAGACCCTCCTCATCCGTGAGGTATTCCTCCGCTTTCTTATAGCTGATATCCATATACTTTGCAAACTGTGTTAAAGACAGTTTCCCTTCCCTTAAAGCACGCATCGCTAGGTCACAGTATCTCTCCGGCAATCTGCTCGGCTCATGCGATATCCTTGGCTTGGTGGTTTTCACATATTGTTCGGCTATTTTAGCATATTTTTCAGCCTCTTTCAATCTGTATATATCAGCAATGCGATAGATTAAGGCCACCAAAGAAACGTCAAATTCTCTTGCGATGTCATCCAGCCGATCAAGTTCTATTTGGCCTTTGTCATTTATGCTTGCTTTAACCCTATCTCTGATAGATTCTTCCGGCATCAGAAGCCGGCTTGCAAATGCATTGGCAAGTTTGTTTTCGGGCTCGCTTTCAATCTCACTTTTTGCTCTGAAAACATCCCACGTCAAAATATGGAATAGTTCGTGAGCAAGGTCGTAGCTCCGCCGCCATTGTTTGTTTCTTGTGTTAAGAAGAATAGCCGGACCGAATTCTTGCGATACTGTCGAAATAGCGCTTCCTAGAAAATCAACGTAGAATATTTTCACATAATAGATTTCTTCCAGCATTTGTTTAAGCGATGCGATAGGTATATCACCAAGGCGAAACTTTTCTTGGACCTTCTTTGCAAACAATTCTGCCCGGTCGTAGTCGAATTTTTCGGGGTCGGTCACATCAGGGCATGGTAATTCAGGCACCTTGACTTCATTCATAAGTATCTCAAGGTCGCGGTACTGCTCACAAAGCTGGTAGAACTTCTCCTGTGTATTCTTCATTTCTTTCATGCTTTCTGGTTTGTCACGCCAGAGCATTACTCTTTCAATAATTGGCTTGTCCGTCAGGAAGAACTCTACTTTTTTCCGGTAAACCTCTGCTAGTCTGCTAAGCTGCGAAAATTTGGGTTCCCGCTTGGAGTTTTCAAATTCACTAATGGAAGATTCACCTATGCCGCTTTTTTCGGAAACCTCTTTCAGGGTGTAGTCGATCATTTCTCTTGCGATTTTTAATCTTCGTCCGATATCCATTTTTGCACCTTCTTCTGCTTTTCAGAACATTATACTGTTAATTTCGGCAGATTGCAAGGGATTTCTTCTGAAAAATAGAAAATTTCTTATTTTTTCTAATATTCATATTTTCAATAGTTTTGCAAGAATTTTTTGTGGTTTTTAAAGATTTTTTAATATTTTCCCAACATTTTGCTTATTTTTCTGGTTTTTTGCAGTTTTTCTCTATTTTGACCTTTCTGGGTGCTAATAACGTCTGGCGGTGGTTTTGGGGTTGTGAGAATAGTTGATAAAGAAATAGCGGAGGGCATCGATGGAGTGGTCGTAGAGGCCATCTTTTAAGGGAAGTTCACCAGCGGTGCTGCCAGCGTCCGGATAATGATAGCATTGTAACGCCTCGATAAGCCGCTGGCACCCCGGCGAGATAACCAGTGTGCTTTGGCCATCGCCGTTACGAATCGCCCGGCGGATAAGCTCTATACCTTCCAGAATGCTGCTTCGCCTGAATCGGGTCGCTATGCCCAGCTCGCGCAGTTCCCGAACGACGCTTGTGCCGGTGACATCATTTACGCCTGCACCTGCTGGGTCGCAGAAGGTAGCTGTGACGCGTTCTTCGCCGCCGGGCGTTCGGCTTTTTATTTCCGCTGTGTGCACATCAATAGTAGCTCTGCTCCGGATATACTCATCTATCACCCGGACAAGACCGGTGCTATCGACTTGAATCCACAGGCACACAAAGGGATTGACAAAACCGAAATCCAGTGAGCGGTATATCGGTAAGTTCGGGTCATAATCGACCGGCTGGACGTGCACAGAAGGGTCAAACTCGTCAAAAACGACATTCTCCAGCGAAGGTTTTTTGCAAAGCATTTCGGCTTCCCAGCCGGTGCGACTTGCACGGCGCATTTGTGTTATGCAATCGTCAATTTTAAGATAGCCGCCGGCGTGTTTGGCCTTCCCCTGGCAGTCGGTCCACAAGGGACACTGTGAGCAGATTCTGTCGCTGCATTTTTCAATCACTTCCCATATACACCATTTGAAGACGGGCGTATTGAACTGCGGCGCAGATGAGACGATTCTCTGCATCAGGCCATAGGGGCGGTGCATTGTGCTGATTAGCTCCATAGCAGCAACCACACTTGCCGTGCTGTGAGTGGTGAATTTTGCGGCGGAGAAGACATCTTCATCGAAAAGCTCAACTTCATCGCAGCGGAGCTTCTGGGTGTGCTGACCCCTGACGCTGGTTGGCGACTGTGTGAGGACTTCCACGGACGAGCCGGTAGTGAAGTGACATTTTGATTTGAGGGCCGGGCCTGCTAAGAAGTTTTCAAAGCCGTTGTGCAAGAAGCTGGTTAGGTATTCGTACATTCTGGCAGACTGCTCGCCCGAGCCGCCAAGAATCTTAACCTTGCAATCAGGCTTGAAAATGCAATCCAGAAGTGTGGCGACGGCAGCGAGCTGCGTCTTGCCGCCAGAGCGGTTTGCCCAGATTATTGCGTCGGCATTATTCGTCGCTCGGGGATCGTCGCTCGTCGCTCGCCGGCTGGGAAAGTCAGCAGAAAAGCTGTACCACAGATAGTCCATGGGGCTATTGTGCTGGTCGCAGATTTTCTTGCTGGGAACGTCTATGCCGAGAAAGACTTTGACATAATTTTTTAAGTCCTGCATAGCCTTTGGCCGAGTTCGACGCAGGTTCTCGTAAATATATGCTGCCTTTTGGACATCACGATGTGTTTCAGACTTTAGTTGAGTGGGTTCTGTCATAAATGTTAGCCCCTTATTTAGGTTTGAGTAGGTTCTATATGCGGACAAAACCTTTGGGTTCTGTGAGATTCTTGATTGCCCTTCTGCTCTCGGCGGAATCAGAAAGACAAATGCCAGCGTGATTGTTGCACTCTATTCTACCAACAGGTGCTGGTCGGTGCCGGTTTGAAGACGTATGGTGATACCCTCCTGCAATTGCTTACCGGTATAAGTTGACTTTGAATGGGATGTTAGGTTAGAAACGGTGTAAGTTTTTTCGGTTTCGACGGTAAACCATTCGGGGAACTGGTTGATGCGAGGCCAATCGAGAGGCAGTTTCATATTGGTTTTGTGTCGTGGGTAATCAAAGATGATTTTTCCGGTCCAATCTTTTTCAGCGAGTATAGCGATTTTGAGGCAATTAACATCTTGAACAGTTCCAAAGGCGACATCTTCCCGCCAGGGTCGGATGGTCAGGCCTTTTGTTTTCCAGAGACAATACATAATTGTTGTTCTGGCGAAGTTGCCGTCACCATGCCAGCCCTCGATGATGCCATCATCTTTTTGGATATTCCACATTAGTTTTATTTCAGTATCGAGCCACTGGACGACCGAGGGAATTGACTCACGATTGTATAGATTAAGAGCACTTTCGATTGCATCGGCGTAGCCATCAGCGCTGGTGCCTTCCCAATTGTAGTTTCTGTAGTGTTCGTTGAGATTCGATAGGGCTTTGCGGACAGCATCGCGGTAGGTGTCCGTTTTGTCAATCAGATAGATTGTGTAATAACCGTTGAGGTTATAACCCCAGGTGTCGGCGAGGGCTTTATCGTGCTGGCCGGTTTTGGGGTTGATGGAGTTATAGAATAAGCCATGCTCGTTTCGCCCGACTTCGAGGATGCGGTCGAGCATTTCGTGGATGGGTTTTTGATAGGCCTGCTTTTTATCCGGCATAGCAAAGTGAACTGTGGCATAAAGCTCGCATAGACCTGAGATAATCTCGCAGCCGTGGTCGCGCAGGCGCAAAGTATTTTCATCCCTTGATGGATGGTGTTCATCGAGCAGGTAATAATCGCCGAGGCGGATGGCCCAATCGAGGTATTTTTGCTCGCCTGTCATCCAGTAGATACGAGAGAGGGTCTGTAGCATCTCGCCGTTGATTTCCTGGCTGGTGGAGGGGATTTTCCCGTATTTGGTTTCGATAGGAGCGTGCTGCCAGATGTCGTCGAGGATGGACAGCATCCGCTGGCTCCAGGGACTTTGCCCCAGATATTCAGTGATTGGCAGAAGGCCATCTTTGACGTATTCTGCTGACCCGAAGATGATGCGACTGGTGTCCGGCTGGTTATCGCGGAAGCTCTGCTTGGAAAAGGAGAATGTGTCAGGCATATTTCCAATGCGGGATGTAAGTTTTGTTTCGGTGCGGAGCATATTGAGCATTTGGCCTTCAAAAAGTGCTCGGTCGGTCAGAGCGGCGGTGAGTACCATAAAGGGGTAATTGTCGGCGGCGCTATCCTGGGCATTCCAGATGTCCCTGTCCTGGGTGAGGTTTCGGGGGATCAGTCCGGTTTTGGGGTCAGCATGTGCCAGCCAACCGGTAACAAAATTCCGGCAGCGGATAAATCCTTCGTTTGCCAAGCGTCTGTTTTCTACGGCTTGCTCGAAACCATCATCCACTCCAGCAAGTAAAGGAGAGCAGCATATTAAGCTGATAACAATGAACACCATATAGGTTGATCCAACGGTCTCAAGTGAAATGGGATAATTATCCCTCCATTTGACCCAACTCATAAAGGATAATAGCTATGGCGACGACAGCGGCGGTTTCGGTACGCAAAATCCGCGGGCCGAGAGTAATCGGTATCGCTCCACTTTTTTTCGCAAGCTCGACCTCCTGCTCGGTAAAGCCGCCCTCAGGCCCAACCAGAACAGCCACAGTATTGGGCTTAGTTTGCTTGTCGATACACAGTGCTTGTCGCAGAGCGAGCCGTTGCCCACCTTCGGCAGGTTCCCAGGCGATAAGACGTCGCTCGAAGCCAGATAGGTCTGATAGAACATCTTCGAAGGTAATAGGTGGTGACAGGTCTGGTATCAGGCCTCGGCCCGATTGCTCGGCTGCCTCAGTAATGATGCGCTGCCAGCGGGCGCGCTTATCCGGCTTGATGGCGGTGTCACGGATAAGAGTCCGCTGAGTTACAACAGGTACAAAACGTGTTACACCGACCTCAGTGCACTTCTGGAGCACCCATTCAAACTTGTCTCTGGCAAGCAGACTTTGATAGAGCGTTATTTGTGTTTGCGGTTCGCCAGGAGCTTTTCGCTTTTGCAGAATTTCGCCGACTACCTGCTCGTGGGTAACCTTTGCCAGCGAGACCTGGTATTCCCAGCCGGTGTTATCCAGAACGATGATTCGGTCTGCTGGACGAAGCCGGAGCACGCTATGAATCTGATGTGTCTGGTCTTTACCCAGCAGGACCTTATCGCCTCGGAAACTATCTTTAGAAACAAAAAATCGGTTCATTGTTCGTGCCTCGTGGTTCGTCGTTCGTATATCGTGGTGCAGATTGTATCCAACCCACCGTAAAACCCCCATAAACGGCATCGGGACAGGCAGCGGGCTAACTGCTTGAAGCCGCCTTCAGCGGGCAGGCACTGGCTCAAATCCACCTTATTATACTTTTCTTTAATTGACAAATCCTTATTTATCCGCCAGATTCACCCCCGCCCTTTACAAGCTGATCGGTGGTGAGAGGCGAGTCGCCATCAGCTGCTTTGCGTTCGTCCGTACCTACTCAGCCGCTTTCAATTGGTACTCCGGCCAATGCAAAAGAGGTGCTTGAAGCCTCGCAGAAAGACCTGGCCGTTGCTGATAGCTGGCGAGGCATAGCATTGCTCACCCAGTTCGTATTTCGCGATGCGCTCGAAGTCTGGGCCAGGTTTGATGACGTTCACTGTGCCGTTGTCATTTATGAAGAAGACCAGCCCGCCCACCAGGACCGGGGAGGCGTGATG
>Ga0315285_10008028_pt1 | contig 10839 bp, 7 predicted proteins | sample YL17G09_36_MG_FD_203698 | JGI IMG/M metagenome (GOLD analysis project Ga0315285, IMG submission 203698) | Sediment microbial communities from Yellowstone Lake, YNP, Wyoming, USA - YL17G09_36 | ecosystem: Environmental > Aquatic > Freshwater > Lake > Sediment | place: USA: Wyoming | collected... | reverse complement strand
TTTGCGCGCCCTTAAATCCCATCTCCTGCGCAGTAATACTCGCAATGTCTTTATCGGTGATGACGACGATACCTATATTCAAGATATCCCTTCGATTGTTCGTGTTGCAGATGAGATAGAGGAAACCCGACGACAGCTTGGCAAAACATCAGGGTTTGAGCGTCTATACCATCGCGTTACTCGTTTATACTTCGGAGGCATGTTCCGACATTTTGCAGCTTTGCTTCCAAGGCTCCGCCCTGGTGCTCGTTGTGCTTATGTTGTCGGGGATCAAATGTCATACTTCCGCATTCACATACGGACTGCTCAACTACTGGCTGATGTGGCAATTAAGGCAGGCTACAAGGTTGAGGGTATTAATTTATGGCGTACTCGTCGCTCTACCACAACCCGCCTGGATTTAGATGAAAACGTTCTAATTATTAAACGTCCATAAGGAAACTGAAATGCCTAAAAGAATCCGTCAAAACTCAGAAAACTATGACATTGGCTTAACCTTATATGACTCCACTGCAAAAACGACCGGATAATCTTCGTCTGAATTGCACCCTCCTCAAAAAGTGAAAACCTTAATATAATCAGGGTAATCCATTTTGCGAGGGCTAAACCATGTTCAAGAAAAACCGCCGTCACCTGCAAATCCCGCTCACCAGCCACGTGGATGAGCTCCCCGGGAAGCTGCGCAAACGTCTGGAGGCCTCCTGGGCAGGCGTCTTCTATCGGGAGTTCTTCTGCCGGCTGAACGAAACGCCCTTTGCGGTGTTGTACGCCGACTGTCCGTCGCGCCCGAACGAGCCGGTCAATGTGCTGGTAGGGCTGGAATACCTGAAAGCAGGCAACGGCTGGACCGACGAAGAGATGTATGATGCTTTCTGCTACGATGTGCAGGTACGCTATGCGCTGGGCTATCGCCGGTTGGGAGAAGGCGACTTCGACCTGCGCACGCAGTACTACTTCCGGGAACGCTTGAGCCGGCACATGCAGGAAACGGGCCACAATCTGTTGGATCAGGCCTTCGAGCAGGTGACCGATGCGCAGATTGCGACCTTTCGGCTCAAGACGGGCAAGCAGCGCATGGACAGCGTGCAGGTGGCGAGCAACATTCGCCAGATAGGGCGGGTGCAGCTGCTGGTGGAAGTGTTGCAGCGGGTGCATCGGGTGCTGAACGAAGTTGACCAGGGACGCTATGCAGAAGTGTTTGCGCCCTATCTCAAAGGACATGCCGGTCAATACGTCTACCGGATGAAGAGCGAAGAAACCGGTAATCATTTGCAACAGATCGGCGAATTGATGCAGCGTTTGTTGGTCGAGTTGAAACCGGCCTACGCTGCCGAGCCGGTCTACCAGGTTTTGGAGCGCATGTTCGGTGAGCACTTCCAGGTAGAGCAGGCTGCGGTTATGACCAAGCCCAACGAAGCCTTGAGCGCCACCAGCCTGCAATCGCCGGATGATCTGGAAGCCACCTATCGGGAGAAGCGTGGACAGGGTTACCAGGGGTATGTGGGCAACCTGACCGAAACCTGTGAGCCGGAGAACCCCTTTCAACTGATCATCAAAATGCAAGCGGCTCCCAACAGCACCGATGACAGCCAATTGTTGGCCGAAGCCCTGCCCAACTTGAAGGAGCGCACCGACCTGAAGACGATCTACACCGATGGCGGGCACGGTGGTCCGGTAGCGGATACGGTTCTGCAGGAGCAGCACGTCGAGCATATCCAAACCGCCATCCGCGGGCGCAGCCCCAGCCCTGACAAGCTGCACCTGGCCGATTTCACCTTCAAGCTCAACGAGTATGGCAAACTGGTGAAGGTCACCTGCTCTCAAGGTCAGATGGTTGCCGTTCAAACCAGCAGCCAGAAGAAAGCCTTCGTCGCCCACTTCGACGCCGAGATTTGTCAAACTTGTCCCCTGAAGAGCAAGTGTCCTGCCCAGCCAGGCAAACGCGACGGGCGCCACCACCTGCGTTTCACCCAAGCCGAGGCCCAGGCCGCCGCACGTCGCCGACGCAGTCAGGAACAGCAGAAAGAAGGCCGTAACTTACGGGCTGCCGTCGAAGCCACGGTGCGCAGCGTCAAGCACCCTTTCGCAGCTGGGAAGCTCCCGGTGCGAGGCCGCTTCCGGGTGGCCTGCATGCTGATCGGTTCTGCCGCCGTAGCCAACGTTCGGCGTATCCAGCGCTACCTGGAAAGTAAAATGAAGGCGGAAAAACCGCAGGACGCCGCTCCTGGGAAAGGGAAAAACGCCCAGGAACTCCGAGATGTCTCTATTTTTGCCTTCGGAAAAGCCATTCTGGCTGCCTTCCGCAGCCTGGCGCAGCCGCCAAAGTTTTCCGTGAGTTGGTAAAGTGCAAGTTATTGCAGTGGAGTCAATAAAGAAAGCTTTACTATGTTTTTCTACTTAAAAGTCGTTTAGCCAAATCGAAAAGCGCTTGTCCTGCCTCACCAGCAGGTTCGGCCTCTTCAAGAGTCTGCAAAGCTTGCTGTGTCAGGCGCTCCGTTGTTTCTTGTGTGTAGGTGCGTGCTCCTTCTGTTTCAAGCAGTGTTGCTAAAGGGAGGACTTCAGAACCGGTAACAGATCCTTTCGCCCAGCGTTCCGCGAACAACCCTTTCTGGTTTAAACCGAACAAAACCGGTAACGTTTTTTTTCCTGTCAGCAGGTCGCTATCCGCCGATTTACCCGTCAGCGAGGCATCTCCCCACATTCCTAATAGATCATCTTGCGCCTGAAATGCTAATCCAAGTAAATAACCAAATTGTCGATATGATTCGCGCCTAGCTTTATTAACCTCGGCCACCAAGGCACCTAGCTCAGTACAAGCGGACAGCAGGGCAGCTGTCTTCCCGCTCACCATCGGCCAATAAGCTTCTATAGGGAGATCCATTTGTGATTCGTAGGCAATATCCATATATTGACCCTGGGTCAGTTTCAGACAGGTTTCCTGGAGGATATGAGCCGCTTGCAGAGAGAGCTTCGCAGTCATTGTTTCCTCTAAACGTAGTAGGCTCAGGTGAGCCAGAGTGAACATTGCATCGCCGGCGTTGATCGCCTGGGCAACACCCCATTTTTTCCATATGGTTGAACGGCCTCGGCGTAAAGGGCTGTTATCTTCGATATCATCATGGATCAATGAGAAGTTATGTACTAGCTCCACCGCAGCCGCTGCTGGTAAGGCTCTTTCCCATTGGCCACCTGCAGCAGCAGTCGTTAGCAGCACCATCATCGGGCGGAGGCGCTTACCTTGCGCCTCGCCCCCAACCCCATCCCCTTCCCAACCCAGATGATAGGCAAGAATATGATAAAGTCCTTCCATCTCAGGCTTATCAGTCTGATTTACCACCCGCCGTAATTCGTCTTCGATGGCGGGGAGCAATATTTGAATGTAGGATTCCAGTGTCATGGATGCGCTATTCAGCAACCAACGGGGTCTGGCGCAATGCCTCCAGGCTTCCTGCTCCAGCCGCGAACATACTTACCTGTAGCTCACGCTTTACTTCCCCGATGGTTTGGATCACACTCTCAAACGACTGTGATGCTGCTTTAAGGAACGGACCCGCCATACCACCCAGTGTCGCACCTAAGGCAATGCACTTTGCAATTTCCACCCCATTGCGGATCCCTCCAGAGGCAAAAACGATCAACTCAGGAGCAGCCCGACGGACGTTCAATATGGCTTCTGCTGTCGGGATACCCCACTCAACAAAGGCTGCTGCCAGCCGGGCCTGGCTTTCATCCTGAGCGCGATGCATCTCCACCTGTGTCCAGGAGGTGCCTCCTGCTCCGGCGACGTCGATTACTGTAACCCCTACATCTGCCAGCTGTCGGGCTGCCTTTTCGGAAAAACCCCACCCTACCTCCTTAGCAATTACCGGAACTGAAAGAGCACGGCAAATCACCTCAATTTTACGCAACAATCCCTCGAAGTGCGTATTACCTTCCGGCTGCACAGCCTCCTGTAAAGCATTGAAATGTAGTATCAACCCATCTGCTACGATCATATCCACAGCCCGTTGATACTGTTCCACACTGTAACCATAATTAAGCTGGACAGCACCCAGGTTGGCGAATAAAAGTACATCCGGCGCAGCCTGCCGAACCTGATAAGTAGGCGCCAGCTCAGGGTTCTCGATCGCGGCTCTTTGTGAACCTACCCCCATGGCAAGGCCTGTTTCTTGAGCGGCCGCTGCAAGTGTAAGGTTGAGGGCAGAAGCCTCTGGGGTACCTCCGGTCATTGAAGATATTAATATCGGGGCTTGTAAGCGCTTACCAAACAGCTCCAGGCTAAGGTTGACTTCGTCCAGGTTTAGCTCTGGTACTGCCTGGTGAACAAAACGATATCGTTCCAGGCCTGTAGTCAAACCGGACCGAACATCTTCCTCTAAATTAATCCTTATGTGATCGGCTTTACGGGAGCTAATTGGCGTAACTTTTCCCATTTAATGGTGTTCCTGTGAATTGAAGCTACCAAAAACTGCCAACTGAATAATTGGCGTTATATTACCAGCCTGATTCCAGGCTGTCAACCGCAAAGGTCTTGACAGAATAGACGGTGAGGTTACAATTGGCAAATCGGGTTATATAAATCCACGAAGGAGGATCACCCATGACTGATACTACATTTGAACAAGTTAAAGCTATTATCGTCGATTTACTGGGAGTAGATGAGGCCAAAGTCACCCCAGAAGCAAAGTTCCGTGAAGACCTGGAAGCGGACTCATTGGACTTGGTCGAGTTAATCATGGCCTTTGAGGATAAGTTCGGCGGGGAAATCTCAGATGAGGATGCTCAGAAGATCACCACGGTCGGCGAAGCCGTGAAATATCTCGAAGAGCATAAATCATAGCCATCTTACCCAGGAATAAAAAAGTCTGCCTTTGGCAGACTTTTTTATTCTTGCAAACCCACAGAAATATGACCGGATCAGTTTAATAAGGTCGGAATTTCTTCAGGATAAGACGCCACACGGACACCAGCAGCCTGGAGCGCTTTTATTTTATCAGATGCCAAGCCTGAACCACCCTCTACGATCGCTCCTGCATGACCCATGCGCTTACCGGGTGGGGCAGTTTGACCAGCTATGAAGCTGACCACGGGTTTCGTCAGGTAATCAGCGATATATTCGGCGCCTTTTTCTTCATCAGAACCACCGATCTCTCCGATCATGATGATTTTATCAGTGTAAGGATCAGCCTCAAACATGCTCAGACAGTCGACAAAGTTGGTGCCGTTGATCGGATCGCCACCAATACCCACGCAGGTGCTTACTCCTTTGCCAACCTGCTTAAGAGCATAAAGGACCTCGTAAGTCAAGGTGCCAGAGCGAGAGACGACACCGATATTTCCAGGGATGGAAATATCTCCAGCGATTATACCAACCTTGGCTTCGCCGGGTGTGATCAAACCAGGACAGTTCGGACCAACCATCCGTACCCCTTTTTGATCGATATAATTGCGCACGCGCATCATATCCTGGACAGCGATCCCTTCGGTGATACAGACAATCAGCTTAATACCCGAATCCGCAGCCTCAAATATCGCATCGGTTGCACCGCGAGCAGGCACAAAGATAACAGAGGTATTGGCGCCCGTTGCTTCGACTGCGATTCTCATCGAATCGAAGACGGGAATTTTTCCATCCAGGACCCATTCGCCCCCTTTCATAGGTGTAACGCCAGCCACAACGTTGGTGCCATAAGCCACCATCAGCTGAGTATGGAATAAACCATCATGGCCCGTGATACCCTGCACTACCAACCGAGTGTTTTTATTTATCAGGATGCTCATGGATACTAGCCTCCTACCACTTCAGTGGCTGCAACAGCGATGGCTTTCTTGGCTGCATCGACCAGGGTCTCAGCAGTGATCAGATTGGCATTAGCAAGCATTTGACGACCTTCTTCAGCATTCGTACCTGCTAAGCGTACGATGATCGGGACCTTGGGCTTGACTTCTTCCAGGGCTGTCAGGAGACCACGCGCGACTTCGTCGCAGCGGGTGATACCACCAAAAACATTCAACAGGACAGCTTTGACGTTAGGATCGGACAAGATAATACGGAGAGCAGCTGAAACCTTCTCTGCCCCTGCTCCCCCGCCGATGTCCAAGAAATTGGCTGGCTCACCCCCGAACAGTTTGATGATATCCATTGTCGTCATCGCCAGGCCGGCACCATTGACCATGCAGCCGATACTGCCATCCAATTTGATGTATGACAGACCATATTTACGAGCTTCGATCTCTGATGCTGCCTCGACGTCCAGGTCGCGCATTTCAGCGAGGTCAGGATGCTTGAAAAGGGCATTGTCATCGATCAGCATTTTACCGTCTACAGCCAGCAGGCGGTTATCGGCTGTAATCACCAGTGGGTTGATCTCAGCCAGAGTAGCATCACACTCTGTGTAAGCCTTCCATAGCCCGGTCGCGATCTGCATAAAGGAGCGCCAGTGGTCACGAGGCAGATCGATCCCGGCGGCAATATCACGCGCCTGGTACTCGCGTAATCCCAGCAACGGGTCGATATGCACCTTGATGATCTTCTCAGGGGTCTGACGGGCCACTTCCTCGATCTCGATACCGCCAGCGGCAGAGGCCATCATCACTGGTTTACGGGCAGCACGGTCATTGGTAATACCCAGGTAAATCTCTTTGTCGATATTTGCAGCCTCATCGACCAGAACTTTGCGTACTGGTAAACCCTTGATTTCCATTGCCAGGATCTGGGTGGCAAGCTCTTCAGCTTCATGTGGATCCTTAGCCAAACGAATACCACCTGCCTTACCCCGTCCACCGACAAGGACTTGAGATTTAATCACTACGCGGCTACCCAATTCCTCAGCTATTGTCCTTGCCTCGCTGGCGGTAACCGCTACCCTTCCCCTTGGAATAGGAACGCCATATCTGGCGAAAATTTGCTTCGATTGATATTCGTGAAGTTTCATGAAGATTGTCTCCGCGGTTAAACAGGTATAACGCCCAGGGTGCAACGCGATGGGATTATACCACCCGATTATTCGGGGGGTAGCGTAAAGTGCATGATGCGGTTGTTAAAGGCATCACAGACCCATACTCCACCCTTGGAATCGACCGCGATACCATTTATAAATTGGCCAAACCCATCTGGGCCGGTACCCGAATCTCCCCAAAAACGGATAAACTGGCCTTGTGTTGTGAATTCCAGAACACGATAGCCAAGTGGATCTGTAACAAAGACATGCCCCATTTGATCTACGGCAATATATGGTTTGTTATCAACAGAATTACCATACCAGCCTGCTATCTCCCAACTGGTTAAAGGTAGATAATTGCCACTTTTATCCGGAGACATGACCTGTACGCGCTGGTTCCAGGTATCATCGATATATATCTTGCCATCAGAATCCAGGGCAATCCCTACCGGCTCATCAAACTGGCCTGGTTCCATACCCGCCTTACCAAACTGCCCGAGCGGCTTTCCCTGAGGGTCGAAGATCACCACCCGTTTATTACCAGTGTCCATGACGTAAACATTCCCTTGAGCATCCACAACGAGGGCGCGCGGTCCATAAAAACCTAATGGATCCTCGGTCTGGCTGATCCCATAACCCCACATGGTGACGAATTCACCATCTTTGGTAAACTTTTGGATACGATTGTTCCAGGTATCTGCGACATAGACTGAGCCATCCGGGCCAACAGCAATTCCCCATGGCTCGTAGAAGGTGCCACCTGGAGCAGCTCCCTTGCTGATGTCGGCAAAAGAACCCCAAACTTTTAACACGGTTCCATCTACTGATAAATGTTGAATGCGGTGGTTGCCGGTATCAGCAACATACAGGCTGCCATCCGGGGCTACTGCTATGTTACGAGGCGTCGTGAATTGGCCGGGTTCACTACCCAATGTACCAATGACACGGTCGGCAGCCAATTTAATACCTTTACCCTCATAGGGATCGGCAAGGACCGTTTCAGCCGACGGAGCAATGCCGTAATTCCATAACTTAGCGGCGATATCTTTCCGGACATACATGCGAAATTTTTGCGAAGGCTGCCAGTTTGGCAGGCTCAAGTCTCTACCAGCCAGGGTCGCATACTTGGAGTAATCACGATTAAGCCAGATCTGCCAAAGCGCTTCCCGCATTTCACGGTTGGTCAAGGCATATGATATTCTCTTCCAGGTCAGGTTTTTATAACTCTCATCCGGCCACCAGATACGGATGTATTCAAATTGGTAAAACGCCTGCCCGACGATTGGCTCAATTTTACTGTAATTGGTATCGCCTACTAGAATAACGGGCACATCCCGCAAATCACGGGAGGGGTTATTCCCATAATAACGCTGGTTAGTGAAATTCCGCAGATACCACCAATAAGGGTAAGTCGATTGGTCGTCATACGCCACCTGCAACGCCAACCCATCTGTCGTCCGGCGTGAGATGTCCGTGATCTGGTTCAGGACTTCTTTTATCCCCGGGCCACAATGGGCATAAACAAGATATTCTTTGGCCAGGTCGTAGTTAATATAAGAGGCCATGAACGCGGTCCGCGCCGTAAGCACGCCCAATATGGTAAAAACCACCAGAGCAGCAGTTCGGCTGATTTGAGCAAAAGTCCAATTCTTCAACAAATACCACAACCACCATCCAGTGGCGATTGCGGTCAGCAATGCCGTGATGAAAGTAACGGTCGCCTGCAGCTGTGCCAGGTCTTTACCCTGGAAGGGTGGCTTTGTACCCAGGAGGGAGCCTAGTGTACCCGCCAGACTCATAATGAAAACGATAATCAGGACTACAACCAGAAGCCCTCGTTTACGGCGTAAAGCTGCCCAATCTGTTGATTCGATCATGAGGCCTATCGCCCAACCGGCTAATAAAATTAACGGCAAAGCAATATGCACAGTTATCCAGGGCATTTTCTCCCCAGCGTAGGAATAGGCCACGATGCTGGTAACAGCCCAAAAGCCGATCAATGGCAGAACAGGAGCCTGTTCGATAGCCAATTGAGGTTGTTGGATCTCTTCGGGTACCGACGAATCCTGCCCCTCATCATTTTTTACTTCCGCAACGAGATCGCCAGAATGACTTTTTCGTCGGAAGAGCATAAATCCGAGCGCCATTAAACTACCCAGGGCTGGCAAGTACTCGTAAACTGGAATCTCGACCAATATGTAGTAATACCAGGGCTGGGTGCCGCGATTTACCGCCTGTTGGGCAATCCAGTAGCCCAAAGACCCGACCGTGCCCGTGAAGAAGCCTGCCCCATTCGTAAACACTGTCGTATAAAACACAACGAAAATTCCATAGAAAAGAGCTGCATTACCCAGCCAGAGGCGGGGATTCCACCCCAGGCCGATGCCGATACTCAACATGAACATTGGGATCAATACAGTTGCAGTCTTGATCATGCCGGGCATGCTGTAATCTAAGGGATCACTAAATAATTTAATAAGAAATGCAGATAAGGTGGGCAGTATTATGGAGCCTACGACGATGAGCAGGTCGAAGGAACGTTCTCCATTGGCAACCGACCATATTTCCTTAGGCAATTTCATCGCCATGCGCCCGGCGAAGAGTAGCCCAAATCCTGCCAAGATGGTTGGTATGAGAATGGCAATGGAGTATATAGATACCTGGGTGTTGCTTAGGGGCTGAGTGCCCGCTACAGGTTGAACTGCTGGTCCCTGGGCTAAAAGATCCATCAGTGGTTTATTTTGAGCCAGGTAGCGACCATAAACTATGATAAGTCCGATTAAAACAGGAATGGCTATGAAACCGATCATGAACCGCAGCATCTGCCTGGATTCGGATTGTGCAGGTTTTAGATTCCCACTGATCAGGAAGTAGATAGCCGTAATCAAGGCTACCCCACCCAATAATAAAAGCCCAATATGGATAAAGGAGGGTATGCCTGGATAAGATGCAGCCAGATTCTGACCCGGTACTGCCGGGACAGTGGCTTCAACCCCAGTTGGGGTCTGTAGTCTTTTATTAGCAAGGCTTAACACAACGCCTAACCCTGCCAGGCCGATCGCCAGGATCAACGACCAGAGGAACCGGATGCGCGCCCCAGTATTTGGCCAAGGACGCTGCGTGACCCGGTATACGAAGTAAATGCCTAAAAATAACAGCAGTTGGGCTGTGTAAATATAGGATGTCTCTTTTGAGGTATAGTGCAGCACAATCGCTGCCGTGAGCCAGAATATATAACGCGTATGCCCGGTTTCAAAATAACGCAGGGTAGCCCAGATAGTCATCACACCGAAGAGAGCGACAAAGGACTCGTTGCGCACATAGCGAGCGTAATAAAGCATAAATGGAGAGATCACAAATAAGAGCGCAGTGACCAGCCAACCTATACGCCCCAGGTAACGACGGTAATTCCACACGAAAGCCACTGTCGTGATGCTAAATAATACCGCTGGGATCCGCGCGGTCGTATCGCTATCCCCAAACAAGAAATATGATAAGGCGACCAGGTGAAACTGTAGCGGGCCATGCGTGACAGGATCATGTGCATAGTTACCCTGTTTAAAAAGCAGCCACGAGAAGTAAGTATGTGAAGTTTCATCGTGGCTCATTACACGCGCTTCCAGGTTGTAAAACCGGGTAAATACTGCCAAGATGAGGATTAATATAAATATGGCGGTTTCCCAATTTAAACTGATCAGGTTAGATAAAGGACGGTTTAACCAATTAGGGCGTTGTTCAGTGGTCGTTTGCATAGATATTCCTTAAAGATTGGGATAGAGCTACGTTACAAAAACTATATAAAAGGTGCAAGTTAAACACCATATTTAACGAGCGACTTCATATCACGTCCTGTTGCCCCCTCTGATTTGTGTTTGGCTATTTTTTAGACCGTCAATTT
>Ga0315285_10008027_pt1 | contig 10839 bp, 8 predicted proteins | sample YL17G09_36_MG_FD_203698 | JGI IMG/M metagenome (GOLD analysis project Ga0315285, IMG submission 203698) | Sediment microbial communities from Yellowstone Lake, YNP, Wyoming, USA - YL17G09_36 | ecosystem: Environmental > Aquatic > Freshwater > Lake > Sediment | place: USA: Wyoming | collected... | reverse complement strand
GCCTCGCCTTCGAGCTCGCGCTGAGCTCCATGATCATGTCCTTGAGCTTGTCCTGCTCTGGAGAAAGTTTCTTGGCTGGCTCGGGCGCCTTCCTCTCTTCGCGCCTGGGGCTCTCGTACTTCGGCCTCGGTTCTGCCTGCTCCACCATGACCGGCGGCGCTGGCATCTCGATCGGCCTCGGGGCCGGCGCGGCCTTCGCCTCCTCTTCTGCCGGCGCCTTCGACCCGGTCTGGATGTTGAACATCTCGACGAACTGCTCCGCCGGGACCTTGTTTCGCAGGCACTTCATTATCGCCTTCTGAGTCAGCTCCTCGACTTCCTGCCCTTTGGGGGCTCTTGCGACGAAGTCGACCTCGGTCACCTGCAGCAGCTCTCTGAGAATCAGCTCTCCGCCCCTGTCCCCGTCGACGAAGGCGGTTACGACCTTGTCCTTGCCCAGGTCTGCGATGGTCTTCGGGACGCTCGTCCCCTCGACCGCGATCGCGTTCTTGATCCCGTGCCTGAGCAGGTTCAGTACATCTGACCTCCCCTCGACAACGATGATCGCGTCCGAGTTATCGATGTTGGGACCCGCGGGAAGCTTCTCTTTGCCGTAGTGCACGATCTCCTCTACCTGGACGGACATCCTTACGGACTCCGTCAGATCGACACCGCTCGTCCTCGAGTCCCTGATCATGTCGCCCAACAGGGCCTTCGCCCTGTCGACGATCTTGTTCCTCTTCGATACCCTGACATCCTCTATCTTGTCGACGGATATCCGCGCCTTGCACGGGCCTACCCTGTCGATGGTCTCGAGCGCCGATCCGAGGATCGCCGTCTCGACCTGGTCCAGGCTCGAGGGGATGAAGACCTTGCCTTCCGACTTCCCCCTGTTCGAGGCTATCTCGACCTCGATCCTTCCGATCCTGCCGCTCTTCTGCAGGTCCCGTAGGTCGAGCTCGTCACCGAGCAACCCTTCGGTCTGCCCGAAGATGGCTCCGACGACGTCGGGTTTTTCAACTATTCCGTCCGCTGAAATCCTTGCATGAATCAAGTATTTCGTTGTACTTGGATCAATTTCCATTTGTCTCACCTGTCGTGTCTTTACGAAAAACAGAGGCTTGGCGACTCTCGGCCGCGCCGTTTTGTGGCGGGCCTAAATCTTGGGGTTTACTTCCTGCCGGCGTTGGTCTGACCAGCGCTCGCAAGTAGTCTGAGCCAGAATTCCGCTTTATCGTTTATCTAAACGTAAATCCAAGCTGCTGGAACCCTACGATTTGATGAATCGTGATTTGTGAATCAGGCGATTAATAGGCTGCCAATCGCCTCTATTCTTCGGATTCAACTATCATTCAGGCTCTATTAAAATCTTGTGATAAATAATAAAGGGCGATAATTCAATTGATTCTGGCTATTTAAGCTCTATCCGCCCGAGACGACCGAAAGGAGCCTTATCGAATCCCCGTCCTTCAACGGGCAGTCGTCGGGGATCACTCTGTCGTCCCGCGAGACTATCCAATTGTCGGGCCGCAGGTTCAGCGTCTTGAAGAGATCGAGGGCAGTCGATTTATCAGGGAGATCGACCGATTTGTCGATTTCTCCTCGCGGGAATGACTTCACCTTGATTCTCAATGCGTGCGCTCTCCCTGATGAGCGATGCCCGCGGGGATAAATGAAATCTCTGTCGAAACCCTTCGGAAGATCCGATGGTTCAATTCACTGAAAATGTAGATTCGTTCGGAAAAGCTTAATTGCGATTCCCCAATCACAAGTGCAGTCATGCCGAGGTAGCCAAGCCCGGTTTATGCCCTTCCGAGGGCGGCCTAAGGCGCCAGCCTCGAGAGCTGGTGGTGCTCGACACCACGGGAGTTCGAATCTCCCCCTCGGCGCTCTTATCTACAATTTTATTCCATGAATCCCACAAAAGGTTATCTCACGCCTTCGCCATGGAGGGCTTCCGAAGGCTGATATTTCTGGAAGACAAAGAGACGGAACTACACGTCCTTGCGACCCTGCCGATCATCATGAAATGGATCGAGACGGACAAGGAACTGACCGAAGAGGACTTCAACATCCTGAAAAGGATGTATCCTGAACAATATCGATATGGTGCAAATTCAACCGTCAAAGGGCTCATCGAGATGAATTCTCGCTACAGAGAAAGTAAGCTGTATAAGAAGTTCATAGACATTCTTCTGTCGGAGCAAGGGGTCCGTTGGCTCGCTAAGAATCATTCGAGACTGCTGGCTCACAACCAAAATCATCCGGACAAAACGTGATTACTCCTTTCGCCTCGTCCATTTCCCGCTTGTGAGGTCGTTGAATATTGTTAGAGCCGCAGTCGCCCCGGTCCCGGTCGCAGTGACGATCTGCCTGACACCGCCGATGACATCCCCAGCCGCATAGATTCGTGGTATGCTCGTGCGCATCTCCTTGTCGACGACGATGAACCCGGCCTCATCGATCTCGACGCCGACGCTCGCGGCGATGCCGGAGATCGGCGTCTCTCCGATGGCGACGAACGCCGCATCAGTCTGAATGATGCCTTCTTTGCCAGTAAGCAAGTCTTTTATGGCGACAGACTCGACATTCTTCTCCCCTTTGATCTCCGTCACTATAGAATTCAGGAGGATCGGGATCTTCCGCGCCATCACGCTGTCGACGAGACGCTTCTCCGCTCTGAGCACATCGCGCCTGTGGATTACCGTGACCTTCGCACCGATGGAGTCGAGGTAGAGGGCGTCGGTCATCGCCGTATTGCCGCCGCCGATCACGACGACCTTGCGGTCCTTGTAGAAGAACGCGTCGCAGGTCGCGCAGTAGGAGACCCCTTTCCCGTACAGTCGGTCCTCTCCCGGCACGCCGACCTTCTTGTGCGTCGCGCCAGTCACCAGCAAGAGCGCGTTCCCGAGATATCTCCCGTTGAGGGTGACGGCCTCGATTCTCTTGCCGACCTTGATCTCCAGGACCTCCTCGCCGTCGTGTATGTGCGCGTAGGTCTTCGCATGCGCCACCATCAGGTCGACGAGCTGCTTCCCTGGCACGCTGATCATCCCAGGCCAGTTCTCCACCAGCGGGGTGATTGCGACCTGTCCTCCTGGGACAGACTTCTCTAGTACGATCGCGCGCAGACCAGCTCTCGCCGCATATATTGCCGCGGTCAGTCCTGCGGGGCCAGCGCCGATGATGATCAGGTCGACATCCCCGAGCACGTCATCCTTCGCCGTCTCCTGCTTAGGAATCTCATGGGGGACGAGGGTGATCAGCCCCTCGATGAACATCTCCTCCTGCTGCATTCCGATGCTGATTATCTTCCCGTTGATGACGGTCTGCGGCACCGAGCCGACGTTGAACTGCTTCGCCATGTCGATGTTCTCCGCGGATTCCACGACCTCCGAGACGACCAGGTCAGGCCTCTCTATCGCAGTTGCGTTCGCGTTCTGCACCTCTCCGGGGCAGTATGGACAGGCCGCGGTGACGAAGACCTGGATGTGGCGCTTGTCCCTGAGCTCGGCGAGCCTCTTCCGCCCCTTGCTCGAGAGCATGCTGTCGTCGCGAGACGCCATCAGGATGGTCTGGATGAACGACCGCCCCTCCTCTCCGGCCGGGGCGCCCGTATAGATGATCCTGTAATGGTCCGGGTCTATCAGGATGGTCGGAGACCTCGTCACGCCCATCTGCTTCGAGCGCTCATCCCCGATCTTGAAAGTCTTGACGACGATCTTATCGCTGATCTCAGAAAGTTCGGTGGCGAACCTTTGGCTCAGCTGGTTGTACGGTTCATTCGTCCCGTCTTTGGTGAACACCTCGATGACGACCTTCCGCTTCAGGTCCTTGAAAGTCTTCTCCAGGGTCTTCCGAGCGTCATCCTTGAGCACCCTGGTGTCTTCGGTCTTGCTCTCCAATCCAATTCACCTTTTCGATTAGTAGAGGCGTCTCCTTTGTTATAATTTTGGTCGATGCCCTTGAGCTGGTCGTTCTCGAAGCATATTCCCATTCGCGATATCATTGTTCAGATTTTTCGTGAAGATGTTTTATACTGGCAAAGCAATCCAATCGTGGTAACGATGAAGTGCGAAAAGGTCCTGATGCTCATCTTCGACGGGATGCCGGACCGTCCGGTGGAGGAGCTTGATTTCAACACGCCTCTGCAGGTCGCGACAAAGCCAGCACTGGACAGCATCGCCGGGAAGGGAGCCAGCGGGACGATGGATGTCATCGCACCGGGGGTCGTGCCCGGGAGCGACACCGCTCATCTTGCCCTGTTCGGGTATAATCCCTTTGACTATTACTCTGGGAGAGGGCCGTTCGAGGCCGCGGGCGTCGGGATCGACTGCAGACCGGGCGATGTTGCGTTCAGATGCAACTTCTCCACGGTCGACGAGAAGATGAGGGTCGTCGACAGGCGCGCGGGACGGATCAAATCCGGCACCGCAGATCTCGCCAAATCGATCACTGGAATCAAGTTCGAAGGCATCGAGGCAATTTTCAAAGAGGCGACTGAGCACCGGGGCGTCCTCGTCCTCCGGGGCGAAGGGTTGGACCCTCATGTGGCCGACGTCGACCCGCACGAGCAGTACGCGTTGGTCCAGGAATGCAGGCCGCTGGTGCCTGAGGCGAGCCTCACGGCCAGGGTCGTGAACCATTTCGTCGAGGAGAGCTACAAGATCCTGATGTCGAACCCGGTAAATCTGGAGCGCGCTTCCAAGGGGCTGCCGGTCGCGAACATCGTCCTGCCGCGCGGCGCCGGCATACTGAGAAAGCTCGAGCCGTTCCAATCACGGTTCGGACTCAGGGCCAGCGGCATCGCAGGCGTCTCTCTCTTGAAAGGGGTCTTCAGGGTCATCGGATTCGAGTCCATCGAGGTCGCCGGCGCGACCGGAGGCCTGGACACCAACATGTCGGCCAAGGCGATGGGCGCATTGAAGGCTCTGGACAAGGCGGACCTCGTCGCGGTGAACGTCAAGGCTCCCGACATCGCCGGGCACGACGGCGACTTCGGCGGCAAGGTCGCGATCATCGAGAGGATCGACAAGATGGTGGCGGAGATCAAGAAGGACCTTCCTGAGAACGTCCTGCTCGTCGCCCTGAGCGATCATTCGACGCCGGTCTCTCTCAAGAACCATTCCGCCGATCCCGTATGCATCGCGATGCGGGGCGTAGGCGTAAGGATCGACGGCGTCAGCAAGTTCGATGAGATATCCTGCGCCTCTGGAATCCTCAACGGCATGAGGGGCATAGAGCTTATGCCTACGATCCTCGGCGTGATGGGCAGGGCCGAGAAATACGGTGCGTGAGGCGATAGAGCGGATTCGACAGATGGTCTTTATCCAATGGAAATCTGCCGCCTATCGACGAGGATGAGATAGGCGATTCTTGGTTGGAGGTATCTAGTAGGCAGTCACAGTGATCGGAATCGACTTATTCACATAGAACTCGGATGATGAAATCGGATCGAAGTAATGGAACGAGAAATCCAATGTCGATCTTCCCTGAGCTGCAGCCTTGAAGAAGAAATAACAGGTGCTGTTGCCCAAGTCCGCAGATGTCCTTCCTCTCTTAAGATCCCCCAGCTGATCCGAATTATTTGCCCATTTGCAGTTGACTGTGAAATAGATGCTGTAGCTGACATTGATCGCAGGGCTCAGAAGATTGCCTTTGAATGAGGCATATGCATAAATCTTGGCATAATGATCCTTGGCTGTCCATATCCACTTGGGCGATAGCCAAGCCGTCAAAACCGGTGGTGCAGGAAGGACCTCAATAATGGTCGATTCGGTTTCGCTGGGACTCCCTTCGTCGTCAATGACCGTGAGAGATATGTTAAATGACCCATTTGTCGAGAATATATGCGAGATAATCGGATTCGTAATATTCACCAATTGGCCGTCTCCGAAACTCCAACTGTAGGACGCAATGTTTCCATCGGAATCATTGGACAATGATGCATTGAAAGTCAGGTTTTCTCCCGCATAACCCGAGGTCGGACCCGTGAACGTTGCAGTCGGCGCATTATTCGGAGGACCTGTGTTCTTTGTGTTCATCAGAACGGAAGCGGAGACAGCGAGGATCGTCAGAATTGAAACAATTATTGCGAGAATTATCATCCTTTTGGATTTTATTAATTCGACCACTGCTTCATCTCCTCTCAGTGACTGATATGCGTTCGACTGAATAAATCATTCCCCGATTCCTTGCCGCAACCTCTCGGAGACAAATGAAAAGAGGCAAGGAGAGGACTACTTTCACCTCTCCTCGATAAGCCTTATAATGGACTTGCCATCAATATGGAGATGGATGGCAGGATCTTATAGGGGCCAGGTCGAGCTTTTCCATCAGCTTGAGCAGCAGTCCGCATTGTCCGGCCTGAGCGGCAGATGCGCGATCTGCAAAGGGTCGAAGATGCTCTGCGGAAAATCGAGCTGCCCCCTGATGCTCAGATACCACTCGAGGATGAAGACCAGGCCGCTCCTGGATAGGGAGGAGATTGACGGCTCATCCCCGCCCGCAGTGTTCATCGGGCGGTTCGGCTACCCCAAGGTCCTGGTCGGACCGATGGTCCCTCCCCAGTACGGCGACACGGAGATACTGGACACGCCAGAGCAATGGGTCGGCAAGAGCCTCGACGAGATCGTCGACTTCCGATACAGCCTCGTGAGAGGGACCTACCAGACCGACATCCATAATGTGGAATCGGCAGGGAGGCTCGTCGACCTCACAAGGGAGATGGCGATGGCCTCGAAGCCCGCCGACGTCGAAGTTCAGTTCACGAAGAAGCCCAGGGGCGGCGTCTCATTCCAGGAGGAGAGCTCGCCCTTCGGTCCTTCCGCCCCGCTCAGGAAGATTACCGCTTCGTCCATCAAGATTGACCAGCGGATCGACAAGGCCTATTCCGACACCGACCTCGACGCCAAGACCGCAGTGCTGGAGCTGTACCGATCGGGGACACTCATATCGCGCATACAGAAGGCGTTCAGCGTCGGCGCCTTCGGAGTGAAGAACCGCAGGAAGTTTGTGCCGACCAGGTGGTCGATCACGGCCGTCGACAGCACGATCTCGATGGACATGGTCGAGAAGACCAAGACGTATCCGCTGATAGATGAGTTCAGGATTTATTTCGGCAACTTCCTGGACAACAGGTGGGCGGTGATGTTCCTCCCTTCCTCCTGGCGGTACGAACTCATTGAAGCATGGTACCCGAAGACGATCTGGAATCCCTACGGGGACGAGATATCGATCGTCAATTCCTGGGAGTTCTTCGACGGCCGCAAGAAGTACGCGGAGATCGGCGGATGCTACTACGCCGCGAGGCTGGCTGTGAACGAGGTGCTGAACAGGGAGAGGAGGCAGGCGGGCGCGGTGATCCTGAGGGAGGCGCATCCTGGCTATGTCCTGCCAATAGGCGTCTGGAACGTGAGGGAGCACGTCAGGGAGACCCTGAAGGCGACGCCGAAGAAGTACGAGACCCTCAAGAGCGCGATGACGGACGTATCGAATTTCATGGACATCCCCGTGAAGAGGTGGATGAAGGTCAGCGCGGTGCTCAGCGATCTTGTCAATCAGAGGAGGATAGATGATTTCCCCGCTGGAGGGTGAGCCGGTCAAGCTCATCAGCTGCAGGACAGCTCTCTCGAAGAGCGGGCTCTACGACATCGACTATGCCCTGAACCCCTACAAGGGCTGCGCGCACGGCTGCCTCTACTGCTACGCGCCGGATGTGATCAAGGTGGGAGGGGACTGGGGCAGCTGGGTGGAGGCGAGGACGAACATCTCCAGGGCGCTGAAGAAGGAGATCGCCGGGATAGGCAAGGCGAAGATCGGCCTTGCCACAGTGACGGACCCTTACCAGCCGGCGGAGGAGAGGCTCGGGCTGACGAGGGCCTGCATCGAGGTCATCGCGCAGTCGAATGCCGCGCTGATGCTGATGACGAAGTCGCCGCTGGCGAAGAGGGACTTCGATGTCCTGCGCAAGGTCAAGCGGCTCGAGTTCTGCGTGACGATCACGACACTCGACGAGGAGCTGGCGAAGGTGATGGAGCCGGGAGCTCCGTCTCCGGCAAAGAGGCTTAATCTGCTTGCGGAAGCCTCAGCAGAAGGATTCACGACATGCGCCATGGTCTCCCCATTGCTCGCGTCCACGGAGCAGCCCGAGAAAGAGCTCTCGCAGATGATCGAGAAGCTGTCCAAGGCCGGATGCGCGAACATCACCGTCGACAGGCTCCGGCTGCGCCCCATCGGAGCGAGAAGGATTTCGGGCGCGCACACAGCCCCCCTTGTCAAGAGGAGCTGCGAATTATCCATTGAAAACATCCTCGAATCAATCTCAGCCAGGGAGCGCTTCCCCGGCATCGTCTTCGAGATCCCGCCGATGGACTGACCGCGAAGTATTATTGCAGTGGTCGGTATGATGCCCTCTGCTGCAGATCCTTTCCGGCATCTACATGGGATCTTCTTCTGAAAGGCAGGAGCCGAATGGCACTGGTTCGGCCGTCAAGGAATACATGGAGCGCTTCAAAAAAGATGAATGTGACCGAACTCACGAGAATCGCGGAGGAATACGGAGTATCGCATGATCTCTCCGGGATCGCCGAGGTTATTGCCGGAGGCCGCAAAACGATTGGAGGCCTAGAACCGCTTTAGCACCTCTTCCCTGGCCTTGTCGAATTCGACCAAAGCCCCAATCACCAGTCCTTGTAGATCTGTTTTCCAGGATGCCTTCTTCAAGTCCACTTTTTTAGCGAACTCCCTCTTAGAATAATTCTTCTCATACGGTTTCAGTTTTGCGTTTATCATCCCAATGTCGGGTGCGACCCCCCGCTTGAGCAGGAACCACAGGTCGTACAGGTCCCTCGGCTTTTCCCTGGTCATTATCGCCCTCACCTTCTCGGCCATGATCTCCCCCTCATCCATCACGAACACCTGGAACGAGGGGATCTCCCTTGAGGAAGGCACGAACAGTTCTGGCTTGGCGTCTTTGATGATTCTCTCGCGCTTGCTTATGTTCAATGCGATGCGGCAGAGGCTTCTCTTGCCCCCGTCGTAGAGCGGCCCCCTGATGTTGAACACGATGTTCGCCTCGTTCCCGGTCTCATCGATTTCGGCCGCGCCTGCATCTATTCCGATCGAAGCCAGCCTCCTCCGAAGCTTTCCAGCGAATCCTTCCGCGTCGAATCTCCGGCTGTTCAGCGTGAAGTCCAGGTCTTCGCTGAACCGATTTAGGCTGAAGAACTTGTACAGCGACGTCCCTCCTTTGAAAACCAGCTTGTCGCCGCTCTCGCCGCATATGTTGTACAGGAGCAGATCCAAGAGATAGTCCTTCTCGGCGCTCTCGATCGGCAGCCCCTTCGTTTCCGCCAACCTCTTCAGCTCATTCCTCGATATCATAGGACCACATTCTCCAATATCTTCCAGTCTCGATTCGATCTGCTTTCGGTGGCGGGGAGGTTGTATTCGAGCGGGAGATACGGGGCGTTCAGGTATCTCGCGACCCTCTTTCTGACCGGGATCCCCGCCTTTTCCAGAAGGAAACCGGTGCGCTTGATCACTGGCACGCTTCCCGTTCTGATGGCGTAATCGAGCAGCTTCGCCGTCCTCAGCGAACGCAGGTTGTTGGCGATCAGGGAAGAAACCTCCGAGACAGAGGCCTTCTTGAACAGCAGGCTGTCGATGATGCTCTTTTCCGGGTCGGCCACGAATATCTCAAATCCCCTCAGTTCCACCTTGTCGTAGCCGAATAAATGCCTTGGCAGTGCAGTTATGAAACGGATCTCGGTGCCGGCGAAAAGCACTAACGTGTTCCTCCTCTTTCTCGGAGTGACCACCCATATCGCCTGCAGCAACTGCTCGGTCAGGTTGTGATACCTGAGGGCGCTCCAGGCCGAGATGTACGATGGCCACGATATCCTCGAAGCTATCAGGAACGCGTCATTGTGAACTGTATACCTGTCCCTCTCGATTTCCATAATTTGGCCCGATTTCTTAAGCCTATGCAGTAATAGGCCAGCGTAAGAATCGTCCTTCGTTATGCTCGCCACGATCTTGCGGTCGAAGATAACGTGCTTCTTCAGCTCTTCGAGCAATTCTGCTTTCACAGTCATAACAAGGAAGCCATATTATTAAATCTTATCTGCACATATTATCATAATGATAATCAATGCATAGTAAATATAATAATACTAAGTCTGCTCAACTTCATTCCATGAACGATGATACGGTCCGTCAAATCAACCTCTCCAACCCACATTGGTGAAGGGGGGGATGAGTCTCCCGCCTCGGATCCGCGTCGAGGAAGACGGAGCGGCGCCGGCTAGAATTCCTCCGATCGATAGACCTCATTGCCACCGAGGATCGTCATCAGAACCTTGGCTTCGCTAATCTTATCCGGAGGCATCTCGAACAGGTCTTCCGACAGGATGACGATGTCCGCGAATTTGCCAGGCTCCAGCGAGCCCTTGACATCCTCTTCGAACGACGCATATGCGCCGTTCATCGTGTAGCCTTCAATCGCATCCGCCAGGGATATCTCCTGCTCCTGGCCGAACCCGCGCCCCCTCGACACCGCTCCCTGTATGCCGACGAGGGGATTGATGTCCGCAATGAACCAATCGCTCGATAATGCCAGGACGGCACCGGCAGACAGGAGGCTCTTCAAACGGTATGCCCTCTTCATCCTCTCGCTCCCGAAGGCGAGATAATAGGGGGCGTCCGGAGCGTACTCCCAATATTCCGGCTGCACGCAGGCGATGACTCCCAGCTGTTTGAACCTCGGGATGTCCTGATCCGACACGATCTCGATGTGCTCGATGCGGTGCCTGCTGTCCCTCCGGCCGTTCCTGTTCATCGCGTTCTCGTATGCATCGA
>Ga0315285_10008023_pt1 | contig 10842 bp, 18 predicted proteins | sample YL17G09_36_MG_FD_203698 | JGI IMG/M metagenome (GOLD analysis project Ga0315285, IMG submission 203698) | Sediment microbial communities from Yellowstone Lake, YNP, Wyoming, USA - YL17G09_36 | ecosystem: Environmental > Aquatic > Freshwater > Lake > Sediment | place: USA: Wyoming | collected... | reverse complement strand
AATCCTTCTTAAAAAAAATGGACCGGAAAAGGCACTATGGTTCAGGCACCTTCCCTGCCGGAAGCGGGGGCTGCCCGCCAACCCCTGCCGGTTGCCCGGTCGCTTTCGCGCAACCGATCTCTTTGTTGTGCTTCTGGTAATAATCAACGGTCACGGCATGCACATCATTCCCCGGGTCGATGAGGTCGCAGGGGAGGGTCGTGCTGGTTATGCCGCCCGGGAGGATGAGGATGGCGGTCGTTTTTTTGAGTGCCTCTCGTTGTGGAATGGAAGTGGCTGGGAACGGCTGACTTCCGCGAGCACCGAGTTTGTGCTGTTACCATGCCGTAGTCATGTTGTTTGTGGAGATGATCCGGTTGATCATCGTTGGTTTCGTATCTGCGACAGGATGATGTTGGGGATGAAGGTTACGAAAGGGGGGAGGGTAATGCAGGAGCCGTGTAGTTCCGGTTTGATCCCGGAGCGGATGCGGGGGAGGTGCTGCAACTCTCTGATCCTGATGATGGGGTACTTGTTCACTTCCGTAACTCTTTCTCACGCCGCTTTTCTTCCCTGAGAATTTTTGTGATCTCAGTTTTGAAACCCGGAAGCGTATCAGTGATGATCCCCCAGAGGACTTCGTAATCGACACGATAGTATCCGTGCGCTATGATATCGCGAAGTCCGGCAACCCGTTTCCACTCAACGAGAGGATAGCGGGCTTTGAGATCCTCGGGAAGGTTTTTTGTCGCCTCGCCGATGATAGTCGAAGACCATACGTCGAAACGTATTGGTCTTCTCCAATAGTGGAAAATGCAAGCCAAATTGTTGCATTCACCACTATATCTCGAAGTTCCTGATAACGGCATCCTGTGTCCGCTTGTCCGCGAGGAATTGTTCGTACGACATACCAACGGTGTACTTTTCGATATTGCCAACTGCTTCTTTGATGTCATCGAGGAAATGGAGCACCGACCTACGCATAGACGACCTCGCTGAGGATATACTCCTTGAGCCTTTTCTTGATCGCACCCTTCATAACGAGATCCACTTTCCTGCCAAAGAGATCTTCGAGATAGAATTTGCAATCCATGTAATGATCGAAGGTCTTCTGTCCTTTCCGGAACGTGACAAGCACATCCACATCGCTGTCCAGCCGTTCCTCTCCGCGTATGAATGAGCCGAAGATGCCAATCTTTGCAACGCCGAACCGTTCCTTAAGGACGGGTTCATGCTGCCGGAGGAGTGCGAGCGTGTCCATTTTGTGTTTTTCAATATATGAATTGCCTGATTTAAATGTGTTCAGGCAGCAGGAAGATTTCAGCACCATGGTCAGGATGCTCATGGGGACTGATGCCGGCTGGAAAGAACGCCCGGCGCTCAGCCCCGGCCGGATCACCCGGGCGGTGACCGGGCTTTCGTTCCGGCCTCTCGTCAGACGACATCATAAAACGACATCAAAACGACGATGGTGGAGATTCCCGACACTACCGCGGGCCCAATCGTGCTGACCGGGCACACCTCCGGGCAAAAAGATTCGGCGAGTCCGTCCGCAACGCAGGTGCCTTCATCGTTGCACAGGGGATGCTCACACCCGGGGTCCTGGCAACGATCAAAAAAAGAGATGGCGGCTGCCCCAGCGAGAGCAGAGCGGGAAGAAGACCGGATGTGCCAGTGAGGGGCTGGGGGTTTTGAACAAGCTCATCTATCCGCAGATGAGTTTTCCTCGCTGCTGTGAACCCTTAACACAACCGGCAGATTACCGGGATGTTCATTACAATGAACATATGTTCATAATTTTGAACAATTGAATTGAGAGATGAAAAGTCCAATGATGAAGTATCAGGTTATCCTTTGAGAATTCCAATTATCCGATCGATGACTGTATTCAGTGCCTGATCTTTCAGGTGTCCCGTACGGTACTGGATGATCCGGCTGTCGGCAGTGAATAACCTGTTCGGCCGGACATTGCTGTCCTGCTGTAGTGATCCATCCCTGAAATCTTCCTCGCTGATTGGTATGCTGTACTGATCCTTCACCTGCCGGCTCGTTATCTGGCAAAGGATTACATCATCTCCATCGAGCGGAGCAACCACAAGAGCGGGGCGTTTCTTTGCATTACTGAGATCTGAAAACGGGAAAAGGACAACGACAATGTCGCCCTTTACAAATTCGCCCATGCTTCGTCCTCCTCAGGGCGCAGCCAATCTTTCTTTAAGGAGGACTCGCTTGCGTACGCGGTTTCGTTCGCGGTCTTCTTTTGCACTGATTTGATGAAGTCGAGGATCTCACGATAGCGCTGTCGTGGCACCTGGTGCAGTTCCCTGATGATCTGTTCCTCAACTTCCATGGATATTCCCCATCTTGTGCCAAATATTACTCAGTCCATTATTCCGGGTACGTAATCAGGTTATCTGTCAGGCCTGAAGCGGGAGGAAACGGAACACCGGATGCATGAAGCTATCGAGCTCCATGGAAAGGGGTTGATCGAAGACGGCCTCCCGGTCCCAAGGCCCCCCATGCTTCAGCTGCGTTTGTCGCGGTACAATAAACCGCACGTTGTTCTTTTTCACCGGACGCTCATCGGGGAATCTGCCGTCACGGAACGTGAGTGCAGACTCGCAGAAAATATCCAAAGATATTTTTTAAGTCTTGCGCCCCTCTGCCTTCCTCGGGCTTGCCCCGGGTGATTGAGTGATGGGGGGTGGCTGGCACGGTACGGCCTGTACCGGAACCGGTTTTTTGAGGGATTTTGGCGGGGAAAAAGTGATTGGGAACGGTGATGGGGGAGCAACGCTGATTAACACGTGATACCCGGAATACTCTTTGCTGATCGTTTCCAAAACAGACTAATGAAAAAAGGCTCTCCGTACTGCAATCATACAGATATCGTGGTGTCATGAGGATGACTGAACCTTACGCAAAACCCGGACCACTATGGAGTCCACTCCAGGACAGATTCTTCTTTGCCCTCTGGATTGCCCAGATGGTCTCCAACATCGGTACCTGGATGCAGAGCACCGGCGCTGCATGGATGATGACCGGCCTCGACCCGTCACCGGTGATGGTCGCACTCGTCCAGACCGCATCGAGTATTCCGGTTTTTTTCCTCGGAGTTGCCTCGGGAGCGATTGCTGACATCGTTGACCGCAGGGCCCTCCTGATCTTCACGCAGATCTGGATGCTTTTCTCTGCTGCTGTCCTTGCGGTTCTTACATTTTCGGGCCTGACCACGCCATTCTCCCTGCTCCTTCTCACGTTTTCTCTCGGTATGGGATCGGCGCTCATGCTGCCCGCATTCCAGGCAATATTTCCGGAACTGGTCAGACGAAAAGAACTTCCCGCGGCAGTCACGCTGAACGGTGTATCGGTTAACATTGCCCGATCCGTGGGCCCTGCTCTTGGCGGAATCGTCGTTGCTCTGGCCGGGTCCGGGCCGGTCTTTTTGTTAAATGCCCTCTCCTTTGTCGGCGTTGCCATTGTCCTGTACCGCTGGCAGCAGCCAAAAAAGTGGAACCCGCTGCCGTCTGAGCGCCTGGTTTCTGCGATCCGCATCGGCATCCAGTATGCCCGGTACGCGACGGACCTGAAGGCAGTGCTCCTGCGCACCGGCGTCTTCATCACCTTTGCCAGTGCGCTGTGGGCGCTGATGCCGCTTGTTGCCCGGTTCGGCCTTGACATCGGTGCCGACGGGTACGGGATCCTGTTGGGGGCGGTCGGTCTCGGGTCCCTGATCGGTGCCGGTATCCTGCCCTGTCTCCGGTCCCGGTTCTCCCCCAATGAACTGGTCACCATCGCCGAGGTGGTTTTTGCAGCCGCAATGGTGGCGCTCGGGTACCTGCCGTCGCTTCCCCTTCTCGTGCTTGCCATGCTGGCAGGCGGGGTCGCATGGCTCACCCTCACGGCAAGCTTCAATATCATGGTCCAGACCGTTGTCCCGCCATGGGTACAGGCACGTGCACTCGGGCTGTACATGGCGATTTTCATGGGTGGCCTGGCACTCTCAAGTATCCTGTGGGGGGTGGCAGCAGATGTAGCAGGCGTCCGGGTCACCCTGCTGATCGCCGGCACCGGCCTTGTCCTTTCCCTGCCGGCAACGATGCGGGTACCGGTAAAAGATGGTGTTCACCTTGACCTGTCCCCTGCGCTTGTCTGGCCTGAGCCGCTGGTTATCATCGAACCGCGGACGGACTCAGGGCCCGTGCTCGTGACCCTCGAGTACCGGATTGATCCCGTAAACAAGCAGGAATTTCTTGCCGCAATGCAGGAACTGGGGCGGCTCCGCCGGCGGGATGGCGCAATGGACTGGGGGCTCTACCATGATGTTTCGGACCCCGGGTCCTTTCTGGAAGTTTTCATTGCCGAGTCATGGGTCGAGCACCTCAGGCAGCACAAACGGATAACGGTTGCCGACATGGAAATCCAGGCAAAAGCACGTGCGTACCAGGTCGGTGAAACCGTGCCGGGCGTCCGCCATTTCATATCGGCATATAATGACGGGGCTGACGCAGACTACGAGAAATACGGGTAACCATTTTTTCAATCGCTCCTTTTTTATTTCATCCTGCCATTTCCGGAATGTAGCGAATTGAATTCCTCTTAGTAACTGGATTTTATCAGCCGGAGTACGTTGTCCTTATGCAATCGTTTCAAAAATGCGTGCAGATGGCAAATGCGACTTCGCAGAGGGTGAATTCGGTAGTTACCAGATGAGTGGCCTGAAACGGCCGGTAATTCTCATTTCCCTTAAGCATCTCAATAAGGGAGAATGAGTCCACGTTAGTCCCGCGACTCCAGAGCCTTGTGCTGAAGGTTAACAGAGGAATAACGGGTGCCCAGTTCTGCAAGTGTTCCTTCAGCAACACACCGGAATGACGCGGGCGATGTCCTTTTTGAACGCCTTATAAGTTCATCGATGTAATGAAGAGCCTCCTCACGTAAATCAGGCGGCAGCATGCGGATTTTATCTTCAACTGAGCCAGAAGAGGAGAACATCGTATTCACCATTCTATTGAGGTTGGTACATACAGTCCTTTCGCACTCTTGGCAACCCCTGACGATTGTTCGTTCTTACCAGGTCTTCCATCCACGGGATTTGCATTTCCTTAATAATTCCTTAAATTTCCTGAAGTACTGTCTTTCCTGTAACCTGAATTCTTTATTCATGTGTGTCCGGTCTTTCTTTGAGTCATGCCTGAACCAGAATTTTGTGATTCGTATGGTATCTGACATCCTGATTATATCCGTTCTCACCTTTCGTTCTCAATCTTTGTGGTCGGAGTGGTGAAGTTTTGACGGGGCATGACGCTCATCGGTTTCACAAAAAACCAGAAAGGGTGTGGGGGAATCGAGAGAAACTATCCGGAGAATAGTTTTTAAGGGGTTGCGCCACGAGACAGGTGGGCTTAGTCCCATTGTGTCAGGTGATGGGGAAACAGGTAAGCGGAGGGCGGGTGGAACAGAATTTATCGTTTATAAAATTGAGAAATGGCCCCCATTTGGGATTTTTCCTTCATTTTGCAGGAAAAATGAAAAGAAGAATTTAGAGATATTACAGGGATCTCTGCAATTCCAGGATCTCTTTCCCGATCTGTTTTACCGTCTTTTTCTTGAGATATTTCTTCCGCTCTTTGGTATAATCACCACTGCCTGTATCGTAACTCCGGATAAACCGGATTGCATCCTCCGGTCCGAGTGCATCAACAAGGGCCATATATCCCTCGCTCTGGATTTGGGCGATCGTTTTAGTTTCCATGCTGATTCATCTCCATCAACCAGTGCAGCGGGTTGTCTACCCGTATAGTTGTACATGTGGCATTCTTCCTCATAATTCTTACCAGCTCATCATCGGTTGTAAGAAGGATCGCACCGGCTTTTTCTGCGCATGCGATATGCACGGCATCCATTCCCATAACGCCGATCACTTCAAATTCTTCGGCACGGGATAAGAGAGCATCATCAATCCGGATTGTCCCGCGGGCCCGTTCAGTCAGCCGCAATGCATTTGCTTTTCTTTGGGGATCGGGAACAAGCCCGATCTCATACAGGACAGCAGTACTGGTTACGAGTTCCCAGTCAAGAGAGCAGCGTTTCAGGATTGCGAGGACTGCTTCTGTTTCTGATAGGTTTGTAAGAACCTCGAAGATGAGAAGATTTCATCAGAAATCTTCGCTATCCAGCCGGATCCTTGTTTCGCGGTGGTTGTCAAACGGCCGGCACAGGCAGCGTGGGCTTGCTTCGTCAATGATAAGGAAAATTATTGTGAAAAGTCGTGAAGGGACTTCAGCACACGTTGCTCTTCCTGGGACACAAACCGGTGAAAGTCCATATAGAGCGGTACAGTATCTTCACGCGGTTTCACCTGCGCGAGGGTAAAACCCTTCTTCCGGTACCAGTCGACAGCACCGGGCTTAGAATCAACCGTTATGATCCGGCAGCCGGTAAATTGTGAGACATGCAGGACAATGATAAAAATCCGGAGTAGCATGATGGTACCGATACCATGGCCGCCGGAATCGCGGTGGCGTGCCATCCTGGCGATCTTGATTGCAGGATATTTACGGTATTCCCAGGTGGGTTCGCGGTCCGACTCATGAACCGCTTCTGCGACAATGCTGTCATTGATCAATGTGAAGTATCCCACAAGGTCGTCGTTCCAGTAAGCAAGAAATGTCGCAGACAACCGGTTTGTCTGGTTATTGAGAAATTGAATGTCAAAGAATCGAGTTACGCAGTAACGAGATTAGAGAAGATTGAAGGTCTTCGATGACATGAGATTTGAGAAGACTACAAGATCTTCGATGACATGAGATTCGAGAAGACCACACGGTCTTCGAAGGCATCTTCTCTCAAAAAATCGTCAAGTTCCTGCTCAGTTGAATGAAAAGAAGATACATCGTCAGTTTCATCGAGCGGCTTGAAGACGACATCAAAATAGGTAAGTTCAGGCATAGAGTTTTTCTTTCTTTGCGATTTTGATGGCTTCGCGGATGAGTTTACGCCCTTCTTTTGTGATCTTCGGGTCCTCCATGTATTTGTGGAACCTCCGGGCGTCATCTCCCTCCAGCACCAGCCCAATCTCAATGGGTTTTGCCATACTGTTCACCTCTGGATTTCTGTTAGCAATATATTTCCACAGAACTATTTGAAATATTGCGAGTCGGCCGGTCTGTCGGGAGGTTCAGAGATGCTGGCCGGTCGCGGCAACTTCGGACCCGTTCCTGGTCGGGTCAGCCGGGACTCCGGCATACGAGCACCCTTTCGCGGGAGGTCGGGGGGTGTGGGGGCCAGTCTAATCCGGAGTACTCCCGGATAACGAATATATACACATACATACACAGACTTGATCATGTCGACCCGGACGATCAGCATCACGGACGAGGCCTACGACCGGCTCAAAAGTCTCAAGAAGAACGAGAAGATGAGCTTCTCGGATGTGATTATAGCGCATTACCCAAAGAAAAGAAAACTTTCCGAAGTACTGGAAGAGATCGGGGCAAACCCGGATTTTGCTGATGCAGTTGAAAGAGCCCAAAAAGAGATGCGATCCCGCTCCATGCGAAAGGTCCGGTTCTGATGCCGGTCGCTGATACGTCATTTATCGTCGACCTTATCCGCCATGATCCGGGGGCCATGGCATGTCTCAGAGGTATTGAGGATACCGGCAATTCTCCATCGATGACCCCCGTCACAATCCTTGAACTCTACTGCGGGGCATACAATTCAGTTTCCGTTGAGAAGAATATCGAAGAAACTCTCGTTTTCAGGAACCTGTGGGAGGAACTGCCGTTTACTGATGAGGTGTATCATACCTTCGGGTATCTCTCCGCCACACTTGCCCAGAAGGGTGTCCGGCTCGGTGATTTTGATGAGGTGATCGCGGCATTTGCCCTCACGCATGATAATGCAATCATCACCCGCGACCGGCATTTCAAGAAGGTTCCGGGTCTCGCGGTCATAGGATACTAAAAAAATACACCGGTAAGTCTTTTTTCGCCTTGATTTTTTTCCTGAGAGATTCCCTGAACCCGGCAGGAAAGAACGCCGGCACGTAAGCCCCGGCCAGAACACCCGGGCGGTGACCGGGCTTTCGTTCCGGCCTCTCGTCAGACGAGCCCCTCGTCAGAAGACATCAAAAAACGACATCAAAACGTCGATGAAGGAGATTCCCAACACTACCGCGGGCGCAATCGTGCCGACCGGGCACCTCCGGGCAAAAAGACCCGGCGAGTCCGTCCGCAACGCGAGATGCCTTCATCGTTGCACGGGGGCAGCTCACACCCGGGGTCCTGGCAACGATCGGAAAAAAGTTGATTTAATATGTTGTCACATTCCAAAAAATTTATTTTTTGATAACGAGTGTTTTGGCAATCATATCATGAAGTCCCTGTTTCTTTTCTGTAAATCCAATCATAATGAATCCGATATAAAGGATCAGTGCTGATGCAAGTTTTCCAATATATCTTAATGATGCTTGTGTAAATGTTAATTGAGTCCCATCTATATTTACGACAATCAATCCCAATGCCTCTTTTCCATACGTGGCTTTTCTCGCAGAGCTCTCTAAAAATGCAAAATAGCCAAAGCCAATAATCCAAATTAAAAAATATCCGAGCAAGATATTGTTAGTACCCGCTAATGCGATACAAAAAGCGAATGGAATGAGTAAGATTAATCCGTCTATAAAAGCTGCAAAGAATCTCACCCAGAATCCAGCATAGTTACCGCTCGATTTCGTTGATTCCTCAACTGCAAATTTTGATGCCCCGCTTTTTGCACCGCAATTGGGGCAAACATTAGAAATTGATAAATCCAATTTTGCACCGCAACTTCCACAAAAGTCATCCATACATGTAAGAGATGCGATTTTCAATTAATAGATTTTGTTGTGGGTGTGATGAACTAAAATCAAAAAAAACATTCGTAAACTTCATTTAATTTAGGGATAATCAACACACGATTCTGTGTTTGATTCATTACATCTCTTTATGCGTTTATACGTTCGATACCATCCCTTTAAAAATCCCCATTTTTCAAGTGCCAGGATTGCATAATTTGAACATGACGGGTAAAATCTGCAAAGAATCCCTTCCTTTTTATTGTATTTTCTGCCCAATTGACCATGCCATATTTTTTTAATGCAAAAAATGGAAAATAAAACAAAAATATTATTTTTTTTCATATACAAGCAATTCTTCCTTATAGTTACCGGAATTACAATGAGGACACTTTTGTAATCGGTCTAATTCTGTTTCATAGGAATTTAATTTGGAGGCAGTATTTTTTTGCGCATTGGAATCACACATGTTACAGCATTGCGTTCCGGTTCCTTTGAGATTTTTAATTCCATTTTTAATTTCATCCTCTCTCGCCATCAATGAATGCCACGCAGTTCCGCACTCATTACACACTCTTTTATATTCAGATACCTGACTCTCAGAATCAAAAATATTGCTCGATCCGCAGGAGGTACAAAATTTTACGTTCTGCGGTAAAGATTTTCCACAATTTTGACAGGTTTTCATGATACCCCTGAATAAATAATTTATTTATAGGTTATCTGCTCTCCACAACTTTGACAAAATTTTGCTCCAAGTTCAAGAGCTGCATTACATTTCGGACAATTATACACTAACTTTTTTCCACACTCAGGGCAGAATTTTACTCCGGAATGAATACGGCGATTGCAGAATGGACACGTAAATTCCTCCCCTTTTGGTGCTAGCATGGGATTCCCACATTTTGGACAAAATTGTACGGTGTCATTTGTTTGGTATCCGCATTTTTGACAGGTTGATGCAGGTCCGGTCATCCCACCGGTCTTTGCCGTTGGAACTGGTGGTGCATTCAGACTCTGACTCATTGCCTGACTCATAGCATATCCAGCTCCCATACCAGCACCAATTCCAGCAAATCCGGAAACATCTCCTCCGCCTTTTGCAGCTCCTTCGCCAATTCCACCAATCGCCTGACCCGTTTGGAGTTGCATGTAATTTACTCCGAGCGCTGACATTGCACTTCTCTTATCGATGGCTTCTTGCACAACTTCAGGAAGTTTGATCGCAAGGCCAGAAAATTTTGTTACTTGTATTCCATATTGTTCGGTTTCACTGGCAAGTCGTGATAAACAAATTTGTTCAATTTCTGACAGGTATGCTGGCATATCAAGAACGCCCATCTGTTTATCTTTTTTTAATTTTCCCAGAGTGGTGTTCAGGATCATCATAATTTGGTCTTTTAGCCAATTGATGATCTCATCAGAATGCTGCAGTCCTTTCGTCCCTATAAACTGTGTAATAAATAACATTGGTTCAGTTATTTTGTAGGCAAACTGACCTGAAGCAATAATGCGAACCAAGCCAAAATCAACATCCCGGTACGTTAACGTATCCGGAGAACTGAATGCCCCTCGGAACTCTCTTTTTTGAACCCAATAAACCTCTCCGATTTGTTCAACACCGGTAATCATCTTACCCAATTTCGCTAATACTGGGACATTCTGGGTTGTAAGTGCATATCGATCCGGCCGATCAAAAACATGGAGTGCTTTTCCATCCCGGAAAAAAACTGCAAACTCGTCTTCTCTGACAACAATATTATCATTCCACGCAACATTGCGTGGTAATCGCCACACTATATTCGATTGTTTGAGATTATCCGGCCAATAAAATGTGTTTCTTGCGGTATTACCTGATTTAAAATCTCTTTTCTCATTTCCAAAAAGATCGAGGGCCATAGTTGTGTCACACTCCAGCATTTCTGTTCATCATTTCAATAAATAGGAATTGCCGCTTTTCAAACAATTCATCTAACATTTCGATTTCGCTTCTTATTTCAAAAAATGATTTTTTAATTTTGGGTATA
>Ga0315285_10008020_pt1 | contig 10844 bp, 7 predicted proteins | sample YL17G09_36_MG_FD_203698 | JGI IMG/M metagenome (GOLD analysis project Ga0315285, IMG submission 203698) | Sediment microbial communities from Yellowstone Lake, YNP, Wyoming, USA - YL17G09_36 | ecosystem: Environmental > Aquatic > Freshwater > Lake > Sediment | place: USA: Wyoming | collected... | reverse complement strand
CAGGCCGGTCCGCAGTTCCGAAACCCAGATCACGTTGTTCTCGGGAGAGAACTTGGCCGAGATCCCCAGCTCGGTGACCTGGAGCATGACCTTGGGGAACCTTTCATACTTGTCGGGAAGCCCGGTATCCAGCTGGATAAAGATTAGGCCGCAGCGATCCGGAAGGACGGATTTGAGGTCGATGGGAACAGTCTGCCGTTTGTTCGGCGGAAGTTTGAACGAAAGGGTCTTCTCCAGGCTGTAGAAGCCGGGACCGGGCTGGAGTTTTTCATTTGTCCAGAAGATCCTGGGCTTGGAGAGGAGCGGGATGACGCCGCCCGCGGGTACGTTCGCCGCCTGGACGAAGACCCGGGTCGTGTTCAGGGCGTAAAAAGGATAGAGCGGATCGGAATAAGCCTCTATGACTCCCTGTCCGGTGGTCATGGAAATCGACGGCGGAAAGGGGGCCGTTCGGAACTTATGGACGACCTCGTTCCCAAGACTGTTGCCGAACTCATCCTCGAGGTCCGGGGAGATCCGCACGGCATAGTCCATTTCGGGTTCGAGGGGGAGGTTCAGCCAGATAAACGGGTTCGAAGAATCCCACTCGGCATAATAATCAGGAATGGCGACCTCCGGTTCGAACCTGACCGCTTGGATGAACGATTGATAAGACACCGGATTCGAGAATTGGAACTTCAACGGCTCGTGAGGATTGTGGTTCATCCCGGCGTTCATCGCTTCGAAACGGAATGTCTTGAAGGTCTCGAATTGAAACGCATGGTCGTGGTCCGAGCCCAGTGCGCCTTCGGCCGAGGGAAGGCCCGCCTTGATCTCCACCCTAAGTACGGAGTCGGGCCGGAGACGATCGACGGGTTTCATGAACAGGACTTCCTGCGGGGAAGCCTTGATGTCTTCTTCCTTGAGCATCTTCTCCGGAGGCGTCTCCAGGTCGAAACCCACGGGAACCTCGCGGCCATCCGGGCCTTGGCCGGTGAACGTGAGGAACTTCCCAGCCTTATCCCTGGAAACCGGTTGATTGAACACCAGAAGGACCCGGGTGTCGGGTTTGAGACTCTTTTGATCGCCGGCAGGGAAATGGGCCAGGACGCGCGGCCGGACTGTGTCGAAACGCCAGGTGAAGTCTTGGGGCAAACAGAAGCCGTCTCTTGAGCAGGTCCCCGCCGGGACGGTCACCACGAACGAGGTGGCATAGGGCAGGCGCGTATCTGGAGTGAAGGCTAGGGCCCGGGTGCCCAGCCATCGGTGCTTTCCCGGAACGACCGGCAGGACCTTCAGAAACGACGATCCATCTCCTTCGGGTAGAGCCTCGAGGGCAACCATGGAATGGTCAAAGATGATGACGATGGACTGGGATTCAGACGGTGTCCGGGTCGTCCCTTTCGGGGTCGCGCTCAGGACCCTAAGATCGCCCCTGATCTCGCCGGCCGGCGGGACGGGATTGATAGGAACTTCAGCATTTTTCTTTTTGCAGGCGGAAAACCCGACAAACAGAAGAACGACAAGCAGACAAATCCCCGAACGAAGCGTTTTTTTTTCCATGGCTGTCCATCCTTTTCACGATCTGCGCTCAACTTAATTCTTTCAGATTTTAACCCAGTGCAGCAAGGACGGCCGTCACGAATGTCCAGAACCTCTCGACGGAACCGATGTGGACACGCTCGTCGGGGGAGTGGGGGTGTTCGAGGGTAGGTCCGAAGGAGATCATATCCATCCCCGGGTACTTCTTGCCGATGATGCCGCACTCGAGCCCGGCGTGGATGGCCTTGACTTCCGCCTCCTTGCCTGTCACTTTGCGGTGGACCTCCAGAAGTTTCGCGAGGAGGGCGGACTGAAGGTTGGGCATCCAGCCTGGGTAGCCGTCCTGCAGAGCGATCTTCGCTCCAGCCATGGCGCAGACGGCCTCAAGAACCTCCCGGGTCGCCTGGAGGGCCGAAGCGATGGAACTCCGCGTGCTGCAGACGACCTGCGCCTGCTTCTTCTCGCAGCGGATGATGGCCAGGTTGGTCGAGGTCTCGACCAGGCCGGCGATCTCCGGGTGCATGGCCACGACACCGTGGGGAAGTCCCGCCAGCAGGTTGAGCAGGTTCTTTTGGGATTCAGCGGCTAGAGCGAAATCACGGCCCTCGGCCTTGTCGAACGAATATTTCACGCCGGTCTCGACGGTCTTGTATTCGGACCTGATCTTCTCGAACGCTTTCTTGAACGATCCGGACAGCGCCTTGACGGCGGCCGGCGAAACGGAGATGAGCGCCCAAGCTTCGCGCGGGATGGCGTTCCGCTTGTTCCCGCCTTCCATTTGGACGAGGTCAAAGCGGTGCTCCTTCTGCGCCTGACCGAGCATGCGGGCCAGGAGTTTGATGGCGTTGCCCCGGCCCTGGTGAATGTCTATCCCCGAGTGCCCGCCTCTCAGTCCGGAGATCAATAGTCGGTGCAGATTCCCGGAGGCCGCCTTCTTCCGCTTCAGGGTCCGCGTGATCACGGAGTCGGCCCCGCCGGCGCAGCCGATGGTGAACGACCCTTCCTCTTCGCTGTCGAGATTGAGGAGCATCGTCCCTTTGAGGAAGCCCTTGGTCAGCTTGTTAGCGCCGGTCAGCCCGGTTTCCTCGTCCACCGTGAAGAGGAACTCAAGCGGGCCGTGGACCAACCCCTTGTCTTCCATGACCGCTAGGCAGGCGGCGGCCCCGATGCCGTTGTCCGCCCCGAGCGTCGTCCCTTCCGCCTGGACCCATTCGCCCTTGATCAAAGCCCGGATGGGATCCTTGGCGAAATCGTGAACGACGTCCGAGTTCTTTTCGCCGACCATGTCCATGTGCCCCTGAAGGATCACGCCATCGGCCTTCTCGCGCCCCGGCGTCGCGGGCTTCCGCACCAGGACGTTGCCGACCTTGTCCCTCTTCGCTTCGAGGCCCATGTCTTTGGCCGCGGCAAGGATGTATTCGCCGAAGGCCTTCTCGTTTCCCGAGCAGTGGGGGATCTTCAGGATGTCCTCGAAACGTTTCCAAAGATGGGTGGGCTTGAGTCCGCCGAATTGGGATGCCATGGGTCCTCTCCTTTTCAATGATGATAACATAGGAATGATGCCACAGAAATCTGGTGGATTCAAGCGGATTTCTCGGGTATAATATATAAAATTCAAGATAACATGCCCAAACTCAAACGATGGACCGTGTTCCTATGGACGGTCCTAGGCTTTATCTTCGGCGGCCCCGGAAACGCATCGGCCGGCGTCAAGGTCCGCATCGAGACAAGCGTCTTTCCCCTCAGGGAATTCGCCGCTTCCGTGGCCGGCGAAAGGGGGGACGTCCGTCTCCTTCTGCCTCCCGGGGCCGGGGTCCACACCTGGCAGCCGCGCGCCGGAGACCTCATTCGGCTGGCGAAATGCGACCTTTTCATCTATATAGGCGCCGACTTGGAGCCTTGGGTTCCGGACGTCATGAGGGGTCTTGGGGGCCGGAAGATCGAGACGCTGGAAGCCGCCCATGGACTCGATCTCATCCGTGAGCTGGAGGATGGGAGGCATGGCGGCGACGGCGATGGGCACGGGGCCTTCGACCCTCACGTCTGGCTGGACCTGAAATTGGCGGGACGCATCGTCGACCTCATCAGGGACAGGCTTTCAATGATCGATCCGGAGGGGGCCTCGCTATACCGGAGGAACGCGGAGACCTACCGGGAAAAACTCAGGGTCCTGGACCTTAAATTCAAGACGGAGCTCGGGGTCTGCCCCCGGAAGACGTTCATCCTGGCCGGTCACGCCGCTTTCGGTTACCTGGCAAGACGCTACGGACTCGAGCAGGTTGCCCTTTATGGCTTGAGCCCCGACTCTCAGCCGACCCCCGGCAGGCTCATCGATGTCGTCGGCTTCGCCCGCGAAAAGGGCATCAAGGTCATCTTCTTCGAGACGGCGGCTTCCCCGGACGTGGCCAAGGCCCTCTCCCGCGAGCTGGGAGCCACGACCCTCGTCCTCAATCCGGGCCACAATCTGACCCGCGCCGAAATCACGAAGGGCGTCGATTTCTTCGATATTATGGAAGAGAACCTGAGGAACTTGAAAGATGGACTCGGCTGCCATTGACAATGGGGAATTGATCGCCGTCCGGAACGTTTCCTTCGGCTATGACGGAGGGCGTGTTCTCATGGACATCTCTTTCTCGATACGCCGCGGGGATTTTCTGGCCATTATCGGCCCGAACGGTTCCGGCAAGACGACCCTGATCAAGATCATCCTTGGGCTTCTCAAGCCTGCGCAGGGAGACGTCTTCCTCATGAGAGAACCAGTTTCGAGGTTCAGGAACTGGCAGAAGATCGGATACATCCCGCAGAAGGCCACCCATATTGACCCCTTCTTTCCGGCCTCGGTCCGGGAAGTGGTGGCCATGGCCCTCCTTTCGAATAGGAGGACCTTGGGGCTGTCGAAAAAACAAGGCGAAATCGCCATTGACAATGCCCTTCGGCATGTCGGAATGGACGCTTTCAAGACGTCTCCGATCGGGAGCTTGTCCGGCGGCCAGCAGCAGCGCGTCTTCATCGCCCGGGCCCTGGTGACAAGCCCGGAGGTCCTGTTCCTGGACGAGCCGACCACAGGTGTCGACGCCGAAACGCAGGACCGTTTTTACGGGATGCTCGATAGGTTGAACAAGAAGGAGGGAATGACCATCATCCTCATCACCCATGACATCGGCATCGTCAACAAGCACATCACCCGGGTAGCCTGCCTGAACCAGAGGCTCGTCTATCATGGGTCCCACGAGAATTTCTGCCGTAGCGACGCCTTCAAGGATATGCTCTCCGGCGGACATCTGATTTCCCATGAGCACTGAGAGGGCTAGGCGGACCGCATGAACGCGTTGCTGCATTTCGGCTTCCTCCAGAGGGCCCTTATCGCCGGGATCTTCATCGCCGTGGCCTGTGCCGTCCTGGGGGTCTTTCTCATCCTCCGGAAGGACGCCATGATCGGCCACGGACTATCCCATGTGGCCTTTGCCGGCGTCGCTTTAGGACTCTTTGTGAACGTTCTGCCGCTGGTCGCAGCGCTCATCGTTTCCGTGGCCGCCGCCCTCGGAATCATGCGGCTCAAGGAAAAGGCCGGGCTCTACGGCGATACGGCCATCGCCATCGTCAGCAGTCTAGGCATGGCGGTGGGTATTCTCCTGGCCACCCTATCAGGGAGCTTCAACGTCGATCTTTTAGTTTATCTTTTCGGTGAGATATTGGCCATCTCCCCCTTGGAGGTGTGGCTGTCCCTGATTCTGGCCCTCCTGATCATCGCCGCCGTGGCCTTCAATTATTCCAAGCTGATGTTCATGACCTTCGATCGGGAATCAGCCCGTGTTTCAGGAATAAAGGTCGGACGCCTTGACGCCCTCCTGACCGTCCTGACGGCAGTCACGGTCGTCCTTGGCATGAAGGTCGTGGGGATTCTCCTGGTTGCGGCCCTCGTGGTCATTCCCGCGGCGGCGGGCCTTCAGGCGGCTTCCAGCTTCCGGATGGCGGTCGTCGTATCCTCGGCGGTCAGCACCGTTTCGGTCCTTCTGGGGCTCGTCATGGCCTTATTATTGAACATCCCGGCCTCCGCTTCGATCGTCATCCTCTGCTTCTTCATCTTCGGAGGGATTTTCCTCTTAAAAAGGAAGAAGGGTCTGTTTGCGGGCTGAAGCCCGCGGCCAGATAGGAGCTGTCGAAAAACCAGGGACCGGTTACTTCAATACGTTTCCCATGTATTTTTTCAGAGCCAGGGAATAACGTTCGAGTTTTCTCCTCAAGGCCTCAGCCTGTTTGGCCGTCCGGGCCTTGAATCTTTCGTCCTTGATGCCCGGCAGATTGATTCGCACGTTGTAATAGGCGCCTTCGCCCGCGGCCTGGGCCGTCAGGCCGGCGACGCCGGCGTCGCTCACCGAATTCCTATTCCCCTTCCGGGCGACGGCCTCGGCCAACTCGATAAGCTCCGCGGCGGCCGTGAGGACGCCCAGGGGCACAAGCGTGGCCCCCTTGGACGCGTCCTCTACGGCGGCTTCCCGTTCCCTGCTCTGTTCCTCCGTCCCCTTGGGGAGCCGGAACGCCTCCATCACCTTGTTGAAAGCCCGGGCGTCCAGGTCCACCGCCCGGAGGAGTTCGTCCTTCAACTCCTGAGCGCGGACCGCGACCCTCTTCATGTCCTCGCCGGACTCCTCGGCGCCCTTCTTCCCATAGGTCAGATTGGCCACCATCGAGGAGAGCGCCGCCGAAAGCGCCCCGCATAGAGCGGCGACGCTTCCACCTCCCGGCGCAGGCGAATCCATGGAGACTTCGTCGGCGAACGCTTGCAGGTCGAGCGATACAAGTGTCTTCCCGGCCTCTTTGAATTGCCGCTCGATGATCTTCTTATCGGGATCAAACTTGGAGACATCGTTCAGCCCGAGCGATAGCACGGCCATTCGGATGATCTCCTCCTCGGGAACGCCCGGGGTTTTCCCCTGCTTTTCGAGGTAGTGTCGCCCGGCCATAAGGACCGCCTCTTTAGGGATCAGACCGACGAGCTCGCTTCCGGTCACCCTGAGGCCGAGCTTCTCAGCTTGTTTGACGGTCTCGTCGAATACCGCGTGGACCGGAGAGCGTTTGTAGTTGGTGAAATTGATGGAGATCTGGGCAACGCCGTAGTCCTCGATATACCAGCCGACGGCCTTGACGTCCCTGAACTTACCAGGGACCTTGACCGAATTGCCGAGACTGTCACGGACAATCGTCCCGTCCTTGTTCTTTTTCACACGGCCGCTCTCCCTGAGGTGCAAGGCGATCTCGTGGGCCAGCCGGCGGTCCCTCGTGTTCAGATTGATGTTGTAGGCGATGAGAAACTCCCTGGCCCCGATGACGGTTGCGCCGGACTTTGGATTGAAGACCGGGTCCCCGAAGTCGGGCGCCCATTTCGGGTCCTTGAGCTTTTCGGAAAGTCCTTCATACTCCCCGGCCCGGATGTTCGCCAGGTTCCGGCGGTCGGGTTTCCGCGCCGCTTCTTCATAAAGGTAAACGGGGATGCCGAGCTCCCCGGCGACCCGGCCGCCCAATTCGTGGGCCAGGCGGACGCAGTCCTCCATGGTCACGCCGGAGACCGGGACGAAGGGACAGACGTCCGTAGCCCCGATCCGGCTGTGCGCCCCCTTGTGCGTCCGCATGTCGAGGACCTCGGCCGCTTTTCCTATGGCCTTGAATGCGGCCTCCTTGACGGCCTCCGGTTCGCCGATGAAAGTCACCACCGTCCGGTTGGTCGATTCCCCCGGGTCCACGTCAAGTAGCTTGACCCCGGGAACGGCCTCGATCTCCCTGACGATAGCGTTGATCTTGTCCTTGTCGCGTCCTTCGCTGAAATTGGGGACGCACTCCACGATCCTCATTTCTCCACTCCTTTATTGATCGTCGATCTCAGGTTGCCGCTGACATCGTAAACATCGACTTTGTCGAATTCCCGGAGGTAGTCCGCCACCAGGTTCTTGTTCCCCACGATCACGACAACGGGCCGCGGCTGGAAGATACGCTGGGCGGTCGCCAGGACCCTCTCCAAGTTCACCAGGATGATGTTCTCATAATATTTGCTCCAGTGGTCCTCGCCCAAATTGAAGGCCTTGATCCGGGCAACCTCCAAGGAGAAGCTGGCCAGGGGCTCATTCTTCAGTGGGAAATTGCCGATCAGGAAGGACTTGGCCTGCTCGATCTCGAAGGAGGAAACCCTCTCCACGGCCGCCGGCCCGATCTCCTTGAGGATCTCCTGCACCGAGTCGCGGATGACCTCAGGTGTCACCTTGGCTCTGACCCAGAAGACCCCGCAGTTCTTGAAGAAGTCCGCGCCGCTGAAGGCGTAGCTGGCGTACCCCTTTGACTCCCGGAGGTTCATGAACAACCGGCTGCCCATTGTCCCGCCCAGGACCTGGTTCAGGACAATAAACGGGAAATAATCGGAGCTCGTGGCGGGGAAGATGACGTTCCCCAGAAAGATCGTCGCGTCCTTGGCCTGGGGCAGATCGATGAACGTGACCTGGTCCTTGTCGTTGGGAGGAGGGGAGGGGAGGAGGGAACGGTCTATTCGGCGCGCCGTCCAGGTATTGAAATAGTGACTGATCTTTCGCGAGGCCGTCGATAGGTTCATGTTCCCGGAGATGACAAGGAGGGCGTTGTTGGGACGATAGAAATGATCGTAGAAGGCGACGATGTCCTGCCGGCCGACATTCTTGATGACATCCTCGTTGAAGATCGACGTTTGATAGGGATGGCCCTTGAAAAGCATACGGAAAAGCTGTCGCTTGGCGACATACTCCGGGTCCTTCTCCCTCTCAAAGAGTTCGTAGTATGCCGTGCGCTTGACCGTGTCCATCTGACCCTCGGGGAAAGAGGCCTTGAGGACGATCATGCTGAAGATTTCGAGCGCCTTGTCAAGGTTCTCCTCCAGGACGTTGAACGTGAAAACGGTGACGTCCAGGGATACGGACGCTGCGAATTCCCCGCCGAAGGACTCGATCTTTTCCTCGATTTCCCCGGCCGAGAGAAGATCCGTACCGCGGCCGATCATATTGGCGGTCAAGGAGGCCGCTCCGGGGAGATCGGGACGGGAATCGATCTCGCCCGCTAGGACGACCAGCTGGAGGCTCAGCAGCGGGGAAGACGATTTCCGGGCTACGGCAAGGGTCAGGCCATTGGAGAGCGTCGCGGACTCGATGAGAGGAAGCTTAAGCTCCTGGAGCGGGTCGGGAATGGGCGGAGACTTCCGGAACCTCTCCTGGGACCACGCCGCGAGGGTGAAGTTCAGGACACAGAGGCCGGCCAGGAAGAAGGTCCTCATCCCATCCATGCAGCGCGGGTTGATCATTTTGTGAGGAGGTTCAAGGTGAAGGCGTTCTCCGGTGTGAAAAGCCTGTTGGCCAGGCTGACAATGGTCACCGGGGTCACTTTCAGATATTTCGCGTATTCCGCGGCCAAGTCCTCCAGCCTGTTGCCCGAAAGGGAGGCATCACTCAGAAAGAGCGCCCTCAGCAGGGAGGTCGAAAGCCGGCCGAGATAGTCCATCTTGAAGAGGTTCTTGGCCTTGGCTAACTCGGCATCGGAAACAAGGGTCGTCTTGAGCTTTCCCATCTCCGAGGCGATGGCCTTCCGGCAGAGGTCGGACATGACGGGATTGTTGCTGATCGTGAAGACCTTGAAGGCCCGCAGCTCCCTCCTTTCCTCGATGCCGCCGCTCAGGTAGAGGGCGATCCTTTCTTTCTTCACCAAACGCTTGTAGAGGCGGGAACCCTTTCCGCGAAACATCAGGATATCCAGGATCCTCAGACCGTAAGTTTCGCCCCTTTGGAGGTGGTTGATCAGGTACCCGAAATGGAAGGCCGGGGAAGGGGCCAGGGATTCCTTCAGCTCCGTGTCCCTAATCGGCGAACCTTCGACGGGTTTCGAAGCCGGGGGATCGGGAACATCGTTCCCGCGCGGGATCGTCTCGAAGTATTTGGCGATGAGCTCTTTTGTCCTTGGAACGTTGAGGCTTCCGGCAATGCAGAGGACGGCGTTATTGGGCACGTAATAGGTCCTGTAAAAGGACCGGACGTCCTCCTCCGTGATGTTGCGCAGATCCTCTTCGGTGCCCAGAAGGGGATGGCCGTAGACAAAGTCAGGGAACAGAATCTCATCGAAGAGGAAGAAACTATCCAGATAAGGCTCGGCGGAACGACGCTGACGCTGTTCCGCCATGACGGTCTCTTTCGCCCTTTCCACGTTGACCCCCATGACGCTCAACGACCCCATCCGGTCGGACTCCAGCCAGAGGACAAGGGCCAGCTGGTTGGAGGGAACGGTCTGGTAAAAGAAGGACTTGTCGAAAGCGGTGTTGGCGTTGAACTCCCCCCCGATCCGCTGGATGTAATTGATGTGCTGCATCGGCGAGATGTTCTCCGAACCTTGGAACATCAAGGTCTCCATGAGGTAGGCCAGGCCCGATTTACCCGGCTGTTCGCGGATGGGCCCGACACCGTAGGCCACGACCACAGATACCAGCGGCAGGGACTCGTCCTCCGATAGGATCACGTGGAGACCGTTCTTCAATGTGTACTGGGTCAGGGGAAAATCGAGGCCCTTGGGCACGGCCTGCTCCTGCGCGCTCAGCCCCCCTGGAAGGGAGGAAAGAACGGCGAAGAGAAGCCAGGCGGCGCTCTTTTTCAAGGACATGACAGCCCCGGATGATGAGTCATAATGGGCCTTAACAATACCACAACTAAAAACGATAATTCAATTCCGGAAGCCGAACGGGTGGGAAAATACATGATTCGGCCGCTCCTGGCCCTGGAGCGGCTGACTTTTCTGGAACCCGAGGGCAAGGTCGGACAAGCCTCCACCGTCCCATGTCTTCGAGCAGGTTGCGCTCATGGCGGCCGAGGAGAGCGGGGAATATTTCTAAGCTTTCGAAATCACGGGGAGCGGGAGTCTATTGTCTTTTAATCGCGGCGGAGGGATTCCTTGTCCCAACATGCTCTTTGAGTGCCGATCTTTGTGGCTTTTCGTGGTTATTGACAGGGCCAACAGGCCGGAGCTATAGTGCCGATATGGATAGGAGGGGAGGTTTATTGTCCGGAGCGGGAATTCGCCGCGTCGCAGAAAAGGAAACTCCTAAAGTTTTAAAAATCAAGGAGGCTCGACGCAGTTATTCGGTGATCATCTGTGATCTCGATCCCGGCGTCACGGCGGGAACGGCTGTATTGGTACGTGAGCTCGATGTGAACGTGGCGCCGAGCGTCGCCGTCAGCCCGCACACCTACACGGCGACGACCGAAATTAAAACAAGTGCAGGCCCACTGACCGTAGTGAGCGTTCACGTCTATCCCGGCAAGGAGCAG
>Ga0315285_10008017_pt1 | contig 10845 bp, 7 predicted proteins | sample YL17G09_36_MG_FD_203698 | JGI IMG/M metagenome (GOLD analysis project Ga0315285, IMG submission 203698) | Sediment microbial communities from Yellowstone Lake, YNP, Wyoming, USA - YL17G09_36 | ecosystem: Environmental > Aquatic > Freshwater > Lake > Sediment | place: USA: Wyoming | collected... | reverse complement strand
AAAGCCGGCCGCTTTGTCCCGCTCGGAGGGCGAGAGAAGCTGGCGCAGGGAGGCGCAGCGACCCTCCTCAAAGTCCGTTCGCCAATGCCACACCAGAACCGGCGGAGGGCTGTACAGCAGTTCCGAGCGCGCCGATGCCAGTAGCTCAGGCGTCAACTCGTTGCACGGCGAAGCACCCTGGGTCATCGGAACCAATCCGTAATGCCTGAGAAGGTGTGAATGAATCGGCTGGCAGGCGAAACCGCCTGCCCCACCCACCGCCAAGTGGTTTGGCTGCCATGTGGGGCAGGTTCACACCTTCTCAGTCTCGGGGGGTATCCGAGAATGGGCCTGACAAGCTAAAGCTTATCCCACAGATCAGCGCACATTCACCGCAGGTTGATGGTCACGGTGTTGGCCGGCTTGCCCTCGACGCTCAGCAGGACCTCGAGTTCGCCGCGCCCGGCCAGGCTGCGCGGCAGGCGCAGGTTGACCTGGTCCAGCCCGTCGAACTCCGCCTGCGGGCCGGCGTAGAGGACTTGTGCGTCCAGGCCCCCGATCTTGACGCTGACCTCGGAAAGCGAGCGTACGCCGCGGATGCCGGTTCCAAACAGCAGCAGAATCACCTGGTCGGTGTCCGCGCCCAGGTCGATGGGCGCGGACACGCAACTGCCGGGGGTGGCGCCGCACTGGAAGGTGATCTGAGAGGTCTGCTTGCCATCCGCGGAGACCTTCAGCGAGACCGCGGCGGCGGCTCCCTGGCCGTTGGCATTCGCCGAGAACAGGCCGGGGGCGACGCGAGCGATTTCGACGGCGCCGCTGAGCACGGACTGCTCGTTGTATGTGGCCACCGCCAGGGCCGGTCCGTCGGGCAGGGAGGGCACAACAAAGTTGATCTGCGTTGGCGAGACGAACAGCAGTTGCGCCGCGATGAAGCTCTTGTCGGGCTTTTGAAAGACCAGCCTGGTGCCGGCCAGGATGGCGGGCAGCGGAAGCGAGGTGGCCACCTCGGTCTGGCGGGCCAGTCCCGGCCCGAAGGCGGCTGCGAGCGATCCCGGCGCCACCGGCCCGTCCCGGAGGAAGCTGGCCGCGGAGACCGCGGTCACCGCCGGCTGGGTTCCGCCCTGCTGGACGGGGAGGCTCTGGCCGGCGACGCGGATCTCGGCGTTACGTGGGCTGGGGTCGCCATTCGGCTCGGCGGTGTAGGCCAGGATGGCGCTGCCGGTTCCTGAGGCGGCGGATGTGAGCCTTAGCCAACCGGCGCTGCTCTCGGCGGTCCAGCGGCAATCCGACACGGGCAACCAAACGGCGAGTGAGCCCGTGGAAGCAGCCGCCGAAAGCGTCAGGGAGGCCGGCGTGAGCGTGGCCTTGCAGGGCGCGCCGGCCTGGCTGATGGTCACAACCTGACCGGCCACGCGCACCGCGCCGGTGCGGGCCTGCGAACTCCCGTTGGGGGCCACCCACAGGTTCAGAGTGGCGCTGCCCGGAGACCTGGGAGGCGGAAGAGCTTCTATCCAGGGGACGCCGGCGGTGGCCGAGTATGCGCAGCCCGCGCCGGTGGTCACGGTCACGGTGGCCGAACCGCCGTAGGAACTCAGCGACAGACTGGCGGCCGAGAGTGCGAAGTAACAGCCTGCCGGGGATGCGGTGACCGTAAAAACGGCGCTCCCGGAAGGCACATCGGCGTTGCCGGGATTCGAAACGCCGATCGTCACCGGGCCCGGCTGGGCCAGGTCGGCAGCGTTCAATTGGATCTGCATCTCGCGCGTGGTCAACGCGCGGAAGGGCCGCACAACCCCGTTCCAGCGTACCTGCGTCAGGCCGTCATAGAATCCATTCCCGGTGATGTTCAGCAGGAAAGGCGCGGCGCCTGCCACCACAGTGGCCGGAAGCACTGCGCTGATGGTGGGCGAGCCCGGTGGGGAGAAATAGGCCACCGTCAGGCGCTCGTCATCCATGACCAGAGACTGCGGGTTGGCGGTCCCGGTCAGGTCCCCGGTCCACAGACGGAAGGAGGCCGCCGGCTGGGCGGTGAGCTGCACGGTGGCGCCGGCGTCGTAGTAGCCATCCGCGCTGGCAGGAACCGCGCTGACGGTCCCGGCCCCGCTGACTGCCGTCTTGGCCGTCAGCCGGTAGCGGGTCTTGAAGCTCGCAGTGTAGGTGGCGCTGCCTTCAGGAGCGGGGAGGGTCTGGCTGGCAGCTCCTCCCTGGCTCCACCCGGTAAACGAATAGCGAATGATGCCGTCGGTCTGGTCCGAGACCGCCAGGGTGTGCCTGCTGCCGGGAGTCCAGAGGAAGTTTGCCGGGGTTGAGGTGAAAAGGCCGTCGACGGTCACGAGGCGGCCCGGAGGGGAGCTCGTCACGGTCACCATTGGGCGCTTGGTGAATTGCGGATACACCGTGCCTCTGGCCAGCACCACCCGGAAGGTGACCGGATTCTTGGAGGCCAGGTCGGCCCAGTCCCATTCAACAAAGGCGTAACCCTGCGCCGGGGTGGCGCTCAAGGTGATTTCGGAATCGCAAGCGTAGTAGTCATCGGGAGACAGCGGAGAAACCGTGATGGCGCCGGCGAACGGATCCGTCCCCGGCGCAAAAACCACCTTGCACTGGCGAATCATGTGGGCCACATAAGTGGTGGTTCCGGGTGAGACCACGATGGTCTGGGTCTGAGGGGCGTCATTACCCCAGCGACCGAAGACATGGCGGACGTCTCCGGCGCCCTGCGGCGAGGGAACAGCTAGTGTGTGGGAGGTCCCCGCGGCCCAACCGAAAGTCTGCGGCGACACCAGCGTCTGCCCGTCCACGACCATCCGGAGCCCCGCAGGATTGGTGGTCACGGTGATGGCGGTGGGGGGGCTGCCGTACAGCCGCCGGACCCCGTCGATGTCCCCGGGCGAGAGCCCTTCTCCCATTACGCTGAGGCCCGGCGGGAGGGTGCGCATGACCGGCTTGCCGTTGCGCGAGTGGGCAAAGATGCTGTAATGCATCAGGGACGAGTAGTCGTAAGGGCCGTCATCGGCGCCCTGTAGGATGGGCGTGTCGAAGTCAGTGAGGTTGGCTTTTTCGACGTTCGCGTAGAGCACTTCGAGGTACCGGTCGCGATCCTGGCGGGCGTGCTCGTGGTACAGCCCCGCGGTGTGCCCGATCTCGTGGGTGATATCCGGGACTTGGCACGAATCCGGCAACGCGATAATGCTTTCCCCTGGCCAGCGACCGACCGAGGCGTGGCACCCCTGGGCTTCTCCGGAGGGTTCGTACACGCGCACGTAGCTGGTTTCCGAGGTTCGGGGCACGAATCGAATGGGCGTTTTGGCCTGCCAGTCCGTGACGGCCTGCTGAAAACGCTGCCGGGTGGCCGCCGGAAGGCTGGCATCCAGCACGTAGGGCACGGTGGCGTTGGGCCACCGGGCGGTGGGCTCGCGCACCACCTCCGCGGCACGGACCCGGTCCTTGGGCGCACCTGGTTGTTCCAGGATGTCTCCGGAGACCAGCGCCAGCGGGGCTGTGGAGAAGCCGCTGCGGAAGACCAGAATGGCGCTCTGGGTCGCCTGGCCGTTCTCGTCGGTGGCGGTCACCGCGACCCAGTTCTCACCGGGCGTCAGTGGAATCGGCCCGCTGCGCCAGTAGGACGCCGGTTGGATGCTCCCCCGGGCGCCGCGGCTGGTCTCCCATTCCAGTTTCCGAATGGGCTGAGGAAGCGACAGCACGCCGGCCAGCTCGATGGTGGGCTGGCTGGTTTCGTACCTGTCCTGCTCGGTGGGGGCCCAGATCCGCAGGCCCGAGGCGTGGGCTAACGCGAAAGACAGGAGAGCGCCGCACAGGAGGTGGAACGCCATAGGTCTTGCCTCCGGCTCTTCAGAGAGTACACGGCAAGTGGCGGGCGGGCACTACTCGTGCCGCAGGGCAGCCATGGGTTCGATGCGGGTGGCGCGGCGGGCGGGCAGGATGATGGCGACAAACGCCACCGCCAGCAGGACCAGCGGGACGGCTGTGAAGGTGACGAAATCGGTGGCGCTGACCCCATAGAGAAAGCTGGACACGACACGGGTGCCGGCCACGGCGATGCCGAAACCGACGAGGGTACCGGCGCCCGCCAGCGCCATGCCCTGCACGATCACCATTCGGAGGACGCCGGCCGTCGAGGCCCCCAGGGCCGTGCGGATGGCAATCTCCCTGGTCCGGGAGCGCACCGCGTAGCTCATCACTCCGTAGAGGCCAACGGCGGCAGTCAACAGGCCTAGAGCCCCGAATACACTGAACAGCATCGCGGAGAGCCTTGGAGCGGTCAGGTCTTTCCGGACCTGCTCCTCCATCGTCTCTACATTGAAGAGAGGAAGGTTCGGGTCGATTTTGCCCACCTGCTCACGAACGGGACTGATCATCGCCCCGGGGTCCCCGGCGGTCTTTACCAGCAGGGCCATGCCGAACGTGCTTCTCTCGGGATTCTGCTCGAGGACCTGATAGAGGCACGGGGTGGGCTCTTCCCAGATGGTTGACGATTTGCTGTTCCTGACCACTCCGATCACCTCGTAAACTTTGGTCGAGGACGCTCTCCGAATTCCGCGGCCGAGCGGGTCCTCGCCTGGGAAGAACCGTTTCGCCAGCGTCTCGTTGATGATTACGACAGGGCTTCCGGAGGCCGTTTCCCGGTCGAAATTCCGCCCCGAAGCAGGGGAATTCCCATGGTTTTGAAGTAGCGGGGGCCGACCAGAACAACATTGGCCTGCCTTGAAGCGTCGTCTTTGCCGCCTACCACACGGAATCCGCTCCCGCTGGAGAACCCGCTGAGGGGCACGATGCTGGTGAGGCTCATCGAGCGCACACCCGGCAGAGTGGAAACCCGCTCCTCGATCTCCCGATAGAGCTCGATCGACTTATCAGCCGTGTAGCCTTGCAGCCGGGGCTCGACCTGCATCACCAGCAAGTTTTCGGGCCGGAAGCCCGGGTCGATTGCCAACAGGTTCCCCAGGCTGCGCAAGAACAGGCCGGCGCCCAGCAGGAGAACCAGCGAAAGAGCCACCTGAACCACCACCAGCAGATCGCGGAGTCCACCCGGCCGCATGCCCCGTGACGGGCCGCCATCATCTTTCAGGGCTCCCACCAAGTCTGCGCGCGTGGCACGCAGCCCCGGCGCCAGCCCGAAAGCCATCCCTGCGATGATCGCCAGCGCCGCGGTGAACGCGAATACGCGGGCGTCCGGCGCAAGGTCCCAAGCGAACTGGTAGGGCAGGGGCAGTTCCCCGCACGAGATCGCCCCGGTAGCCAGCAGGGACAGCAAAACACCCGCGGCTGCGCCCAAAACTGAGAGGAGAATGCTCTCCGTCAGAAGTTGGCGCATCACCCGAGTGCGGCTTGCGCCGATGGCCAGCCGGATGCCGATCTCCCTCTTGCGCGAGACCGCTCTGGCAAGCAACAAGTTCGCCACATTGGCGCAGGCGATCAGCAACAGCAGGCCAACCACCACCATCAGGATCCCGGTCCAACTGACGAACTGTTCACCCGCCCTCCCGGGAAGCTTGCCCGCAGTCTCCAGGTAGACCGGGATCCTTCTTCGGAGTCCGGAGAGCCGCTGGATGCGGTCGCTAATGAGGTTCACCTGGGCCAAGGCCTGTTCCCTGGTAACGCCGGGCTTTAGGCGGCCGTGGATCAGGAACCCCCGCTGATCCCGGCTGCTCAGCAGCTTGGCCTCCGCCGCCCATGGCATGATCCGCGCGGCCATGGGCATCGGGACCCAGAAGTCCGCCGCCAGGCCACGCCGCGCCCCCTGAAAACCTGCCGGAGCGATGCCCACCACCGTGTAGGTATCGCTATTGATTCTGACGGTTCTCCCAACCGTTCCCGGATCGGCGCCGAAACGGCGGACCCACACCCCGTGGCTCAGGATCACGACGGCCGCCGGGGCCTGGTCCTCCGCCGACAGAAACGCCCTGCCCAGCTTGGGCTGCACGCCCATAACCGAGAAGTAACTTGCGGTCACTACTTCGCCTTGGACGCGCTCCGGGGTGCCCTCACCGCTCAAGCTCGCCGTCGCCGGATAGTACGCGCACAAGCCCTCAAACGCCTGGCTCTGGTCGCGGAAATCGAGGTAATCCGGATAGGAGAACGAATGGCTCGGGCCAAGATTGACCAGCCGGTGCGGCTCCTTGACGGGCAACTCGCGCAGCAGGATCGCGTTGAACAGGCTGAAGACCGTCGTATTGGCGCCGATCCCCAACGCCAGCGTGACCACCACCACCGCGGTGAATCCCGGATTCCTGCGCAGGACGCGCAGGCCGTAACGCAAATCCTGCACCAGCCTTTCAACTGACGTCCAACTCCACATGTCTCGACTCACCTCCCTCAACCACATCGGGTTGCCGAACGCTCTCCGGGCGCGATAGGCGTCCCCCAATTCCTGGGCCTTCATCTCCAGGTGGAAGCGCATCTCCTCATCGAGCTCACGCTCGAAGCGCGAGCGGCGGAAAGTAAAAAGGAAACGACGCAGGAGCTTACTCACAGCGCAATGCCTCCATCGGATCGGTGCGCGCGGCGCGCCTGGCTGGCAGATAGCCCGCCAGCAACGCAACAGCGGTCAGCACCGTTACAGAGGCAACCATGCTCAGAGGATCTGTCGGTGAGAGGCCGAAAAGCAGCCGTGAGACCAGCCGCGATGCCGCGAAGGCCACTGGCAATCCGATCAGGATTCCCGCTAGAACCAGCGTGACGGCTTCCCGGATAATCAGGTGCAGCACGGTCCGTGGCCCCGCGCCGAGCGCCATTCGGATGCCCATCTCGCCTGTGCGGCTGTTCACCGAGTACGACATCAGTCCATACAGCCCGACGCACGCCAACATCAACGCCAGCCCGCCAAAGAACGATGTGAGAATCCCGATCAGCCGCTCCTCGATCAGCGCCCCGTCCTCGCTATCACGCAGGGTCTCCATGCGCAGGGGGTATTCGCGGCCCAGCGCTTCGACTGTTCGCCGAACAGGGGCGGCAACGCTTGCGGGGTCAACCGCCGTACGGATCACCATCCGCGGATGGATCCCGCCGCTCACCTGCCCGAGCGGTGTGTAAACCGCCATCGGCTCCCGGCTACGCAGGATCCACAGGCTGGCGCTGTTCACGACTCCGATGATCTCTATCTCCTGAAGCTGGCGAGCCATGCCCACTCGAATCCGTTGCCCCACCGCGCCGCCCGACGGAAACAGCCGCCGTGCCAGCGATTGGCTGACCAGGGCCACGCGCCGCGCGTTCGCGTCGTCGCGCCAGGTGAAATCGCGGCCCGCCAGCAGACGCATCCCGAGCGTTTCGAGGAAGCGGGGGGCGAGCACGGCCACCATGGCATTCACCGGCGCCTCCGTCCCGGACGTCGGTTCGACGGATTCTTTGAGCTCGTATGGCACGAGCGCCATGCTCGAATAGCTCACCGACTGCACGCCCGGCAGTGCAGCCACTTTGTCGGCCAGTTCGTGGTAGTACACGGGCCGGTTCAGGCCCTCGTGACCTCCAGCTCGGGGAAAAAGGTTGACCAGAAGGATGCCATCGCGGCGGAATCCCGCGTCAACCGTGCGCAGATTGTGAATCGTCCGCAAGAAGAGGGTGGCGCCGATCAGCAATACGAGGGATAGCGCCACCTGCACGGCCACCAGCGCCTTGCCGAACCTTCCCGTGCTGCCCGACATCCGGGCGCTCCGCTGGAGCGCCGTCCCCGGATCCGTGCGTGTTGCGCGCCAAGCGGGCGCCATGCCAAACAGAACCGCCGTGACAATGGCGATGCCGGCCGTGAACGCCAGCACTCGCGCATCAGGCGCAGGATCCATTCTCAGTGGAACGTGGCCGGTCCAGATCATTCGTGCGACGAATCGGGTGCCCCACTCGGCCAGCAAGAACCCAAGTGCCGCCCCCGCCGCGGCGAGCAACAGGCTCTCGGCAAGCTGTTGCCGGACCAGTCGCCACCTTGTGGCCCCTAGCGCCGCGCGAACGGCCATCTCACGCTGGCGGCCTGCGGCCCGTGCCAGCATCAGGCTCGCGAGGTTCACGCAGGCGATCAGCAGGATCAGGGCAACGACGCCCATGAGCACCGCCAGCGGACGCGTGAATCGCTCCCGCAGATAGGAGATGCCGGTCGCCGCGGAATCGACAACCAGGCGCCGGGCGAGAAATTCCTGCCGTGCGGATCCTTGCCGGCCCTGAGGCAACGCTGCGGCCTGGACTGCGGGCCAGACCACTTCGAGGTGGGCGCGCGTTTGTTCGAGGCTAACGCCGTCCTTCAGCCGGCCGGCGACGTTCATCCACAGAGCCTCGCTGCGCCGCATGTTGTCCGAAAACCCCACCGGGAGGGTGACGTCGCAGGCCACGTCCGCGACGAGCCCGCCAAAGCTCTCCGGCGTGACCCCGATGATCGTGAGCGGCTTGCCTTCGAGCCTCATGAACTTGCCGACGATAGCCGGATCGCCATTGAAGCGCCTCCGCCAGCCGCGGTAGTCAAGCACGGCCACGGTAGGCGGGCCCGCGGCGGCATCCTCCGGTGTGAAGAGGCGGCCGAGCAGGGGCTTGACAGCCAGCGCTGCAAAGTACTCGCCAGTGGCATCATCACGGCAGCCCGCATACGCCACGCCATTCGCTTCGAGATTGGCCATAGCGTTGGCCCGCCAGCCGAACAGCCCCGAAAAGACCTGCTGCCGCCGCTGGATCTCTTCGAAAATCGCCACGGACAACAGTTCCTTCTGGCCGTTCGGGTTCAGCGTCGATAGCAGCACCAGCCGTCCGGGCTCATGAACGGGAAGCGTGCGCAGAATCAGGGCGTTGATGAGACTGAAAACGGCGGTGTTTGCGCCAATGCCGAGAGCTAGTGACAGGACCGCGACGGCTGTGAAGCCCGGGTTCTTCCGCAGCGTGCGCGCCGCGAGTTTCACGTCTTTTGCGAAGCGTTCGGCGGCCCCCCAGCCCCATGCCTCCCGGCTACGTTCCCGGAGCAACGTTACGTTCCCGAAGCGCCGCCGAGCAGCGTAGCGCGCCTCCTCGGCGCTCATCCCCTCGCTGCGGTTCTGCTGCGCCTTCATCTCCAGGTGGAAGCGCATCTCGTCTTCCAGGTCGCGGTCGAACTGGCGGCGCCTGAGGAGGAAGGGCAGCCGGCGCCACAACCGAAGAAAGCGAGCCATGTTTCCACCTCACGCAGTCTGCATCACGCGGGCGATCGCCCCGAGCATGCGGTCGAAGGTCTCGACCTCGGCGCCCAGTTGCTTCCGGCCCGCCGGCGTCAGCTTGTAGTACCGGGCCCGCCGGTTGTTCTCCGAGAGGCCCCACTCGGCCGCCACCCACCCGTTGATCAGCAGGCGCTGCAAGGCGGGGTAGAGCGAGCCCTCTCCCACTTGCAGAACGTCTTCCGAGACCTGCTGGATGTGCTGCGCGATGCCGTAGCCGTGCATGGCGCCGCTGGTCAGGGTCTTCAGGATGAGCATCTCGAGGGTGCCCGGCAGGAGGTCCAAGTTGGTTCTGTCTGCTGTTCCCATAGATAGTCGATAGGAACAGTATGAGGCAGATCTGCGCGGTTGTCAAGAGTTGTCAGTACGTACCGTGCTATCTTGAAACCATGGAACCGGTGGTGCGGGTGACCAGCTTCGAAGAACTGGAGGCCGCCAATGCCTCACTCACCTTCTGGCTGTCCCGCCCGCCCCTTGAACGGATTGCCGAGGTCGAGCGTCTCCGGCGCGAATACTTCGAGCGCCTGCGAGGAACCCGCCCCGATGAAGTTTCAGAAGGACTTCGAGGATCTCTGCGCATCGTTGAATGGGCAGAACGTTGACTACCTCATAGTCGGCGGTTACGCTCTGGCCTTTCATGGGGCTCCCCGGTTCACCGGCGACCTCGACATCTTCATTCGACCCACGACCGGGAACGCAAACAAGCTGGTGGCCGCTCTGCATGACTTCGGATTTCGTCAGACTCCGGTCCAGCCGGACGACCTGCTCTGCGAGCGCAAGGTCCTGGAGCTTGGCCGGCAGCCGGTGCAAGCGCACATCATGGCATTTATAAGTGGTGTGTCCTGGGAAGGGGCCTGGGAGTCCCGGCAACTCGGGGCCTATGGCGGCGCTCCTGTCTACTTCCTGGGACGCGAAGCGTTTATCGCGAACAAGCTAGCAACCGGACGCGCCAAGGATCTTGCGGACATCGAAGCGCTGCGCGAGCCGGGCAGCCGCGAGTGAGCGTAAGCCATCCACTTGAAGGACTTTCTCCGCAGCCTGGCAATGCCTGAGAAGGTGTGAATGAATCGGCTGGCAGGCGAAACCGCCTGCCCCACGACCTGAGGCATTAGGCAGTCTGCTGCAACGCCAATCCAAGCTATGATTTCAAGATGCAGATCGAACCCTTCAAACTGGAGAGGTTCTTCGCGAAGCATGAGTTCACTGCCAGGTACTTGTTGAGCCCCTCCGATTGCGAGACATTGTCCTTGCGGGAGTTGCTCGGCCTCGCATCCCCGGAAAGCCTCGCACTCTGGAACGAATTGCGCTTCGGTTACACCGAGTCGCAAGGCCATCCGCTGTTGCGGGCCGAGATAGCGCAGTTGTACCAATCGATCACACCGTCTGACATTATGGTGGCCGTCCCGGAGGAAGCCATCTTCATCGTCATGCAGACGTTGTTACAGCCGGGAGATCACGCCGTTGTCGTCCGTCCCGCGTATCAGTCCTTGTATGAAGTGGCTCGCAGCTCCGGCTGCCAGGTCACGGCCTGGAACCTGCTTCTGGGATCCCAGGGCTGGCACCTGGATCCCGATCAGTTGAGGCGCAGTCTCAAAGAACAGACGCGTCTCGTGGTAATCAACTTCCCGCACAATCCGACAGGCTACCTGCCTTCCCGGCAGGAATTCGATCTGCTGGTCGC
>Ga0315285_10008016_pt1 | contig 10845 bp, 9 predicted proteins | sample YL17G09_36_MG_FD_203698 | JGI IMG/M metagenome (GOLD analysis project Ga0315285, IMG submission 203698) | Sediment microbial communities from Yellowstone Lake, YNP, Wyoming, USA - YL17G09_36 | ecosystem: Environmental > Aquatic > Freshwater > Lake > Sediment | place: USA: Wyoming | collected... | reverse complement strand
CTGGAACATCAACGGATGATATTCTTACAATGGTCTATAGTTCGGAGAAAAAAGGTTGGATTGAAGATTTAGTTGTAACTTTCAAAGAATGGTATTACAGACAAACAAACCGCACTATTTCTGTTAATTTTCGCGCCATGGGTTCTCTTGAGATGGTTATCGCCTTAACCACAGGAGAAATCAAGCCTATGCTTTGGAGTCCAGCTTCGGAACTGCAATTAGCCCTTTGTAACGCGACTATCCGAGACATAATAAATTATTCTGATGTAAGATCTTACATTTATTCGCCTACTATAATCGGAACCTGGAACAATACGCCTTATACTAATATGAAAGGGTTTGAAGATCTAAGAAACTTTGCGATTCAACCGGGCAATCTTCGATTTGCACACACAGATCCCCGCCTATCAAATTCAGGATATACGGGGATGATGATGCAAATTGCAGCCTATTGCAATTACACGACGCATTCATTTTACAATGCAAGTCAGCTCGTTTTAGCGAATTTAACGGATGCTTCATATATCAATGACAATTTGGCAAATTGGTTGAGTGATATTGAACAAGAGAGCGATTATTATGGCACATCTACTGGATATTTAGCGGAGAAAGCAAAAAATGATTATGATGTTTTCTACGTCTATGAGAATATTATTATCGATTTAAACAAAGATCCCAATCTGCAGAAAAAAGCCATCGCAATATATCCAGAAGAGGGGCTATTTTTAAATAGTCATCCTTTCGCCATTCTAAATGCGCCTTGGGTAACCGATCACGATAAAAATGTGGCGCGGTTGTATTTGGAATTTTTAGGGTTAAATTCCTCTATTGAGCAAGGGTTCAGAAGAGGTTTCCGGCCATTAGATGTAACCATTTTGAACAATGCAACATATAATCAGACATTTGTGAAGTATTTCAATGCCAAATACGGAGTATCCTATGCCCCATCATTAATGATCCATGGAGTTCCCCAAGATCCAATAGTGATAGATTATGTAGATGATGTATGGTTAGAAGTTAGAGCAAATTAAGGTATGAATGCAAATGGGACAATTAATCCTAAAAATCGAGAAAGGGCTCTCCAGCAGATTCTGTAGAATATTTGGAGATTCCTTCACCATCGGTTTTTTTATTTTGATTATAATTGTCCCCATCCTATATATCTTTACCTTTGTGGGGAGTGAGTGGGAAAGCGTTTATAATAATGTTTTTAATCACCCAATCACTGGAGATGGGCAATGGTTTGATTTATTAACCGCGCTCCTTCGATCTTTTGAGATAGCGGGGATTGTGACCATCATTGATGTATTTATTGGGCTCCCGATGGCGTTAATTTTAGCGAGATATAAGTTCCGGGGAAAGAAGTATATTGATTCGTTGATTGATTTACCATTAGCAGTTCCAACAGCGGCTTTAGGTTTTTCAATTTACTTATTCTGGGGAACGCGATATGGAATAAGTGGTCTGTTTGGGCTAGAAACAGGGCTGTTCTCCGAAGGACCTCTTATGATTATTCTGGTTCATATAGTTTTTACGTATCCCTATATAGTCCGCAATTTGAAGGAGGTAATCCTGCGAGTTGATCGCACCTATGAGCATGCGGCACGGAGCCTAGGGGCATCAGGTTTCACGGTTTTCCGCACAATCACAGGTCCAATAATGAAAGAGGGATTGGTTGCGGGTGCAATTCTCGCTTTTACCCGTAGTCTAGGAGAGACAGGCGCTACGATGATAGTTTTTGGAGTAACCGAAACTTCGCCTATTCAAATAGTCGCGTGGCGGGAATTAGGCTTATTTGGACCAGCGGCTTTTCTAACCATGATCCTAGTATTAGTTGCACTTTTGCTTTTACTTTTATTAAAATTGATAACCCGAAAAGTGGGTTTACCGATCCACAAAGTATTTGTGCGAACCGAACGAGTTTTATCCAACCCAATCGTCCGAAAAACCAGAAATGGCCTTATAGCATTGATTTTTGTGATTGTGGTCATCTTACCTTCACTTTGGACATTTGTGTATATTGGGATTAACGGTTCAGCAGTCCATTCGCAAGTATTTTTAGCGAGCGACAATAAGTTAGCGGAGTTCTGGCTGAGTTTCACGTCTTCATTATCTATTGCGGGATTAGCTACTCTCATTTGCATCATTCTCGGGATTCCTATGGCATTAATAATCGTCCGGCGGAATTGGGGTAAGCTAAAGGCCGTTCTTGATACTTTAATTGATATCCCACTCGTAATTCCCTCGGCGGCGCTAGGATTTAGTATTTTTGTATTTTGGGGGAATTTAGGTCCTTTTGGACCCAATGGATTATTTACACCCGGGTATTGGTTAATTGTTCTGGTACATGTAGTCTTCTGCTATCCTTTTATGGTGCGAGTTCTCATTCCAATTATTGCCAGCATCGACCCAGGCTATGAAGAGGCCGCCCGAACGTTAGGTGCACCTTCATTCACGGTCTTTCGCACCTGCACTTGGCCACTTTTAAAGCGTGGGATTCTGGCAGGTAGTATTATTACTTTTACACGGAGTTTGGGCGAGACGGGTGCGACCTTGGTAGTTATGGGATTAACTCGAACAATTCCCGTGATAATTGTGGATTGGGTAGAGGCGCAAGCTTTAGCTGCTGCCGCTTTTGCCAGCGTGATTATAATCATATTTTCATATGCCTTGATATTCTTCCTTCGTAAAATCACGCTTTCAGCCGAATAGGAGTATTGGAAACATGCCACACATTGAAATAAAGAATCTTTCAAAGGGTTATGGCAAAGTCAAGGCAATTGATAATGTAAATCTGGAAGTTTTTGATAAGGAATATCTAACGCTATTAGGACCCTCGGGATGTGGTAAGACCACTATCTTGAGATCCATTGCGGGACTCGTCCAGCCGGATCACGGTGAGATTTTGTTTGACGGAAAAAATATCACAAATTTGCCCCCTGATAAACGTGATATCGGGATGGTTTTCCAGCATTTCATGGTTTTTCCTTTTCTGGACGTCTGGGATAATGTCACCTATCCATTAAGAGTTAAAGGGAAATCTGAAGCCGAAATAGAAGAGATTGCGGGTAAGGCATTGAACCTCGTGGGATTGTCTCGCCGCGTCAATGAAATGCCCGAAGAATTAAGCGCGCCTGAAATGCAGAAAGTTGGCTTAGCGCGTGCCTTTTCTACGGGATCAAAGTTACTGCTTCTTGATGAACCCTTAAGCGCCTTAGATTCGAAATTTCGTATGGAATTTCAACACGAATTGCGGAAACTGGTTAAGGGACTAGGCTTGACCGCGGTTCATGTTACACATGATCAAAGTGTGGCAATGAATATCGCGGATCGCATCGCCATCATGCGGAAGGGGCGTATTCTCCAGGTGGAAACGCCAATGAAACTCTATTACGCCCCAAACTCAATTTTTGTGTGTAATTTCCTTTCCAATTCAGATTTTCTGGAGGGATTTGTGGAGAAACAAGAGGAGAAGCAATCGGTTGTTCGGTTAAGGGGCTTCGGACCTAAAATAACAATCCCAACTGATAAGTGGGAACGACGAAAACGCCTTGTGCTGGCAATCCGGAGAAATGAAATGTCTTTTGGATATGAAGCCTCTTCTAAAACAAATGTTTTAAATGCTAGAATTATCAATGAACTTTTCCTTGGTGCCAAAACGATTTTCCAGGTTCGTTTGGAGAACGAGGATATCGTCGAAGCTGAAATTTTAACCAAGGATATTCCAAGAAGCATCGGTCGAGAGGTGACCCTCACCTTTAATATTGAGGATGTTATGACTTTTGAATATCCTGATGATTTAGCATATGAATTAGCTTTGGAGTAAATTTATGAGTAAAAATAAAGATATCTGCGTTGAATTAAGGAACATCACCAAAAGTTACGACAATATCCCATTTTTAAAAAATATCTCAATAAAAATTCCTCATAATTCATATTTCTGTATTTGTGGGCCTACTGGCTCTGGAAAAAGCACGCTTCTAAAAATAATAGCTGGGCTCGAAAAGCCAGATCAAGGTGAGATTTTTATCAATGGCAAAAAGATGAATAATGTTTTACCTGAAGATCGAGGGATTGGAATGCTATTTGAACATATGACCTATGCACTTTTTCCAAATCTTTCGATTTATGAAAATTTGATTTATGGACAGCGCGTTCGGGGGGTACCTGCTGAAGAAAGTAAAGAGACAGCTGCAGAGATGCTCCAGTTAATTATGCTTACAGAGAGAGCGAAAGACTTTCCAGATGTTATGAGCGGGGGAATGAAGCAACGTGTGGCTTTAGGGCGAGCATTAATGACAGGAGCTAAAGAAATATTGTTAGATGAGCCTCTAGGGGCATTAGATGCGAAGATTCGTCTCAATCTCAGAAAAGAGCTTGTAAGCATGGTTAAATCACTCGGGGACTTAACAGTGATCCATGTAACCCAAGATATTGAAGAAGCTTTGATGGTCTCTGACTATGTTGCCGCCATTTTTTTCGGAAATATTCTTCAAATTGGTACTCCTGAAGAAATATATAATCATCCCAATTCCATTGAAGTCTGTAGTTTTTTCTCAACCTCCAATTTCTTTGAAGGGAGCATAATTGGTCTTGAAGATGATAATGCGGTCATTAATATGCAGGGAACCACGATCCGTGTTAAAAATCGTGCATTTTCCAAAGGAGACAAAGTCGTGATCGCAATTCGAGCTACGGATCTTACACTTCAAAAACAAAGGACATCAGATACCAATCAATTGGAGGGGCGAGTGCTTCGACACCAATTTATTTTAGGATTTATGCGGTATGAAGTAGAACTTGAAACCAAAAAGGTTATTGTGGTCAATCAACGGTATGAGGAAGGAACTGCCTTTACAGAGAATGAAAAGGCTATGGTCACCTTCTTTCCAAGCAATATCTTATTATTTCCGCATCCGGGAGAATCCATTGAAAAGAAAGTGATATTCTGATTTTGGATGTTTAATTCTAATCGGATTCTGAAGAAGTAGACGATTCCTTTGAGGCCTCAGCGGTAATATCGCAGCCTTTCTCCTTAAATATTGCTGAGATTTTTATGGCACCAATCCGCCCATAGGTTTGAAAGGTGGGTATGCAATTGAATTCACAGAAGGCGGTATCTAGAATTTGATCTTGCACCTTAAATTTTTTGATGGCTTGCCGGAACAACCGCTTGCTCACGCATTTATCGATATGGATTACCGCTTTCTTAGATTCATAGTCGATGCCTGTAATACATTTTACCGGAATCATGTGTTGAGCCTGTTTGGTCAATTGATTTATAAAAAGGTCAAAAAACTTCTTGGAGCTCAGCGTTTGTATTAGTTTGGAGGCCATCTTTAGGCCGGTTCCTATTTTATTTTGGAAGTTCATTTCATTTTTGGTAGCGTAGTACTTCTCAATAGCATCTTTTCCGTAGTTGTCTTTCAGAAATTTCATTAGAATCACGTGATTTTCTACTAAATTCTCCAAGGTCACCTGATATTTATGGCTATCGTCCCATTCTTCTTTTTCCATTATTCACACCCTTATGAATCTTTTTTATACAAGATAACTATAATGGAGTACCAAAGGATAATAAATGAGTGGTGATCCCCATAGTAAAATATTTTCAATTCAATAAAAGAAAAATCACCGAGCCGCCCGGAACATTAATTTACGTGGGAGAAGACAGAGCGGAAAAAGTCGGAATTACCGTATTTACCTATGATGAAACGAATTATGAAGAGAGAGTAATTGATGATTTGGATGAAATCGTTATTGAAAAGGAAAAGCCGACTATTACTTGGATAAACATCGATGGAATCCATAATAATAAAATAATTGAAACAATTGGAAACAAATTTGATATACATCCACTTATTTTAGAAGATATAATGAATTCAGAACAACGGATTAAAGCGGAAGATCTCGAAAACTCTATTTTTCTGGTTTTAAAAATGATTTATTACAGACCAAATACCAAAAATATAGCCATAGAGCAGATTAGTATCATTTTTGGTTCCAATTTTGTTATCTCTTTTCAAGAATGCCCGGGCGATATTTTTGATCCGATAAGAGATAGAATTCGTACTGGGAAAGGACGATTGAGAAAAGCAGGGGCCGATTTTCTTGCATATTCTCTGATCGATACAATTGTCGATAATTATTTTATTATATTAGAATCATTTGGAGATAGGATTGAAGATATTGAAAATGATCTCATCACCAATCCAGTTCCGGAAACGCTCCAGATAATCCAAACTTTAAAACGCGAAATTATCATTTTACGCAAATCAATTCTACCTTTGCGCGAGGTTATCAACAATTTGGAACGAACGGAATCAGAATTGATTAATAAATCAACTATGATTTATCTAAGGGATGTTTATGATCACATCGTAAATGTGATCGATACGGAAGAACTATTCAGAGATATAATATCAGGCAATTTGGATATTTATCTTTCAAGTTTAAGCCGCAAAATGAACGAAATAATGAAAGTTTTGACAATTATTGCCACTATCTTTATTCCTTTGACATTTATTTCAGGTGTTTATGGAATGAATTTTCTATATATGCCAGAACTGAATTGGAGTTGGGGCTATCCATTAATCCTGCTCTTAATGTGCGGGGTGGGGATTTTGATGCTAATCTACTTCTGGAGAAGAAAATGGATGTAAATTCCCTTTTTTGATGAAAAAGAAGGATTGGAGCTTTATAATAATAAAATTGAATCTTTTATAGTAATAAAAATAAAGAAATTAAGGATAAAATGAGTGAGTGGAGAATTTAACGGGCGGGTTTTTTTAAGCTTTCACCGGAGCGGGGTGATGCCACTTCTTTTTTCCCGGGAACGAATCCAAAGGCGTCTTGAACGTATTTCAAGAAGAGTAGATGGAAGAACGCCAGCGGTATTTTTGCGGGGCAGTTCTGCGCGCACTTGCCACAGCTGATACAAGAATCACCCATGTGCCCGAGGCGCGTGAGGCAGTAAAGTCCGGGATCTAAGTCATCTTTCTTAGAAATCACAATGCAATCTTTACAGAAGCAAACGGGGCAAGATTTGATACAAACCCCACAACGCCTGCATTTTTCGTAGATCTCAACAACTTTTTTGTAGCGATCTGCGGGGGATAGTTTTATGAATGCAGAGATAGCGGCATCTCGTTGGACCTTTGCGGCTTCAATGAATTTTTGTAGAAGGGCGTCTTTCTTTTGAAGGGTCGTAGCATCGGCTTTTTGAACCGATATAGCCTTAGCATCCAACGCTTTTTTCAATGTATCTTTACCTTTCGGACTCTGAGCTGTCAATATGAACGTGCCCTCCAAATCTGCTAACGCCAAATCGGCGCGGTCAGGTTTTTTATCAGGGCACATCTGACAGGTGTCCCAACGATTGAATTTCTTATCCAATTTTACTGCTTTGGTGGTTCCACCGTTTACCCAGAGAGTTACTGCATCTAAGGAGAGTGCCTCCTTCTGGACTTTTTCGGGGTCCAATTCCTGCGCTTGATAGGTCTTGGGGGAATCTTGGAAGGGTAGTGTGCCATAACATTCGGTTCCAATGAGGAAAAGATTATCGAGATTGACTTGCAAGCGTTTTGAAAGTTCTTCTAAACCCCGAATATCGCAGGGGCGAGCAATCAATGCCACTTTTTTATCTTTTGCGCCGTTCATGCTCTTATGTAAAAACTTCCCGGCGGAATTCATCCGAGCGAAGTTATAGACCATATAAGCGCTGAGTGGCATCTCGGTCATTTTCGCAGGGTCATCAATTGCAACCGGATCTATGGTATAGCGCGATTTCTTGGCCTGAAACCCGATAACGGCATCTACAATTTTTTCTTTCAGCATCCATTTAAAGAGATCTCGGATTACATCGCCTGTTTCAAATTTGTAACTCTCACTCAATATTATTCCTTCCTATAAAGTTAATAAAACTGCCGAATTCCCTTTGCAAGGGTCGTCCCTTCATAGCCAGGTTTCCTATGAAGTTCCTTCGGCTTCGGCAGGAGCTTTTGCTTTCAAGGGATTGGGTCCCATCTCAGTGATTTTCTTGGTCATTTCCTTGACGATTTCTGCGAATTTCGCACCTTCAGCGGCAGAGCAATAGAACATTTCCACCCGGTCACTACCTACTCCAAGTAGATCAAGTATTTGTTTGACATATTTTACATTTTGTTTCGCTAGAATATTACCGGTTTCGTATTCGCATTCGCCCTCATATCAGCCGACCACTGCAACCGCATCAGCACCTTTCCGGAGCGCCCTCAAAATGAGGTCTGTGCTTATTCGCCCGGTGCAAGGTACTCGAATTGTGCGGAAGCTCGCAGGATATTGAGACCTGATGGTACCAGCCATATCAGCGGCACCATACCCTCATTTCCAGCATAAGAATGCTGCGATTTTCGGTAAAAATGTCATACCTTTTATTCCTCCAGGGGAGCTAATAATGCATCGATATACGATTCAAACGCGTTATCACGGAAATAGCGAACCGTTATTGACTTAGATTTGCAAGTAGCGGCACAGGCACCACAGCCACGGCAGGCGATTTCATCGACGAGTAATGTGTTGTTCTCAATTTTCAGTGCTTTAAACGGACATGCTCCGACGCACTCTCCGCAGAGAGAACACCGTTCATTATCAGGGACGGCGCGAATCAGTTCGATTTCAAACTTGCCCGCATGCATCGGGATAGATGCACTCGAGGCTGCACCACGTCCTTGAGAGACGGATGCATCGATCGCTTTCGGTCCTTGAGCCATCCCAGCAATGTAGATTCCAAAGGTTTTCGTATCAATAGGGTTTAAACGTGCATGATATTCTTTTAGATAGCCGTCAGCACTTTTCTCCAGCCTCATAATTTGGGCGATTTCGCCAGTTCCTTTCGAGGCTACAGGCGCTGTGGATAAGATAACCATGTCGACTTCCAATTCCTTGATTTCGCCAGTTTGAATGTTTTCCAGCGTAACAATGAGATTTTTCGTCAGCGGGTCTTCCTCTATGTTGCCGACCATGCCTTTAATAAAAGAAATCCCGGATTCCCGTGCGCGGCGATAATATTCCTCGTAGTCTTTTCCCGGGGCTCGGATATCGATCGCGCTAATGATTGCTTCGGTATCCGGATATTCCGAAATAATCAGCTTCGCATTTTTAATGGAAACCAGACAGCAGACTCCAGGACAGAACGCGTTTGCACAGACGTCGCGGCTCCCAACGCAATTGATCATCAAGATCCGCTTGGGACGTTTTCCATCAGAAGGACGCACTAGGTGTCCTAAAGTGGGTCCATTTGGCGCAAGGATCCGTTCCAATTGCAATTGATTGAGCACGTTTTCGTAGATCCCGTATCCAAAGCTATTCTTCGGTTCGTAAATATCCCATCCCGTGGCAATGATAATCGTTCCGACCTTTACCGTATATTCCTTGGGCTGTTGGCTGAAATCGATGCAATGAGGGTTGCATACCGAGACGCAATAATAGCACTTTACACACGTATTCATGTCAATCGAATAGACCGTGGGAACGGCCTGCGGGAATGGAATATCGATCGCTTTTCGTGGAGAGAATCCCATATCAAACTGATTAGGATAGGCCACAGGACATTTATCTCGGCATAGCCCACAATTTGTACATAAGTCTTCGTCGACATACCGCGGTTTCTGTTTTATTTTGACGACAAAGTTTCCGATGAAGCCTGATACCTCCGTCACATCGCAGTAACTCATGATTTGAATGTTTGGATGGCGTCCCGCTTCCAGCATTTTCGGCCCCAAAATTCAGATTGCGCAATCATCGGTCGGATAGGTGCGATCCATCTGTGACATGCGGCCACCGATTGACAGCTCTTTCTCCACCAGATATACTTTGAACCCTTGATTCGCCAGATCCAACGCCGCCGATAAGCCCGCGATTCCGCCACCGACCACCAAGGCTTCCGGATTCACCGGAACGATTTTGGTCGGGACAGGTTCGAGGTATAGGGCGCGTTGAACAGCCGCACGAATCAGATTCTTTGCTTGATGAAGCGCAGCAGCAGGGTCATTCATATGCACAAAGGAGCAGTGTTCTCGAATATTTACAAACTCGAGCATTCGTGGGGGTAGCCCGGCTTCTTTTAATACCGCATGAAAAACGGGCTCATGTGTTTTAGGCGTGCAAGCAGCGACAATTATTCGGTTTAACTTAGATTTTTGAATCTTTTCTGTGATGAAGGCAGCACCAGGTTCCGTGCACATCGATAGATATTCTTCAGAAACGACGACGTGTTCCAATTTCTTCCCGTATTCCACCAGCTTCGGGACATCGACAATCCCAGCAATATTTGGACAATTCCAGCAGCGCGCTGGAATTTTTATCCCTCATCGACATATAAAGATGCCGATTCTGGGCGTTTCGATAGCAGTGTTAATTTCCTTTGCCATAAATTACACCATTTCTAATCCTTTTTACAACACCTCTTATCTATTTATCTCCCATCAAGATTTCTCTAATTTCTTTAGTCCTGATGGGTTCCAAATAATATTTCCAATAAAACTTTATTCTAATAACTTCACTTAAACCGATCGAGAATCTAATTAAAAATTTTGTTAATGATAGCTCCCTATATTTTTTCTTCTCTGAAATAAAAAAATGGATGGAAAGAATTCTGAGGGATTTGCTATTCATTTTTATCAATCAAAAATAAAAAAATCAAAAGATAAAAGATTGAATTATTAAGTAGCAATAGGAATAATAGTAAATAAATCACTTAGGATTGGAAAAAAGGAGAGAATTCTATCGGGATAATCCAGTAAGAAAGTGGTGGAAATGACGAAAGAGAAAGATTTGAAGCGACTACTCAACATTTCAGTTGAGGAT
>Ga0315285_10008015_pt1 | contig 10846 bp, 7 predicted proteins | sample YL17G09_36_MG_FD_203698 | JGI IMG/M metagenome (GOLD analysis project Ga0315285, IMG submission 203698) | Sediment microbial communities from Yellowstone Lake, YNP, Wyoming, USA - YL17G09_36 | ecosystem: Environmental > Aquatic > Freshwater > Lake > Sediment | place: USA: Wyoming | collected... | reverse complement strand
CGAGTTGTAAAAAGTGAAACGAGTATAATTGAATGATTTTACCATTAATCATGAAGTCTCATCAAATATAGTGAATAAAGAACAATGGTGAAAAATAGATAGATGAGGAGGGTCTGATCAACCAGATTCACTTTTTGCTTTTCAATACTTGTATAAAGTAAAGGACAAATCAGACCGCAAACAAATCCAAAGAAATGTGCTATTCCATTCCCTATGCCAATTCCTTGGGAATTAAAAAAACTTCCAATGAGGATTCCAAACAAAAAAATAAGGATTAGAAAGCCCATATTGATCACCAAGATTCCATAAGCAATTCTGAATTTCTTTTCTGTATCTGCAATTTTCCAAGCTTCGTTGATATTCAAGTATGCATCGTGAAATAAGCTAAATATGAGATAAATGGCAGATCCAAAAAATGCATAAAGGATTCCTGAAAATCCTAAAGACGGAGGGATTTGGGCGGGAACCCCCCTGAGGAAAAGAATGGAAACAATAGAAATGAAGATCGGCAAAACCAAGAGAAATACTGTTGTGAGAGTAAAGAATCTCTTTTTGTTTCGTTCGATGATAAAGATCATAGTGATTACAAAGATATAAAAGAAAAAGTTGGAGGCAAAATGAATCAAGTCGGTATGTGTGTAGTTCATCAGAAACATAGCCGGAATGGTCGGGTGATAAATATCCAGAATAAATGTCAGATTAAGAATATCGTTTGGGGGCGTTTGTGGGATCCCTGATGATTGGAGCATCTGAGGAAGCAAAGGAACGAGGGTCAGGACTGCAGGAATGAATCCGTAGAAAAAGAGCCATTCATACCAGGACCAGGCCTCGAGGGCGGAGTTATGAATAAGAGTATTGATACGATTGCGTATTTCTTGAATTTTCAATGGTTTCATTATGGAATCTTACGTAAGGAATAGTAATAATATTATTCGAGAATTAGTAATTTTTAACGTTTTGTAAAATATTTTTTTGAAAAGATGGGGGTTAATCTTTGGACACGGTGGAAGTGGGGGGTGCATTTTGCCAGATGCCTGTAACCTGAAACAACAGTGCCGGGAACGCAAGAAAAAGAATTAAAGGAGATTTCATCGAAGACGAACCCGATCAGGACTGGAAGGTTTCCGGTCGAATACATGAATACCGGGTTGAAGCAGTGCTTTTCGCAGTACGCCACAGCCCTGTCGCTCATGAGATGCTGAGCGCATGCGCTATTTCTGTCAACCTCGACAATGGTTTTACCATCGATGTGGATCTCCCTCCCTGGATAGAAGACAACGCTATCCGGGTTATCCGGGATCTCAAATAGATACTTCTTACTCATTGGCCTTACTTATTTTATCGTATAAAATATATAAATCTAATCATATCTGTGACAAAGAATGACACGGCAGGGAGGACATCCGGACCCGTAAAAATCCCTTCACCGATGCCCCCAGTACGGTTCGATGATCCGCGCCGTCACCTTTTCGATCCGGATGAATCCAATCCGCTTGAATTGCACAACTTTCCCGGCATCCAACGCAACCATCGGCTCGCAATAGCCTCTCATCTCCCCGTCGGGCTTGTGAAGAACACGGGGGATAGTGTTGGCCGGCGGGATCCCTGGACGATGGGCGCCTTCGCCTTCTGTGCCCCGGCAGACTTCGGGAATTCGGAGATCAACCACTGTTGAACAACATAACGGTGAAATGGTGAAAAAAGATCGAATTCGGTGGGTGTTATTTCGTTTCTCTCTCACAGACATAGGGAAAGGGAATTGCTATGAGGTCTCCGATGATATACGTGGCAAATATTCCTGCCAGTATCCACCCGTACATATGCACCTGCCCTGCCGCAATGTTTGGCAATAAGACGACAATATACCAGATGACTTTGTAGCAGAGCTGGACCATGAGGACGGGCACGAACTTGAGCGGCGAAAGGAAGCCGAGAATTGAGACAATCCCGAATGCGACAAATATGCTCCCCATAATGCCAAATAACACCGGATCCTGGCTCGGCCATCCAAAGAGTGCCTTTAAAGTCTCTGGAACTGCGAGCATGCCCAATCCAAATCCTCCGGCACCGATGATGGTCCAGAGGTACATCACTTTCAGCCAGCGGAATCTGATTTTACTCTTCTCAACCATGGAAATTCCCCGAAACACCTATGCTCCCTTTGCTGAAGTAAATGTCCGATAGGAGTGATGGGGTATAAAGCTACGCAAAAGTTACGCAATGCAAAATACTACACCGGTCCGGGTGTGCCCTGATGTCGGAGTAGAATAAAAGAAAACCAGTCTAAAAAGTGAATTGAACAGGCACATGACCATTCCGAAAAAAGTGGATTCATCTCCATTCTGGAGAATCATCAATGAAAATAATCTCCTTCATCTGTGCCCCCCCCAACACACCCCAATCAGCATCCGTCGCCTTCTCGATCCTTACAAACCCTATCCACTCGGACTGCACCACTTTTCCGGCATCTAACGCACCCATTGGCTCGCGGTAGCCCTTTAATTGTCGATGCGGGGGGAGAGATCTCCAGATTCTATCACACCTTCCCGCATGCTGCATGGAATCCCACGCGGAGCGGGCGAATACGCGGATGAATACGTACTCTCCCTTTTTTTCTGTATAAAAACAATCAGTTTTCTCCGCAGAGTTCAGTGTTTCCATTTAACATTTATGGTAAACTCAAAAAAGAGAGCGTCTTTTTACCGGATAATCAATATTTATAGCTTAATACGCGTATCAGGAGCCATTGATTCCTGTATGGTGTCTTTAGTACTATTTTCTTCGGCAAACATTCAGAAATACTTTTATACCATGAGTGTGAATCATCCGTTCGTCACTGATTTATACAAAAACTATTCGGTGTGGTGTGGTGTGACGTCGAAGTGTCTCAGGTTGGTAGTGGAGGGAGCCCTCCACAATGCGCCGGATATCGTGAATTTCACGAACCCTGCATTCCCGATGCATAAGGGCTGCATCGTTTCGGTCCCTGCTCCGGGGATACGGGGAACCTGCGGAGAGTGATATTGATGAGAATTCCTTTGCAATCACGACTGAAAATCGTCCTGTTTGGATTGATCATCATCGCCGGGCTCCTCGTTCTCCCGGCAGCAGCGGGATATCCGACTATGTCCAGTATGACGCCGCAAATCGGTATGCAGGGAACGAATGTCCCTATCACCATTACGGGTTATAATTTCGAGCCCAATGCCTGGGTGCATTTCGAAGACTATCCCAATTGGCAACACTTTATGACGGTCATGAACCCTTCAGTCTCGGCAGACGGCCAGACCATAACTTTCACCCTCTCCATCCCCCAAGGTGCGCCGTCAGGATACTGGGATGTCTTTGTCAGTAATCCTAATAATATGTATGATGGTAGAAGAGGGTGGTTCATAACCGGAGGTTTAACCCCGACCTTCACCTCCATCGACGGGCCGCACGGGACTTGCCAGGGATGTACGATTTCCACCAGCGTCAGTGGGTCCAACTTCATGTACGGTGCTACCGTGACATTCAGCGGTCATACCGGTTCGGCGCCGAGTGCCTCGTCGGTAAGTATCTCTGGATCTAATTATGGCGTGTACTTATATGTGAATGTCGACGTCCCTGCAGATGCGGCGACAGGTACATGGACTATGACCATCACGAATCCTAATGGCGGGGGGTCAGTGACCATACCTGATGCGTTCACCGTGACCGTGCCCCCGGTCATCACCTCCATCACGCCTGACAGCGGTAAACAGGGTGAGACGGTACCGTTCACCATCAATGGTTCCGGCTTCCAGCAGGGTCCCGACGTGTATTGCAGCTACAACTGCGGCGAATACGGTTTAGATGTCTCAGATATAACTGTCTCAGGCGATGGCACGACCGTAACCGGTACCATCACCATCCCATCGGATGCATATACCGAATGTGCCTACCGTGTCATGTTCTATAATCCCTATGAAAATGGTGGTGGGTACGCCGAGGTGCCGTTCACCGTGACGCCGTCTGGACTTGGTTCATGCTCAGCTGTCATATTAGACACTGATACCATCTTGAACGGGGCGGATGGTGCACTGGATGTCGACACGGGTAGTATTGGTGATTCAACCGCCGCTGATATCCTGTGGAGTGAAGTGAAGTCCATGGATTTGGGACCAGTAAACAATGCAAAAATGATATATCTGGGACTCGTGGACTTTGACGCGATAACCATCAACGATCTCGTGGGATATTCCTATGGCGATATCTATATAAGCGACAACGATATTGCCAGCGATCTTAAACTGGAGGGTAATCCCGTGTTTGCGGTACAGACGAACCTGCATAATTTCACCAAAGTCCAGGTCAACTTCCTGGAGGGCTCAGCGCTCGGGCTCCATCTCGTAACCTATTCCCTCGATGCCTGCCAGCAAGATGCCCTTAACGGTGCGGGGGGAAATATACCAGCCACAGGAAACCTGCTTGTCAGCGATATCCCGATTCCTGCAGGTACCGATCTGTATAAATGGGGATCAAGGAAGGTCTGTAATGTGGGGGACGAGGATGCATGGCTTTTCCACCATAATCCAACTCCGCAAAAGAACTACGAGAGTGCTGTCACCTATTATCTTGTGAGCGTGTCCCATAAAACAGTAGTTGGTCAATGCGAATCCACCTCCCCGGCAGAGGGCATTAAAATGCACCTGATAAGGGGTGTGAGACCGGTTCCAGTCATCCAGAACAGCGTTCAGAGCACCGGCGTGGAACAGCTGCTACGAACCGGTACTAACAGTCCAGGGGGTGGTGGCGGCGGGGGAGGCCTGCTCTATGGTGCATCGGGCACCAGCCAGACGTGTGACTCGTCGCAGATAAACTGCGACCATTGCTGGGCGCTCCTCGTGAGCGGCGGGTATGATCCGGATAATAACAATGCTTGGTATTACCAGGACATGTCCGCCATGTATCAGACCCTCATCAACCCGCCGTACTGCTATCCCAAGAGCCAGATCTACGTCCTCATGTCCGACGGGACCAGTTCCAATCCGGACCAGATGTCCGACACGGGGGCCTTTGTCGACTCTGACCCGACCTTTGGCCTGAGTGATGCCAATAAACCCGAGTACTATCTTGCGGCAACAAGGGCGAACCTAGACTGGGTCCTGACGCAAGCCCTGGGCAGACTCACAGGGGATGATACTCTCTTCATCTTCACGACGAACCATGGCGGGATGGATCCCGAGACACGCCTCTGGCTCTGGACTCATAACTCCATTCATGATTCCATCTATGCCGACGAGTTCGCAAATGAGCTGCCCAAGTCGGCAAAAACCATCGTGATGACCATGGAGCAATGCTTCAGCGGGGGTTTTCTGAAACCATTCATAACAGACTATAGCGGGACCCAGAATAGGGTGATCGCCACCGCTGCAAGCGCCACCGAACCCTCGAACCTGAATTATTTCTCATATTACTGGATTAATGGGGTGGGTGGGCCTGCGAATAACCTCGTTCCCCCTTCCGGGTCTGGTGATAATGATAAGCTCGTCGAAATGAAGGAGACCTTCGATTTTGCAAAGTATAAAGATCCCTCCGCCCAGCCAGATACTCCGGCCAATCTCAAGGAAACCCCGCAATACGGGGATACCCCATCGAATCCTGGCCTGACTCTGGCCCTCACCTCCTGTTCCAAGTGCGCGGATCCCAAACCGTTGCCCGTTCAGGTCTGTCCAGCCTGCGTGCAGCCCAAGGATCCGGATAATGACGGCATGTACGAGGATCTCAATGGCGTGGACGGGTTTACCCCGGCCGACGTTATCCTCTACTTCAACCAGATGGACACGATTACGACCAGCGAGCCCATCTGTGCCTTTGATACCAATGGCAACGGGAGGATCGACTTTGCGGATGTTATCAACCTCTGGAAGGAGGGAGGGTTCTGATGCCAGAAGGACGGAACACGGAGGTGAAAAAAATGACCAATGGATTCCGGATCCCGATCCTGGCAGTCCTGCTCATCCTGGCTGCCGGTGTGTGTGCCGTTTCGGCGGTTCAGCTGAACGTGGCCGACGTGAACCTTCCCAATACCGTTGACCAGGTGGACATCCCCCTCACCCTGGATTCTGCCGTACCGGGTGGAATGGCAGGGTACCTCCTGACCTTCACCGTTGCAGACACTTCTGCCGCGAAAATTGTCGGGGTGAAGAACCCAGACTGGGGAGTTGCTGATTTCGAGTCGAGCTCGGTTTCGGTGGACGGGAAAACCGGGACCCTGAAGGTTGCCGATGTCGCAGGGAAAAGCACAACATCCCTCGGCTCTGTCACCGTACAAGGGGTGAGCCGTGGTTCGCACACAACCATCACGGTCCACGTGAATGAGCTGGATGATGCTAGTGGCAATTCGGTGAATTTTGATCCAGATCCGAGCGGTACGATCTCGGTCGCCCTGCTACCTGGCGATATCCTGGTAACAACCACCCCGAAGGGGGCCAGGATCTATGTTGATGAAATTGACAAGGGTACGACAAGTTTAACGGATGGAACCCTCCTCATCACGGGCCTGACGCCGAAGACCTACGACGTGAAAGCAACATACAGTGGTTATGCGAACCAGACGAAGCATGTCACGGTTGTCACCCAGTCACAGGTTCCGGCGATCTTCACCCTGCAACTGGCGGTGACCGTCACGGTGAGAACTACCCCCAACCTCTGCAATGTGTACTTTACCTATGATGCCCTGAGTGATGCCTACGAGTCCCAGGGTGAAGTATACAAGGGGACAACATCATCTGCCACCCCCGGTACAGCAACCTACCGGGGCAATCCCCCCGGGAGCTATACCGTCAGGGCCAACAAGACGGGTTACCTGGGAAAGCCGATCACAAGAACCCTCGCGGAGGGAGCGAGCTCGACCTTCGTCTTTACCCTCTCCCCGGCAAACAATAACATCCCGGACAACACTCCTCCCTACGGGAGCGTTCAGATCGATTCCGTTGGAGCCGATAACAAACCCATCTACGGAGCCACGATAATTCTTGACGGGGTACCGCAGCCCGACCTCCAGACATCCACCACGCCGGAGCTGGACGTGGGGACCCACTCCATCACCGTGGCCCTCGACGGCTATATAACACCGGCCCCGGTCACAGCGATCGTCAAACCCCATGCTCTGACAGTTCTGCCACCCTTCGTCCTCAAACCCGGTATTCCAGCGACAGTATTCATCGTGCCGAGAACCATAAACATCGGGAGGGGGGAGGGCAAGTTCCTGGCCTTCGTCAGGTTACCAGCCGGTTACAATGCGGCTGACGTAGATCCCAAGTCCGTTTTCTGTGACGGGGCACCTGCGAACAGGCTTATCCGGACAAAGGTGTTCCCGCGGATCTTTGGCGCAGTATTCAATCGCAACAAGCTCGTTGATGTTCTGCCAGGAGACCCTGTGGCATTCGTCGTTTCCGGGATGATCAAAACCAAGAGCGGGAACCTCGGATTCAGCGGGATCGATTATATCAAAGTCATCAAGAAACCATCAAAAGAAAAGGAAGACTGCGATGACATTGATAAGATGAATGATGATACCGTCTTGAAAACGTGCAAGCCAAAGGATCTCTGAAAATCCCGGAATCCCTTCTTTTTAATCTTTCTTTATTCTGCAAAGGGTATGATCCATCGGTGAGTGAAGGGAAACAGGACTGCCTTCGCAAACATCGGATCGGACATGGAAAGGAGCACCTGCAATGGTGAAAGGGAAAAAGCTTCGGCGGGATTGGAACCCGCGAAGGATCAGGGCTGGTTCATCAACCGCTCACGCCGCCGCTTCCTCCGCTCGCGCTGCCCCTTCCTGCGGTAGAGTAAGATGCCGGCGGCGAGGATGATAATCCCCGGGATCACAATGGGATTCTGCGTCACCTGGACAAAGCCCCACATGATCATGCCCGAGATGATGAACGTCCCTGTGCCTGGCGTCGGGGAGGGTGAGGGTTGCGCCTTTGTCGTCGCCGCAGGGGTAACCGGTGTCTGTGCAAAGAGAGCGAAACAGCAGAAGTTAGATACCTCAGTAGTCACCGTGTTCGACTCAGGATGGTAAGTCGTCGGGAGAACCAGCCACTTTTTGGTAGTATGGTCAAACATCCTAATCGTGTAGGTTTGCCCCGCCCGGGCGTCAGTCACGGTGAAGGTCAGGGTGATGGCAGGTGAGAAGGTTGCACCATCGGGCCCCAGTTCGTATGCTCTCCCTGCGAAGGCGAAGGTGCTTCCCGTGGTATCAGCCGGAACATCTGTTTCGGCAACCGGGGCGATGCTTACCGAAGTGAGGGGTGAGTCTGCCGAGTCCTTTGCCACGATGCCCCGAGGGATCGAGACCATTGCGAGGTTGTCATTTGACCGCAGGGAGGTTTCCTGCGTGATGACACCGTTTGCATCGGTATTTAGTTCTGCTGATTTCCCGGTATCAATCGTGGAGGGGGCCTCTGGTTCCGGCGCCGGTACTGGAGGAGGGGCATTCGGCCCGCTATAGCTGGAGCCACCGCCGCCACTGCTCGTAGCGAGACTTTTTGCCGCAACTACGGCGAACTGGAATAAGTTATTATCAGTGTTGTATTGGCCATCAGGATTTGTGACTCTAAGGTTCCAGTCTGTATAAGCAGCTGCTCCTGTCAGGTCGAAGTCGCAGGTGATCTTGGTGGGTGAGACCACGTTCACATTGGTTGCGAAAATAGTAGTTTGACCTAACTTGAAGAGTTTTACCGTAGCACCATCGATGAAGTAATCGCCGATGATGGTCATCGTGACCGAACCTGTATTCTCACCTTGCGCCGGTGAGGTTTGGGTAAGGTCGATGACAGGGTAAGGTGCCAATACAGTGAAGGGCGTGAGATTATCGAACTGGCCGTCACTGTTTGTCACGGTGACATTCCAGGCACCGGCAACTGCCCCTGTGATGGGAAGGTTGCAGCTTATCGAATTCGCTGCGATGGTTGGATTGACGGCGGTGATATTCGGCTGGCCAGCCTTCGTGAGATTTACCGTAGCTCCGCTGGTGAATCCGGAACCGTCAATGGTGACGTGGATGGATGATATGTTCCAGTACATTTCGGGCGTGACACCGGTCACCTTCGGGGCAGGCTGTGTCACGGTAAACCCGTCCGTGAGGGTACCGGGCTGACCGTCGGGGTTTGTCACGACAACGTTCCAGGGACCGAACTGTGCGTTGGTGATGGGGAGGGTGCAGTTAATCTTCTGCCATGAGGCCCGTGTCACGTTCGTCGCGGTAATATTCGCCTGGCCGGATTTCGTGAGGTTCACCCTGGCCCCGCTGAGGAAGTTGTCCCCAATAATGGTGACATTGGTCATACCTGTATTGACAGTGGTATAGGGGGGGACAGGTGCAACGCTGCTCACCGTCGGGGCGAGTGCCGTTATGGTGAACCCGTTCGTGAGGGTTGCAGGCGAAACGTCAGTCCCGTTCGTGACGACAACGTTCCATTGACCGAGTGCTGCTTCCGTGATGGGGAGAGAGCAGTTTATGTATTGCCAGGAGAACTTCGACACGTTCGTCGCGGTGATATCGGTCTGACTTGCCCTGGTGAGCTTCACCGAGGCCTCACTGACAAAGTTATCGCCCCCGAGGGTTACATTGATCATACCCCTGTTGGCACTGGAATAGCCCGGAAGAGGTATAATGGAGGTCAGAGTTGGGGCCGGTGCGATTATGTGGAATCCGTTCGGGAGGGTGTAGGACCGGCCATCAGGAGCGAGGTTTGTCACAGTAACGTCCCAGTCCCCGATCGGTTTTCCTTCGATGTCGAAATTACAGGTGATTTGCGTCGCTGTCAGCGCCGTCACGGCACCGTCAATTTGCTGGCCCCCCCTGGTGAGTTTTACCAAGGCCCCGGTAGCGAACTCGGTGCCTGAAATTTGAACCCCTGTGACTGAATGTCTGTTATCAACAGTTGCCGTCCCGGTAGTTGGCACAACGATACCGGTGATGGCCAAGGTGGTGTTGTACCAAACATCATGATACACCCCGCTGGCGTAATCATTCCCGCCAATCACCCACATCCTGCCGTCTGGAGTGACAACGGAGCTGTGGCCATACCGGACCTGGAACGGTGCGGAGGCAGTTGCCTCTTCCCAGATTCTTCCATCCGTGGAATACCAGACATCGTTGAAATAGGTCGTGGCTCCAGTGATATCGTCAATTCCCCCGATAACCCACATCTTGTTATCGTAGTAAAAGGACGTATGGCCATGTCGTGCCGGGAAGGCCGAGGCATTTTGCAGATACCAGACTTTCCCATCGTCGGAGTACCAGACATCGTTGTATATCACCCAGTCCCAATCGTTGAATCCACCGATCACCCACATTCTCCCATTGGGGGTAACAAGGGAGGAATGGCCATACCGTGCCGGGAACTCGGCGGAGGCATTTTGCAAATACCAGACTTTTCCATCGTCGGAATACCAGACATCGTTAAAAGGAGGACCGCTGGCGGAATTATCATACCCGCCGATCACCCACATCCTGTCACCAGTTGTGACAATAGAGCTATGGCCATACCGTGCCGGGAACTCGGCGGAGGCATTTTTCTGATACCAAACTTTCCCATCGTCGGAATACCATATGTCATTTATTACGTTATTTGGAGGAATAGAGCCATCAAGCCCGCCAATAACCCACATCCTGCCACCAGCGGTGACAACGGAGGAATGCCCATACCGTGCCGTGAACTCCGGCGACATATTTTTAGGATACCAGAATTTCCCATCGTCGGAATACCAGACAGAGTTTAGACGAGAACCGCCGGAGTTCAGCCCCCCGATCACCCACATCCTGCCATCGCTGGTAACAACGGAGCTGTGGGCATATCGTGCCCCGAACCCG
>Ga0315285_10008013_pt1 | contig 10851 bp, 10 predicted proteins | sample YL17G09_36_MG_FD_203698 | JGI IMG/M metagenome (GOLD analysis project Ga0315285, IMG submission 203698) | Sediment microbial communities from Yellowstone Lake, YNP, Wyoming, USA - YL17G09_36 | ecosystem: Environmental > Aquatic > Freshwater > Lake > Sediment | place: USA: Wyoming | collected... | reverse complement strand
TATCCGAGCGTGTTATGGGGTGCTGTTGGGCCGGTCGTCTAGCTTGGTTGGGACGCCGCGTTCACACCGCGGAGGTCGCCGGTTCAAGTCCGGCCCGGCCCACCAACATTACGGTTCAGAACCCTTATAAGGTCGGGGGATCAGACTCCCACCCATGAAGGGACGCCTCTACGCCGCGCTACTCGAGGACCCGAAGATAAGTCGCTGGCACTCAAACCTAGCCCGCGGCTCACAGGTAACAGCCGACGTCTACCTCAGAAGACTAGGCAACTTCTGCGAATCCACTCAGATCACCCCCCAGAAACTCCTCACGATGGATGAGGAAGAGCTCTACAACCTACTGCTCGACACAGTCACCAACATGGAGAAGAAGAACACGGGGAGCTACACACAATCAGTTATCAAGGCCATCAAGTCGTGGCTAGCGCACAACGGGGTCGAGGTCAAGAGGGCGATCAAGATCAGGGGAGCCGAGGACGCGCCGACGCTCAAGGACGAGAAGGTTCCCTCGCAGGCCGAGCTCAAGAAGATATTCCTCTCAACCGACTTGAAGGGGCGGACCGCCTCCGTACTCGTCGCCCACAGCGGGTTGAGGCTTGAGACTATTGGCAACTACCTGGGTGACGACGGCTTAAGGATCAGGGACCTGCCTGAGCTGAGGGTCGAAGGAGAATCGGTTGAGTATGAGCAGATACCCACAATCGTGTTCGTCAGGAAGGAGCTGAGTAAGGCCGGCCACCAGTACTTTTCTTTCCTAAGCGAGGAGGGGTGCGGGTACCTCAAGGACTACCTAGAGATGAGGATGAGGTCGGGTGAGAAGCTAGGGAATGACTCCCCTATCGTGACTCCTAAGCAGAGGATGAAGCCCTTCATCAGGTCCACAAACGTTGGAGACGTAATCAGGGATGGGATCCGGAAGGCGGGTTACCCCTGGAGGCCCTATGTGCTCAGGTCCTACTTTGATACTGAGATGATGTTGGCTGAGTCTAAGGGGTTGTTGCTCAGGGATTATCGTCAGTTTTGGATGGGTCACAAGGGTGACATTGAGCATCGTTATACGTTGAATAAGGGTAGGCTGCCGGGTGAGGTTGTGGAGGATCTTCGGGAGGCGTATCGTCGGAGTCAGGAGTACCTGCAGACGGGGAGGAGTGAGTCGGATAGTGAGGAGAGGCTGAGGGACTCCTTCAGGAGGCAGCTGCTGCTGGTGGCGGGGTTCGAGGCGGAGGAGATCGATGAGATGGATCTATCTATGGATGATGCCTCGTTTCAGGAGACTGTGAGGAGGCGTCTCTTGGGGCAGCCGAGGGAGGGTGGGGATGCGTCGCAGAGGGTTGTTTCGGTTGGTGACGTTGACTCCTATCTGTCGAAGGGGTGGGGGTATGTGGCGAGTTTGCCAGGTGATAGAGTGATTCTTCGGACGCCCCTTGATTTTTCAATATTACGCGCGTGATTTAGCATATTATCGTAACAACCATTAGCTCCTTTGATGCACTATAATCAGTAAAAGAGATGTCCTCAGAAATTAAACAGACCATCGAGTCTCTTATCCAACAAGGAGATATTCTCCTTGTCCAGCTGGCAGACATTAAAAAATCTGAAGCGCCTTTAAAAAACGAATTTACTAGAGACATGCTAGGCGAAGCAGCTCGTATTGTTACAAGGGATATCTTGGAGTTGCCATGGGGTGGAAAAGCCCAGAAGTACACTAGAACCTTACTTAAACAACAACAAAAGAGACAGCAAGCCGAGGCAGAAAAGATAATTGAATCCCAGTTCAACTCATGGCTTCAATATATCAGGACTTTTCTTTCGACAATATCAATAGTAAGACCAAGTATGGGCGAGTCAGGAAATAGTTATGAACTTATTACTAGATTAAATGGAGTTAACAGATACAAAAGGCTTGAATCTAAAATAAGGAATACACTTCTCGTTCTCCACTATATTTCATCAAAGTCTCTCATCTATAACAGAGATCTCTCTAATTTCGTGCGGAGAGAGAGGGAGAACGTTGAGAAGAAAGAGATTAGAGAAATTCTTCTGTCTCCTAAAAAGCCTTTCACAGGAACAAGAGCGCTAAAAAGCATACTTGAGAACGCTGATGGCTATGTAAAAATAATCGATCCTTATGTAGACGAAGAAACTCTTGACATGCTTGAAAATATTCAAAAAGGAGTGCCTATTCTTCTTCTTACTTCATTTACCGGTGGAAAAGATAAGGAAAAACGTTTCATAAAAAGTTGCCAAAAATTCAAAGTGGAAGCGCCGGGATTTAGAATAAGAAAATGTAATCCCAATTTGATCCATGACAGATTTATTTTGACGAAAAACAAGGGCTGGAGCGTGGGCACGTCTTTAAAAGATATTGGAGAAAAACTTTCTTTGATAAAAGAAATATCAAGTGACACAAAAGCGGAAATGGAGAAAATATATGACGTGATTTGGAATAATTCAACCGAGCTGCTTAATTTAGAATAAAACTGCTATAATTACAAAGTTTATCGATTACTAGGGCGCCTGCATCTAAAAGATGACCGTATTAACTTCCCCTTCGAGGTAAAATAAGGTTTTACACATTCACATTTTTGGTCAAAAAGAATTGCATTATTTACTTTATTTCGAGCTTTTTTATCTCCTAGAACGGACAATATAAAAAGAGTATTCTTAATATCTAAATCACGACACCCAGCCATTGAACTCGATTTAATTTTGTATGCCTCCTCTTTAAAGTCTTTCTTCACACAGGGGTATTTTTATAGAGTTTGTTTGATTATAACATGTTAGATCTGAGATTATGAGGGATGAAAGAATAGAAGTCAAAAGATGCTTTGTTGTAAGTGAAAAAGCTAAAGAATTACGGAACTTGGATGGGCGTGCTTTTCAGATGAGATTAATCGAGATTGAGAAAATATATCGAGAAAAAGCTGAATCAGAGCTTGATAAATTGATCAGCCCCGACTGGCCTCCAAGGTTGAAAAAATATAACGAGTTACGGGGCACTTTGAAGATTGTTCAATTGATGATCTAGGCGTTTGGCCTGAAGCAGGTGAATTACCTTGGGAATGGTGTCTTGGATCTGTGAGAGAAACAGCTCAATGCATAGAGAAAGCGATAAAGGCTGGAAAGCGTTTTCGGGGGAGAGCATTTGATAATATCCCGGGTATCATAAAAAACATTGATGTAATTCTAAACACTCGACGTCTTACACCTATCGTAGTGCCTGGCGGAACTTGGCGAAAGGCTCCTTATCGCCAGATGAAAGGAGACATTGATGATGGATGTATGAGAGCTATTGCTTTTGCCATTAAAGGAAACGACAAATTCAATGCTTTTTTCGGCTATTGGGTACATGCCTCCTCAGAGGGAAATGTGGTGCGTGCGATTGTTTGAACTAGTAAATTAAGTAAAAGAAGTTATAAATAATTCAAGATTAATGGAAATAACATGAGAGAATATTCGGGTAATGGCATTCTTAAGGTTGATGAAGTGGGTTCTTTTGAAAGCAGATATGTTTTGAGATTTCAGAACGATGGAAAGGCAGTAATTGATTTTGATTTCAGTATATTTAATCCTCAATCTCATGTTTTAGTTAACAAATTTAATGATGAGAAAATTATTGTCGGTAATTTTAATGGAAAACTCGACAATTCTTCTGGAACTTTGGAAATATCCAAAGTTGTAATAGGTGGTTTCCATTCAAATTTTGAATATGGCAAGCCTTTTAAAGAAACATTGATACTTCAAGTTTTTGATTTAATCTTATTAAAATTCAGTGTTATTGACAGAGACGAGGATGTTGAAATTAAATATGGTCTCTCAAATTTTGAATTTTTTGGTAATTTTATAACAAAAAAGGGTAATGAATTTAAAAGAAATTTAAGAAAAGTAAATATTGAAGGTGATGAAATTTCTTTTATACAAATTGACGATTATGAAGAAGTTATCAAAAGTTTAAAAGAAAGACTCAATGCACAGGTTACATCAGAATTAATTATTAAAAACAAGTATAATTATTTAAAGATGATTGATAAAAAAGTTCATGATATATTAACGCTATGTAGTTTTGCCATGGGAAATTTTGTTACTGATATATATCAAGATATATACGTTAATGGAGAATTAAGGGAAAGTATCCTTAAACCGCTTAAAACTCATCCTTTCAACACCAGAATAAGTGTTATTGATACGTGGATAACTGGTGATAATGAATTTGAACAGTTTTTAATATTATCATATCCACAATATATTAAATATAAAGAAATATTAGGATTAGATATAGTGATAGAATATTATATTACATCAAAAAGAAATGCGTTAATGGAAATTAATTATTTATTAGGCTCAATAACATTCGAATGTCTTGAAAGCTATCTTTCAGAATATTTCAAATCGAAAAATGTAACCAAAAATTTAAATGGTTTTAAAAACAAAACTCGTTCATTATTTGAAGAATTTGGTATTACTTATGATGAAAATGAATTAAAATTCATAAAAATTAGAGATAAAATTGTACACACCGGTCGATTTCCAGACTATCAAAATAGTGTTAATGATTATAATAAATTGATTAATTTAATTGATAGAACATTACTAACAATTTTCAATTATAAAGAAAAACCGTATCATAATATGAAAACAAATAAAAAGGAAATTTTAAATTAATCTTTTTAGTTAAACTTCACATATAGTGCGCGTGCGCCTTTTCGACTATGAGACACAGCCCTAAATCGGAGGCCTCACTGTGGATCTTCCATTCGCCTCGATGTTCGCGCGCGCGAACGTTTCTGAGGAATTGATCTTGAAATTCAAAACCGGTGGGAACACATAACTTCACATACATAACCAAATTGAGATGAGGAAAAGCAGAAGAATTCAAAAGATTTACTCGACTTCATTTTACACTTCGGGGTATAAAATATCATAACGAACATCAAATCGTTTTTTCTCATTCTTGCCTGGAATAAAATATTTGAATAGGGTGGAGGGAATAGGTAAAAATACGGAGTTTTTAAAAACTATCGTCATAGTTTCGAAACTACTTCCACCTGAAAGAATAGATAGCAACTCATTAAGTTGTATATCATAATAGAATCCAAATGTACCAGAAATATGACGGAAAATAAAGATAATTCTTTGACCACCCCATATTATCTCTGTAAAATGAGGCATGAAGAAAAAATCTGCTCGATCAATATACGCCTTTTCCGATAAACGGAGAAGGCCTTTATAACCATATATAATCTCTGAATCGTCTAAAACAAGTAATTTTGCGTTCGTATCTACATCAGATCGAATAATCGCTGGTTTCGCCTCCAAATCAGACGAATTTAAACTCTGACCCCCAAATTGAGGGTCCACAAACACTTGTTGATATGTTACAATATCTGGCGCAACAGACGCAACTGGTTGAATATCTTGGGTTGAAACGACTTGTTTCTGTTTTTGAACCATAGAAAGTGCTACATCAACAGCTTTCGTAAAGGTAGTTTTGCCATTTAAAAGATCTGCAGTTACTTCATCTAACAAACTCATTTCAGTTTGATCATATTCGAATGTATCCCTTTGTCGTCGTAATATTTGTAAATAGGCTTCAGAACCTGATTTTGTGCTGCTAGGCACTAGATGAGATATTCGTGGAAAAACTATATTTCGAATATAATCTTTGACAAACTGATTGAAAACCAAAAAGTCTGTGGTGTAACATTGCAGTAGAGTCTTAATGGCAGAATTATCCGGATCTAAATTTAAAATAAACGGCTTTACGTCGTCCTTTATAAGTAAAGATAGGTTATGCGAGATCGTCGCAAATTGCACTTTAACCGGTAGAATATAATCTAATACTAGAATTTGACCTAACTTAAATGCCAACGCCGCTTCTTCCCTACTCCAAGCCGACTCTGGATGAATTTTTAGAATCTGTGGTTCGCCGGATACTTGAGATATTTTACTATATCGTGTTAGATACTCTTCTTCACACCTGGCGCGGGGATTACTTCGTGAAATTCGAATTAAAGGCTCCTCCTCTGATGTAAACGCACTTGCAATACTTTCATCTGTCCCCTTGTAATAACGAATTTGTTTTGTTGTAGATAAATCTGCTACTTCCTTTAGACTCTTTTTTTCATACTTTGGGAGAAGAGTGACTTTCAAATTTTCTAGTAGATCAAACATGTTATGTTGAATTGTCCAATTCATGAATGAAGTATTCATGTCAACATGTGGAGAATCTGCTATAATTGGCGCGATCATATGCTCAGCTGCTGTTACAAGAGACTGAAGAACTTGAACACTAGCCCCATCCAGGGCATCACGCCCTGCAGTTGGTTGAAGAACTTTTACATTAGCAACTCCCCCAAATGAATAATACGAAGATACTCCCGTTCTAGCCAAGCCAAAACCACTTCGGAATGCCATTATCTGTCCTAATCCTTGCTTTAGCAGAATTTTTCCTTCAATGGTATTCCCACCCAGAATAATCTCATCTATTTCAATCCAAACTACACCATTCTCTGAAATTCGAAACTTCAGATCACATTCGAATGAATTTGATTTTAATTTTTTAAAATCTCGAGACCAAGATCCGCTCTCTGGTAAACAAGATTCTTCAAGAGGCCTCATACTTGCTAACTTTTCATTTATATAGATAGGGACAGGCACGTGTTTCACAAATGATTCGAGATAAGCTATAGCTCCTGCAACATCTATACTGTTATTAGAAGGGAGTTCTGCAAGCACTTTTGTTCCCGGTTCGTTAAGTGGTGTTAGATTTTCAACAGAGATGCAATCTTCTTCCAACGAAAGCGTATCTCTGTCAGCTTGGCATTTTGTACGAGTATTATTACTAGCAGACTCGCTAATTACTGTGAGTTTTTGACAAATACCAAAATTTGCTAGACCACCTATTCCAAAAGTTCCAACGACTCCCGCAGCTCTAGCTTCAGGAGTATTTTTTCCACTTGCGCCTGCATGCCAAAAATGATTTTTAAGCTCCTCTTGTGTCATCCCAATTCCATTGTCAGTAATTTCCACTGAATTGGGTAATATTTTAATATCAATTCTAGGAGAATATTTTTGAGAACTCTGATAAGTTCTCATTAAAATTGCGTCATATGCATTTTGAGCATTCTCTCTCAATAAAGCATAAGGGGAATCATAGATCTTGCTCGAAAGTATCTCTAAAATTTTTCCTACGTCAATTTGGAATTTCATTCTATACTCTCCTTTTATTAGCTATTCCTCTCTCTGCTTTTACTCTTTTTTCGAGCTCATCAATTAGTCCTTTGCTATAAGATAATGTGTCGCCCTTAACGCCTGAAATTATTTGTTCAGCTAAGACAAATTCTTTTTTCCTACAGAGGGCATCCACAATAATACTAAGTTCGCTTGGATTTTTAGGTCGCTTAATCAATCCAATAATGTCGTCCCATTTCCCAAGAGAATATAAACATTCGATCAATAAACGATTGACAATAGGTATATCTTGTGGTAATTTTTCCAATAAATCCAAAGCTTCCTTATACTTCTTTTCTCTCAGGTATAATTCAGCTTTCTCTATTGAAGATGAGTTTTGATACATTACTTCTCCCTGCCTTTTTGCAACTTCTCTAAGTAACGGAATATCCATTTCATACCAACTTTTACCACCAAATTCTTGCATTCTTGCAGAAGTAAAACTTATATTATTAAACCACTCGCGAACATGAATTTTTATTTTAAATTTTTTTTCATCTACCTCGATTATATTATATTGCCTTCTGTATCCCGAAGGAATTACTCTTGGATTCGCACAGATCGAGCCTCCTGAAATTATCGGCATTAAACGGTTGGGATCTAAATGGTATGCATAAGAAATAATACTGCTAATATGTTGGTGTCCATGCAATCCAAGAACATATCCTCGATCGATAAGTAAAGGTAACACTTCTTTCCGATTTAGGTGATCAATACCATACTCTGAACTTTCAAGTCCATGATGCCAGAAGGCAATTTTAAGTGGAATATTATTCATGGTTGTTTCTCGAATCCGAAGTCCATTTTTCACAACATTGTCAGGTAAGATTCTACCTCGTTTATTATAACAATCATTTCCGTATAAGGAACTAAAACCTGTAATCAATGCTCTTTGATCGGTAGTAATAAAATTAACTACTTGCTCGTTATCTTCAAGGCTAAATTTATAACCTTGCATTTTGTATAGATCGTTAAAGAAATCTTGAAAATACTTAAGTCGAGAATTATAAAGATCATAATCTTTAATTTTATATAACTTTAGTTCTCTCCAAGACCAACGATATGGACTATTTATATCTTCTAGCAATTCTGGTAGTGATTTACTATCATCTATTTCTATAGGCTCCATAGACTGTTCACATATCTGCCAACATACATCATGATTACCCGGCATTACAAAAATTCTATTAATATCTCCCTCAAACAATTCTTTACTTAACTGAATCAAAAAGTTTTTAGCCTCTTTATATTGATTAGTCAAAGTATTAGATATATTGGGATCATCAATTAGAGCCCCCTTAATTAGATCCCCCGTTATAACTGCAATTTCACATTTTGGTATCATTGGATTTTCATATTGTTGTTTATCTAAATCTAAAAGTAAACATGATAAAAGCATTTCGTTTGATACATGTGCTTCTTGTGAACGATGTAAATCGGAAAGATGAAGAATCGTAAGCAAGACTGATTGAATAATGTTCTGTTTGAAATTTAATAATTTCTATTAAGCGCGCGCACGCCAAGATCCTCTCTATGGTGCCCCCTACAGTTAAGCGAGCGAGAAATCCTACCATGTGATATTTAACCGTCCTGCGTGCGCGCGCAGATGGGTTTGGGGATTAATTTTTATAATCTACATGTTAAGGAAATTCTTGTTATAACACGCGCGCGACGATTTCTGACGTGAGATCGACAACACCTCGAATATCTCGACCCCTAGGACCCCTCAGACACGACTCGGACACCCTCAGAAGCCGCGACCAAGCAGACCACAGGATTTGACTCAGCCAGGAGTCGACCAAGATCCTTCGGCTCTATAAGACCCTCCAGCCTCCTCCGCCTCTCACAGTAAGCACCGAACCCCTCACCTGTCAACGGCGTATCCATAAGCTCACGGTTCATGAACACCCAGACACGGGCGTCACGCTCCAACGCCGCATGCGACGTATCGTACCGCTTGAGGTACTCCTCCTCCCTCGACCTGATCTCCGCCTCCTCCCCAGCAGAGCCCGCGACCCCCGCCCTCTCGTACCTATTACTGAGGCTGAAGAAGACGTCGGCGAGGTCCTCCAGCCCCGTGACCTCCTCGAAGCCCTTGACGCCCACGAGAAGCTGCGCCAACTTGGAGCGCCTCTCCTCAAGCACCAGCGTGAGCTGGAGCTCCGCGAGGAGATCCTCCGCCCTCCTAAGCATCTCCGAGATCTCCCTGGAGGTGATATCGTCTAATGGTATGTGCCTGTCGGCGTACACAGTTGAGGGTCTTTGACTCGAGGCGCCCATCTTAATCCTAGTCAAGCCGCTGAGGGTGACCGACGCCTTCCCGCCTCTTACTGATCCGGGTGGCATGAGTCTATAGTAAGTGGGTGGGGGATGTGTCCCTGACTCGGTGTCGACGCGCCTCTCGGCGGACCCGTCGGCGACGAGTGCTCTTAGATGTCTGGTCAGCGTCGCGGCTCCGAGCCCCGTGGTCTTCTTAAGATCGCTGAATCTGGTCCAGCCACCTGAGAGGGCCGCCATGACCTTCGCCCTCGACTCGGCCCAGGCCCTCTGCTGCTGCTCCCCGTATCCCCTCCGCCTCAACACCCGTGTACCACCATACTTAGTTTCTCGGTTAGGGATTTACCGTTTCCTGTGGCATTATACGCAGGGGATATCCGATGGGCTCCGTTACGCCGGGTTTGGTGTCGCTTGCCACCCTCAAGGCGTACGCGGCAGGTAGACTCCAAGCTAAGCCTATGCTGCGCAGGGTCATCCTGTCGGAGAGGGAATACCTAACGCCCGAAGAGTACCTGGCGAAGATGGATACATGGCTCCGCCTACTCGACTCAGAGACTAGGCGCTAACTCGGTGGACCTGCGACGGGGTCCGCTTCTCGTCGCCTCGAAGTTTTACGTGGTTAGGTTAGGGTAACTGCTAAGAAGATCCAGGACCCAGCCGCTGAGGGTTTCGACGCGTGTGGGGAATGTGGCTCTACAGGTTTGGTGAGGGGTGATCGATCTATTGTCGACGCCCATTGTAACGCGCGGTAACCGCTGGAGCTCCTTCGTGTTTATACCAGTATAATACTGTCGTAACACTGTCGGGTCCCTCCTTTACACCAGTGTAAAAATGCCGTAACGCTACTGGGGTCTCTTCCTTTATACCAGTATAATACTGTCATAAAGGTGCCTGGGTGTCCATCCTTTATACCAGTATAATACTGTCGTAACACAGCTGGAGCTCCTTCGTGTTTATACCAGTATAATACTGTCGTAACACTGCTGGGGGTCCTTCGTGTTTATACCAGTATAATAGTGTCGTAACACTGCTGGGGATCTTTCCTTTATACCAGTATAATACTGGCATAAAGGTGCCTGGGTCTCCATCCTTTACAGCAGTATAATACTGTCGTAACACTGCTGGAAAACTAGACTAAAATGGGTAAAGTTAGCCCCGATCCAAACTCTGGCTACTTTGGCTGATCTTTCGTCCGATCCCGGTATTGATCCGAATCTTCGTATGACGGTCGAGTCGACTGCGTTTTGATTTTCTCGCCTCTCTACCCTAGGGTCTTTGCCTTTAAAATAGGCACGTCGTCTTGGACTCCGAGAGCTAGATCTCATTGTTGGGCATGGGTGATCG
>Ga0315285_10008011_pt1 | contig 10855 bp, 9 predicted proteins | sample YL17G09_36_MG_FD_203698 | JGI IMG/M metagenome (GOLD analysis project Ga0315285, IMG submission 203698) | Sediment microbial communities from Yellowstone Lake, YNP, Wyoming, USA - YL17G09_36 | ecosystem: Environmental > Aquatic > Freshwater > Lake > Sediment | place: USA: Wyoming | collected... | reverse complement strand
GATCGCCGAGTTCTGCCGGCGGAATCATATCCGGCGGCTTGCATTGTTCGGCTCGGTGCTGCGGGACGATTTTGGCCCCGAGAGCGACGTCGACGTCCTTGTGGAGTTCGAGGCCGGCGCTCGCGTTGGCCTGCTGCGGCTGGCGGGCATGGAGATCGAACTCGGCGAGATCCTGGGGCGGAAGGTGGATTTGAACACGCCCGGCTTCCTGAGCGACTACTTCCGTGACCAGGTGCTGGCCGAGGCGGAGGTCCAATATGACGCGGCATGACGACACAATACGCTTGCGGCACATGCTGGACCATGCGCTGGAGGCGGTCGAAATGACGCGCGGGTGCCAGCCGGCCGACCTGAAACGAAATCGAATGCTGCAACTGGCCCTGGTTCGCCTGGTGGAGATCGTCGGCGAGGCGGCAACCCGAGTCAGCCACGAAGGACAAGAGCAGCATCCATCCATTCCGTGGCAGCAGGCACGGGGAATGCGAAACAGGTTGATCCATGGGTACGACACGGTGGATTTGGACGTCCTCTGGGACACAACTCAGGATGACCTTCCGGCCCTGATTGTGCAGTTGCGCCAAGAATTGGAGAATTGCCAATGACGACGAGGCCGTTTCGCCCTTGCGCCAAGCGGTGGCGCGGGCTATCAACGGTTGCCGCCGCGGTGTTGCTGGCAATGGCCGGCGCCGCCGCCGCGACCGGGATGCAGTGGGACGCCAACAGCCGCTCGCTGACGCTCTCCGCGGCCGATGCCAAGGCTTGGCTGACAGGCGGGGCAGCGCGGGCCATCCTGACCGATGGGCAGGCTATCGCCACGAATGACAAGCGGTTCGCGGTGACGGCGGCCGGGCGTCTCGGGCGGGAGGTCGTCACCGGCGTCGACGCCCAAGGCGTGCTCGACTGGGTGATGGTGATCCGCCAGTTGGGCGACGGCGCGGCGCGGATCGACTGGACGATCCACAACCGATCCGACAAGCCGCTGACGCTGGATCGCCTGGACGTGCTGGAAGGCATGCTTGCCGGGCAGGTCGAACCCGAGCGCAACCGCGTGCTGACCAGCGGCAACAACTCGTGGTCGGGCGGGCACGTCGCCCGTCTGGAAAAGGGCGCCAAGGGGGTCGAGAGCTTCTACACCATCGCGTCGCAGTCGCCGGCGCTTGCGGCGGGGTTCCTCGCGGGGCGGCACAACCTGGACCGCTTCCGCCTGACGCTCGGCGACAACGGCGCCCGCCTGCTAGCCTACGGCGATTGCGACAAGTGCATCCTGCCGGCAGGGGCGTCGCGCTCGGCCGACCCGCTGTTCATAAGCGGCGGCGGAAATCCGCTTGCCCGGATGGAGCAGTTCGCCGATTTGGCCGCGAAGGAGAACGGCGTCCAGCTCTGGCCTGAGAACTTCGCGACGTGGTGCAGTTGGTACGCCGGCTGGATCCGCCAGGAGCCGCTTCACGAGTACAAGGGCGGCCTGGAGAAGGGCACGGAGATCAACATCCCGCTTGTGGCCAAGCACCTGGCAAGCCGCGGCGGAGCGTCGATGCGGGTGGTGGACGACAGCGACGAGATGTCCTACGGAGACTGGGACAACCGCACGCTGGCGATTGCCGGCGGCTTTGACCGCCTTGCCGGAATGATGGCCGACAAGCAGGTCCGCGCCGGCGTGTGGTATCCGCCGTTCTGGGTGTCGACCAAGTCCCGCATGTTCCGCGAGCACCCGGAACTGCTCTGCCGCGACGAAAAAGGCGAAGTGAATGTTGGGCAGGGTGATTTTTACGGCAACTTCCTGGCGTTCCTCGACGCCTCGAACCCGGCCGCCGCCAGGCAGATCGAAAAGACCGCCCGCGCGTGGCGCGACCGCGGCTACCGCTACGTCATGACAGATTTCATGATGTGGGGGGCCTGGGCCCAGAAGCGCCACGACCCGACGCTAACCGCCGTGGAAACGTACAACCGTGGACTGGACGCCATGCGCCGCGGTTACGGCAAGGACACGTACTGGCTGCATTGCGGCGCGCTGCTGGGCCCGGCCATGGGCCTGTGCGACGGCATGCGGATCGGCGGCGATTCGCACGGCGAGGGGATGTTCGCCTACACCGCAGCCGGGACGCGGTGGTTCTACAACTGGCGGGTCTGGCTCAACGACCCCGACGCGGTCGTCTGCGTCCGCCGCGGCGAGGCCAAGAGCGTCGAATGGAATCGCGCCTGGATGTCGTGGATAGCCCTGGCGGGCAACGTGCTGACTTACGGCGACACGCTGGACGACCTGCCGCCGGAATACCTGGAAGTGTACAAGCGCATCCTGCCGCCGCTGGCCAAGGCGGGCCGGCCTCTGGACATCTTCGAGAACGATCCGTTCCTGATCTGGGGCATGGACGGCGGCGAGACGGACGGTGCCTGCACGCTGCTGGGTATCTTCGAGCTCCAGGGCAAGGCCAAAGGGCGGAAGATAACCGTGAACCTCGACGAGGCCGTCGCCCGCAGCCGGAGCTGGACCGACCGGCCGAGCCAGTCGCCCGCACGCTGGCTGGTGTGGGACTTCTGGCGCGGCAAGCTCACGGTCGTCGAGGGCGCGTCCGTAACGCTCGACGTGCCGGAAAAGTCATGTTACGTCTTGAGCGTCAGGCCGGACCTCGGCCGGCCTCAACTTGTCGGCACCAGCGGGCACTTCAGCCAGGGCTCGCTCGAAGTAAGCGAAGTCAAGTGGAACGCCCGGGGCGGCAGCCTGACGGGCAAGGTCCGCGGCAATGGCGGAGACGCCACGACGCTGTTCTTCCACGTACCCGCCGGGATGCAATGCGCCGCGGTGTCGGTGAACTACAAGCCCCAGCCGGTAACGCTGGCCGAGCCGGCGGTGCTGGCCGTCGCGGTCCCCGCGATATCAGGCCCGGCGGCGCCTTTCGAGTTCCGCTTCACCGGCGCGACCACCAAGCCGCAGTCCCGCGACTTTGTCGCCGGGCTGGTAGGAAAGTTGAGTGCTGACAATTGAACCACCTCGAACGATTCCGCGCCGTGATGAACTTTCAGCCGGTCGACCGCCTGCCTCGCATCGAGTGGGCGAGTTGGTGGGATGAGACGATCGACCGCTGGCGGGCCGAGGGCCTGCCGGACGGCGACCGCTACGAGCTATATCGCCACTTCGGGCTGGATGTGTACTACCAGCATTGGTTCGGCCCGCGAGCCAGGACTCTTCCCAAGCCGACATCGCACGGCGGGGCCGTGGTGGCCTCGCATGACGATTACGATCGCCTCCGGCCTCACCTGTTTCCCCCGTTCGACCAGGCCCGCCCGCGGCTGGAAGACTGGGCCGCCCGGCAGGCCCGCGGCGAGACCGTGCTGTGGATTACGCTCGATGGCTTCTTCTGGTTTCCACGGTCGCTGATGGGAATCGAACCGCATCTCTACGCCTTCTACGACCAGCCGGACCTCATGCATCGCATCAACCAGGACCTGGCCGACTACAACATCGCCATCCTGAAGTGGCTGGCCCCGTTCTGCCGCCCGGCGTTCATGACCTTCGCCGAGGATATGTCCTACAACCACGGCCCCATGCTCTCGCGCGGGCAGTTCGAGAAGTTCCTGCTGCCGTATTACCGGCAGGTGGTGCCCGTGCTGAATGAGATGGGTACGCGAGTGCTGGTTGACACCGACGGCGACGTAACCGCGATGGTGCCGTGGCTCCAGTCGGCGGGCATCGAGGGCGTGCTGCCCCTGGAGCGACAGGCCGGCGTGGATGCAGCCGCCATGCGGCGGCAGTTCCCGCGATTCCTGATGATCGGCCACTACGACAAGATGGTCATGCCGCGCGGCGAGGCCGCCATGCGGGCGGAGTTCGAACGCCTGCTGCCCGCCATGCGAAGCGGCGGATTCATCCCCAGCGTGGACCACCAGACCCCGCCGGGAGTCTCCCTGGACCAGTACCGCACGTACCTGCGCCTGCTGGAGGAATACGCCGCCAAGGTTTGAGGAACCCGGCGCAGTGCGTCGAATAGATTGTGAATTGCCATGAGTTCAGAAGCCTGGACAAGCACCAAGCCTGCCTGCCGGCAGGTAAAAAGCACCAAACCTGCCTGTCGGTAACAAGCACCAAAAAACAAGCACCAAAATTCAAACAAGGACCAAACAACAAATTCTAAAAACACAAACATGCAGAGGGGCAATCCCGCTTCAGCGTTTCGTCCATGAATGCTCTGTCCGCGTGCCGCTTGCTCCGGATTCCGGCCCCGGCCGTTCGGAGCTTGGCTTTTTGGTATTTGGTCCTTGTTTGAGTTTTTCCCCTGGCGATTCGCAAGTCTTGGCAAGAGCGTTTCTTAGTCCCGTAGGGACGTTTGCGATTAGCCACGCGGCGCAAGCCCGTGGATCGACGGATGTCAGGCAAAGAGCCCCGGTGGGGCGATTGACGGGGGCAATCGCCCCGCAGGGGCTCCGAATCAATGAACGCACAGTCCACGGGCTTGCGCCCGTGGCTAATCGCAGGTCGCCCTACCGGGCTCAACAGCCTGCCAGGATTTGGCCTTGCACACTTTGGTCCTTGTTTGCTATTTGGTGCTTGTAGTTTGGTGCTTCTCACCGCGTACTTGTTTCGGATTTCGTGCTTCGAATTTCGGGTTTGCTGAGCGGCAGACTGTCCAGTAATTCTGAACCGCTGCACCGGCGGTCTGGTTCTCCTGTGCGAACCGGCGCCAACCGTGGTCGAACATGAACCTTCGGTTCACTCAAGGAAACGAAAAGCCGAGAACGAGGACGAGGACGAGGGCGAGGGCTGTCGCCTAACCCCTACTACCTATTACCTATTACCTACTACCTACTCTTCATCGCGGTCGATCCGCCGCATTGTCGGCGGGGTCCTGAAAGGAGCGGAGCATGGCCGGGCATAACAAGGCGATCGGCGGCGGGGGATTTCATCACGTGGCCATAAAGGTGGCCAACTTCGATGAGTCCGTCACTTTCTACACGCGGGTATTGGGCTTCACCGAGGCCGTCCGCTGGGGCAAGGGCGACAATCGGGCAATCCTTCTGGACTGCGGGGATGGCAACTTCTTCGAGCTTTTCGCCGGCGGCCAGCCCGTCCCGGCCGACACCAAGGCCGGCGGCGCCGGGCCGATCATCCACGTCGCGCTTCGCAGCGACGACGTCGACGGCGCAGTGGCCAGCGCCCGCGCCGGCGGCGCGGAGATAACCCTGGAGCCAAAGGACGTCACGATCCCATCCAATCCGCCGACGCCCGTCCGCATCGCCTTCTGCCGTGCGCCGGGAGGTGAGGTCATCGAGTTCTTCAAACACCTAGACGGCTAACGTGGCGAATCGGATTGATGAGCATTCTGCCTTTCAAAAAGCACGAAATTCGAAGTACGAAATCCGAAACAAATTCAAAGCACCAAATCCCAAACAAGGACCAAAAAGCAAGCACCAAGGTCCAAACAAGAGCCCATTTTCGGGTCCCCAGTTCTCAATTCGCGGATACTCCGCTTGTGCGTTTGTGATTTGGCATTTGCTGTTTGGAATTTGTTTGTTATTTGGTGCTTGTCATTTGAGATTTGCTTATGATTTGCTGGTTGCGATCTGCCCGCCGTAGCCTTGCGGCGAAGGCGGGTGTCCCAGCCGAAGCCGGGGCCAACCAGTCGCACGGGCCAAATGAAAAAGGCCGCTCGGGTGTTCGGCCCCGAACGGCCTTGGTTCTATGGCTCTCGTCTCGCCGACTTGTCCTGCGAAGCCTTGGCGGAGCCGGAAGCCTCGGCGAAGGCGGATCGCACCGGGGATCAGCCGGCGCGCCGCGCGTCCTGGTTGTCTACCCCGAATCTACACCTCGAAGAGGGCGCTACAAGTGGATTCCCCTTCGAGGGCGCAGATCGTTACGCATATGGACAATCTTCGCCCGAGTCCTCCCCGCGGCAGATGTGCTGCGGTTGGGGAAATGGCCGGGGGGGCGGGATGGCTGTGGAAAGCGGCGAAACGTTGCACTCAAGAGCGCCCCCAAGGACCTTTGCGCCCTGAGCAGGGACAATATGCCGGAACGGGCAGATGACAGCATCCCGACTCGTCCAAATCGGCTCATGCGGCTCGGGCGCAGGAATACCGTTGCACAACCGTTGCGAGCGGAGATAATCAATGGCAAAGGCCCATGGTGGTCCTGGGGCACGGTCGAATGAGCGGCTCTGGGCTGACTGCCTGTTCCGGTACGTGGCCTGAAAGGCACCTTATGAGCGAAGGTAGGCTAATCCTTGTCACGGGCATTCCGCGTACGGGTATCGGCGACTCACTCAAGAAGTACAAGGATTGGGCAAAGAGAAGCATCAAAATTATCCGGCTCGAAGACGACTTCATCTGCAAGGAGGCCGCGCCGTTGGTCGCAAAGGTGTTTCCCGGACAGCCGGCTGACTTGCCACACCTTCTGTCGTTGCCAAAACCGTGCTTGCCGAAACTGTGGCGCCAGGCTCTCGCGAAAGCAATCGAAGAGGTGAAGACACACGTAGCGAAAGGTATCGACGTCTTCCTTACTTTCCACGCTTGTTGGTATCATATCGGAACAAGGGAGTACACTTGTTGCGTTGACCTACAGAGTCTGCGAGAAATGCAGACCACTCCTGGAGTTCCGAAGGTGCATTCCGTAATAACTCTGATCGACGACATCTACGACGTGAAGAGTCGCCTGTCCGAACCCGGGGGCCTGTGTTCCGTAAAGTGGACGAAGGACCTCATCGTCGATGGCATTCTCAAACTGCTCTTGATCCTTGATTGGCGTGCTTTTGAGGCTGTCGTATCGGAGAAGATCGCGGAGGCGGTGGGGCCGGGCCCCTGCTATACGGTAGCCGTGAAACATCGCCTGGACACCTTCGACAAGCTTCTGACCCCCGGGCTTCCGAAGGCATATTTAGCCCATTCCATATCTCAGGTCAGGAAGCTCCTTTCGAGGACGAGCGCGGGCGAACAAGCCAGAGCCGAAGCTTATCAAGCAGAAGTTGAGGGCGTCGCTTCGGAACTCCGGCCCCAGAAAATAGTCCTGTTTGAGCCGACAACGATAGACGAGTTGCGTTTTGCAAGTTATGGCACTGGTGATGATCGAAAGTGGCTGCCGATCCTCACAAAGCGTTGGCAACCCCCCAACGACAACGAAATACTGTGGACCAGACCCGTACTCGATGATGAACCATTCGGGCCAGAGCCGGAGAGCTGGGGGACCTCCGGAAGCACGGCTCCGCTCTTTGACGAGGCCGCGCCTGTCACTCCCAGAGCAGGGGCAGTTGCCGCTCTCATGGCGGCTTTTGAACAGAAGATACGGAAGCAGATCAACGCAAGGGATCATCAACTAGTTCAGCAGTCGGACTTTGTCATTGGCTATCGGCCGTTCTTTGATGGCCACGAGGCGGGTGGTGTTGAGGAGGAACTGGATTTCCACGACCGGCTCAAGGAAGTTGGGATTCCGCGAACACGGGCAGTGGTTTATCACCCACCTTCAGACGACGAAGCACGGATTCCTCAGGATATCGCGGGCTTGTTGTGCAAGTGGCAGGGGGAAAAGCTGATCGTTCTTCACAACAGCTCTGCCCAGCCGCTAGGTGTGGAGATCGGGAGTGCCATTGGGAAGATCGCGGCTAAGCCGGGAGTGTCTGAAGGAGAGGTCGGGAAGGGACTTCAGGGCATCCTAAGATCGGCTGGCTGGGACATGAGCCCTGCCGGTAACGCCGGTGCGCTTGGAGGAGAGTATATGCTTGCCTTGGCAGAGTTGCTTTGCAAAATGGGAAAAGAAATTCTCCGAGTCTATGGCAGCACGCATCTCGATTCAAAACAATCACTTACGGTGGTCCGGGAGGTCATGGACCCCAGCGCGCTGGCAAAAAAAGCGATGAAAGTCTGGACCGAAGACAGTACCATACTAACTGAACGCGAACGAACAAAACATGCTGAGGACAAGTAGAAACCAGTACGGAGACTAGCTCATGGAATACGTCCTGTTCACGAATGGAAGCGATGACAGCGTGAAGGCGATCCGAGAACTGCTTGGGGTAACCGTGCCATTCAGGGCAGTCGTTCAGAATGAGGCCGACTACGAGCTTCCTTGTCTGGTGGGCCCCTCCGGAGCGTTCTACGGAAAGTCCGAGATAGATTTCTTCCTTGGGCAATTCACCGCGAAACGCTCCCAAGGCAGGCCAGGAATGAGCGTACCAGCGGCTCTCTAGGTTGATGCGCCGGGACATGCCGGCACAGGCATAATCTAGCGCCGAACCCAGCCCGCGGCCGCTTATTGTTGGTGCTGGCCCCGTGGAGTCGGCCAACATGAGCTTTCCTCACACCGCTCAACAGCCATTCCGCTCCCATGTTGTGATCCTTCTACCGCAGTGCCTACACTGACGCCGTCGCATGATCCGTCCGCCCCACGCAGGTCGCGTGTAGACTACCCAGAAGTGCTTGCAGCCGCACCAGCGGCATTCCAAGCCTCGCTTGTCCTGCGTCGGGTCCCAAGTCTTCCGTTGCGTCACAGGTTCGGCCATGTGTCCTTCATCCTGAGATCCGCCTGCGTGTACCGCTTCCGCTGCCGGCCGGGGGCGGATTCGCCGGGGGCCTTGACGCCATCCATCGAGGCGGCGACGGCGCGGTTCGACCCTGCTCACCGCAGGCAGCCGACGAGGCAATCGAACCAGTGGTTGTCCCCTCGACTTGGCTCGGGGCAAGCGGTTCGGCGGGGCTCATCGCAAGCGGGCTTGGACGGCTTCGGCCGTCACTCGTGGACCATCCATCATTTCCCGGCGGTCTGCATGAACCGCAGGCCGACGGCGCAGGCCACGCGGTAGGCCATGCCCAGCGCGTCCATCAGCGGCGCCATCGGATCGGCGCCGTCCTTGAACGTGCCGGCGTTGGCGGACGCCCAATCCTGAAACGCCGCGAAAAGCTCATCGGCAAGGGGAATGCCGCGGACGTGGGCGATCATCTCGTTGCTGACATTGCACTGGACCTCGCCGCTGAACATCCCGGCGGTGGACACTTCGTAGTCGCCCCCCGTGTGCCAATAGTACGCCGCCTCGTAGCCGCGGCAGACGGCGTAAAGGAATATGCAGTGTATCCGCCCGAACGGGAGCGACCCCACCGTCTCGTGCGCCCGGTGCGTGTGGGCCTCGACGGCCAGGAGTATGCGCTGCTGCGCGGCCAGCAGTTCGGGGGCCAATCGCGGGCAGGCGTCAACCCTCCCGGCCTCGATGGCCGCGTCAAGCACGGTCCGGGGCGCGGTCTCGGCCATCAGCTCATCTTGGTCTTCTCTTCTCAGCGCCATCTGTTCCGAAAGGAAGGTCTTAGGTCATAGCTCTTAGGTCTTAGGGTGGCAGAGCCTGCCTGCCGGCATGCCTCGATCATTGCTGTCGGCCCGCCTGCCCCCGCGGGGCCGCGGCGGGCAGGCGGCTTGCCCTATGACCGCGCCTATGCCAGCAGCTTGCGGAAGTTGGCAAGGCACTTTTCCACAGCCTCCAGCGACTTGGCGCCGCCGCTCTCGTGCTCGATGATGAACCACTGAGTGGAGGCTGTGGTTCGGCCAAGCCGGATGATCTGCTTCCAGTCCACCTTGCCTTCGCCGACGAGGCCCATGCCGGGGCCGCCGAACTCCTTGCAGTGGATCGTGAGCGCCCGGCCTGGATATTTTTTGAGCATCGCCACCGGGTCGCCGTTGCCGCCCATGCAGTTGCCGGTGTCTATCTGCATGACGACATCCTTGACGGTGTTGCCGTAGAAGATGTCCCACGGTGTCGAGCCGTCCATGGGCTTGAACTCGGCGGAGTGGTTGTGATAGCCGCAGTGCATCCCCTCGCCCTTGAGCTTGCCGGCGATCTCGTTGAACAGCCCGGCGGTCCGCTTCCATGCCGCGGCGTCCTTTGTATAGCCGCCGCCCATGCTCGACACGATCAGGAACTTGTTGCCGATGGTCTTGTGGAACTCGACGGTCTTCTTGAGCTGGTCGCCCAGCAGAGTTTCCAGGCCGGTGTGCGTGCCGCAGCACTTGACGCCGTTATCGTCCAGCATTTTCTTCAGGCCTTGGGCGTCCCAGCCGCAGTAGCCGGCGAATTCCACGCCCTCGTAGCCCATTTTCGCGACGGCCTCGATGACCTTAAGCAGGTTCTTGCCGCCGTCCTTTCCGCACTCGCCGCGGACGGAGTAAAGTTGCAGGCCGACGGGAATCTTCGCGGCGGGCTCGGCCTCGGCCGCCCGCAGTCGAAGCCCGCCCAGCAGCAGCCCGGCCGCGCCGGCGGCGCCCGCCATCAGGATCTCCCGTCGCGTCGGCCGATTCTCGCGATTGTGCATGATTAGTTCCTTTGCCTGGCCTTCGGCTCGTCGGCCGAGGCGCATGTGATATCCGACCCTTCCGCGCACGGATGCAAACTGATAGCCGGTAGTCCCGGCGCGCCGGGATAGCCCGTGTCCGATCCTTCCGGGCACGGATGCAAGTGTCCCGGCAGGCCCAATATTGTACTGAACACCGGCGCGGCCCAAACGGACCGGTCCTGGAATGAGGCTTGCCCGAAAACGAAGCAACCACGCCAGGCAAATGCCAGCGTGGTTGCCTCGTTGGGCCTGCCAGGCAACCACTCTTCCGGTCAAGAAGGATCGGTAGTCGGAACGACCGTATCGGCGGCCTTCTTTGCCTCTTCGGCCTTCTTTGCCTCTTCGGCTGCCTTAGCCTTGGCGGCTTCTTCGGCTGCCTTTGCTTCGTCGGCTGCCTTAGCCTTGGCGGCTTCTTCGGCTGCCTTTGCTTCGTCGGCTGCCTTAGCCTTGGCGGCTTCTTCGGCTGCCTTTGCTTCGTCGGCTGCCTTAGCCTTGGCGGCTTCTTCGGCTGCCTTTGCTTCGTCGGCTGCCTTAGCCTTGGCGGCTTCTTCGGCTGCCT
>Ga0315285_10008010_pt1 | contig 10857 bp, 9 predicted proteins | sample YL17G09_36_MG_FD_203698 | JGI IMG/M metagenome (GOLD analysis project Ga0315285, IMG submission 203698) | Sediment microbial communities from Yellowstone Lake, YNP, Wyoming, USA - YL17G09_36 | ecosystem: Environmental > Aquatic > Freshwater > Lake > Sediment | place: USA: Wyoming | collected... | reverse complement strand
CAAGATTCGACATCACGAAAAACTCGTTGAAGAATTATCGCGGTACTATAGCCTGCGAGATATATTCTCCTCCTCCAACCGAGAAATTGCATTGGTAGATCTGACCCAGAAGCGCGAAGATCATCTGGTCTTCAAGTACCCATCTGGTCAAGTTGTCTATGATAATGATTTCGTTGTTCCAGAATACCCAGAGGCGCGAGCACATCTAACGATTAGGAGACACGATACTCCTTTTACACAAGACCGACTCCCCTATCGAGAAGGAATACTGATCAAGAGCGCGCCAGCCATCCACGATTGTACGTATTTTGGCTTGGAGTCAGAACCCTACGCGTGGCGATTCACGGGTGAGTTGAAATGTGACTACATTGACCAGTTAGTTCTGGAATATGAAGACCGCGAAGAGACGAATCCAGATTCACCCGATCACCCTTCTAACAATCCGACAAGATTGCTCGACCCGCTACGCGATGGTTTGATTCTTGAACATCCATTCGCGCAAAAACTCTACAAGAAGTGCACAGAGATTCTACGTCCTTTCATTGATGATCTGAAGGCATCCGATGCAGCCACCAGAAGGGATGTGACAGATGAGAACCTGAAGCGGAAATTGAGCGATCTCTCGAAAGAGGTTTCAAAACTCTTTGAAGCCAAACTCAGGGAATTGGAAGAGGAAGAAGCAACCGTTCCACTTGATGATGGGGAAATAGAAAAACTGGGCGTTGGATTACACATTATTCCGCCTGGCGAGCAGAATATTGTAGTCAGTCAACCAAAGACATTCTCAGTCATAGTAAGGCACTACGAAGTGCTCGACCAGTCGTTGACTGTGGATGTAACAAGTAGTGAGCCCGAGGTTGTCGCAGCTCGCTCGTCGCCCGTTCCGCTCAAAAAGTTTTCGGACGATGGTAAAGTTGCCAAGACAACATTTACGCTGGAAGGTTCGAAAGTCGGTGGGGAAGCATACATTGAAGTCCACTGTGGTGTTTATGATAATCTTCTTCATGCGAGAGTCATTGAGCCGCCGCCCGCCCCGCAGATACCAGACGGTCTCACTTTTGAAAGAGCATTGTATGAGGTGCAGATAAACAAAGAGAAAACATTACTACTGCGGCTGAAGGCTAAATCTGACCTCAGTGGTCAAATCATTGCGGAAATCTGTTCCGACCACCCCGAAATTGTCGTCAAAGGCGGCGGAAAATGCGAGATGAAGAAAAGCAATGTACCCAATGTCTGGACTGGGGTGTGTCGTATCGAAGGACGGCAACTGAAGGCCAAGGGTACGATTATGGCAAGGGTGCGGAGGCTCCAACCTGCACAGACTCGTGTAATTGTGGGAGAACGTGAACCCAAAAGCGGAATACTTCTCAAGCCGCCAATACCAGTGCCAGAGGATTTTGGCCCGTCGAGGTACAAGTGGGATCACAATGACCCATTTCAATTGCTCATTGGTGCGCGCCATCCTTCAATAAGAAGGTATTTGGGAGAACCCCAGGATTCGGACTATCCTGGCATCAATGATCCGCGTTATCACATTGTCCTTGCCGAAGTGATTGCTGAAACACTAGCGTTCCGAATCCTTGAGAAGGACTTTACAAGAAGGGGCCAGGATAACAGGTTGATGGATTTTGCATCCACTGATTTCTGGTTCCATAGACATTACTCTGACTTCCTGGCAATTGCCCACAAGTGTCTCGTTACAAATGGCGAATTCAAGTAGAATATCATCGCCACGCAGTACGATGACGATTGAGCAGAAGACAATTGGCAACCATCAGATTGAAAAGACAGTCGGAAGGCTTTCCTTCCGACTGTTATTTTCTCCCCGCCCCGCCACTTGAGCAAATCCCCGCTTTCCGCTATAATCCCACCAGACGCGCCGAACAATCCTGCCACATCGCTCCCAACTCCATTCACAATTGCTTCACAATTCAATGCGATACTCCCGTCAGAATCAACTCTCGCAAAGGAGGAAACTATGAACGGGAGAATCGTGTTCGGTGTGTTGATCGCGTTGTTGCTGATTGCCGGCGCAGTTGGGATTGGCGTATACGCCTACAACTTCGGCGTCGCGCAAGGAATGGCAGACAGCGGCAAGTTGGTTGCGCCAATGACAGGTGTTCCGCCAAATCCGTACCTTTATCGTCCATTCGGCTTTCACCCATTCGGATTCGGCTTTGGCTTGCTGGGTTGCCTGTTCCCGCTGTTATTCTTCTTCTTGCTCTTCGGCTTGTGCCGCGCGTTCATCTGGCGCGGGCGCTGCGGCGGAATGCGTCATCGCCACTGGGACGGCAATCTCCCACCGATGGTGGAAGAATGGCATCGCAAGCACGAACAACCAGCCGCACAGAAATAGCACGCGTAGGGGCGGGATGACCCCGCCCCTACAAATCACAATGAAAACTATTCTCATCGTTGACGACGAACCGAAAATCGTACAACTTGCCCGCGATTATCTCGAACACGCGGGCATGCGCGTTCTTACCGCGAACGATGGCAAATTCGCGCTGAGTGTCGCGCGTGCCGAGAAACCTGATTTGATCGTCCTCGATCTCGGTTTGCCCGAACTGGATGGACTCGATGTGACGCGCGCGCTCCGCAAAGAATCGTCCGTGCCGATCATTATGCTGACCGCGCGCGGCGAAGAAACCGACAAACTGATTGGCTTGGAACTCGGCGCGGACGATTACATCGTCAAGCCGTTCAGCCCGAAAGAGTTGGTCGCGCGCGTGCGCGCGGTCTTGCGGCGATTTGAAAGCGCGAGCGCGGGCACGGAAACGATTCGCGTCGCGGACGTTGCGCTCGATGTGCCTAAAATGCGCGCGACGATTGCAGGCAAAGCCGCCGACCTGACGCCGACCGAATTTCAATTGCTGGCGATGCTGGCGCGCGAGCCAGGACGCATTTTCACGCGCGCCCAATTACTCGACGCGGTGCGCGGCGTCGCGTTCGATTCGTACGAGCGTGCGATAGACGCGCACGTCAAAAACATTCGTCGCAAGATCGAGCCGAACCCGCGTGAGCCGCGCTACATCCTCTCGGTCTATGGCGTCGGCTACAAGTTTGCAGACAGATGAGGCGACATCACTTTTCACACCGACCGCCCATGGAGTGGCGGCACCAACCTGAATGGCACGCGATGCGCGGGCGATTTTTTCTGCGTTTTGGCATTCTGCTCGCACTGTTGTTTTTTTTCAGTTGCGCGATCTTCGCCTTTATCGTGTCGGTCTTCGCAAATTGGAATAGCGCAGATCGTTCTATCCATCCTTTTGCAATCGTCGCCGTCGTTTTTATTTTCGCGGGCTTGCTGATCGTTGGACGTTCATTTCGCCGCTTTGCGTTGCCGATTGGCGATTTGGTTGCCGCGTCCGCGCGCGTTGCCGATGGCGATTATTCCGCACGCGTGTCAGAGCGCGGACCACGCGAGGTGCGTTCGCTCGCGCGCGCGTTCAATTCGATGGCAGCACGTCTGCAGGCAAGCGACCAAACGCGCCGCGCCCTGCTCGCAGATGTGACGCACGAACTCCGCACGCCGCTGACAGTAGTTCAAGGCAACCTCGAAGGATTGCTCGACGGCGTCTATCCACGCGACGACGCGCATCTGCAGCCGATTCTCGACGAGACGCGCGTGCTGTCGCGCCTGATTGACGATTTGCGAACGCTCGCGCTCGCGGAGAGTGGCACGCTCCAACTGCAAAAAGAGCCAACCGACTTGGCACTGCTCATCGGCGAAACGGTCGCGTCGTTTCGCGCTCAAGCCAATGAGGCAGGTGTCACGCTGGACGCTGACATCGCACCGAATGTGCCGATACTGAATCTCGATCCCGCGCGGATTCGTCAAGTGTTGGAGAATCTAATTGCGAACGCGCTGCGTTATACACCTAACGGCGGAAAGATCAGGGTTCAGTGTTCAGTGAACACTAGTCTGTCAAAATCAGTTGCCATAACTGTCAGTGATGCGGGCAAGGGGATCGCGCCAGATGAATTGCCGCACATTTTTGATCGGTTCTACAAATCGCGCGATTCACGCGGCACAGGGCTGGGACTTGCAATCGTCAAAAATCTGATTGCGGCGCACGGTGGAGAAATATCGGCGCAAAGTGAAGTGGACAAGGGAACGACGATTCGATTCATGTTGCCGATTGAGTCGTGAACCATTCGCGGATTCGCGGATAACAAACAGACCTGCGACGTTCTGGCAAGCCTCGCAGGTCTGTTCCATCACTCGGCGTTGATCATGTCTTACGTAACCACACTACAACTCGATGGTCATTCCTTCGTGCGCAAGCCGCGTGGTGGGAAAAATCGCGCGCGCTTCCCTTTCCACATTGTCTAATGTCTCGTCGCTGTGTTCGGGATCGTGATGGAACAACACCAACTGCTTGACCTTCGCCGCCTGTGCGACGCTGACAGCCATTCGCCAAGTACTATGCCCCCATCCCTGTTTCGACGAAAGCGGATTTGTGTACTCGGGTTCGGTGTACTGCGCGTCGTGAATCAACAGCGTCGTGTCGCGCACGAAACGAATCAACTTCTGATCGCCGCCGACATACCCTTCCGTGTCGGTTGCATACACGACGGCTTTGCCGTTATGCTCGATGCGATAGACGTAGACGCCTTGCGGATGCGCGTACGAACGCAAAGCGTGAATCAAGACATTGGCAGGCGTATTCAGCGATCGAGGAAGTCGTCCCGAAATCACTTGCGATTCGGCGTTGTCCGCGCTCAGCACGACGGTCTCGCCCTCGCTCAAATTTCGGACGTTCCGCACGCATGGTAATTGATCGAGCGTGATCGGGAAAACCGGCGGCAGCATCGCGCGCGCCAAGACTTCGTGCAAATCGGCTTCCAGCGTTTTGGGACCGAAAACGGACAGCGTCGTCGTCTGAAAATAGAGCGGCTTGAAAAACGGGAAGCCCTGCGTGTGATCGTGGTGCGTATGCGTGAACAAGAGCGTTGCGGTGATCGGCGCTTTATCGGCTTGATGCTGCGCGACCAACGCGTTCCCGAGTTGAATGATGCCCGTGCCCGCGTCCAAAATAATCAAGTGCTTGCCCGCCTGTACTTGGATGCAAGATGTGTTGCCGCCCACGCGCGCGGTCCGGGGTCCCGGCGATGGATAGCTGCCGCGCACACCCCACCAAGTCACTCGGAATGTTTCACTCATCAGCAACCTCTCGTTCGCCCAACTCGTCGCGCGCGAGCGGCAAGGTAAAACGAAACGTACTGCCCCGCCCTGCCACGCTCTCCGCCCAAATCGTGCCGTCGTGCGCTTCGATGATGCCGCGCGAAATCGCGAGTCCCAGACCACTTCCTCCAACGCGACGCGTCGACGCGCCATCCACCTGAAAGAACCGCTCGAAAATTCTGCCGAGAAATTGTGGCGGAATTCCTTCACCCTGATCCGCGACACTCACGATGAGGTGATCGTCTTCCACTTCGCACGCGATAGTGATTTGTCCCTTCTGCGAATACTTGATCGCGTTGCCGATCAAGTTCGTCAACACCTGGCGGATGCGGCGCGGGTCAATCAACAGGCGCGGCATTTCCGACGGCAGGTCAACGACGAAATAATGCGCTTCCGTCCGCATCCGCATTTCATCCACGACTTCGCGAATGAGTTGGCGCAACTGGGTCGGCTCTTTCGCGATGCGCAGCGCGCCCGCTTCGAGTTGCGACATATCGAGGAGATTGTCAATGATCTCGGTGAGACGATCCGTTTCTTCTTCGATAATGCGGAGAAAATCGCGCTGGGTCGCCTCGTCCCACTTGACATCCTGCCGCAGCAACGTCGTCGCAAAGCCCTTGATCGACGCGAGCGGGGTCCGCAGTTCGTGCGAGACGGTGGACAGGAGTTGCGATTTCATCGCGTCTGCGGTGCGCTCGCGCGTCACGTCGCGCCAGAGAATGCCCGTGCCGATGTCGTCGCCGTTTTCGTCGCGCACGGGAAAGCAGCGGACCGCAAGAATGCGCGCCGGGATTTCGAATTGTGCCGCGATTTCCATTTCGACGAGGCGCGCCGGATCGCGCGCGGTCAGCGCGGCTTGGAGTTGAGCGCGCGTGGCGTTAGGTGTCGTCGCGCGCGCGGCGACCTGTTCGATCAAATCGTCAACCCGCTGACCCAGAATCATGTCGGCAGACAGGCGCAACAACGTTTCCGCGCACGCATTCCAGAATGCCATGCGCCGGTCGGCATCACACAGCGCCAAACCATCGGGCAAGTCACGCGTCACAGTCGCCAGCAAGCGCGCGTCTGTTTGCGTCGCGCTAGGATCAGTCACTCGCACCTCCGTCCACCGGAATTATACCATAAACGCGGATTTGTTCAACACCCCCAGAAACGAATAAGGGCGAAACATCCTTCGACTATGCTCAGGATGCTTCGCCCCTACCGATCCGCACGGGCAATCAAATGATCGGGTGATCCTTGTCCAATGGCGCGGCAGGAGTCGCGAACAAATAGCCGCGCAATCGCGCGTTCTGTACTTTGGTGCGTAATTTTTCGAGCGCGCTCTGCTCGATCTGTCGAATCCGCTCGCGCGTCAATCCGAATTTCTCGCCAACCTCTTCGAGTGTCTGGTCATAGCCATCCCGCAGACCGAAGCGCAAAGTCAGAATGCGCGCTTCGCGCGGCGTCAACGTATCGAGCGCGTCCAGCACATCGCGCCGCAACAATTCCTGCATCGTCGCGTTCCAGGGTGTCGGCGTGTGCGCGTCTTCAATAAAATCACCGAGAGTGACTTCTTGCTCGCCGCCCAGGTCCATCTCCAGCGAAAGGGTGCCTGCACTGGCTTCGATCAGGCGGCACACTCTGGGAACCGGCATGCGCATCCGTTCGGCGATTTCCACTTCGGTGGGCGCGTGTCCCAGTTCCTGCGTCAGGGCGCGCGTCGTCCCCTCAAGCCGCCGCAGCCATTGGCTGGTGTGCGCGGGCAAACGCGGGCAAGCACCATAGGTGCCGATCGCGCGCGTAATCGCCTGCCGAATCCACCACGTCGCCAGCGTCGAAAACCTGTGCCCGCGCCGATGATCGAACTTGTCCACCGCGCGCATCAGCCCCAGGTTGCCTTCTTGGATCAGATCGAGCAGGCTCAACCCGCGTCCGATATAGTGCTTCGCCATATTGACGACGAGGCGCAGGTTGGCTTCCATCAAGCACCGGCGCGCTGCCGCCCCTTCATCAATCCGCTTCTGCAACTGCACCTTGACCGCGCCATCGTGACCGTTGCTACGCAAGCGGCGTTCCGCGGCGCGCCCGCGCCACATCTCTTTGGTCAGTTGGATTTCTTGCTGACGATCCAGCAGCGGCGTGCGACCGATTTCGCGCAAATAGATATACACCAGATCGTTTGTGCCGATATTCGCACGATCGTTTTGTTTCGCGCGCCGTTGGTACTTTATCTGCTTCGCAGCGTCATTGCTGCTTCGTTTCACTTGTAAAAACCTCGGAGAGAGTTTACCGCTTCGCGGCGACTTTAGCGTACTCTCCGCAAGTTCAAATCCGGTCAAAAGGGAGTCGTGAACGCGTCCGAATGTGTCAACGAACACAACACGAATAAACGAATGACCCACCCACGCGAATGTATTCGCTTATTCCTTAGACATTCGTTGACACCTACCAGCCCGCCGGCAAGTACTGGTGGGGACACTTGACCAGCACGCTCGTCGCGAGAAAACTGCCATCTGCCGCGCGCGCGCCTTCGAGGATCGCGGTCACATCGTCGCGCAGCGCGTCGGGCGCGAACGCGCGATAGGCCACGTCTATCTTGGAGTGATCGCCCGCGACGCGCAAGCGCAAAGTGCGCGTCGCATCGTCCCAGCGAATCGAACCCGGCACGACTTGCCCGCCGACGCGCACGGGCGTGTCCGCCGAGCGCGCGACGTATTGATCCACGGTGATATAGTAATTCGCCGCAGGCGAAACGGCGAAGGCATAGATGACATGCGCTAGCACAGGCAACAGGATGAGCGCGCCGATGACGAGTTTCCATTTCATTGTCCTACCTCAAAACAGACTTCCGAAGTTTTGGGAACCTCGGAAGTCTGCGACCTTTTAATCTCCCTGAAACACGTACCCGAACCCGCGCTCGGTGAGAATGTGTTCGGGCTTGCGCGGATCGTCTTCGATCTTGCGGCGCAGGTACCAGATGTAACGCTTGACGTATCCGGTATCCTCACCGAATTCGTAACCCCACACTTTGTTCAACAATTGCTCGTGCGACAACACGCGTCCCGAATTTTCCGCAAGCGTCGCGAGCAAACGATATTCGGTCGGCGTGAGTTCGATCGCCTGGTCCCCCTTGGTCACGCGGCGCGAATCCGTATCAATGACCAGATTGCCGCTGGCGTAGCGCTTCGGCTTGTGATCGGGCGGCACCTGACGCGCGCGATTCAAGACCGCCTGCACGCGCGCGATAATTTCGGCGAAACTAAAGGGCTTGATCACGTAATCGTCCACGCCTACGGCGAATCCTTTGAGTTTGTCGCCCTCTTCATCCTTTGCCGTCAGCATGATGATTGGCACATGGCTCATCTGCCGAACGCGCTGCGCGGTTTCCCAGCCATCCATCCGCGGCATCATCACGTCCAACAAAACCAGATCGGGCTGCTTGGCGTACAATTCTTGCAGCGCGTCGATCCCATTCGCCGCGGTGATCACGTCGTATTCCGCTTTCGACAATGCTTCGCGCATCAAGCGCACGAGCGTCTTATCGTCGTCCACAACCAGGATGCGCCCCTTGCTCATCGTCGTCCTCCAACGGGTTGGCGTCTTCCCCTCACGACAGGTTCCGGTTCACTCCGCCCCGCCAGCGGCAGCGCAAATCGAAACGTCGAACCTTCGCCCAAAATACTCTCGACTCCGATCAGCCCGCCTTGCGCTTCGATCAAACGGCGGCAAATGTACAAGCCCAGACCGTGGCCGTACGTCTCGGTGCTGTCGCCGCGATCGATGCGATGAAACTTGTCGAAGATTTTATCCGCCTCGTCCGACGGGATGCCCACGCCGCGATCCGACACCGAGAGGGTGACAAACTTGCCGTCCGATTCGGCATCAATGCGAATCGGCGCGCCCTCGGGCGAATATTTGATCGCGTTGTCAATCAGATTGAACAAGACCTCTTCCGTGCGATCGCGGTCCGCCCAGACCGACGGCAAGTTCTGCGCCCTGGGATGCTCGAATTGATTGGCGACGCCGCGCGATTCCCAGGCGCCGATCACTTTTTCGATCAGCGCGACGATGTTGAACGCTTGCGGCTGCAAAATCAACTGCCCGGCTTCGATCCGGCTGACGTTCAAGATGCCCTGCACCAAGCGCGTCAAGCGCGCGCTCTGCTCACCGACGATTTGCAGCAACTCGCGATGTCCGCGGTCGTAGCAGGGCGCATCGCCGCTCAACAGCAATTCGATCGAGCCGTTGATGTTCGTCAGCGGCGCGCGCAATTCGTGCGACACCATCGAGACGAATTCGGATTTCAGTTCGTCCAGTTTCTGCAAATCTTGATTCGCCTTTTCGAGTTCGCGGTTGCGGCGGCGCAGTTCGTCCGTCGCGGCAGCCAGTTGCGCGGTGCGTTCGGCGACCTTCGCTTCCAACTCTGTGTTGAGTTGCTGAATCGCTTGCTCCGCGCGCACGCGTTCGGTAATATCGCGCAGCACCGCCGAACTGCCGATCACTTCGCCCTTCTCACTGGACAAAACGGTGCGCGTGAGATCAACAGTGACGCGCCGCCCATCCTTGGCGATGCGCTCCGTCTCGTAGTTGCGGATAAACCCGCGCGCCTTGACTTCTTCCGCCAGCCATTCCACTTCGCCGCGCGCGTCCACCTCGGGCGGAATGATGACGCGAAAGTGTCTGCCGACGACTTCATCCGCCCGGTAGCCGAAGATCATCTCCGCGCCGCGATTCCACGCCTGAATGATCCCGTCGTTATTCAACGTGATGATCGCGTCCGCCGAGTTGGCACAGACTGCCGCAAGGAGGCGCTCCTGCCCGCGCGCGGCTTCCAACGCGCGTTGTTGCTCGCGCTCCGCCTGTTCTTTCGCGGCGAGCGCGCGGTCGGCTTCCTCGATGCGCTGCGCGATCCAATTGACGGTGAACCAAATCGTGACGGGACCGATCGTGCCGTAGATGAGCAGATCGAATAGGAGATGCAGAAAATCGGAGATGGCGTGGAGAAAGAGGAAACTGACCGCCTCGTACACCAAGACGACGAGGAACACCGCGGGCGGCAACACGCGGCGAAGCCACGCCAGGCGGGCGCGCAAATCTTTAGAGCCGAAAAACAACCGCGTCATTGTTATTTTCCCATCATGAGGTGACTGCTCAATCTGTCATTTCGAGGAGGCGATTTTTGCCGACGAGAAATCTCGCAGCCGCAAGTCGGAGATTTCCACTTGCCCTGGCGGGAACGCAAGTGCCAGGGTCGCGCCGCCCAAAATGACAGGGACGGGCTATCGTCAGCAGGGCCATCGGCTCGCGCGCGAAAAGAACGGACATCATTGAAGTGTGAAACATCGTCCATGCAAGTATAGCATATCTTATTTTTGATGCAAGTACCTATAAACAAGCGCAAGACCCAAAGGATTTGAGTAAAACCCTTTGAGTCTCCTTTATTGCAAGTCTACACGCGTCCTACCGCGCGCGTCTCCGCCGCCCGATCCCCGCGTCGCTCAAGAGAATGCCCAGCGCGAGCGCGCCGCCGACGACCAAGAGAAACCCGTTTTCTCCAAGTAGACGGGACTCTTGGCTACGCGCGCTGAACGACGACAGCGTCACCGCCGTGGGCGCGCCGTTATCGCTGATTGCCCGATCGCCCGATTGCCCGCGCGCTTAGACAATCTCCAAAAACGTCTTGACCA